>JAESGV010000162.1_pt1 | contig 56105 bp, 40 predicted proteins | sample 9269781 | NCBI WGS metagenome assembly JAESGV01 (sample SAMN15741586, study PRJNA653496) | algae metagenome | isolation source: Tildeniella torsiva UHER 1998/13D and co-occurring heterotrophs from... | place: Slovakia: Slovak Paradise National Park, Hrabusice, Kosice Region | collected 2000-01-01
CGCTGCTGTCTTCAGATAAACCAATCGATCTTGACCTCGATCTAGAGAGGTTTCTCGCCATTGGTTTTCTCTTTGGACTTCTATCTCGATCTCTTCGAAGTCCAAGTGACTGCAATGTTGGTGTAGGAGCTGAAGATCTATCATTTGTGGTAGTACACTCGTGCATGAGGTGGAAGATACTTTCACCTTCTTTGGTTACTGACGAAATGTTATCTTTAGTGATCGTTTGTCTCTTGGCATGGGCAGGACTGAATAAATCGTATTGGAATGATACTGGTTTACCAGTAACAAGTGATAATTTGACTTGCACCCAATCGTTATCAGTGTTGTTGTCGATAATCGCCCATGCTTGGAAAATAGCCGATTGCTTTTCACCGTCTGTATTTATCACGAAACGATAAGTGGATTTCCACATGGGTACTGGTAACGAGTAATTTACTTGGATTTCATTGTCCATTTCTCCGTACAAGAAGATATTGATGCGCGCTGATGAACGCGATGCAACTTCTCTGGAATCGTTCATTTGTACGACATAATTTGAGAGTTCTTTTTGTGCACTTGGGTCCAAGATTTTTACACCAGTGATATCTGACTTTGGAATAGATTTTAGAACAAAGTCTGAAGTCATAATGTTGATGTTTGTATCTTTGGAGTTTGTTTCGGAACCAAGGATTGTACCTTCGATACTTGGTTGCGAATTGGATTGTATTTCTACACGAACACCACGAAGTTGGCGAAGTAAATCTTGGATGGTTTCCTTGTTTTGAATTATTGATGTGTTGTGCGAGGTAGTGGAACTTGATTCATAGTTGATGCTCGTTACACATCCCTCTAATGAACCTTCTTTTTGATTTTTGTTGATGACCGTCAATGTTTTAATAACATCGTTGATGTCGCTCTGTTTGAAAGATTGTTGTATGATGGAGCCACCTGGAACTAATCCAGAAAGTTCAAAATATCCAACACCGTGTTTGAATAGACTGACGCTACTGATTGGCAGCGATACCGCAGAGACTTTTTCGGCACTCTCTTCAACTTTGCGTTTTTTGGTCTCTGTCATGATGTTTTTTGTTTGTTTGATCTGGTTGTCTGTTGAGTTCGTTCAACCAAGTTGATGAGCTACAGCTTCTACTTACAACCATTATTTAAACAATAATTATTTATTTAACTCTCAAAATTTTAAGCTACGACTTGTAAGAATGCATATAAAACGACTGGAAGCAATGCAGCTACGATAACAGTCTTGGATACGTTTGTGTTTGTAGCACTGCTGCCTTCACGTGCTTGGTTATCACCTGATTGGTTTTGTTGTTCTGCGGTTGTAGTTGGTACTTGTGTTTCAGTGGCAGATGGAGTTGGAGTTTCAGATTCGGTAGTTTCAGGGGTTTGTGGAGACTCAGTTGTGGTAGTTGTGTCTACTGGACCTTCAGTAGTTGGTGTTGATTCAGGAGCAGCAGTGGAAGTGGTAGTGACTTCAGGAGCAGCAGTGGTGGTAGTTACTTCTGGTTCGGCAGTAGTTGTTGTACTTTCTGGAGCAGCAGTGGTAGTGGTGCTTTCTGGAGCAACAGTGGTGGTGGTAGTGACTTCTGGAGCAGTAGTGGTAGTTGTTGTTTCTGGAGCAGCAGTTGTAGTAGTAGTTTCAGGAGTAGCAGTTGTGGTAGTGGTTTCTGGAGCAGCAGTAGTAGTGGTTGTGCATGGTTTGCATGCTGGGCATCCGGTGCTAGTACGTCTCTTGCTGTATTCGCCACATTCACATGGTACGCATGTGGTAGTTGGTGCTGCTGTGGTTGTAGTAGTGGTTGGTGCTTCAGTGGTAGTTGGAGCAGTAGTTGTAGTAGTGGTGCATTCGTTGCATTCTGGGCATCCACTGCTGTTGCGTCTCTTAGATACCTTCTTCTCTCCGCATGGGCATGGTACGCAAGTAGTGGTTGGAGCGGCAGTACTAGTGGTAGTTGGAGCAACAGTGGTTGTGGTGGTAGTTGGTGCTACAGTTGTAGTTGGAGCAGCAGTGGTGGTTGTAGTGGTTGGAGCAACGGTTGTTGTGGTAGTAGTTGGTGCCTTGGTTGTTACAGACACGGTTGGCTCGGTAGTTGTAGTTGGTGCCTTGGTAGTTGGAGCTTTGGTTGTTGGTGCCTTAGTAGTTGTTGGCGCTTTGGTGGTTGTTGGTGCCTTGGTAGTTGGAGCTTTGGTAGTTGTTGGTGCCTTTGTAGTGGTGCATGGATTGCATTCTGGGCATGAAGAGGTGCTGGTACGTCTCTTGATAACTTTAACTCCGCATGGACATGGTGGGCAAGTTGTTGGTGCTTTGGTAGTGGTTGGTGCCTTAGTGGTGGTTGGTGCCTTAGTGGTGGTTGGTGCTTTGGTTGTGGGAGCCTTGGTTGTGGTTGGTGCCTTAGTAGTAGTTGGTGCCTTGGTGGTTGGTGCTTTAGTAGTTGTTGGCGCTTTGGTGGTTGTTGGTGCCTTGGTGGTTGGTGCCTTAGTAGTGGTTGGTGCCTTGGTAGTAGTTGGTGCCTTAGTGGTAGTGCATGGATTGCATTCTGGGCATGAGGAGGTGCTTAAGCGTCTCTTAATTACTTTAACTCCGCATGGGCATGGTGGGCAGGTTGTTGGTGCTTTGGTAGTGGTTGGTGCCTTAGTGGTTGGCGCCTTTGTTGTAGTTGGTGCCTTAGTGGTGGTTGGCGCTTTGGTTGTTGGAGCCTTGGTAGTAGTTGGTGCTTTAGTTGTTGGAGCTTTAGTAGTGGTGCTGCATGGGTTGCATTCTGGGCATCCGATACTAAAACGTCTCTTGACAGTCTTTACACCACATGGGCACGGTGGACATGTAGTTGGTGCCTTGGTGGTTGGTGATTTTGTTGTGGGTGCTTTGGTTGTTGGTGCCTTGGTGGTTGGAGCCTTTGTAGTGGGTGCTTTGGTAGTTGGTGCTTTGGTTGTTGGAGCTTTCGTAGTGGTGCAAGGGTTGCAATCAGGGCATGAAGAAGTACTGGTACGTCTCTTGATGACTTTAACTCCGCATGGACATGGTGGGCAAGTTGTTGGTGCTTTTGTGGTTGGCGCCTTGGTTGTTGGAGCCTTAGTGGTGGGCGCCTTGGTTGTTGGAGCTTTAGTGGTGGGCGCTTTAGTAGTTGGAGCCTTAGTGGTTGGAGCTTTGGTTGTAGTGGCGCAAACGTTGCATACTGGACATCCGGTGCTAGTACGTCTCTTAGATACCTTTACACCACAAGGGCATGGTGGGCATGTAGTGACTGGAGCCTTAGTGGTTGGTGCCTTTGTTGTGGGTGCTTTGGTAGTTGGTGCTTTTGTTGTGGGTGCTTTAGTAGTTGGTGCTTTGGTAGTTGTTGGGCATGGGTACTTGCATTCTGGACATCCGGTTCCAGTACGACGTTTGTTGCTAACTGTGCCGCATGGACAGGTTGGACATGCAGCTGTTTGTACGTCTGCTATGGCTAGCGGTACAAGCGCAATTAAAACGAAAACGAGCAGGAGAACTGAGTATCTCATCGAGTGTTGTTTTGTTTCTTAACGGTGAGAAGCCATATTTCTTTGGCCTCGCTTTTATGCTACGAATGACTCCCCAACATGGTGCTGAAAACTTTTCACTCAAAGAAGAAGTTTGCTGTAATCCGTAAAGTTCTTGCCAACTGTAGTCGGAAGTTTAGTAGAGGATAAGCGATGAAAGACTCGTTATGGATGAAAACTAGTGTTACGTTAGATATCTTGTGACTGTGACATCTTGTTGTGCGAGTAAATTACAAAAACTGCAGGTATTTCGTTCTAAGATAGTCATCATAATCGAAAGAATTAACTGCAGTACAAAGTGTACAGTACAATTCATTTACAAGACCTGTGGTTGGCCAGAATGCAAAGCAATCTATCATGCATGACAAAACTCGGTTATTCACCAGTGCAGACAAAGATCTTGAGATTGCACCAGCTCTCGCATCAATAGAGCATCACTATTTGTTTGACGATTGCCAGAACGAAAGATACGCAATGCAGAAAATGTCAACGTTTGATAACAAGTTGTGTGTGGATATTGTCACAGCCGTTTGGAACAAGTCTGCGAATCTACAAATTGGTGACCCGTTACGAAATAGCCCTTTATATATTCCAGAAGACGTTGAGGGTATTGTTCTCGACACAATGCAACTTGCAAACATAGCCCTACGAAAAACAGAACTTCCATCATGCGGGAATAGAATTATAACTGGTGTAAAAGGGGTTGGAAAAACGACAACAATGAAAGGTTCTGCTGTCGTGATGGCAACTTTGTATCCTAATATACTGGTTGTCATGTTAAACTTTCAGGAACAAACACAAGAAGCAACACTATTAGAGCATATAATTAGCTTGGCGCGACTCAAACGTAACGAAATCGAAAAAGATGAAACAATCGCTCGTTTAGCATATCTCAATCTAGAGGGACTATTAACGCATCTTAGAGTCGAATACGATTTATACGTAGCCTTCTTTGGCGAGGAAATACAAACGCTATTCCAACGAGAAGCAGTGATTTCGGATAATACTGTTAAAACAGTGAAGAACCTAATAACGATTGGAAAATCGAAACATGCGTTTGCGATCTTGTCAGGTACATCAAGTCATACTCAAGAATTAGCATTCCAAGCAGCTAAGAGGCCGGAATACGACTCATATCCAAGTCTTAATGATACTGTCTACAGGATTTCTCGGATGTCTCCGTTTCGTGAGAAGAGCAAGTTGAAGGCAATGTTGTCCATCGTTTTTCCAGCGATGTTATTCGAGGATAGTGACATTGATTCCATATTCTCTGCTACTGGTGGAGTTGGAAGAAATATCAATGAGATTCAAGGACACACTCGCATCCGTGAGACGCGATAGAAAACAAAAGATGTTGAACGAGATGATGGATACCGATTTTGCAATGTTTATAACTGCTTTGTACATTCAAAGCGAGCTGGCAAAGAGTACCATGTGGAACCCTCTACGAGTAAATATAACTTTCTTTCTAGAAGCTGGTATCACTATGGATCAATTCTACGAGTGGCAAGATAAGTCGTTACTCTTTTTGAACGAAAACAGCGTAGGGTTCATGTGCTATGACGATAGAAACAATTTGAAAGAGATTTTTGCACAAGATATTTCAATTTGGATCAAGCTAGCGTTGCGTGTTGCGTTGATGGGATGGCAAGATAGAAATTTTGATGATTCTTTATTGAAAACATTTGTTTGCGAAAAGTTAGTTGAAAACAAGTACATAGCACTACGGAATGCAATGCTTTCATACAAAAAGAGAGTACTGAGATTAGATTCTTTAACGAGTCTTACTGTGTGCGAGAATAACGCTAAAGATGGCTATAGTGTTACTATGAATGATATTAATGGAGAGTTGTTAGGTATCACGACAGAAAACGGTTTAGATGGTGTAATATTTGAGATTGTGAACACTACAGAGCAAGAATTAGTATGTAACATTCACTTGTTGCAAATTAAGATTGGCGAATGTGAAAAGAAGATCACTGCAGGAACTATCTACTCTACTGGTGATACAACCATGATAGGCATTTATGATAAAGCGCAGTATGGTTTGGATATACTGGCGAATTACCTTGCTAGAGTTTTTATCACACAAACTCTAAGGGTCGCAAATGTTCACTTTACGCTATTAACATCCGAGCACGTTGAAGAAACAGCCATAGAGTACGCAAATACAGCAAAATTGAGATGGAACGGAACGCCAATAGTAACAGGGGAGATCAAAGATGAATACTATTTTAGACAACTCGACAAGTTCATAGACGACACCTTTACCAAGTACGAGAACAAAATGACAGAAAGGCCAATGAAGAAAAGAAAATTATATTAATAAGCATACACAACTGTTTCTGAGCTTGTCTTTCTTCTTACGTTTCTAACTTTGTTGACCATTCCCATAAATCCTTCAACAATTGCCTTGATTCTTCTCTTGGCACGTTTCATATCAAACATACTTTCAACAATATCGTTAATATTTCTTGCGCCATCATTCTCATCATCTTCCTCTTCATCACTCAAATAGAATGGTAAATCGAATTCTACACGAACAACGCGAGTGTCCATTGTTTCGTAAACAGAATTTCCAGTTGCATCTTCTGCTAACAAATTAGCAACAACTACCCACTCATCATCGTCTTCTTCCTCATTAATCATTATATTTTCATCTTCTACTAGTTCATTCTCGTAAACGATCCAAGAACCTTCATCATCATCTTCATCGATAATGATCTTGTTCATATTGTTTAATGCTCTTGGGAACAATGTCTTGTACTCTCTATTGAGTTGAATAGCACGATCTTTTCCAATTTCTTTTTCCAATTCTTCTTTTAACAATTTCTTCTTCTTGTTATCCTTTTGTCTGCGAGTCCACATATCGAAAAGAATCATGAGTACAATAATTACAGTACAAGAAATAATCACAATCATCGTGATGACGATACATGCATTCTTCCATTGTTCTGTTGGGAACTTGTCAACGAAAAATAGTAAACCAAAGAATAGTGTTAACAATGTCGCGAGAAGTGTTACATATTCCATCAAATTGTGACCTTTGAGGCGATATGGTACACAATTGAAATGTAACAGTAATGCAACAAACATGACGCAAATACCAAATACGACTACTTGAACTGGCTTCAAGAACGCGTATAACAATGATAATGCTAGTTTGCGAGCAGTGATAACGACTTCCCAGAAGAAATACTTTTTCCTGAAACGAGTTAACAAGAACTTGTAACGTTCTCTAAAGTTCTTTTCCGAGTTTTCCAATTTGGCTTGTTCACGAGCAAGTTTTCCAAATGATTCAACTATTTGAGTATCTTCAATATCTTGAACATCTACATCTCCAACGATATTTCTATCGCGTTTGTACGTGTCAATTTGTCCATCTAGTCCAATTCTTTGTTTTGTCAATTTGTTTTCTTTTGCAGTCAACCTGTTACGAACTAACCACAAAAAGAAGAAAAAGACAATCGCTCCCAAACCAAATACAATGTAAATGACAATGGTTACTGGTAACATATAGTACCAACCTCCACGATCTGCTCTTGCATCATAACAGAAAATATTTGGACTTGCATCAAGTGTGAAACTTCCATTAGGTTGAGTCGTACACAAGAACAATGACGACGCTTGTGTCATGATGAAAATGTACGTGAATGATAAGAAAGTACTATACGAGTTCAAACACTTGTTCCTAAATGTTTGCATTTGGTGACGAGTGAGTCCTTGACGGAAGAACCAAACGATAAAGTTTCTAAACCATACTAACATGTTCTTGATGATTAACCATAATTCTGATGCGTAGAAAATGATCAATTGCTTGATATTCTTTTTCTTAATTCCGTACAAATCCATGAGACGTTTTGGTGGTTGATAGAACGCCATATATGGAATTGGAACGCAACGTCCGATACGATGCGCAATGAATGAACGAATTTCTCCGAGAATGTATAGTAGTAAGAACGCTAATGAGAATGCGAATGGAACTGCTGTGTAAATAACCCATCTAATTTGCCATGTGAGTACTCCACCAGGGAATACACATTCAGGGGAAATGAAATCAAAATTAAAGTTTGATACAGAAGCAGCAGTAATAGAATCGCTGACGACACCTGGCCAATTGACATCGAATTTTTGGAACAAACTGACAATTTGCCAGAATGAGAAACCAATTGAAATGGACGAAATATGTGATACTTTGATGGATGAGAAAGCGAAGAACGCTAACGTTAACACCACAACAAAGATAACTACGAGCAGAGCTCTCCACCAGGCACCAGGTGCACACTTTTCACACGAGTTTCTCCACTTGTAAAATTGTTGATCTGGGTTGGTCAAATCACTCAAACACAAACCACAATTTGTGCCTTGATATCCGAATGTACAGTTTCTTGGGCCACCTCCAGGGCATGATTTGGCAGGGAAACATCTAAAGAATGTGAACGGATCACTTTCTTCGAACCAGAATCCATATTGTGCTTGTGGGTACGAAGTGTTTGTTTGTAAACATGCACCACCTGTTGGACATGGTAAACATCTCTTGTTGTATACGGTAGAGTTTCTATCATAGTATGGCGAGCTTGGATTGTTGTAATCAGCCAAGAACTTTGGATCGTTGTAGTATCCAATGTTGCAAACGCAGCTTCTAGTGCCGTTTGCGCCAACTCCGTTTGTAGTGGTGAACGATGGACACAAGTTACATGTCAACGCAGCACTAACATCAGAGAAAGTGTTGTTGTCGCACTTGGGGCATTGGAAGATACCTGTTGTTGGTTTGTACGAACCAGGTTCACACATTGTACATATCTTGGTATAATCAGTTGCTTCATAACCTGCTGCGCAAGGAATAAAGTAGAAAACACCTCTGTTTTGGTCAATCTCGTTTTGAGTGATAGGGTATCCATTTGTAAAGTTGTATAACACACCTCCGTAAGCGTACCAATGTTCCTTGTTGTAACTTATGAATAGTTTCTTGTAACCACTTTCGTGAGGAGACATGTTACATGTGTATACTGCAGTTTCATTGATAGGATTGCTAACATCAGTAGAATTTGCATTAAGTGTCGTAGTGTTCAACTTGCACGCGTCAAAGTTCTCAAGATCGTTAAATCTCGTGTATAATTGCAATGTCGGTGCGTAGGTACGAACAGTGATGTTGAATTGGAAGTTACCGGCTGTTTGACCACTTGTTGGTGTCAAGTTTTCGATAACTGGAGTATCAAAGATTGTCATGACTACTGTGGTAGTCGATTCTTGGTTAGAGTTGCGCAACTTGACATTAATTTGAGTAATGCTTGTATTGGTGACCAATGGTCCTGCACAATAGATTGTGTTATTAAGCAATGTAGCAGTAGTATTCATATCGGGCATTCCAACTGCTCGGAACAAACAGAATCGTGTATCGGTCAAATATTGTCCTTGCATAGCCAACGTGACATTGACAAATCTAGGAATATACAATGGAGCAATATACGCGAGTAAAGGTGGACGATATGTGTCCATCCAATAGAACGATGGGAAATCAAAGTAGTCGAACCCGTTCAATGTTACTGAGAACATTGTAGTGTATGGGAAACGAAGCTCACTTAGTGGTTCCGATGGCATAGCGTTGGTAATATTAGGCATAGTAAATGAGAAACTATCACCATTCCAAGTTACTGGTCCAACATTTGGAGTTGCGTCTCCCAAATTACTTGTCAACTTGATCTTAAAGTTGTGTGCGGCTGCGGCCGAGAATCCAGTACCACGAACAATCAATGGTGTTGGTTTGAACGTATATGTAGTCGCCAAGTTGGAATCTTCAACATTTTCAATGGATGTAATCCTGTACGCTGGCACAACTCCAAATGGTTGTGGAATAGCATCGTATGCAAATCCATTATTGTATGAAATCAAAACTTGTAACGCAACGCTACTAAATTTGATAGCATCAGTTTTAGGATTGGCTATTTGGATTTGACTAGTACTTGTCGACGATAAAACATCCAAGTTCTCTCCAACTACAACTTGAGTTTCATTGAATGCTTCTAGATTGGAAATTCTTCTTGCAGTTGTTTGGATTCTTGCACGAATGTATGGTAAAATGTAAGATGGTAGTGGTGTACCAAGTGTGAAAGTGATTGGTAGTTTAGAGCCAGGGTACAAATACTGTGCCGACACCAATGTGAAAGTTGGCGGAGTAAATGTGGTTATTTGTTTCTCAATTGGGAAATATGCTCTTACTGTGTAAGTTACATCTCCAACCTTGTAGTTGACAAATGGTGCAAAGTTGTATGGAATCGAACTATCAGGTACAATAAAGTCACTTGAACAAACTAATGAATCGACAGTTGAACCACCATCACAGTCAAGAGAAATTGTATAGTTGCCATTTTCCAAATTGGCTGTGATCCAGTACAATTGATCTGTAGGTCTTCCTGTAATTGGCAAACCCGTTGTTGGGAAGTTGTTTAGAACTAAACCACTGACTTTGGTGTTTTGTGGAATCATGACTGGGTCACTAACAGTAACTGTTGGTGCTTGGGTACAGACAACGTTCTTTGTCTTTGGTACTGGCAAGAACAATCTTCCATTATCGAAAGATACTGCAAATTCCAATGTACGTGGGTAGATTGTATTGACATCCCATAGTTGTGGTAAAATCACTTGAATTGCGTTTTCGTTGATAAACGTTGCATAATTTGTCTTCAAGATACGTTGAGCATCATCGAACACTCTAACCAAAATATTGTTTGGTTGCCCTGGTAACGATTGGAAAAAGTTTGATCCCTTGATAGTTACAGTAACTGGTTTTTCAGGTGTACATGCTTGGTTGGTCGAAAGATCAGTGAATGTGATGTACGATGGATCGTAGAGTTCTGCTGTAAGGTTCACAGAAGTGAATCCTGCACCTTCGAAAGACAACATGGCGCTTAGTGTCTTATTTCTAGATGGAATAACAAAGTTGTACTGTGGAGCAGGACACTGTAATGTGTTGTTAACAACATCACAAGATTGCAGTTCAAACGTAGTTGCCGATTTCAACGATTGGCAATCAATACATCCATAGTTCACATTAACGCGAGTAATTGCAGCTGGTAACCAGTTAGTTGGACCAATGAAAACGTTCTTCGATACAGTTGATCCTGTAGGTATGAACATGGATGGTAAAACAGTGATACCAAACTCGGTGTTAAAGAATGTAACTTTTGGTGCCAATGGCATGGCTCTAACTCCATTCATTAGTAACTCTACAGTTGCAGGATATGGCAACGTTGGGAAGAGTGACGAAGAGATAATAGGTGACATACAGTTGACTTGCCAAACACCGGCCACTAGCGTAGCAGTTCCACATGGGAATATTGCACTGTTTCCACCGTCAATGTTTTGTTGTACATATCTTGGATCGCGTACACGAAGTGTGATATTGTATGCGTTGGAATAATCGGCGTAGCTAGTTGGTGGCTCAACAAGTTGGATAGTGAGTGGTATGCTGATAGAAATAGGAATCTTAGTTACTGACAAAGAAGCAGTCTTTGGAGTGACAAATCGTATGAGTGGATAGTCTGTTCCTGAGAGCAATAACTTGCTCTTCTCTGACAACATGTTGTCTTGTTTGGCATAGAACGTATTGATGTCACTCTTTGGTGAGAAGTACGCAGAAACTTTAACTGATTGTGGTGAGAATGGATTTGCAAAACCAGCAAAGTTGCAATAGAACAAATTATTCTCTGCGTTAACGCCAGGTAAAATCATGTTTCTAAATGGAGATACTGTTTCGTTCAAAATACAACCTGCTGTGAATTTTTCAGTGTTGAATGGACGAGCGAACGAGGCATAAATAGGAACTTTCAAACGAGCAGTGTCATAGTACGCCATCATGAATGGGTACACTTTGTTAATTGATGTTGTTTCAAAGTATACTAATGACGTGATAGACACGTTCGTACTTGCCATGGAAGCAGTATCGTAAATGTACAAGTTAAATTCCAACATACTTGGCATGACGACAACACCTTGTGGTTTGGTCAAATCACACCAAATTTGATTATTAACCGTAGTTTCTAATGTGAGACCTGTGCATACGAGTGGTACAGGATCTACAGAAGCATTCTCGGCCTTCATGGTTACTGCGTAAATGAGGTTAGGCAGATCAACAAAAGGTAACGCAACACTCTTGATTAGCAGTTGTTGCGGGTTGAGTACAAATGTATCCCAGTGAATAAAGCCCTTCAAACTACCGTCAATGCCGACATTCAAGTAACTTGTGTCAATTGGCTCGAATGCAATAGGTGTACGCAAGTACACAATCTTTGTAGTTGGTAAAGTGATATCGAGTACATTTGGATCATAGGTAGTAGCATTGATAAGGCTACTTCCGATAGTAAGTTGTACAGTTGTAAATTGATTGGCAACTGTTTCAACAAAATAACTTCTCCAAACGTTACAAGTTACTGTTCTGGTTCTGTTCACTGTAGTATCTACAAAGAATGCCTTGCTGAACACATAATCTGTCTTAATTTCAGAGAAGAAGCGACAGTGCAAATCTTCTGATGTCAAAATGTCGTCACTTGTCGTGATGGTTACAGTGACATTTGATTGTGGAAGCGCAGGTTCACTTGCGTTATATTTAACTGCGAATGGAGTCATAGAAGACGCTAGTGTTTGCATAAAGAAGAACTTGGCTGGTTCACCAACCACCATTGGAATTTGGTACGATGGTGTTGCTCTTGATCTTGCATAAATCGTTATTTTAACTTCTTTTTGCAAGACTAGTACTGTACCTCTATCTATTCTACAAGTGTATGTAGTTTCGTTGCGAGTAGCACTTGCAAACGCTGGTGCCTTGTAGTAAGCTCTTGGATACTCTTCACTATCGTAATAGTAACACAAGTAGTCAACTTGACCGTTGAAATCTTGTGGTAGAGTTGGTAGTGTTGGTCTGCTAGTAGTAATCGAAACGTATGACGTGTTGAATGTGTAAGTCAAAAGTGTCGCAATGGGGTATCTCGAAAGAATTTGAACCTTTTCAATGTACACAACAGGAATGGTAGTGTTGGTCAAAAGAACAACATCAATACCATCTTGTGTTTTGTATTGCAAACCTACGTTATCTACACCTGCAACAGTGGAATACATTTCACAAGTCCATTGATTTGCAGTATTGTTTCCATTGTACCTTGCATGGACACTAAAACCTGCTTTGCCGATGCAGTAAATATCATTAACTACTGCAGATGGTAACAATGGACCAAATAGTGAAACGGTCATATTGAATTTTGTTGCAATGTAACCAATGTTGGTGTCAACAATTGATATTGGATTTGGTTTCACAAAAGTTATTGGTAATGAGGAACTCAAAGCCAAACTGTTGTACAATTCCAAAAGTCTTGGGTGATAGTAGTACACTGCTGCAGTGTAATCACCTGCAGGCATTGTTGTTAGTGATGCTGTTGCAGTTGCTGCCATGTTTTGACCCATACTCAAACGTTGGAAGTATGGTGAGAAGTAGCCAACAATAACTTGAACTTCACTTGGACTTGCCGAAGCTACAGCAATTGAACTATCAACTGTCACGCTAATTTGTGGACTTGTATTGTTTGTAGAAATCAAACGAGGACGAAGAGTGAGTAACTGTCTTCTTTCGTAGGTAATCCACGGGAATGACAATGGAGTTGTCAATGTATCATCAAAGGTGAGGTCATATGCTTGGAAATCACTGTACAATGGCATTTGTACAGTCGTACATGAAAGAATAGATCCTATAGGCGAGCATGGGAATGAATACGTCAAATCATGTAGCAATACACGAGCAACGCTGATTGGGTTGAATGGATCAACAATTGTTGTGTTGATATCACTTCTTCTACCGTACGATGGTGTCAAAAACATGTTGGTCACAATGTAGAACCAAACTTGATTTTGTGTGAGTATGACTTTCGTACTGCCATATTGGATCGAAATCTTAATGTAGACAGTATTATCAACTGATCGTTGAGGAATCAAACATTGGAAAATACCATTGCCGATAATGGAAGCAGGTTGTGATTGACTTCCTCCTGCAGAGTACGTTAGTTCACAGGCAAAAGTTACAGGATAGTTCACACCTGTAGTGACGAGTGATGTTGTGAGGTTTGTTGTTTGATCTTTGTTGACCAACGTAGCAAGTGGAACTAGACCATAGATTGCCGCTCGAGTAGTGAAAACCATAGGCAACTCATTTGTGGAAAGTTCAAATTCACCATTTGCGCCACCGTCAACAAACCATAAACTTAGATTTCTTAATCCAAGATATGACGAATCGCCTTGCATTTGACAATAAAAGATCGAGTGAGTGGCGTTTTGTCCTCCATAAACAGTATGATAAACACTTCTTACGCCATCGCTTGTGACAATTCTGCATTGTATCAAACTTGCGTTGATGAGTACCATAGGTATGTTAATTTGTGAAAATGCAATTGGAATGGTGAAACTATCTTCCAAAAAGTAGAGTTGTGACTCTGCTGGATTGTTGAATGCGATAGAACCTTGATCCAAGTAGTAGAACACTGGTTGTGTTTTTGGTAGAGTGAGCGTTATCAAATCATAATCGATACTTGGTACTGTCATTTGTGGTACAAACTTGAGTAAATTATTGTTAATTAATTCGGTCGCGTTGTACTTGAAACTACATGTCATCGAAGTGAGTGTAGTGATTGATCCATTCCATGAAGTGTGGTTACTTGCGCATGAAAGGACAACATCTGAAGCAGTCAAGTTTGCTAAGTTGAACAAACTTCTATCAAACTGTAAAGTGACAGAAGAGTCGGCAAAACGCAATGCAGCCCTTGGTTGAACAAGTGTAACAACACCTTGCTTGAATACCAAGATTGGTCTTGCAAGAGTTGTCAAATATTTTTGTTTTGGTGAGAAATCCATTGATTGTTGGTAAAGCTTGGCAGTAACTTTTTGAATGTCACCACGAACAGTTCCCTCTGGATCTGTTTGAACGGCTGGTAAATAGTACGGGAGATTGTTTTCATCCACAATACGATTAACTTGTACTAACCAGTAAAAGTCAATTTCACCACGATAAACAGCACCAATACGATACGAGTTCAAAAATGGAATAATGTCATCGATGACAACATATGTTGCATATAGTTGGTGTACAAAAGATGGGAAGAACACATCATCAGGATTGGTTGCGTTCACAATCAATTGTCTGCTATTCGTTGCGTATTCCAAGTATGGAGGGTTCATGTACAATGTTGCAAAGTCAAACTTGCCGACGTTTGTGGAAACAATTCCTGCTTGTCCCGGTAACGTTGTCGTATAACCATATTCAGTTGGTGGGTCACTAGTGATTGATAATGTAAGTTGTACGCTTTCATCTACACCTGCACTCTTGATGTTACAAGTTGCTTCTCTTGGGCCGGAAACAACCGCTGGAACAACTTCGGTCAAAAGACCTGTTCTTGTGCATGTGAAATTAAAGTTTGGATTGAGTTGGAGACCATCTTTAACATAACTTCCAAGAAGAATTCCGGTGACATCAGAAAAAGTTGATTTCACAGGCATTGACTTGTTCACATAGTCGGCAGTATTTCCAATATATGGGAACAAATAATTGAATGTGACGTTACCCTTGACGAAAAATGGCGCGACTGTCACGATCGAGTCTGGAGAGCTAACACGACTTGCAACGAGTTGAAGTTGAATAGGTTGTGGCAAATAGGCAACATTGAGTACAGTAGAATCTTGGAAAGTGCACATTGGGAATGTACTTGTGGAAGTAGTGTCTAATGTGCATGACAATTGCTTGTATGGCACCACTGGTGTAGCGCTTGTCTTGTATCCATTGTATGGCGCATATCTCAAAGTATAGTTGACTGCACTATCACGGTAAAGTGGTGTCGACAGTGCACGTGTATCTCCAATGTTTGACAATGTAACGATAGTTCCACCGAGTGTGATTCCAGTGTAATACAATGGAATGTTGACAATATTGAGTGATAGCGTTTGATATGTTGTACTTGAAAGTTGAACAACTAAATACACTGCTGCAATTTCAAATTGTTTTGGATTGGATGAAATGCTCATAAAATCTGTCTTGTTGAGGTTGCACGATAGTTGTGAACTTGATGTAGTCACAATAGGTGCGTATGAAACACTCGAGTTATTCTCATTGGTAAGAGCGCAGAAAATAACAGATGATCCTATGAGTGGATCGGCAGTAGTTAGCGTTACTGAAATTGTCTTCCCTGTCGTGATATCCGTGGGTGTATATGATGAAGCTATAGGTTCGGCTTTGGAAACCATTTTCTGTTTGATCGAATAGAATGGTGAAATTGTAGTGACGTTAACTGGAGTCCCGTTTGCTGTCAACACTACCCACATTTGGAAAGATCGCTCCATATTTCCAAATATAACGTTTCTAAACGCAGAGCAGTTATATGTTCCGCTTGCAGCATCGAACGTTGCGCTATATACCACCGAAGCGACAGCGCTAGCAACACATGAGTAGTTGGCATATCCTTGGTATAGGTCAGGTCCAGGTGCTACCTTGAGTATGAGTTGCCCTTGATTGCCTGATGGGCCAACAACCCATGATTGTGGAGTTAAAGATACGACTGGTTGTGTTTTCACAAAAACAATTGGTTTAACAGCACCAAAAGTCAGTGCTCCGTATTGTACAGTGTGATTATTCGCAATTGATAAATCAATAAGCAAAGAAACGCTGTAAACACCAGGTTGCGCAATAACTGCAGAAGTAAGTCTGTAGTTTCCTCCGGAATAACTCAATGCGTACTCGGTGGTTCCAATCTTGGCATAAACTCTAGAGTAGAATTGTAGACCTACGTCTGTAGGTAAACTGAACGCTATTGTGACAGGAGAGTCAATTTTGAACGCTTGTTGTCCACTTGGGATGACAAAATCTCCGTCTTGAAGTATCGAAAGTATAAAGTTGGAGCCGAGAACCATGTTGTACTGACTTCCGTAGGGACTTGTGTATTGCAAAGCAACAGTTGCTTGGGAGGCTAACGTAGCAGGAACAGTACATCCGTACGTATTACCGTTACGAGCAGCGCTACTTGTTGTTGTCACACCACTGATAGTTACGCTACAATCATAGTTGACCGAAACAGGTAGTACTGTTGATGACGATAACGTGAATACATCTACTGCTGGAGCACCAGAGTACTTTACAGCTAATCTATCTGCTGCAGTGAACGTGGATTGTTGCACAATTTGGTATGGGTAACTTGCTTGAATGGAAACTCCGTTGACTAATAGTGTCATGGCACCTAAACCTTCACTTGCACCAAAGTTCTTACAAACAAACACTAGTTTTGTACTTGTTGTAGTATTCAAAGTAGCATTAACTTGTACAACTGTTGCTCCACGAGTGAATGAGCATTGATACCATACAGTGCTTGGATTATCAACATTAGAGATAAAATTGTTGGTTTCGATAAGAATATCTTTGGTTGCTGATGCAGTCAACAATTTTGGTTCTATAGTGTTGATTGTAGCAATTCCATACACTTGTACTACTGCAGTTGTAGTCACTGCGAGTCTTGCAGCGGCGGAAGTTATCGGTAAAGTATTGTTTCGATAGTAGACCAAATTAGTGTTCAAAGAACCATTGATCGTTCTCAAATCTACTACACATGAATATGAGTTGATACCACGTGTGGCATAAACAAACGCAACAAAGTCACCTGGAGACCCTAGGAATCCACAATATATCCTGTCTTGAGCTTCTGGTGGGAATCCAAACGAAGTGGGTGTAGTAAAGTTCAAAGTATAGAATGGATTGCTAGTGTTGTAAAATACAACAGAAGGATGTACCAATGTGGTTACTGGTGGGAAGAAAAACCATTTTGGACCAGGTGGTGTAATTGTTGTGTTGATTCTCAGCAGTTTGTCAACGTAGCGTAATGATACTGCAAACCTACCCGTTGATGGGTTTGGCGATGGAGAGCAATTTACTGTTGTACCAGTAGATGCATAAAATAAATCCATAGAGTAAATACCACCTGTTTCTGTGTTGTACAGTTCACATGTTACCATTTCTGTAGCCAATGTGTCTGCAATCGTTCTAGTCAAAGATATTCCACTTGTAAACTGGTCAACGAAAGCTGCTCCAGGACCAAATGTTTCAGGTAATTCGATAGTCATATTTGGTGTGCAAACGTTAATTCCACAATTTGTTCCAATGTAGCAAGGATCGTTACAAGCGCATGTATCAGTTGCGACACATTGACCATGTCCGCTACAAACACTTGGTGATGAACTTGCAATCCCTGAACAAGCAGTAATTTCACACATTTGTCCAAAATTTCCTACACAGGCAAAGCAGTTGTGCAATTGTTCGCTCTGAGCTCCTTGAGTTATAGTAGTTGATACTGCTGTCGATGGAGTAAATGTAGGTACAGTAAATGAGTTCCAAAATGACATGGGACCTCCATACTGAATAGAAAAGGAATCTGTAGCACTACGTGTAACACCAACTGCGTAGTTAAAGGATACCACTGTGTTCGCAGAGTTACAGTTCGACACTCCTCTGCCGACATCAGTTGCATTATTGAAAAAGATTCTCAAATCGGAGCAATCGGAACGCATTTTTTTTGCCGAGATGAGTGATGCGGTGTCCATAGTGAACGATAGAGTGTTACCTTCTACCACTTCTGTTGAGTTGAAACTCAACGACGCATAGTAATCCAACACTACTGTTGCTTCTGCTAAAACTTGTTTTCCTGAACACGTGTTGTCACATTGAACTCCAGTCCATTTGCTTGCCGGTCCATAGCAGGAACAAACATCTTGTGCGACACAAGTTCCGTAACTTCCGCATACAGTTGGATCTGTTGGTAGTTTTCCATCGCATAAAAAATTATTTGCGGCCATTGCTGTTATTTCCGATTGGGTAAGCAGACTTGAGTGTAAAAACATGTTATCCATTTGCCCTGAAAATGAAACGTTTTGTCTTTCTGATGGAATATTAAACGTGGCTGATGGAGCAGATCCAAACACTACATTGTATGCGTGGGGAAGACCCAACGCATAGAATGCAAGTGATGTAGAGTTTGTTGCAACGACGCGATTTCCGTTAACATAGAATTCAAAATATCCATCGGAACCTCTAAAATTGAACGCAACGTGACTCCACACTCCCATAGTAATAGGTGTTGTCATGTTCACAGTTATTTCAGCATTTGTTGCAGATTTAAAAGTTAAGCTTGTTGATGTGAGATAAACACTAACGTAATCCGCCACACTTGTTAGCGTTCGCAAAATATTAAATAGCATGCCAGGCCCATTTGGTCTTATCCACGCTGAGAAAGCGAATTGCTTTTGGAAAAAGTTTGGAGTCGAGATTTGTGGTACTCCAAATACGTTATTGTTAAAATTATAGCATGATGTGCGTCCAAAGCATGGTGATAGTTGTGTTACTCCATAGTTGACCGCATACAACTTATCTGACAAGACCGTTATTCCTGTCGTGATATTAATGTTTGGTTGAGTGTTGATATCTTGTGACTTCGCGCTGGTAAAACCGAATACAAGTGTCTTCGAAGACCTTCTTTGGCATGAATCTCCGGTCCAACCGGCGATACACGAGCATAAGCTGCTAGAACATCCACCGCGTGCGTTACAGTAATTGCGTGCTACGCATGTTAATGATGTTGGGTAATTATCGCTCGTCATATTGCAAAACGCTGTCGTAACAACTCGTGATTGAGGTGTACTATCAGAATTGAGAATATAGTAAGTTTTGGTTGTTAAAGCCAAATTTAAATACTTCTGTAGCATGTAAATTTGGGCACAAGAAGCAGCTGCAGTCTGTGGTGTTTCTGAAACGTGTGAACAAGTAATAAGAGTAACATACCTCCATCTTGTAGCATTGGAGGTGATGCCAAGGTGAAGCACACTAGTACTAACACAAGTGCCAGGTTGCACTTCCAGTTGTACATCTGCTCTTGATTTTGTGTGGTTACTGCTCAATTCTTAATTCGGCTGACGTGTGACGCCTCCAACTTGGATAACTCCATCCATTTCAGAAGTTTCTGGCGTAGAGTGGCAATAGTAACAACCTTCTACTGTAAAAATTGCTTATGCACAAGCAATAATCTAGAAACAAAGTCAACCATACCAGCATGGAAAAAGAGAGTAAATCGTTCTTTAGTCGATTTGAAAGCAAGGAAGAAAATACCAATGATACAACAATTAACTTACAGCTAGCTGATTGGAAACTAGATCCTAAAAACAAAGTAATCATCGATCCAAATAACATTTGGACAATTAAAGACTTTTTATCTGGTGAAGAGTGCGAGCTGTTGATAAGACATAGCGAGAAGCTAGGATTTGGTACAGCCATTATTAGTGGTTACGAAAAAGACGAAAACATTAGAAACAACAAACGAACTGTTTGGACAGACCCAAAGTTTTGCGATCAAATCTGGAAACGAGCACAACAATGTGTTCCTAAAATTGCTAGCGAACTCAGGAGGAAAGAAGTATTAGGTAAGGGATACGAGTCCTGCGGATGCTACGATCAAATGAGATTTTATAGGTATGATGCTGAGGAAAAATTTGAACCTCATTATGACTACACGAGACATGTAGATAAAAAGAAGAGCTTCTTGTCATGCCTGATATATCTGACAACAGTCAAAGAAGGTGGCAGAACTACATTTTTCGAGAACAATACTGACAAACCAACTTTTAGCATTGCACCAGTTGCTGGTTCCTGCCTATTCTTCGTACATGGAGACTTTGATGGTAATTGTCACGAAGGTGGATCACTTCCCAAGAATTCTACAGAACGCAAATATGTGCTACGCACCGATATCATGTATCGTCCTTTACCCAAATCAGAATAAATTCATTTATTCTATCACTTGCACTGTTCGTACAGGCACTGTATGACCTTTCAGTTGCTCTACCATCTCACTTCTCTGTGTGTCCCATAAAATTACACAGCAATCATCACCTCCACTAACAATTGTATTTCCCTTTGTAGAAATTGTCCTAACAGGTTGTGTATGTCCTATTAGTTGAGTTTCTCCAATGACTTCATTCCTAGGTGATTCAATTGTTGCAAAAGAACTCTTTCTTGTTAACTGTTTAGAAGAGTAACGTCTTAGTGTTGGCACAGAAAGATTTCTCAAATCCCAAATACGAATGACAGAATCTTCAGCACCATTCCAAATCAATGTACTACCTTCGAGCGATAAACACTCTACTGACGTAATATGCTTGTGTGGAATTTTTAATTTTCGTTGTGCTTGTGCTGTACGTGTATCCCACAATAAAATTTGATCTCCGTAACCAGCAGTTACAAGAACGTTATCAACTGGTCGATACGACATACATTTCACACTTCCTCGTTCATGTGCAAACTCGTTTACACTTGTTAACTAACAATTAGTAAACTCTTACAACTTACTGTATTAAAATCCCATAATTTGATCTTGCCATCGTACGCTCCCGTGATCATCGTTTGAGCACCTATTTCCATACACATGATACTCTTATCATGCGCAGCACCAATGGTACTCGTTTTTACACGCTTCTGTACGTCCCAAATATCAATATCATTTCTTCTTCCGCAAACCAGAGTTGTATCGCCAACCAATTGCATACACTCGATACTTCCATGATTTGTATACGTGTTCAACAATGTTTCTGATTGTAGTGACCACTCTGCAATGGTTCCATCTTCCATACCAGTGTAACCTACATCTCCTTTAAATTTGATGCACATGATTTTGGAATGCTTTTGATCGCCAATGATATTAGTTCCATGATTGTTCACCCATGTGAAAAGTTCACCAGTGTATCCTCCAAATGATGAAGAGATGACAGTGTTACTGTGCATTCTTGTCTTTTCATAATCGGCTCTCCATATATCTTCAATCTTGTATGTCGTGTGGCGTAAATTTGTTGCAACAAGTTTCGCGTTTGTTAAATTGACATTGGTCAAGTCGCAATGGGATAAATCTGCTTCTGATAAATCACATTTTTCTAAATCTAAACCACGCAAGTCTTGATGCGCCCAATTGGCACGTACAAACTATTTGTTAAAAGATCCCAAAAATGTTCTTACTTTTGCGCCATGTACTGTATTTGCAGTTTTTAATTGCTCCACCGTGTATTTGGCATCTTGTAAATCGCAACAAAAGAATACTGCTGATGTCAAATTCGCACCAGTTAAATCGCACCGTTGCATAATAGAATTGTTAAATGTACAACTCGTCAAATTGGCGTTCCTAAGTTGTGAGTAAATTGTTGATTCAAACAAACACTAGTTTCACATCTGACAAGTTCATACTTGAACAATCTTGATTCGACAAATCTTCATTTTCAAACGTTGCGTTGGTGAGTGTACTATTCCTCAATTGAGCAAGTTCGAATCGACAATTTTTAAAATCAGCACTTGTCAAGTCACACAATAATTTTGCACCCAATAGAATACTTCCTCCAAATTTACACTAGTTGTTAGTTGCCTGTTCCTTACATACGTTTCTAAAAATCGCATTTTCCAACTTGGAATCAGATAAATCGCAACTAAGCGTTGCGTTGGTAAAATTACAATTACTTAGGTCGTATCCTTGTAGTGCACCTTTCCAAACACAATTGGAAAAATTACATCCTGCAACGTTACATCGATTTGCTTTCAAGGATGCTATATCATACGTGCTTGTTGATAAATTGGATCCCATAAAGTTTGTACAATTTGTTTCAGCTCTAGTCATATCACAATTGGAAAAGTCACAATCCTTAAATGTTAGTTTGTCAATAGAAGTGGCACACCTGAAAGATTGCTTCTGAAAAACTGGCATTGGTGAACGTGACCTTGTTGAATTTGGTTCTTATAAATGTTGCGTTTGACAAATCGGCGCCTTCCATATTAGAACCTGAAAAATCACAATCTTCACATTTAACTCCTTGTAACTGTGCTTCGATCATGTTTGTTTCTTTGAACGACGATTTGACAATTTTGGCATGACATAATAAAACATCTTTCATATCAGCGTTGTCAAATTGTGTTTTTTCAACAATAGTCAACGTCAAATCAACGCAGTTCATATCTGCTCCTTGGTATGAATTTCCTAGTATGTTTGCACTTTTCATTCTCGCGTGTGTTAATTTTGCATGTACAAACGTTGCATTTTTCAATTCTGTTTCTTTTAAAGTGGCTTTTTGTAGTTGACAATAATCAAAATTGGCATTGGTCAAGTCGAGCCGTTTCAAATCCAACCCAACTAGTGACATGCCTCGAAAACGCATGCGGGAACCTATGGACTGGTTCATTATCACACGGACAAACTCTTCGCGTGTGATTTCTGGTTGCAATATTTCATCTTCTATGAGCACGTAACCTAGTTTTTGTTCTAATTGATGGATTAGTCGTTCTATGCGGTAAAATCGAGCTTCATCTAGAACGCCTTCTTCAGAAATATTCTTTTCTATGCGTAACTCGTGAGTGCGCAAGTAGTGGAGTATCGGAACAAAATATTGTGGTGTTCTATCGACTGTGTACACGTTTTTCTCTTTTCTTATTTGTTCAGTTCCACCACTGCTGAACGTTTCTGAGAATAATATACTTCCATTGAGCGTTTTTTGTGTAGTTTCGAAGAGTGTACCACCGACGTTAACGGTTACATTTGTATTATCATGGTTCGACGGCAATCTAGATATAACTGGACTTCCGCGTGGTGTAACAGAGGTTTCTTTTGGTTGTTCTGGTGAGCCAACACCTGAGAAACGTTCCAAACGTAATGCCATGTCGCCTATTTGTGAGAATTTGTGAGTAGTTCTTACGACTAATTGTTCGCGGAGACGGTTGCGGAGAGCGTGTTGTACTCATGGTTGTGCAAACTCTTCACAAATAATACAACCCTGCTGCAGATTCTCTGTTGTGGCAAAGTTTCAGGATGAAGCCTCTCCTGTCAAATGTCAAAACTAACCGTTAGGCCTTTTTATAGAAATGAGTATGACGAAGAGACCTGCCATCATCGTCAATAATTTTTATGCTCTTCATACATTGATAGAACTGGTCTTGGACAGTTTATGGTAGCTTCACAAGAGGACGTGAAAATATCCCAGAATTTGATTGTTGCATCATTTGAACAGGTAATCAACTTGAGCTTGTGATACAGCATACCCTTGATCTTTGTCTTGTGACCGACTATTGCTTTCTTTAATCCACCTTCTCGGAGGCCGTGAATGTTGAGTGCATTGTCGTTCACAGAGGCAATAGTATCGCTGTCAATGAGAATAGCATGAGAACCTGGGCACGAAAACGTCTCGCAGTCTTTTTTAAAGTCGAATAGGCGAATTGATATTCTATCATATGAAATTAAAGAGTTTGCATCTCGTGATATCGTTCCTAAAACTTCGCTATCGTTGTGGGGCTTGATAGTCCTGGATGCTTCGTACTCGCGATTCCAAATAACAATCATTCCATCTGTGCTTGCGCTCAACAAATTCCCATCATGATTAGAAAGCAACGTTATCGCTTCTTTATGACCGGATATTGTTTTTGTGCATGTTTTTGAGTCTATGCTCCATAGCTTGATCGATTTGTCTTCACTTGCACTAAATAAAATATTATCTTTGAATAATAGAGCTCTTATTGAGCCATAGTGGCCTTCTAATGAGAATAATTGAACTCCTTGTTCAATGTCCCAGCCTTTGATTGAATTATCGGCTCCACCACTAACGAATTGTGTACTGCTAATTCTTGCAAAGCATAGTACTGCAAGATCGTGACCTTCTAATTCTACAATTTTGTCTCCAGTGTTATAGTCATGAACATGGATTGGCGACACCGACGCGTACACGGTATTTGCGAATATAAAGTTTGGTGTTGATGTGTAGACAACACAGTCACGTGCTCGTATCGAATAATAAAGGTGGTGCGAGAAAATGTCCCAAGCAGATATTTCTTGCTGATCATAACTGAGTATAAGCTCAACTACATGCGTTGGTGTTGTTTCTAACATTTTTGCTGAATAATAGTTTAAAATTAGATATTATAATACACCAAAAACATTCCAGAGGGACAGCACCCTTAAAAGCTATAGCACTAGCGCCACAGAGATCCAAACAGAACAAGTAGCTGTTGGACTCACAGTTACAATAACAGTATGACGTGTCATCTATCACGAAGTAGCTTGTCTGTTCGTAGAGGGTTCTAGTAAAACACGCTGGCAGTTTTACGAAGCAAAAAAACTCATAAAACAGCAACACATGATTGAACGGACAACAGTGCAGTTAGGATCACCAAAAACACCAAAATTTGTCACAATGGAGAAACCAAACACGCAACACGATGACGAAGGCACACGAACTGTACTAGATCCATTCAACTACTTGATAAAGAATTCAGAAGGCAAGGGTATCAGATCGAAACTCATCGAAGCGTTTAACGTCTGGTTAAATATTCCTGAAGACAAAATGGAAATCGTGAAGCGTATAACTGAAAAACTACACAATGCGAGTTTAATGATTGATGACGTTGAAGATAACAGTATTCTTCGTCGTGGTATTCCGTGTACTCACTTGTTGTACGGAGTTCCTGCCACTATTAACAGTGCGAACTATGTCTATTTTGATGCTCTAAAAGATTTGCAAACCATGGGATCAGCACAAGCGACAACAGTGTTCATAGGTTTGTCAATTACTATTTATTAACGACATAGATGAACTATTGAATTTACACAAAGGGCAAGCGTTAGATATTCACTGGAGAGACAATTTTGCGTGCCCAACAGAAGACGATTATTTAGAAATGGTGAAAAACAAAACGGGAGGATTGTTCCGCTTGAGTGTTGGCATCATGCAAGCTGTTAGTGAAAACAAAAAGTACGTCGATACGATCTATACTAACAGCTATAGTAATTTTACTAATATCGTTAACGAGATGGCCGTTTTGTTCCAAATACTCGATGATTATTTGAACTTGCAATCGAGCAAGTATCACGCAAACAAATCCTTCTGTGAGGATCTAACAGAGGGTAAATTCTCGTTTCCAGTGATTCACAGCATCAATGCTGCTCCTAAAGATAAACGGTTACTCAATATTGTCAAACAAAAAACAGATGAAGAAATGTTAAAACGGTATGCGATTCAGATCATGAATGAAACGAAAACGTTCGAGTATACGATTATCAAACTACGAGAAAGTGAAGCTAGAATGTATGAAGAGATGGAAAGACTTGGAGGAAATCCATATTTGAAAAAGATTGTAGAAACGTTGATGAAACAAGTTGTTGTAGAGAGTCACAGTTTTGAGAGTTTGTAAATACTATTTTGTGAAGTAATTGTATTTCTTTTTGTGGAGCACAGAGTACTTCAAGAACTTAGCCGCACTAGTGTTGCACTGTTTTCTAAAGATGTAAGATCTCTGCCAAATTTCACAAATTATCATATTTTACTGTTTTGAAGATAGCTGTACCAAACTATTCACAACACGAACCAAGTCGCCATTGAAGTTCTCCAAAAGATGCTTGTTTAACTTCTCATTGGTGAATCCCATGTTACTCAAAGTTTCAAGCTCTGTTGCAAACTTGACTTCCACTGATGCTTGCTCAATTGACTTTGTTTCGACAACTGGTGCTGATGGGTAGACTTGCTCTACTACTTCATCATCTTCAGGAATGATAATCTCTTCAATCTCTTCTTCAGGTTGTTCAACTGGAACTTCTTTCTTTTCGACAACTGGTTGTTCGACCTTTTCTCTTTCGATTTCAATATCGATACCGAAAAGTTGCTTCAACAATGGAGCAGTTTTGCTGATGAATGCTTCCACTTGTTCCTCTTCTGATTGAACAGCTTCTTGCTTCTTTTCTGGTTTTTCTTCTCTTTCTACTTCAATGCCAAATTGTCTCAAGAATGGAGCAACTCTGTTAATGTATGCTTCAATATCTTGTTCTTGTGGTTGACGTCTTTGACAGTGTTGTGGAGCCTGTTCAAAGAACCGTGGTCGTTGTGGCCAGCATTGTGGACGTGGTTGAGGTCTTCGCACTGCTGTTGGGAAAACCTTGACGCGTAATAATCCTGCTTTCGATTCGACATGGTTGATAAGAGCTGAGCTCCATTCGTTGTTGCTGGAGAACGATACCAAATCTTCCTCATCATCGACGTATTGGAAACCCAAGGTTTCAACGTGTTGTGGATAAAGTGATTTTACGTGTGCTTGGAATTGCTCGAAAGTAGTGTTGGTGTCTACTGTGAGTCTACGAATAGCACCTTGTGGTTGGAGATAGAGTTTGAGTTGTACTGCTGACATTGCTGTATGTTTTGTTTGTTGATGGTTGTTGAGAAAATATTTATCGCTTTTATACGAGTCCCAACCGGAATTCGGAAGTGAGGCGTGAGGACTAGACTTGAGAGTTCATGGTGTGGTTCCAAACATCGTGCGGACGCAACTTCGGTGAAACTTCTTGATAGGAATTCTTACAATGCTGGTTGAGTACTGTAGCGCTAATCCACAAGCAAGACACAATGAATAATAACGTTCTTTGGAGTGCTGAGCAAATAAACATACCTCAAGATTTAGGCTCAATTCTAAAGTTATACACAAAGAGTTTAATAAGAGCTGCACCTCATACTAACACACAACCAACAAACCATGTCACTCAAAGCAGAGTACATGGACGCACTTAGTGCAACCTTGTCGTCCAACGAGGCAGAAGCCAAAGAGGGACTCGAGTTCTTCAAAAAGCAATCAGAAACAAATTATCCAGAGGTTGTAGAGCAATTGTTTTTGATATTAGAGTCGAATAGAGTGGAAGTAAGTGCAAACAAAAATACTAACGCTGTAGATTAGATTAAAAGCTTCAAGTATGCTACTTTCCTTGTTTACTACCGCATTTAATTCGATATATGACGTCGACTATGTCTCCATAATACTACCACTCATAAGGAACGAAAAATCAAAAGAAGTTCGTAACGATTTAATTGCTATCCTGGGTTACTTGAACATAGCATACAAATTTAACACGCTCGAAAAAGTTCTACCCTGGCTAGAAGACGCAGACGCAGACGTTAACGAGAGTGCAGTGAGTATAATTACACATTCTTGTAGTATTGACGAAGAAATACAAGATGAGGATAATATCAAAAAACTCGTTCCGCTATTAACAAATTTTATGAAACATAAGAAACCAGAAATTCGACTTGCCGCCATGTTATGTGCTATTCGTATTACGGATTTCATTCCAAAAGCATATGAAGCTCACATTCAAGAGTTTGGTCCACTAACTTTAAATGTTCTACAAAGCAATTTGAACTCTGGCGATACTGATTCTACCAATAAGGCCATCATGCTCTTAACCGAGTCATTGACGCTGGCAGCATCTATCTTTAGCAAGAAGCCAGAACATTTTGTATCTGCAATGCATCAAATCGCGAAAGCCCAACAACTGAAAGATTCAACAAGAATGTTATCACTAAACTTTCTCGCGTGCTTTGGAGAGTCAGTAAAAGCAGCGAAAAAGATCAAAAAATTCAACGACGTGCTACTACCTTTGTGTTTGGATATTATTGCAGAAAGTGTAGACGAAAACACGTTTAATATTAGAGCTGGTACAGACAGCGAAAAACCGACGCTGTTCGAGATGGCGAATGAGTGTATTGATAGAATATGTTTATCCATGGGAGGAAGGGGATTTGCACCAGTTGTCTTGAAGAACATTGAATTGTATATGAAGAAACCTGATTGGCAATCCAAACTTGCTGCGGTGATGGCTGTATCACAAACAGGAGAAGGTTGCAGAGAACAGTTTTTACCAGTACTAGGCACTCTCGTCAAGGGAGTACTTGAATTGTACGACGACAAGTGCGCTCGGCTACGATTTGCAGCTATTCACTGTACTGGACAAATGTGTACAGATTTCGCACCAATAATACAAGAACGTTACGGAAAAGATATTCTCAAAGCGTTATTGAAAGCATTAGACGATCCAAAACCAGAAGTACAAGATCACACGCAACACGCTATTATTAACATTATGGAGCACTGCCCAGAGAATATTGTGGAACCATTCGTACATGCGTTCATTATGAAGCTGGTCGACCAAGTTTCGTCACCAACGACAAACATGAAGATGTCTGCTTTGACTGCTATTGCTGCGATTGCTGGGTCAAGTGAAGGGATCTTTCACATTCACTACAACAGTATCATGCCTTTAATTCGAGAAAATGTTCAAAGAGAAAAAGAGCAACTTGTAGTTGAACGATTATTCGAGTGTGCGTCGTTGATAGTTCTTGCTGTTGGGTATGAAAGATGTTCCAAGGATTTAGTTTGGCTACTAAAAGCGCTTTCAGAACAGCAATGGAACGAGTACACTATTCAAGCATACAATCGTATAATCAAGTGCATGGATAAACACTTTTTACCGCACTTGGAAACTACCATGAATCATGTACAGGAGCATTTTGCAAAAATTAATGAAGACATGCTTATTTATACAGAAGCTAGTCAACATGACCTCAAGTTACTCGTACAACTACTAAACGACCTCATACGTGCTGTGAAAAGTGAAAGTTTTAAATACTTGCCACTGATGAAAGATATCACTGCATGCACTTTCAGATCACTACTCATTGATACAAGAGACATGGGATTACTGTTAATTTCATCAATGTTGCAAGTGCAAAAAGAATTTGATCATCCAACGTACGAAGGAGATACTATGCATGCTATAAGCTCTTTATTACAGTTGGTTTCCTTTGGTGATTTCCCAAGTGTAACATTTGTCATAACTGCGTTGGAAGGGATAGTAAAAGAGCACGATCAAGGAAAAAGCGAACCTACGGGTATTGCTTCGGTACTAGTTGGTGTGTATAGTAATTTAATACATACAATTTTGGCTAATGCTAGCCAACGAGATGAAGAGGAGGACGAAGAGGAAGCTGCTACGTTTGCTGTGGAGGTATATTCAATATTTAAATTCTAAAAGTCTATAGGTGAGAGATGCGACGATGGCAGTATCAGATTTATTTGGTGCTTTCTTGCGAAAGAATACTCTTAATGCTGCTCATATTTGGAATCTTGTGTTCAATGGGCATAGTGGACAAGGTTTTCCTGCTCAAGTAAACTACGCAGCGCTATTATTCATTTGCACTTGTGTAGAGCAGGGAGGACCACCTCTACAACAAGGCTACGCGATCATGATACCAAGATTTTTCCAAATCTACGATGAGATTGCAGAGATGACTGAGGCTCAGCAAGTCTTTGTATTCCTCATGGGAACTCTTCTAGAAAATGGCGATGCTGGTCGCCCATTTGTGGAGCAAAGACTTGAGTCTATGTTTGAGTTGCTAGAAAGTGGTCCAGAAGGTCAAGTGGTTACCAATGCAATCTCTGCTGTGTTAAAGATCCTACTCTTGAGCGCCAGCAAAGAAGGCGAGAATCCACTGATAGCCACCGAGCTATTGGGCAAGATTTGGAAATATTTCCCTCTTACCAGTGAAGATATTGTAGAAAGAGCATTAGCAATGCGCAATCTTGTCAAGTTGATTGAGAATAAGAACGAGATTCTACTTGGCAAGATGGGAGAGAATAAGAAACGCTTGAAGAAGATTCTTTCGGATTGGCAAAAAGATGTTTCAGACATGGAAGATTCACTTGCTGTACAAAAAGCAGTACAACTTCTGGAATAAATAACGTAATCCCGCCACTTTTGACAGGCTTCAAACTTTTTTTATTCAGAACATGAATTACGTCAAAGAGTTCACAGACAAATTAGAGGCACTTCTTACAAGTGACGAAGAAGAGACTGCTCAAATTCTAGAGTACTTCCACGACCTTGCAGAGCCACATACAGAAAAACAAGCGCGAGAATCATTGTTTGCCATTTTGGAGACAAATAATCGTGTCGAGGTTTGTTATTTGATTTATTTTAAGTGTGTAGGTTCGTAGAAAAGTGATAACCGTGTTGAAGAAAGAGTATACTTTGCTTGAAAATGTGCGACAACCAACAGAAGTGAAACAATTATTATCGATCTTAAAAAACGAACAATCAGAAGATATTAGAACGTTGTTCACACAGGCCATAGGAACTAGTTGTTACGATTTGCAACATATTTTCATACAAGAACTATTACTGTGGCTAGACGAATCAGACACCCATACAAAAAAAGTTGCACTAACTGCGATGGCCTATGTAGGCTTTGACGTGGCAATCCAAACAAACCATATCACAGAAAAAGAAAAGTCAAAACTATTGTCAGAGTTGAAAAAGTGCATGCAAGACAAGAACACTGAACTTAGACACGCTGCGCTCAGTTGCACAGTCACGTTCGCAAATTCCATTTACAAAAAAGATGAACACTTGATGAGTGACTTTGTTCCCACCATGTTGAGCGTTCTACAAAACGATTTAAACGCAGGTGATCAAGATGCAGCAGTCAAGACAATAGAATTTTTTGTCGATGCAATAGACTCTGCATTCTTGTTCAAAAAGTCACCAGAGGTGATCATCAGTGCAATGTACCAAATCGCAAAGACACAACAACTCAAAGCGGCTGTTCGAGTAGAGGCAATTCAGTTTTTGGCTTCATTTGGAGAGTCACTTCGACAAACTCGCAAAAAGATTCCCAAGTTTAACGAAACAATTGTAACATTGTGCTTTGATTTGATCGTTGAAGGTGTCGATGAGAACAAATTCGATGACGACTTGAACGAAGATGATCTCACTGTGTATGATGCTGGACTAGAAACACTCGATCGATTGGGCATATCAGCCAATGGAAAAACGTTCGCTCCAATCATGTTGAAATCAGTCGAAACGTATATCAAGAAACCAGACTGGAGATCAAAAGTTGCTGCAGTAATGGCACTTGCACAAACAGCAGAGGCATGTAAGGAGCAATACATTCCACTACTCCCCAAGTTTGTAACACAAGTACTCAAGTTAACAAAAGACAACTGTGCTCGTCTTCGCTTCGCTGCCATTTACTGCATTTCACAACTATGTAATGATTTATCTCCCACGATACAAGAAGATCATGGTAGAGAGATTTTAGAAGGTTTAGTCGAGTCATTAGATGATTCGGAAGACCACGTTAGAAAAGATGCCGCACAAGCAGTCAATTTCATTGTAGAAGAATGTCCAGTATGTTTACCATTCGAAATACTAACAATTTATAGGAAGATGTTGTCACACCGTTCTTGGGAACGTTAGTACAAAAATTAATTTCACAAATCAAATCCGACAAAGCAGGAACTAAATCAACAGCTCTCGCAGCACTCTCAGCACTTGCTGGTACAAGCAAAACCTTCACACAACATTACGACCAAATCATGCCTGTACTTAGACACGAAATCGAGCAAAATCCAACAGATGAACTATTACGCGATAGATTGTACGAGTGCGCCGGAATAATCATAAAAGAATCAGGAAAAGAAAAAGCAGAACCAGATATAGCATGGTATATGGACGCCTTGTTGAAACAAAAACGCAATGATATGATTCAATACTCTTTCACTAGAGTCATCCAGTGTATCGGAAAAGATTTCCATAAATACTCCGCGCAGGTGATACCAATGATCATGGAAGATATTACGACTTATAGACCTTCAGAAATCAATCCAATCGATATTCTAGATGGCGATGAAATCAAATTCAAAGCAGACGTGTCAGAACGCGGAAGCGAATTTGCAACAAGTGTCATGAAAGAGTTATTAGACGTTGTACCAGAAGATTGCAAAGATTGCTTACCAGCACTAATCACCACTGTGCTGGGAAACATTAACGAATCTGATAGCTTGCACTACTACACTGGCTACATGGAGATTGCACCAACACTCATGAAATGCATCAAAGAGGGAGGTTTCACCGAGCAGGAAAAGGACATGTACTTGGCGCATTTTATCAATGCTGCAGTAACAGCGATGACAGAGCAAGGCAACTTGAATTTGACGGAAACATGTATTTATACTGTAGTCGATCTTTTGCAACTAGATGTAGAGAACAAGTACGACAGATCACTGTTGGTTAACCCACTCTACGCCAAATTTCATCAAATGATCTCGTACGCTACAAGACCACCATTTGATGACGAAGAGGCAGATGAAGATGAAGAGGAAGATGAACAGCAACTAGAAGATGTACGTGTTTTTATAACGCTAACTAATTTTGTAGCAAAAGAACGTACTATCAGCACTCTGTGACTTACTTGGTGAGTTGGTTGGTTGTACTACGTTTGAATATGACTACAGACCTGTTATGAACGATTTTAGTCCTGTTGTAGGAAACGATGCAAAATATGCTGTCAACTACGCTGCCATGTTAGCTACGTGCATCATACTAGAAAAGGGAAAAGAAAAACTTCAATCACAATATCACGTACTAGTACCATACTTGACAACGCTCTTTGATATTCTTGCTGACGATGACGACTCCCAACAAGTGTTTACATTTGTCATGGGAGTTATTGCCATGTATGGTGGAGAAAGCGCTGATCACTACTTGATACCAGCAATCCCAAGATTATTTGCTATTATGGAAAACGATCCAGCTGGTGCTGTTTTAACAAATTCTGTTTCAGCTATCTTGAAAATCATCAAGTATTGTCCAACAGTTGCCAGCAAACCAGTATTTTCCGAAAACATCCACAAGATCTGGAAGCACTTCCCACTTAGTGATAAGGATGAAACGGAAAAGCAATTGGCGTACAAGAATCTGGCTGACATTGTCCTTGGCAACGAAGCATTACGCAACGCGAACAAGGATATGCTTAAAGAGATTTTTGTAGAAATAGTACCAAGCGAAGTTGAAAACATAGATAGTGTAATTGCTCTTCTACAGTAAATATGGTGTGCAGCACGCCTCTTCTGTAATTGTTGTGTTTCGTGCAAGAGTCATTCTTCCAGTTGGTTGCATTCCCAACGGAGATTTGAAGTCATTGTAATAATATTAGGGCTGAATAAGTCTGCTTTTGCATAAACTAGTCCGAACCATCAACCTACGTGACAGACAAGGCTTCCACAATACTGATAGCTGACAAGTGGAACTAACAAACAGCTCATGTTTATGCATAAGAGGATAATTGAATAAGAAACTGTCGCCATGTTGGAAAATTAGGTTCCGAAGAACAACTTGCGCGAGGCCAAAAAAATAGAAATGCAAGAAGACAAGTACCATGCAGTGAACTTTAACGCTCTTGGCGACGTCGATGAACAAGAAATAAGTAGGTTAATCCTACAAGAGATCGAACAAAAGACTAAATCGCCCAGTCCACCAACAGCGACGTCGCCAAGAACTCCATTGTCACCACTACCGTTAACCAACAGACCTATTCAGAATCCATCAGTAACCACCCCTACCAGCGTCACAGTTCAATATGGCGAGACAACAACAAGTCCACAATTTAGATTTGTCGAATCAAACGCAACTGGTGACGGGAAAGAACTTATTCAAACTGTTTCGCCTCATAGAAAGAAAGGATACAATTACGATTCATATGTAACCCACTTTGAACTGAAATGATTGCGCGAACACATAACTGTAACAAAACTGTAGAATATTATCAAACTGTAACACCACCATCAATGTACCAAGTAAAAAACGTTTTGAAATGCTGTTCCAAGACTACGAGGTTGTAAAAGTGTAACAACAACATGTCCTTCTTCTATGTGCGACACGGCAACGACGAGCGCACCATGTTTAATATGGATTGCATGAACTGTATTCTCTTGGATAAGATAAAACTCACGTGTCAATATATGGACTGTGACATTGTTGATTTGGTAAATGGAGAAGGAGAGTGTTTGTTCCTACATACGCGACTGAATGAGTATGGAAGTCAAAGTTTACGGATACGAGACGCATATATTTTATGTAAAGTTACTGGTATGTGAATCTGACGAGAAAATAGCTTACATTGTTAGTGGAGAAACGACCGCTTACAGAAGATGAGATAGAAGAGTTAGATAACGTGAAGAACAACATTAAGGGAAAAAAGAAAACGAAAAAAGTCGATATTGAAAATTTGGTTATTGAAAATGGTTACGTTGTCAACAAACAGTTCCAAGCGTTACTAGATACAGAAGAAGGCAAAAACCTAGAGAGTATGTTTGATTTTCAATTTTCTCATTCAATAGTCAATTCTTCAAAAAAGAAACCCAGTATTTCATCTAGTGCGAGCCAATCCCAACTGAAACCAAAGAAATAAATTTATTTTTCAGTAAATGATGGGAACGAGTTGATAAATAGTGTTTCATCTTCTCTGCTTATAAATTTCTTGATTTGCTCACAAGCACTAATTGCCTCCGATTTAGTTACCGTTAACCCAAACGTCGCGTACAATTCAAAACTTTGGCTCATTAACCCTATGACAGCCTCATAATCTGTCATGTGGAAGTAAATCTTGTGTGGTGACTTTTTACAGTACTCTTTCAACCTCTCACGTACAATTTTATACACTCTACATAACCTTTTCCTTTCTTTTGGTACTTGGTATGGCGCTTGGAACTGTGCAGCACTCCATTGCGAGTGCGTGTTATTTCTATAGATAAAATGTCGTAGACCAGTATCCATCAACTGTTGTGGAGAAAGTACATCTGTTACACTATACCCAGGTGCTTTCAACTTGGCAATGATTTTTTCAAATATATTTTGATCAATCATATCTTCTAAAATCTTTTGTTTTGCTGCAGAACACTCGAAAAACTGCATTTGACTGGAACATATCATAATGATGCACAGATCAAGTGCCAAAAAATCAATATACGCGTACACGTATTGTTCTGTTGATAATCCAGGAAGACAAATCGGTGTCCACGTTTCACTTGTTTTCATTGAAGTACTATTGGTCAGCATGCCATTATTTGAACATACCTCGAATTGACAAAGTTCATAAGCAGCAGTAAATCTTCGACTTTAATCGAATGGCGTTTGTTGTGGCATATTTGAACGACTCTATTCGAACATACCAAACACGTGTACATGAGTTTCTCGACACGATGTTTCTGTAAACAATCTGATACTTGTGAGCGTAACGATTTTTGTATTGGAATGATTTCTATGGCGCGGAACGAAAAGGATAAAGTGTGTGACATTGATTTTAGTAACGAGTAAAGCAACGCGTCTGTTCCACCAAGTAAATTTCTCAGATCAAAGTTTGATCTACGTTTTAGCAAATCCTAACCGTTAGTTGTGCATAAAAACATACTTGTATCTTTTCTGTTAAAATAAAAACAATCATTTCATAAATATACTGCAACTGGAGTGCGAGTTCTGCTGATGATTCTGTTGTGCGACTAACAGCCACCAAATATAAACATCCTTTGAGTACGTACACGAATTTTAGTCCTCCCGCTACAACTGTTCTTATTTTATCACTTTCGTCATCTTCGACAAACGATACTAGCGCTAGGAAGAAACTCATCACCGTATTGAGTTCGTTTTCGTTTCCATATCGTGAAAAAATGGGTCTACCAGCGTTGGAAAGAATAAAAATTTGTTTCGAGTGGTCGCGCCATTGTGGTGTGGTAAAATCTTCCTGTAGATTGTTAATACAAGCACGAGAGAAGTACATACCTTGTTGTGTTTGATGAAACTTGGTTCTATGTCGGATACAAACCGAGCCCTGTTTGTCTCTTCATCTGTCACTGTGCCCTCGCCTGTGACAATTGTAATTCCCTCTGGTAGTACGTTCATTTCGTCTGTAACTAGGTTATTTTCTAAATCTATAGTTGTTGGCTCGTCCTCTTCAAAAATGTGTTCTTCGTGTGTGGCGTCATCGTTTGTTTTTGTTATATCTGTTTCGGCATTTCCCTGAGAGCTAGAATCTGTGACTGTCGCTTCTGTCATCAAAAATTCTGGTTGAGTAAACCATTGTAAGCTACAGTTGTAAAAGTCATTGGACGTTTCGCTCTTTGCTTTGTGTGTTTGGACTCACAGGTCTGTTAGTAATTTTCACATAGCCACCATGATAGCCTTGCTTATTATGAGTGTCTGGAGCAAGTAAAATAGTACATTTTGGAATAGCAACCCAATTGAAGATAGTATCGCAGAAACTCCTATGCTCGGTCTTCTTCTTTACTGTACATACTCCATCTGTTTCGAAATTATTAAATATAAGTTATCCCATCACTTGTTATTTATGACCTGACGAGTGCACTAATGTTCAACGGAGTTAGAGTGCTACTTGGCGTTTTCGAAGGCTAAGAATAGGCGCAACTTCAAAAACCAACAGTCAACAACAAACTTCACAACAAGAACTATGACTACAAGCTGCACCATCATCGAGAAAGACATCTACAAGTTTGCAATTTGTGACGCTCCATCAGCAACCACACTTCGCGATAGAGTAGCAGAGTTTAAAAAGTTGGGTGTTAAGCATTGCGTTCGCGTATGCAACGACACATACGACAAAAGATACATAGAATCTCAGGGTATCGCTTTTCACGTATGTTTATTTTTTTTTACGCTAACATTTCTAGGATTGGCCATTCGACGACGGCCACGCACCACCCGAACAAATAATTAGAAAATGGTTAGATTTAGTTAGCGAGGCTTTCCCTCCTGGAAACTCTTCTAAAGATAATATAATCGCTATCCACTGCGTAGCCGGTCTCGGCAGAGCACCTTTGCTAGTTTGCCTCGCACTCATCGAAAAATGCAACATGTCAGCTCTAGACGCAGTAAAATTCGTTCGTGATCGCCGAAGGGGTGCCATCAACCACGTACAACTCGAATTCTTGGAAAAATACAGCAAGAAAAAAGAAAAATGCGCGATTATGTGACTGATAAAACCTGAAGATGCAGAGACACGCTTTATCGAGTTTAATAAAACTATTCAAATTCTATTAACAGTTTTGTTCGTCATAGTCATCGTATTCATCGTTGAACTTCTTGATTGTTTCCTTGACAACTGAGCCGTTTGTCCATGTAATAAAATCTTCCAAATTTCTGGGAACTAGGAAAGCAGTGTCACTAACAACATTAGGTCCTATTCTTATGTCTAACAGGTTAGTGATAGTGTATACACTTACGTCCATGACTGATAAAATCGTTCGCTATTGTTACATTTTCAGCAAAGTGTTGTACTTTCAACAGGTACGAGATTCTCCTACGACATAGGCGACCAACTGTGATTTTTGATAATCGTTCTAGTTCATCAACTGTGTCTATTACTCCCATTTGATATAATTTGTTTGATAGCAACTCGAATTGTTCTTTTTTAAAAGCCAAGTATTCTTTGTCGTTCAAATCACGAATCTGTTGCACTGACTCGTTAATCTGTGTTGCTATTTTTTGGTAACTAAAATGTTAGTTGCATAGTTGTAGTTACTTGAAGAATTCTTTTTGGTCACGTAGTTTGTATTTGTTTATCATTTTGAGAATGTATTCGCGGTACTCTGGTTTTATGCCATCGCTTTTCCAATTCAAGAAGTCTACTTTTTTGAGCAGCTTTTGTTCATGGAACTTGAGCTTCCTGACCTTGGGCATGTTTGTGTGAAATCAAATTTCTGATTGTAATGAGTTGTAAAGATCCAATACATCACCCAGGCCACTCGAGGGCAATAACAGAGCTAGATGATACCTGCATTACTGCAAGGGGTACATGAGATTTATAAATGAATAAATCTTCTTGATTTATTTCAGGTTGAGTAATCTACAGTTAGTTTAGCTACTATGCACAAGCTGATATTGATATGCTTTCTTGTACTAATAACATACGCAACTTGCCAATCAGCGCACTGTATAGCTGATGCTTTTACTTCTAAAAGTATTCTCGTAGACCCTTCAAAAGATATAGACGATGAAAATAGAATTTGGTACGACGCTAAAACAAATAAGCAGCGAACAGATATGGTAGTTGTAGAACCTGCACCGAGCAGACTCCAAGTATTTCAACGACACGATCTCAACAAAGTATTATTTACATAATCGATCTAACGGCAAAGTCATTTGAATATAATCAGGACACAGGAGCTTGCGAAATGTTTCTACTACAAGGCAACTTACCACCATTTTGCTTGGCAAGAAATGCAACAAAGACTGGAAATACAACCATTGGAATGACCCTAAAGGTAGATGTGTGGGAAGAAAATGTGTTTGGATTCCAGATTCGATACCTGATTGCTCCAAACCCGCGATTTGGTGTTCCTGTTAATATGATCTCCAAGGGAGGAGCGAGAGATTCAAGCTCATGGCTTGAGTGGTGGGACTTCCAAGTACTGAACTTTCGTAGAAACTAACCTTTAGAGCTTTACTAGTTTGCCAGACCAAAGCGTTTTCGATCTACCCACAGCATGCAAGTCATTACGAGATTTTTCGAAAAAAGATCGATTATCTTCGCCAGCGCAGAGAAAAGTACAAAAATTAACAGGATTAATCCATGGTGTAGTATAACGATAAATTCAGATTATACCTCTACGTATGCTACTGGAGTAGCATACGATTTTCTATACCAAATACAGTCTCCATACTCTTCGTACAGCCGTTTCGATACTGGTACTGTTTTATACCCATTCAATGATCCTAGTATACTTCCTCAGATCCACGAGAGCATATCTCGTTCCGACTCTGAAGCATTCGCTACACTGCACTTGAAGCCATGCATATAGTGTTCTTGCATAGCTTCGAGAAGACCTCTCTTACTAGAGCCTGTTGTATAGCTAATTCCTGAACAGATAGTGTTAGATGCCAAGTCAGGACGAGAAAGAAGATCCGATTCGTATACGGCTTGGCTGTGCGCTTCTAATATTCCAACACTGTTAATTCTCATTTCTATCAACGTTAGTAGCAATGGGTACGTCTTACAATTAGGAGAGATCAGCACATCTATGCATTTGTCAACTAATTAATGTTAGAAATGTTTTGCAATCTGCCTTGATAGGAATGTCAAAATAGGAGTTTCCAGTGTTCAGTATGTTTATTTGTCCTAACTATTAGATGCTCGCCACAGATGTAATCTTAGCTACCGAGTTTCCATATTTGGGAATCATTTGCTGTTGGCTAAACTTTTTTGGCTCTAGCAAAATGGATTCTCTCATCACGCCGGGCGTTAAAAGACCATAGTGCTGGTGATAATCAAATCAAAAACAAACAACACTAATCAAATGTCCAACCAAGCTGAATCAAAAGTCGACTGCTTTACTATCATTCACAAGTCTGTGCGCTTCGCTATCAACATGTGCATTCATCAAAGCAAGAACTGCAACATATCTAAATCATCACGCGTGGCATCACTCAAACAAGACATTGAGGAGATGGTCGAGTTTGTACGTTTTCATGCTCACCATGAAGACAACTACATTTTCAATCAAGAACGATTGTTGAGTTCTAGAGCTGGTCCTATCGTACAAGGATTAGAGGAAGAGCATGAAAAGTTCCATGGCCTCGAGGAGAATATGATAAAGCTAGCCAACGAGCTAAAATCAAAACCAAGCGAAAAGACCCTATTAAAACTACAAGTAGATATTGCCGAGTACAAAGAAATCATGTGGAGCCATCTTGAGAAAGAAGAAACAATTGTCAACGACACGTTGAATGAAATCTACACACCAGCTGAAATTAGAGATCTAATCCATAAGCTAGAGGCAAATATTACGTTCAGGAATCGCATGTTAGGAACCAAGTTTCTCTTTCCTGCCACCACTACTAGAGAGAAAATGCAGGTGATGGGCGAACTAAATCCCTCAGCTGCAAAGGTAGCGTTGTTTGATATGATCATGATTCCAGCCATGATGTCGATTGCCATCATCGCTGTACCACTAACTACTCCAAAACAAGTCGCTCATTAAACATTTTCTTGCAATTAACCTTTTGCCGACTGAACCACTTGTGTCGCTTATTTTAAATAATTCAAACTCAAACCACTAGAACTGATCATGAGGCGATCTACAGCAATACAGCCACGGAATTTGTGTTCTCGAGGAATTTAATCGGAATACAAACCTGTGAATTGTAAGTTGGAATTTCCTAAACAACTTTGTCATTTCACACAAAACGATGTTGTCCAGACCTCTAAGATCATCTGCTCGTATCTTGTTGAACAGCTCACGTGCCTACTCCACTACCACATTGGAGCGTGGAATTTTGTACAAAGAAGAATGCCGAGATGGAATGCGCAAGGGAGTCTCCCAATTGGCAAAGGCAGTTGCTACAACTCTTGGCCCAAAGGGACGTAACGTCGTATTGGAACAAGCGTACGGTCCACCAAAGATCACAAAAGATGGTGTAACTGTCGCAAAACATGTCGAATTCCGCGATCCCTACATGAATATGGGAGCACAACTCGTTCGTCAAGTCGCAAACAAAGCAAACGATGTTGCTGGTGACGGTACCACAACTGCTACTGTTTTAACAAACGCAATTTTCGAACGTGGTTGCCATCACGTTTCATCAGGAAACAACCCAATGGACTTGAAGAGAGGTATCGATTTGGCAGTCAAAACAGTCGTACAAAGTCTCAAGGAACAATCCAGAGATATCACTTCAAGAGAAGAGATCACACAAGTCGCAACCATTAGCGCCAACGGTGACAGTGAAATCGGAGAGTTGATCGCAACTGCCATGGAAAAAGTTGGCAAGGAAGGAGTCATCACCGTTGAAGATGGTAACACTATGGAATACGTTCTAGAGACCGTTGAAGGTATGCGTTTCGATCGTGGTTACATTTCACCATACTTTGTAACTGAACAAAAGACTATGAAGGCCGTCTTGGAAAGACCACTCGTATTGGTCATGGACTCCAAGTTGAACAATATCAACGAAGCAGTTCAATTGATCCAACTTGCCATGGACGTCAACAAACCACTATTAATCATTGCTGAAGATGTCACTGATGAAGTACTAAGCGTCTTGATCTATAACAAGATTCGTACTGGTATTCGTTTGGCATGCGTCAAGGCACCAGGTTTCGGAGACCACCGCAAGAACAATTTACAAGATATCAGCACACTTGTAGGTGCTACTCTAGTATCATCAGATTTGGGTCTATCATTGGCCAACTTTGATCAAGCATGGCTTGGATCTGCTGAAAAGATTACCATCTCCAAGGACGAAACTGTCATTTTGAGCGGAGCAGGAAAGACTGATGCCATTTCAGAACGTGTTCAACAAATTCGTGATCAACTCGAACTCCCAGGATACAGTGAATTCGAAAAGGAAAAACTCAAGGAACGTTTGGCCAAACTTTCCGGTGGAGTTGCCATCATCAAGGTTGGAGGTGCTTCCGATGTTGAAGTTGGAGAAAAGAAGGATCGTGTAACTGATGCTTTGTGCGCTACCAAGGCTGCCGTTGAAGAAGGTATCGTCGCTGGTGGTGGATCTGCTTTAATCTTTGCTTCACGTCTATTGACAGACTTGAAGGGTGATAACGAAGCCCAAAACTTGGGCGTCAAGATCATCAGAGATGCCATTCGTGTACCATTAAGAACTATTGCTGAAAATGCAGGAATTGAAGGTGCAGTTATCGTAGAAAAAGTTTTAGAAAAGAAGGATGCAACATATGGATACGATGCACAAAACGATAAATTTGTAGACATGTTCAAGGCTGGTATCATTGATCCCACCAAGGTTGTAAGAACTGCTCTTGTTGACTCTGCAAGCGTTGCTTCATTAATGACAACAACTGATTGCGTTATTCCAAAGTTACAAGTCGCACAACCAACACCATCACCACAAGGAGGCGGATTCTAAATTAAATTATTTTAAAATTCTCTTGATTGTAAATTGTTTGCAGTTGGACTCAGAACGTATCCGCCATTAGGTACTAAATGTAATCAAGAAACCATATTGAAACAAATAGATTCTTATGCAAAGTTTTTAACTACAAGATGTTGCAGATGTATTAAAGTATATAAAAGAACTTACAGCTGTAGGGAATGACATTTCTTTATTAAACATTAAAAATTGTTATAACATGTTTTATATTTTTTTATATATACATAAGCTTTTAAATCAATATAAAAATATTAAAAGCTTATGTAAGTACAAATTGTTGAGGAAAAGATTTAATATAAAGCTATTTAAAAATTAATATTATTATTTTAAATTAAAAAAGACAATCAAATAATATTTGTTAATAATTAAAAGTAGATATTTAAATAAATATTTATTTTTACATAATATACATTTTATTATCTAATTATTGCTTATATTTTATTTTATTTTTAAAAAACAATAGGTTTAAAATTTTTAATAAAAGAATTAAAATATGTTATACATTATTTAAACATATAACAGAAGATTTACTTTAAATATTAAACAAGTAAATAATAAAGAATTTGTTATAGCTGATATAAAGTATTTTATAAAAGTTAAATAGAAAAAAGTTGAAATATAATGCTTTTATATATTTATAAGTATAAAATATAATTAAATGTTTTAAAATAACAATTAAAAATAAAATAAAGTATTCATATTAATATAACAATAATAATGTAAAATTTATTTTAATGTTATATAAGAATTGTACAATAATTAAATATATAGTAAAATTTAAATGAAGCTTAACAGCTTTTATATATAATATTTTATATCAAAAATCTAAAAAATGTGCAAAATTAAATAAATAAAATTATGATAAATAAAAGATTTAAATATAATGTTATAATTAGATAATATAATTTATTATTTATTTTTTTTGGTTAAGATTGTAAGGGTTTTATGGCTGTACATTGAAGCTTGTATAATAAAGTTTATTATACTTATAATTTAAATTTAAATAACTGCTTTTATAAAACTATTATTAAATATATAGCTAATTATAGAATTTAAATAAAATAAATTGTATCTGTTATAGCTTTAAAAAAGTATTTTTAATAATAAGTCACTTTTATAAGAATTAAGAAATACTAATAAAAGAAATAAAAAAGCATTTTGCTGATAGTAAGGTTTTAATAAATATTATTAATAGCTTTGTTTTGAATAAAAATGTTAAAACAAAATCTTCAAGTTTGTAAAATTAAGTTGAAATTGTTTTTATCTTTTAGTAGTAATATAAATTAGGTTACAAAAATATTATTATTAATAATAATATATAAAAATAATTATAAGTTTTAAATAAAAAATAAGAATTATTTAATAACTTTGAATATAGTTATATCTTATTCAATAAAAATGTTTATTATTATATTTTAATATTTAATGTATTATTAAGTAAAAAGTTCAAACTTAATAATTATGTTCAATAATTTTAATTAAATAAGAGTAATACAATATATTTCAGAGAAGTAAAGAGGAAAACAAATTAATTTAAGAGATAATATTATGTAAAATCGCTTATTATATTAAATTAAATTAAGAAATTGTATTAAAAGGGCTAATTTAAGAATTAACTTGTTAGACTTCAAATAAACAGACAAAAAATCAACATTTAAAAAGTTAACTTAGTAGTTTTTTAAAGAAAATGGTTATGTACAATGTTTTATGATTTTTTTTTATGATTTTAGAAGAGTTTGCAAATTATAAGGAGATTATTTGTCAAAAGTTTATAAAAAAATATTTTTAAAGATTAATTCTGACTTTTTTAAGATTATATTAAGTAATAATGCAGTAATTCTTAAAGATAATCATTTTAAGTTTAGTTAAATACATTTTAAAAATTGTAAATTTTTCATAAATATAAAAGAGGCCTGCAGTAAGAAGAAAATTAAAGTTACTCTAAGTTATACAAACTTAGCTGTTTTTTTAAATAATAAATTAAGTAAAAATATATAAATTAAACAAGTTAGAATAAATATAAATATATTATTTAAAATTATCAAAACAAAATTTAAGACATTAACTAGCCCTTTTAATAAAAATACTTATTAATATAATGCATTAATTAGAATAGTTATTAATATAATTATGAGATGACTAGTTATTGAAAAAAGTTATTAAATAAAGATAAATATTAATTATATTTTACTAGTTAACAATATATTTTATATTACCTAGTTAACTCTCATTAAGTAATATAATAATAAATTTAAAAAGTCTAAGTTTTATTCTTTTAAAATAAAAATTTAATTTGTAAATGAAAAATAAAATTAAAAACTAATTTTAATATATTTATAATTGTTATAAATATCAATATATAATTTAAAAAATATTTAATAAAATTTGATTAATTTTGAAAAACAATATTTTTGTTATATCAATAAATATATTATTAATATTAAAATAAAGGTAAAAAGTTGAAATACATCTTTTAAAATTTAATTTTAAAATATTTTAGAAATAATATTATTAAATAACAAATTACTTTAAAATTTATTTAATTTTTATTTATTATAATGTAGCAGATTTCTTCTTTTGTCTTTGAACATATTCCACAATGAGCAACACAATAATAACTACAAATATAATAATGAATATTAAACCTGCTAGTGAACCAAAAACAGAGCCAAATACCAAACCAAAAGTTGAAGCTGGTGTTACTAACACTGTTTCAGTTAATGATAGTTCAGTCTTATCAACCAAAGTGCCAACGCTTCCAATCTTTTGGAAACCAAAGTATGGTATAGTCATACTTGTATCAGCGTGGATACCTCTAGCCGACGTTGAAACAGCCAAACAAATATAGTATTTGTTTTGTTTCAACGATGTGACAAGATCAGATGCTGATATCGGTGTAGAAATAGAGGATAGAGTTGCATTCTTACGATCAAGTACTTGTGCAGAAACCTGATTCAGTCCTGTAGATACAGAGATTACTAATAGGTACAAACTCTGCATTTGCAGTGTGAGAGATGACGTGGACGTCTCACCTTGTGAACTATGTGTTTGTTTGCTTCCATTAAATTTGATTGATGTAGAGACAGGCTGTGTTCCATCTTTTGGCTGCAAGATCAGCTCTGTTGTGATTCCTGTCGGGATAGATTCAAACTTGAATCCCATAAACGCTTGATATCCACGCACTATCTGTGACGCGTCAAAGCACATACTCTTCCTTCCTGACTGTGTGTTATTTGTTGTCACTTCTATTGCTCCGCTCTTCATCGAGTATGATAATATACCTGTACTTGTTTTGACAAGGTTTGTCACTTCGACGTTTACAGCTGTTGTAGTGGTGTTCAGATACGTTGTTGACACTGCACTGAGATCGATTTCACACTCTTTACCAATGATCTTGTTACTGTTGCAAACACAATCGTTGAGTGCAACACAGACACCTCTTCCACTGCAGACCTTTGAACTTATCAGTGAAATACCAAAACAAGTAAATGTTGACACCGTTGGAGATGGAAGTGTTGTTGTTAACGCTGTGGTTGTTGGCACAGTAGTAGTAGTTGGAGGTACTGTGGATGTACTAGCAACTGTCGAGGTTGTAGGTGTTGTAGTTGTAGTAGGTGCAGTAGTAGTAGTAGGTTCCATAGTAGTTGTGGGAGTGATAGTGGTTGTAGTACTTGGAGCAACGGTTGTTGTTGGAGCTGCTGTTGTAGGAGCAATTGTTGAAGTGGTTGATGCTATTGTTGGAGTTGCTGTTGTTGTGGTAGGAGCTTGAGTTGTTGTTGGTGCAACGGTAGTGGTTGGTATTAATGTTGTCATTGGAGTTGCTGTTGTTGTAGTAGGAGCTTGAGTTGTTGGAGCTACTGTCGTAGTAGGTACTAATGTGGTTGGAGCTGCTGTTGTAGGAGCAATTGTTGATGTGGTTGGTGCCACTGTTGGAGTTGGAGTTACAGTTGTTGTGGTAGGAGCTTGAGTTGTTGGAGCCACTGTCGTAGTAGGTACTAATGTGGTTGGAGCGATTGTTGTATTAACAGCTGGTACAACACGGATTCGGTTGCTGGTAACGTCTGTAATGTACATGTTCCCATTGGCAGTCAGTACTAAACCTGATGGTAGAGAAAACCCTGCATTTATGAACGTGCCTCCATCATTAATAGGTTGCGTTAAGCCACTTCCTCCAATAGTGGTCAAATAGTTACTTGTTATATTTAGCATTTTAATTTTTCTTTGTGACCTAAAAGGTATGTATAGCAAGTTATTCATATAGTCCAAATGGAAAAGATACAGTCCATTCATGATTCTTGTTGATGTTGCAACACCATCAGGATCAGATCCAGAAGTGTATGTACCTGCAACTCGAGTAATTATTCCTGTTGATCTATCGATACGTCGAATCGCTGCAGACGATCTATTATTCGTTAAATAGTTATCAGGACTTACGACTCCACAAAATAAATCTTGTTAGGGTTGTTTGCATCAACTCTTATGCCTGTTTGACTAGTACCTAATACCGCCGATAACGCTTGACCGTTGTCTCCTGTAGGTGTGCTGGATGTCATTCCTGTTCCTGCTACGCTGTTGATAACACCAGTGGCTGCGTTAACAACTAGGATACGTTTAAACGAGCCAGCGATATAAACCAAATTGTTCACTTCATCAACGGCGACTCCGATTGGATTTGAAAGAGTAGTTGATGTAGCTTGAGCACCATCAGTAAAAGTAGTACCAACCGAACCAGTACCTGCGAAAACAGATACATTATTGGTAGCCAAGTTTACACAACGTACTATATTACCATAAAGTTCAGCAACGTACAGTAGATTTCGAGTTGCATCATAGGATAATCCGAGTGGTGAATTCAGAGTCGCATCTGAAGTGTTTGTACCTGTACTGCTTGTTTCACCTGTACCTACCAACGTAGTAATAATTCCGTTTGCAAGATTTATTGCTCTAACTCTGTTACCGGCGGATTCGGAACAGTACAAAACGTTGGCGTTTCTGTTCTCTACGCAGTCAAAGGGATTAAAAAGTTGTGCTGTATTAGCTGGTTTGTTGTCTCCATTGTAGCCACTTATACCTTGCTTGTTAGAGTATTAAAAAAATAACGTACCTGTACCAGCAAAAGTTTGAATGATGTTTGCTGAATAGTTTGGTACACTCAACACAAGAGAGACCAGCAGAAGTAAAAACATGCACACACCACAGTTGTGCATTGTGTGTTTTTCTTTGAGTGATATCGTGTCAATCAGGTGTCAATTTTTCAAGAGACGTTCGCTGATTTCTATCCCCCTATCCTGTAGATTATTACCTAAGCGGTTTCGAATGAAGATTCCAAACATTCAACAGTGACAAGAAACATTGCCGCCGCGATACTACAAAGATTAATGTTCCTGGAACATTCTGTAATTCTGAGGAACATTAATCAAAGCTAAAAAACAACTTTTGAACTGGACAAAGAAATTTGCTACCGAAGAAACCAAACAGGAATTGGTGCTACTTACAAAAAATTTAACATGGTTGTAGAAGAGTATCTTGCGGACTGGTTATCACCAATCGATGCGAAGTACTTTCATTCCTACGAGAAACACTACCTCGACGATAAGTTTCCATGGTTAGGACAACAAATCCAAAATTATTGTCCACAATTCACAGACGTACAACATCCGTTCCCCTTTTCTATGGCAATCGTGTCATTTTTGTCGTGCTATGTTTTATTCTTCTTGAGTAAAATAATATCACCAATCGTTTCCTCAACTTACAGAAACTTTACCAAAGATGATGATCGCGAAAAGTGGAATGTAAAGGTTGTGTCTGGACTTCACGCGGCATTTGTGTTCCAAGGTGCACTACGCTCGCTTTTATCACCAAATATTGTCTCTTATGACAAACATTGTGGATACGCCACCCCAACAAGTCATATTTATGTTGCCATAACGTTTGGCTACATGTTCTATGATTTTATTGTATCTCTACAAGCATACGGCCTCACGTTGAGTGGAATCTTCCCATCACTAGCGCTTCACCACGTCAATATCATTATCATCTTTTTCTGGAATTTAAAGAGTGGTATGGGATACTTTTTCTCACTCGCGTTCATGTTAAATGAAATATCTCAACCATTTTTGCACTTTTCGTGGATTTTGATCAAGATGAAAGTGAAACCAATGCATCCAGTTAGCATTGTGAATTCACTCTGTTTAGTACTCACTTTTATTGGTTCAAGATTCTTTTACAATTTGTACATTTACTACTTGTTTATTCATGAGATTAGAACGTTTGATCCACGTGACAGTGATGGTTTAGGTTTCTGGACCGCGTCTGTCCACGTTGGTGTTAACATTTACTGGTGTAGACAAATGGTTGTACAAATCATGGACATGTTAAGCAAGAAAAAGAAACCAGAACCTGGTGTTGATTTGAACAAAAAGGCGCAGTAAAAATTTATTTTGCTTTTCGTAAGGCCACAAGTACTCTAGTTCCCTTTGTTGCAGAACTTAGTACTGGTTGTGACGTTTCTGATGCTAGAGCACCGAAAGCTTGAGCGCGTTTTTCTTTCTTCCAAGAAGAGCTGAACGAAGCACCCATGGTTTCTTTGCTCACTGTTTCGTTACTCAAAGACGCGTAAGCACGAAGTACCATCGCGATAATATTTCTTTCTTGGTAGTTGGCACATTCAATAGGATGTACAACTCCTGATTTCTTGACTACAATCTGTAGCGTCTTCTGGCCTTCTATATTGATATCAAGATTCTCCCATTTCTCCTCTGCAAGAGTTTTTCCATTCGCAGTATTCTTTAATTTCAAATTCTTATTTGCTGCTCGTATACTAACTTGTCCTGTAGTAACTTCATACTTTTCGTTGCTCAATTGTTCAATAATAGTGGAGGATGTTACACCAATTTCCACAGCATTTGATTCTACAGGAGCGCCTTTGACATCATCTACTCGAACAGGAGTATACACTGCCTTGACTTGCAAACCAACATGATCTGCGTTTGGAATAAACGTAAGCTCGTTAGAAACTTGTTTAAAGTCTCCACCTTCTGCTACTAACCATTGTACTTCACTCTTGCCTTCAACGCCACCGGTATAAGTACCTTTTACTGTTAGCGTGCCACTAACTACAGGATCTCCCTCTATTTTTACATTCGAAATCGTTGGTGGTTTTGCTTTAATAAATTCTGTTTCTGCGGTCACTATCTTGCCTTTTACGTTATCTTTTCTCACGGGAGTGTACTCGAAACGTATCTTACAACCAATATCCTTCTTTTGAACTTTATACTCGACAGTTTCCACCATTGCCATTTCAGTTCCTCCATTAGCGTCAACACGGCGCCAACGCCACAGTGAAGTACCTTCTACACCACCATAATACGTTGCCGTTGCAGAAAGAACAGAATCTTCAGTCGGATTTCCAGAAATTTTAAGATCAGAAACAGTAGGAAAAGCTGCTCCAATTTTCGGAGTTACAGCAGTCTTCTTTTCACCTTTTTCATCATCTTTTCTAACTGGCTCGTATTCAACTTTAATAATACTTCCAACATCTTCCAATGTTAATCGATACTCTTTTCTGTCATTGAATCGATCAATTGGCTTATCATCTCGGAACCATCTAATTTTGCTATTTCCTTCATCTCCACCAGAATATGTCGATTGTACAGTAATTTGTTGTCCCTCTTCGAATGTACCAGTAATAGACAGAGATATGACAACAGGAGGACCGGGTTGTACAATTTCACTAGTAGCCGATACAGGTTCTGCTTTAACATCAAAATCACCACGAACAGGTGTAAAGTAACACTTCAATACATGACCAATATCATCATGTTTGATAGATTGTGTTTTTTCTGAACCAAGTTCAATCTCTTGATCATCTGCAACGCGTACCCATTGGTATTTACTTTGTTCTTCGGACACATCAGTTCCTGATACAGTCAAATAGATTTCTTTCCCTTCTACTGCTTCACCTTGTACAGATATCTCTTTAACTTGTGGTTTTCGTGGTGCAACACTATCAGTAGGTTCACTGTATGCCCATGCACCTGTTGTATCGGAACGTACTGGTTGTACACCATACACGATTTGATGACCAACATCTGCTGTTTGTAGTTTATACGTACTATAGGTAAACCCAGTAATTTCTACTTGTTCTCCATTTTCTATTCGCAACCACTTGTGATGACGATCTGTTTCATGTCCTCCATAAAACGTTGCATTTCCACGAATCACTTCTCCCTCAACAAGGTACGGACATACAATGTTTACATCTTTCATAACAGGATCTTGAGCACGTACACGCTCTCCAATTTCTTCTTTGGATTTTCCTTGTACACCATCATCACGTACAGGTATATATTCTACTTTGATAAAATGGAAAACATCATCGATTTGTAGTTTATATTCTCGTTGATCATTTGCAGATTCGATAGGTACCCAATCATCAGCGACATCTTGTTGTCGTGATCGATACCAAATGACTTTACTGTCACCTTCGAAACCACCTCTATAGTCAACCTTGAGTTTTAATGTACTATCTTGCATGTATGCACCAATTAACGCGATAGCAAGTACACGTGGTTTAGCAGGTGTTACGTTGGTATCGGAACGTATGTTGTCGGGAGTTCCAACGACACCATCATCACGTACAGGAGTAACTTGTAACTCGATTTGTTTTCCTACATCATCGATACTGAGTTCATACACTTTATCGTTTCCACCGACTACTTTTTCTTCACCACGAACTCGGAACCATTCAAATCTAGATTTACCTTCTGTACCACCATAGTATTCATAATCGGCTTCTAGTTTTGATCCTTCTTCGAATGCGGAACCTGCCATACCTACACGTTTCAATTGTGGTGGAGCGGGTTCAACTGGTATAGTTGTGATTGATTCCTTGTTACCTACTTCACCTTTTACACTTACAGGAGTAACTGTCGCTTTGAGTTTATACTTGACATCTTCGGTATCGATTTCATAACTAGCACTTGTTGCGCCTTCTATGAGTACATCTTGGTTATCTACAATTCGATACCATTGTACCAACGAGTTGCCCTCACGGCCTCCATAGTATCGGTATTGCACTGTAATGGTTTCTGCTTCGCATACTTTGCCTTTGATCACCAAATCTGCAGCAGTTGCAATCGAAGCAAGAATAGGTTCCGAATCTACAGTATATGTTTCTCCTCTTGTACCATCATTTCTTACAGGAGTGTATTCCAATCGTATCGAGTGGTCAACATCTTCTAAACCAATTCGGTACTCTTTTGTCGTTTCGGATCTTCCATTTGGTCCTATCCATCTCATTACACTTCTACCTTCAGTTCCTCCGAAATATTTATACGAAGCAACAAGTGTTTTACCTTCTCTTGGAGATCCATTAATTTTTAAATCCAAACAACGAGGTCCACCGATGACTACAGGTTTGGAAATATCATACACGGAGAAAAGTTGCGTGCCGACACTGAAACAATCAATTTCTGCTTTCATTAACGCTCCAATGTCTGATAATGTAGGTGTATAGGTATTATCATGATTTCCATGCAATAAATCGTATCCACCAGTATCATTTGTTTTTGACCAATTTATCATGAGTAACAATTCATCTTGTTCTTCACCGATAATATAATCATGAGGTTCAATAGTTACTCGGGAAGTATCTCCATCATTGTATTTGTATTGATGCTCGCCGATGGGTAACACTAACGAAACGCGGAACACTTCTCCATGTTTTTCCATCTCAATGGGTTCACAGTTGAGTATTTGTAAAATGACCTGTTCTTTATCACTTGTTGTCTCAAAATGATGAATTCCCAAATTTTCCATAGCCATTTCTAAGCGTTAATTTGTTGTACTGAAACACTTACTTGCGTTTGACTGTAATAGTTTGAATACGGGAACAAAGATCATTGGTTCACCTTCTAATGCATCTCCAACGATAACTGCTTGTATGAGCGATAATGGAGTACCTTCGGTCTTTGAGTTCTGATGTGCTTTAAGATACTTGTTCGCCATCACGATAATGTTGGTATCGTCATCATCGTCAATGGTCATTCCCTCTCGTACACTCACAGCGACTACACCACGGTATCGGTTGCCACGAGTAATCTCCTCTTTTGTCAGTTCTACATCATTCACTTTTCGCATATTGTTTGTATTGATTCCTGCTGCTATGACGCGGAATTGTTTCATTTCTGTAATGGGATTTCCTTGTAGATTTAACACTTCTAGTTGTGGAAGAATCGGGAATCCCTTAAACGTTTTGATTCGATTATTCGATAACACGAGTACACGCAACTGTGGTAGTGCTTCTAGTCCGGCAAAAGATTCAATCGAATTATTACTCAAACATAGTGATTCTAAACCTATCGGACTGAGTTCCTCTTGGTTAATATGTACTTCGTGAAGTGATTTTATATTATTACACGAAGCAAATAGATGCTAATGATTAGAGTTATGAAGTGTAACGTTACCCTTAGTTGTGGCATGTAATGTATGAATGATAAACTTTCGAGTTCATTCGAAGATACATCCAACACACGTAGTACCGGAAAGGGAACAATTGTATTAAACACTGATAGTTGTGCATTCCTAGCGTACAAAAACTAACAGTTAATTTAAAAACACTCAATATACCTGATATTCAAATAACTCGCTAAAATCATACGCTGACAGATCGGTATTGCTTATATTTATCTTTTTAACAGTATCTGCTAATCGAACAAGTTTTGTTTTTTCCAAATCTTTCTCCGATGTGGAAGCACGCAAAAACGTTGTACTTTTTCGCAAAGACGCAGAAGAACCAGGTCGAGAAGTTTCTTTATCTACATTGTGAGAAGAAGAATTTAGCTAACCCTTCTTGGTCGGCATGAAACTGTACTGTTAGCGCCAACTTGCAACTCAACTATATCAATGGAGGAGTTATGACGTCTGGCTGACGTAAAGACGAGTACAAATAGTCGTTACACAACTCTACTTGCGCAATGTCATAGTATAACCACATGCATAGATACATTGGCTCCATTTCGCTTGGTTTCTTTTTACCTCGAGCGATTAGCATTCCATTTCGATAAAATCGTATTTCATCTTTGGCTTTGTCTGCCACCAGGCCAATAACGTCGTCTTTCTTGGCGGAACAATCTGAAAGAACATCAACTGATCGTGCACCAAGAGAAGTAGCATCATTGTACAGACACACTGTATGATCTGAATCTAGAAATGTACTATATCCGATAGTGTTTGTTTTTGATATTCCAAAAAAGATACCTCCGTAGTCATATGTAGAAGTCAATAATTTGAGTTGTACATATGTCACGGTATCTGCTAGTGGCTCCTCTGAAAATATCGGACATCCCCAGCTACTGGGAGATATTTTCTCCACTCTTTGCCCGTCAAAAGTTGTTTTAAGTTCTTTTACAGATTGTTCAGTATCACACCATTTATGATAGGATTGGATTCTTGTTCTCATAACCTTGATAAACTCAGGTAAAAAAGACTGTATTGGTGTACAACCACTACTGATAGTAGTGATGGTAACGTCGAACATGACAGGTTGTCAAACAAGATTACAAGAAAATATTTTTAACGTTAGCTATCTTCATGCTACGGAGAATTCTCACACCCAAGAAATCAGAGCCGTACCTACACGAGTTGGACGAACATGTAGTCTTTCATCAACAGCATAACGGCAACCACATTGAGATTGTCGCTCGATTGAACAATAGCATAATTCGAGAATTACAAGTACAATATAGTTATTACACGGTATACGTTCGCGGGAAAGTATACATGGACGGTAGTTATAAGCATATTCGTCGCTTCAAACGGGAGTTTAAAATGCCAAAAGGCGCGGAAAAGAACAATATTACAGCTCAAATTGAGAACAAAAAGTCGTTAATTAGAATCACAGTTCCTATCAAGCAAAGCGATCCTCTAAAAGCGTCTCTACTTGATGAATATGATGAATATTCGAATTCGATACACGCATCAGCGTAAACTACAGTGACCTGTACAAATGTGAAATAAAGCGATCGCGTAACAATTCAATTGTTTATTTTCTTGGCACTAATTCTACATGTAAATCTCTTGGTTTGATGGTCACTTGTTGGTACTCCTCTATTGGATTCTTGGAGTAGTTTACACCAGCAGGTGCTCTAATTTCATACTTTTGTACAATCTTTGATAAAATGACACATGTTTCAAGTAGTGAGAAGAAAAAGCCAATGCATTTTCTGCTTCCAATCGAGAATGGAGCATATGCGTAGGGAACGATTCTTGGACTGATAGTGGTGTCGAAACGTTCAGGTTTGAACTCTAATGGATTCTCCCAATACTCTTCGTTTCTGTGAACAGAAACGATATCTAAAAAGACCATTGTTCCTTGTTTGATCTTTTGTCCACATACAACGGTATCTCTTTTCGCGACCTTGGGCAAGAATGTTACTGGTGGATGCAAGCGTAGACACTCGCTAATCACGCAATTTGTGTATTTGAGTGACTCGTATTCGGCATAAGTTGGTTCTTTGCCATTTAGTACGGTAGACACTTCTTGGAAGATCTTTTCTTGGATTTCTGGATGTTGTGACAATTCGTACAAGATCCATTGCAAATTAGTGGCGCTAGTTTCGAAACCTGCAAACAAGAATACAAAGCTATCAGCAATCATCTCATTTGTGCTCAAATCGAGTGATGTGTCATTTGCTGTCGCAATCAAACTCAACAAATCGAAACGTTCTTCGGTACTTGTCTTTTTGCGTTCGATCAACTCTCTAATGTACAATCCAGCTTCATCTACAGCTTTACAAGTACCAGGGAACAAAAAGTTCATCCATTGTGGCAATACACCACGAACTAATAGGCCAAGACCTAATGTGTTCTCCAATGCGTTTCTCATGGTTATAGTGTGTTTCGATGTGTCAATTGGTACGTTTTCGTAGACACCGAGATTAGTTCCGAACACTACGCGACCAATGATCTCCAATGTAACGTCAGTCATTTCTTTGTCGGCGTTAATAGTAACAACTCCCTCTCCAAAACGTTTAAACATGAGTTCAGTGGATTTGGATGACTCGAGTGCTAAGTATTTCATATGTTCTTCGCTAAAAGCAGGTTCACAAACACGTCTGTGAAGCTTCCAGACGCTATCATTTGTAGTGACGATATTAGGTCCATAAAGGTTGAGTACGCTGTAAACTTCTGGTGGCTTTGGGAAAGCCTCCGCTTGTTTGATCATGACTTCTTTGAATACTTCTGGTCCACGCACAAATAAATTAGTTGTAGTTCCAGTTGTACAACGAATGAATTTGGCGTTTGGGAAGTACTGTTGAAACTTTTTCGTGAGTGTCACTGCGCAAAAGACATAGTTGTTATGACCAATTAACGGAATAGGAAATGGTACTGGTAGGTCAGGTAGTAGCTGAGTGATGCCTGGTAAATCGGCATAGGGAAGATAGTTCTTCGCCATTCTAAACAAATAGTAAGCCTTATGGTGAGTATGAAATGTAAAATCGTACGGCATAGAGTAACAGAGCAACAGCAACGTATTGATACATTTTTTTAACGAATATTAAGCGTGCGGAATAAGCTACGTTTTCATGTACAGTTGCTTTGCGCTGTCAGTTTGAGAAACACGCAATGCGCATCTTCTTTTGGTCATATTCTCCCACGACCGTTACAACAAAAGTTCAAATAGCAAGGTTGACTAACTTTCACACAGGATCTCGATTGGATTTGTGCCAGAATCCCATAAGGACAAGCAGATACTTCGACAATTTTCAGGGCATAAGAATGCAAGCACAAACTATCTAGAAACTCATTGATTATATTCCCACAGGATTATTTCTGTAGGCATACTAACATCTAAGTACTCTTGTACTTCCAACAAAGCTAGATGATTAAGTGTAGCCTCTGGTTCTGAGCGTGATAACGTGCTGGTGTAGT
>JAESGV010000090.1_pt1 | contig 54638 bp, 61 predicted proteins | sample 9269781 | NCBI WGS metagenome assembly JAESGV01 (sample SAMN15741586, study PRJNA653496) | algae metagenome | isolation source: Tildeniella torsiva UHER 1998/13D and co-occurring heterotrophs from... | place: Slovakia: Slovak Paradise National Park, Hrabusice, Kosice Region | collected 2000-01-01
CGATAAGGGATCACCGACGTTTCCAACGAGTGCCCGCTAGTCGCTCGTCCGTGAAACGGTTGCGCTTCATTCTCTGGTACTCTCGATCGGCCAGAGCTTACTTCAAAATGGATTAGCTTAACGGGGCGAGGTCAATCTTAATTGTAATCCTGTAATACTTGCAGTGTAACCGGTGTTCTGTCCCCACATTGGCAGCCGCTGCCTGATCTGTGATCGACATTCCATGGATGAGCGACAAGGAGTTTCTCCATGGAGTCTACGTTGGAGGTTTTCACAACGCGACGGAGCAGGCGCGAGGCGCATCGCCAATGGCCTGACGAGCTTCGCCTCCGAGACTTCCATCCCGCCGTATTTGGCTTTCCAGTTGTAAAAAGTCGCCTCAGAAATCCCATGTCTGCGGCACAGGTCGGCGGCTTTCGCCCCTGCTTCCTGCTCCTTCAGCACCGCAATGATCTGTTCTTCCGTAAATCTCTGCTTCTTCATTCGTCCGTCCTCAATGGGCCGGACTCTAATCAATTCTGGAGGAAATTCTCAGTGGCAGGTCACGCGCAGATGCAGCGCCCGCAATAGAGTTCAAGCAAGCGCTGAGGGACCGCCCAATGATTATCGTTGGCTTTCCGCGTGGGGTGATGTTCATTTCAATTGCCCCGTATCGCAGCTGAGGAGGCTGCGTTAGATAAAGACTGCTGTGATGGCTGAGTGTCGCGCAACCCCGGAGGATCGAAGCCCGGGTTTAGACGCGCGACAGCAGTCTACGGCCCGGGCTAGTGTCCTTCGACGGGACACTCTCGGCAGAGATGGGGAACATGGAGATCACTAATCTTCATCATGGCCTCCTAATCATGGCATGCATGAGGGGGAAGTCAACCAGGGCATTACCGACAGGTCCTTTACATGAAGTCACGCTGATGGGCGCTCGCAGTGCACTTGACTTCCTGGCGCCTAGCATAAATGCTGATGGCATGTTCGACTATAGCGACACACGCGCGATGCGCGCATTCCGGGTCTGCCCTATCGCAGGATCTTAGCTGGATCCGGCCATCGTCGCCGGCCGGATCCTGTAAGGCTCGGTCAACACGTTTCGTCTGACCATCTGCGACAGTCCTCTTTCAAAATGACCAAACAATGCACCTCCGTTGAATGACGGAGCCAATGCACAGGTGACAATTCCTATGTTTTCACTCAACCGAACCATGCCCGTGATCGGGGTCACTGACTATCATGCGCTGAGCCGCTTAGCCTTCGTAGCCTTAGCCAATAATTTTGATGTCGGCCCCGAACTGAATGAGAGACTGGAAAATTGCTGGGTGGTGGCAGACGATCAGGTTTCGCCTGTCACCGTTCGCCTGGGATCTTCTGTCTCGTATGACGTCAATGGAGACCGACGCCATATTACTCTTGTTCTGCCGGACAAAGTGGATGCCGGCCATCTCTCGGTGCTGACGCCTGTTGGGGTCGCACTTATCGGGCTTAGGCCTGGAGAGCGAGGAGAGTGGCACTCTCGTGCTGGACGGAAGTGTCAACTGACGGTGACGAGTGTAGGCCACATCGATAGTGGTCGGTTGGCTTCTAAAACAATCAGCAGCCGCATCAAACTGAGAAGGCTCTAGCAGTGGCGTGGTTCGTGGCTGGGTGTGATGCGACCGGTCTTGTTCCGTCAAGAGCCTGCTTTCAATCAACACGGTACTGAATATTTGGCGAAAAGCACATCAGACTTTGGCCTCCCGAAACGAGGCTGTGCGCCTTCGCCATCCGTACGATGAGACCTTTCTCGGAGCAATTATGGCAATTAACAAACGCTTAGCTGCCACACGTGCGCGGGCGGAATTCGTACAGGGCTTGGTTTGGATGGCGCTGAGCATGGCGTCATTCATAAGCATGGCAGTGGGATCGCGGGAGCTCGCTTCAACCTTATCAATCCGCCAAGTCTTGTTTTTCCGTGCCTTGGTTGGTTTAGGCGTCATAATAATGGTGGGCCGATCGCTCCTACCGGAAATTCGGCAGAGGAAAATGGTTCGACGACACCTCGCCCGAAACGTCGTTCATTTCGCAGCCCAGTACTTTTGGACCGTCGGAGTAGTCCTTCTTCCGCTGGCTTCGGTGTTCGCCCTAGAGTTTACCATGCCCATCTGGGTCGTGTTCTTCGCTTGGTTACTGCTTGGGGAGCAGCTGACCTTGCCGAGACTCCTTGCGACACTCGGCGGTTTCCTCGGTGTCCTGGTGGTGGTGCGGCCAGGATACGGTGTCATTGATCCCGCTGCGGGCCTGGTGCTGCTAGCGGCAGGGGGCTATGGGCTATCGTTGATCCTCGTCAAACAACTCACCAAGGAATGCTCACCTGGGGTGATCGTGATCTGGATGATACTCATTCAGCTGCCGCTGGGACTTTTGGCTGCCATGACTGATTGGCGGGACGTTAGCTTGACCGATATCCCATGGATGCTCGTTGCAGGTGTTGGAGCTTTAAGCGCGCATTACTGTCAAGCACAGGCGCTAAAGAGACTCGACGCTTCAGTCATCATGCCCATCGACTTTCTGCGAGTCCCGATGGCCGCGCTCGTCGGATTCTATGCCTATGGCGAAGGCATAGATGTCTGGGTCGTCGTCGGAGGAGGGATAATCCTCCTATCGAATTTCCAGGCGATGCGATCTGAGCGAATGAGGTCTCATGCCAGCAAAGAACCATGACCTGTCGTCAAAGCTTACTGATTTGTGAGCAAACAAATTCCCCCGCAAAGCCTTCAAAAATACTGGAGTAATTTATGGTACATGTTGACGAGAAACTCGAACCTATCCTCAATGAGGTCTTGCGGCGAAACGCGGGGGAGTTCGAGTTCCACCAAGCTGTGCGCGAGGTTCTGGAGAGCCTTGGTAGGGTCATTGCAAAACATCCACGCTATGCTGAAAACGCGCTTATCGAGCGGATCTGTGAGCCGGAGCGACAAATCATCTTTCGAGTACCTTGGGTCGATGACAACGGGCAGGTGCAAATCAACCGTGGCTTCCGTGTCCAGTTCAACTCGGCACTGGGGCCCTACAAAGGCGGGATCCGTTTTCATCCATCGGTGAACGTCGGCATCATCAAGTTTCTTGGTTTCGAACAGACGTTCAAGAACGCCCTGACTGGAATGCCGATAGGGGGCGGCAAGGGTGGCTCTGACTTCAATCCCCGAGGACGGTCTGATGGCGAAATCATGCGCTTTTGTCAGTCCTTCATGACTGAACTTTACAGGCATATCGGCGAGTACACTGACGTTCCTGCTGGCGATATCGGCGTCGGTGGTCGCGAGATCGGCTACATGTTTGGACAATATAAGAGGCTTACCAATCGCTTTGAAGCGGGTGTTCTCACCGGCAAAGCCCTCTTTTATGGCGGTTCTCGAGCTCGCAGGGAAGCAACCGGTTATGGCGCGACCTACTTTGTCAGCCGAATGCTAAGCAGGAAAGGGATGGATTTTTCCGGGAAGCAAGTGGTGGTCTCTGGTTCGGGAAATGTTGCCATTTACACGATGGAGAAGGTTATTGAATTTGGTGGAAAAATTGTCGCCTGCTCAGATTCAAATGGATACGTTGTTGATGATGGTGGCATAGATCTCGCCCTGGTCAAAGAGATCAAGGAAGTGCGAAGGCAGCGCATTTCCGAATACATCAAGCTCAAGGGTGCGGGCGCGCGCTTTGTCGAGGCTGGATCCATTTGGGATGTGCCATGTGAAATAGCGATGCCGTCAGCGACTCAAAACGAACTGACTGGTAAAGACGCCAGAACCCTGGTCAGGAATGGTGTCATTGCGGTGGGAGAGGGAGCAAATATGCCATGCACTCCCGAAGCGGTCAGGCTGTTTCAGGAGGCTGGGGTGATGTTCGCACCGGGAAAAGCAGCAAACGCTGGAGGCGTCGCCACATCTGCTCTTGAAATGCAGCAGAACGCGTCGCGTGACAGTTGGAGCTTTGAACAGACGGAAGCGCGTCTCGCGGTCATTATGAGTGCTATTCATGATGCCTGCGCTGAAACTGCTGAGGAATATGGTGCGCCGGGGGATTACGTGCTGGGTGCCAACATCACCGGATTTGTAAGGGTCGCGGAAGCGATGGACGCCTTGGGAGTTATCTAAGCAAGATAGCCGGGAGATTAGGTTCGGCTTGACTTCGTACCGTGTCAGTCTACGATCATCTTCATGATGACTTTTGGAACCAGAGCGAAGCGGGAGCCACTGCGTCTTAAAGCAGGCTCCTGACCCGATCGCACCAGTGCGGTCGGGCTCTTCGCTGTTCCCTGAAATTCCGTTGCAGTCTGCTGCCACAGCGAGCATTCGACGGTTGGTAAAGGTCACCATCATGTTCCCATCGTTGCTCAGCGGGACCGAACCAGGTCTCAAGGCTTGTGTTATCGACGATTTGGCTACAGCTTTAGGCGAAGACGCCGCCACAGTTGAAGTGCTGGTAAAAACGGCAAATCCCTCGGTGGTGAGGCCAAGCTGGATCATGCTTGCGGTAATGCATGCTTTGTGGCGCAAGGCGAACGTCGCTCCTGAGATTACTGCCTCTGTCCTCAATGCTTGGCCGGAGATACCCGCCTCATTGGAAGAAATTCTGTGCTTTAGGATGAATGACTCACCTGAAGAGAGTGACCCGTTTCTACTCTTCCATCCTTCCGCATCGGAATCGATACCCATTCCCGCTCTCGACGAATACATTGATCTTGTGCAGAACCGTTTCTTTATCTGGAGGCGCCCTGCTGTCGATCGGACCCAGATAGCCAAAGGAATGATCGAGGGCTCCTCTCCGGACAGCGGTAGGGCGTATATAGAGTCGCTCAACTCGTTGGTAGCTCGACCATCGTACGATAGCATTCGGCTCGGCTTTACAGATGGACGCCATTTCTTCCGCAGTGAAGGATCTCAGAAGGACTCGCGGCCGAAACTTGCATCGTCGGTTTTCGAGATCGAGCATTGCAGTTCGTCTTTTGAGAGCAGCTACGACTGCAAAACATCCGTCAACGTCTCAATCGCTGCGCGCGAGGCAAAACGCAGAGCTCTCGGTCTCAACGTGGTATCCATGAGTGCAGTGCCGCCCGCAGGACACGACATCTTACGTAGGCGAGGCGAGATTCTGGCCGCAGGATCGGAGCCCTGGTCTAGCGCAGGCTAGGCCAGGGGAATCTGCCTCAATCCAGAATCTTTTCGGAGATAATTTAGATGTCTAGAGAATCCTTCTGTCAGCTGACAGCAGGCGACGTCAGCGTATTGATGTCTATGCTGGAAGCATATCGCGAAACACCGGACTTATTTACGGCCTTCCTCCGCGACAAAATAAACCATGCCGAGATCTACTTCAAAGACGATATTCCGTCAGACGTAGTGACGCTTGATAGTCACGTCATGTATACAATTAATGGACGAGACACGTTACTTCATGTCCTCGTGCGGAGCGGGCTGGAACGCCTGCCGGATTTCGCCCTTTCTGTCCACACGATGCGAGGGCTGGCGCTCTTGGGTCTCGCTGAGGGTGAAAAGGTCGAGTATTTTCTCGAGGACGGTAGGCGAGAGATCTTGCAGGTCGTGACCGTGACTTATCAGCCGGAGGCACGTGAAAGTAAGTATAAAGGATCGTCGCAGGCGCCCTTTCAGTCTGTCGACAATGCACCCCAGGTACTCAGCTTCAAGGCGCGGCTGAGATCGATCGTTTACGAGCCGGACGACGATCCTGGCCCGAGTGCTGCGTGATGGGTGCCTTCGTCGACAGGCAGTGTAAGGAAATAGTTAGTACTGGGCACTCACTTGGGCCCAGTAGTGACGCCGAGGAGCACGGCTCTGCGCTCGCCAGGAGTAAGCCTTTTCGTCAGGTAGGTGCTTTGCCGTGGCGCTCCTCGAAAAGTGGCAGCCTGCGTATTATGTTGATAACATCAAGCAGCGGCCGTCATTGGATCATCCCGAAAGGATGGCCCATGACAGGTAAATCGGAATTTGACTCTGCCGCTCAGGAGGCACTTGAGGAAGCTGGTGTCATCGGGAGGGTGGCAGCCATTCCCATAGGTGAGTTTGAGTTTGCTAAGTCGGCAGATCCGCAGTCGGCCAGACGTGTTCGCGTTTATCCGCTTGAGGTACGCGGGACGCTGGTGCGGTGGCAAGAGTGGGAGAAGCGGAAGCGCCGCTGGTTCTCTGTGAACGAAGCAGTGGAAGCCGTGCATAATGCTCAACTAGCGGCAGTAATCAAAGGTTATGGCATGGCAAACAGGCAATTGATATCTGATAAATAGCCAGATTTTGGATTAAAATGAAAAGGTGCAGCGTATTATGTTCTCGGATCTTGGCAAATAAATCAGGAATTAGTATTTCGGGACGCCAGTGAAGTATTTTTTTATAGTCAGACGAATTTCGTAATTCACCCAACGGAACCGCCTTCAAAGGCGGTTCTCACAGCCGGTGCGTATAAGGCGAGTGCTGTCTGGGCATGAAGCGGCTTCATTCAAGACCGTCATCCAGCGCGCCCTCAATCGACGTGCCGTGTTTCTCGCACATGATCATCGGTGACTTAGCGCTAACGATCCATGCGTCGTTGCATTGGTCTGCCCAGATGTAACGGCATATGGCGATTTACGTCCTTGTAAAGCAGATACCGAAATGGGCCAGGTCCACCAGCGTAGCAAGCCTGCGGGCAAAAGGCCCGTAGCCACATAAAGTCTCCGGCTTCAACTTCGACCCAGTCATTGTTGAGCCGGTAAGCGGCTTTCCCCTCTAATACATATAGCCCATGCTCCATTACATGTGTTTCCAGGAACGGAATAACAGCGCCAGGCTCCAATGAAACAATGGTTACATGCATGTCATGTCGGAGATCGAGGGGGTCGACAAACCGTGTCGTTGACCATTTCCCATCAGTGCCAGGCATGGACACCGGTGTTATGTCATTTTCATTCAAGACTAGGGCTTCTGGTAGATCCAACCCCTCCACGGCATCATAAGCCTTGCGGATCCAGTGAAATCGGAGAGGCTCGGATCCGTCATTGTGCAACGCCCAGTTCTGGCCGGGTGGCAGATATGCGTACCCTCCAGGTGTCAGCTGGTGAACATCGGTACCGATGCTAAGCTTCGCGGTTCCTTCAACAATGAAAAGAACCGACTGTGCCTCAATGTCGATTTCCGGACGCTCAGATCCGCCGCCTGGCTGTACTTCCATGATGTATTGCGAAAATGTCTCCGCGAACCCACTCATCGGCCGGGCGATCACCCAAAGCCGGGTCTGAGACCAGAACGGGAGATAACTCGCGACGATATCGCGCATTGTCCCTTTCGGCAGAAAAGCGTACGCCTCCGTGAATATCGCGCGGTCGGTCAAAAGCTTATCTTGGCCGGGATGGCCGCCGATAGCGTTGAAGTATTGCCTCGTCATCGATAGTATCCTGTTGATGCTGGTCTGGCTTATCAACGCTCGCCCGGTCACGACGTCAACTCTCGAAATGTAGCTGAATGCGTCGAATGATGGCGGGACGATCTAGCAGACGAAAATTCGCCTCTCCATCATAATGCTGATTGTCCAGGATACCTGTGCATCTGCTGCTGAGGAAAATGGCACCTTGCAGACTACGCAAAGGGCGCGAGATTCGCGGATTTCATGTGGGCTGCACTCGCGATGGAACCGTCTATTTGATTCACGGGATCCGGGTGATGCACTTTGCAGTCTCGACCAGTACCAAATTCAAGCACAGGTGCGAGGCAACTTGCCCAGGGGTGCGCGCGTGAAACGCGTGAAAAAGAAGCGCTGAAGCCGCTTCCTGGCGGGGCTCAAAGCCGGATTCCGAGATATGGTGTAAGAAACCCCGAATAAAAAATGCCACGGCAGATGCCGTGGCTAGGAAGCGACTAACGCGCCGCTGGGGATGCCTTCAACTGGGAGGTCTTGGCCCACTTAGTGAGCCTATAAGTATGCGTCACGAATAGCAAGCTCAGCAATCGAACCAGAAAGCTGCGCGCCACCTGCTGCTTGGCTCGACCCTACGGATAGCGACTATTTGCCTGTTTCTGGGGCGAACTGCTGGCATTGCTTGACTTCGGAATCCGTTGCGCCCATCTTAGGGATATGCTGACAAATTGCTACCATATCATCCGCAAACGGATGTGCCTGATCGCAGGCAGGTAACCCCCGGCCCGGTTGCGTCACGACCAGGTCGTGGGGCATAGGTCGCGTCCCGCATAGCGGGAGCAGGCGTCAAAGCATAATTCATCAATAATCTAAATTACGGCTGTGCGGCAAACGCCCGGCTGCGCTTGTTTACAGGAAACAAGACTATGGTCACTGACACGAAGCGTCATCGCAAGCCTGCGATCGTCCTGACAAAAACAGACTATGAGAGGCTTTTGCGGCTCGCAGAAGCTCATGCTTTGCGCAATCCAGAAGTCTCCGAGGAGCTTATGGTCGAGCTCGATCGTGCGCGCGTCGTGCAAAATTACAAGATTGCCTCCAATGTCGTGCGTATGGGATCGACTGTCCGCTTTACCAGTGATCTTGGCGAGGATCGTACGGTGACACTCGTGTTTCCTGGAGAAGCCGATATTGCCGCTGGCAGGATTTCCATCCTCACACCAATTGGCGCTGCGCTCATTGGTCTCTCTGCCGGCCAGTCCATCGACTGGGTCGCACGCGACGGCCGTGTGCATCGTCTTCATGTCGAGCACGTGGAGAACCTTGCAGCAAGCAAGGTGGCATGATGGCTCACGCGCTCCGTCGTCTCTCCATCAATGGAGGCTCCCTAATCGCAGGATAGTCACCCCTGCGCGGAATGCGCGCAGGGGATCTCCCATTCTAGTCGATGTATTCGCTCAAAGGTGAGCGACGGAGAACTGCGAAATGTCGAACGACAATATCATCCTGACGACCAAGGATTTCACCATCCTGGAGGTCCTGCGTGACCGCCACCATGACCAAACTGGCCTGCTGATGCCCCTGATCCGGAACAAGATGGAGAAGGCCATCGTCGTATTCCGAGAAGACCTGCCGGGTGACATTGCAAGCATCAACAGCCGGGTACGCTTCCGCGTCGCAGCTGGCGAGAGTGATACGCGTGTTATCTCAACCGGACAGACTCATGGGCCGGTGGGCATGTTCCTGCCCATCACGACGCTTCGTGGTCTGGCGCTTCTTGGACTGCGCGAAGGTCAGGCGATGTCATTAGTCAATATGAACGGCGTCACGGAGAAGATTGTGCTCGAAAAGGTAGAGTATCAGCCAGAAGCGTCGCGGCGTGAACGAGAGGCGCTAGGTCAAGAAGAGCTTACGGCTGAGCGAAAACCGATGCTGCGCGTCATATCTGGCGGACTTGATAGGCATCGCTGCATGAGTTCCTTTGTGGCCGGCGGATTTGATGATCCGGGACCATCAGCAGCCTGACGTCTAGCCGTAAGCTTCTCCCGGATGCGCGCCGAGATCGAGGTGCGCATCCAATGGTGTGTCGGTAACTCGCCCATCCGCAAGATCGCTTACAGCGGTTGTTTCTCGTTGACCGGAAGCATCATCCAAACAATCTGCCCCATGCTACTTGCACTTTGCGCCGATTGCGTCCTCCAGCGGACCGCCGTGTTGTCAATCGCTCTATGGTCCCTGACAACTATCTTGTCGTCGTCAGTAATGTGCCAAGATCGACAATGGCTGACTGGAAGCCGTCTGGTAGACGAGCGTTTTAGGCCGACATCCCCGAAAAAATGAAGGCGCTCTTCCTTCAATTAATGCTATTTTAGAGATGTATATGGTTTAGCTTGCGTTCTGAGACATGCTGCGGAGAGCGCTGCCTTAACGCTCGACCGACGAACCTACGTAGGCTGTTGGTTTCCACGCAGAACTGAGCCGGTTAGGCGCATAATTTCCATTGAGAATTGAGCCATGTGAACCTTCCCCCAACGCGGTGAGCGACGGGGGCAACGGAGTGATCCACATGGGACTTTTAAACATCATCCGTCGGATGAAGCTGCGCGAGAAGCAGTCGATCCGCGAGATCAGTCGGCATACCGGTTTGTCGCGCAACACGATTGCGAAGTATTTGAACGCTGGCACGATCGAGCCGACGTTCACGGTACCGGAGCGGCCGAGCAAGCTTGATCCTTTTGCCGATAAGCTGGCGGCCTGGCTGAAGACCGAGGCCGGGAGGTCGCGCAAGCAGCGCCGAACTCTGAAGCAGCTTCACGCCGATCTGGTGGTTCTCGGGTTTACCGGCTCCTACGGTCGGGTCGCCGCCTTTGCCCGTGAGTGGCGAATTGAGCAGCAGACGACTGGCCGCGGCATATTCGTTCCGCTGTCTTTCCGTGCAGGCGAAGCATTCCAATTCGATTGGAGTGAAGATTATGCCGTGATAGGCGGCGAGCGTACCAAGCTTCAGGTCGCGCACATCAAGCTATCGCACAGTCGGGCGTTTCTGGTCAGAGCCTACTTGCTGCAAACGCATGAGATGCTGTTCGACGCCCATTGGCACGGGTTCCGCGTGTTCGGCGGCGTACCTGGTCGCGGCATCTACGACAACATGAAGACCGCCGTTGATCGCGTGGGCCGCGGGAAGGAACGACAGGTCAATATCCGTTTCCTCGCCATGACCAACCACTACGTCTTTGCGCCCGAGTTCTGCAATCCGGCTGCGGGTTGGGAGAAGGGTCAGGTCGAGAAGAACGTCCAGGATGCTCGACCACGGCTGTGGCAACAGATGCCCGACTTTCCGGATCTGGCGGCATTGAATGCCTGGCTGGAACAGCATTGCCAAGACCTGTGGCGCGACACGGCGCACGGCACCTTGCCCGGTTCGATCGCAGATGTCTGGGCTGATGAGAGGGCCGCATTGATGGCGTTGCCTATCGCGTTTGACGGCTTCGTCGAGCAGAGCAAGCGCGTCTCGCCCACCTGCCTGATTACCTTCGAACGGAACCGCTACAGCGTGCCGGCATCGTTTGCCAACAGGCCTGTGAGCCTGCGGATTTATCCCGAACGACTGGTCGTTGCGGCCGAAGGGAATATCCTATGCGAACATCCACGGGTGATCGAGCGGAGCCACGACAAGCCCCCGAGGACGATTTACGACTGGCGGCATTATCTTGCGGTCATCCAACGCAAGCCCGGTGCCCTGCGCAATGGTGCACCCTTTCTGGAATTGCCGCCGGCCTTTCGGAAGCTGCAGGATCAGATGCTTCGTCGCCCCGGCGGTGATCGGGAGATGGCGGACATCCTTGCCCTCGTTCTTCACCATGACGAACAGGTCGTACTCAAGGCTGTGGAGCTCGCCCTGGATGGGGGTGTCGCGACCAAGACGCATGTGCTGAACCTGCTGCATCGTCTGATCGACGGCAAGACGATCGACGGTCCCGACATCGATACACCACAGGCTCTGGCTTTACTGCGTGAACCCAAGGCCAACGTTGAACGTTACGATGGCCTGCGCGTCCGGATAGCAGGAGGCCGCAATGCGTCATGATCCTGCCAGCGCCTCCGTCGTCATCATGCTGCGTAGCCTGAAGATGTATGGCATGGCCCAAGCCGTTACGGACCTGATCGAACAAGGTGCTCCAGCGTTCGATGCGGCCGTGCCGACCTTGTCCCAGTTGCTGAAGGCCGAGATGGCCGAGCGCGAGGTTCGCTCCATCGCCTATCACATGAAGGCCGCCCGGTTCCCTGCCTACAAGGACATCTCCGGATACGACTTCGCCGCTAGCGAGATCAACGAGGCGACGGTGCGCCAACTGCATCGATGCGAGTTCATGGACGGAGCGCAAAACATCGTGCTCGTCGGCGGGCCAGGCACAGGCAAAACCCATGTGGCGACCGCCCTTGGAGTCCAGGCGGTCGAGCATCATCGCCGAAAGGTCCGCTTCTTCTCGACCATAGAATTGGTCAATGCGCTCGAGCAGGAAAAGGCCAAAGGCAAGGCCGGCCAGATCGCCGAGACGTTGGTCCGTCTCGATCTGCTGATCCTGGATGAGCTCGGATACCTTCCGTTCAGCGCGTCGGGGGGAGCGCTGCTCTTCCACCTGCTGAGCAAGCTTTACGAGCGCACCAGCGTGATCATCACCACCAACCTGAGCTTCAGCGAATGGGCAACCGTCTTCGGCGACGCCAAGATGACCACCGCTCTACTCGACCGTCTGACCCACCGTTGCCACATCCTGGAAACAGGAAACGACAGCTTCCGCTTCAAGGCCAGCTCGGCCGCTGCGGCACAGAAGAGAGGAGAGAAGACCAACCCATTGACCAAGGCCTGATCAGAAAACCATACTTAGAGGTGGCTCAATTCTCAATGGAAATTATGCGCCTAACCGGCTCAGTTCCGCGTGGAAACCAACATTCCAGCGCTTGTCGTGTTCAGAAGTCCGGGGTGCAGAGGCCAGGAGGCATTTTCGGACTTTTGCGTGGCTCCTGGTCTTCGGGTAGCAGGCGGCAGTTCGCGCATTGCTTAGGCTCACTTCGCACCTCCACGACGGTTCGAAGTGGCAGACGCGCGGGCTCTCAGGCAGACGATGACGCCAAGCTTAGAGGTTGACCGGTTTAGGGTCCATCCGCAATGGTGCGTTGGTCTAATAGAAGCCGATTTCGCGGACGCTGATATCCGCATCATGGTTGCGACCATAAGCGGCTATCGCGATCGATGTCAGGCTGCTTGCGCGCGGAATGTTGCGCAAGATCGGTCCAGACGCTTTGAATTCAGTAAGGGGAAGTCGCACCTCGGTCCAATCGCGCGTCACATCAAATCCTGCCTGATAGAATTGCCAGGGCAAGATCGTGCCTCCCGTACGCAGATGTACGAAATATCGCTGATCGTTGCCACGGACAATCAAGCGTATGCCGACTGTGTTCTCCGGCGGAGTGTCCTGCAATTTCAACCGGATCTGAATGAAGCCGCCACGGTTATCGGTGCTTACGCGGCCTGTCATCTGTGCATGCGCATGCCCGTCGTCGCTGACGAATTGGACCCGTCCCGATGAAACGCCGCCCATCACGGTGTCTGCGAAAAAGCGCCAGCGCGTTTCGGGTTGCTGCTTGAAATCGTCGATCAACATGTCGCTCGCCAGCGCCGGTGTGTAAGCCGACAGTATCAGGGTGATCACTGTCGCAAGTCCAATTTTGAAACGCATCTGGTTGTCCTATATCCTCTCGGGGGATGACGCGAAGTCAAATCTCATGGCTCAGGCTTACGCGCGACGATGTAGGGGTTTTGCGAATACTTGCCGAAGATCCGCTCGTCTGTGATCTCAAAACCAGCATCTATGATCGAGTGCCGAAGCTCGGGGATGCTGTGTTGCCTGACCGCCGGAAATAGGCCTACGAACTGCAGCGCGCGAAACAGAAGACGGAACTTGAACTTCAGATCGGCGAAACACCAGGTTTTAGAAATGAGCAGGCCGCCGGGTCTCAGATTGGTGAAAATCTGCGCCAAGGTGGCTGGTTGGTTTTCCACCAGATGCAGAACGTTGAAGGCGCAGATGACGTCGAATGGTCCTCCGTCATAGGCATTCTCAGCGTCTGCCATCTTGAAGGTCAGGTTGGCTCCCGCAGGTTTGTCCTGAGCGATCTTGATCATCTCAGCCGAGAAATCTGTCGCTGTCCAGTGTGACACATGGGGCGCAAGCCGGATTGCCGTGCTGCCGGTACCACAGCCGAGCTCAAGGACGTGATCTCCGGGTTTGAGACGTGACGCGACATCACCGATCATGGTGTCATAGGCTGCCACGTCTTTCAGCGGGCGCGCTGCATAGCGCCCGGCGATTCGGTTCCAGAATTTCTGCTGCTTAGACAAAGACATTTCCAAACCTTTCATCAGAGCGGCAGGATCGCAGCACTGCTCTTGTACAGCACATAGAATGCGACGACGAAGATCAGCACGGCAAAGATTCGGTTGAGGATGTTACGCCGTGCTGACAGACGGGTCGCCAGCAGCATGCCGCCGACACCGCCGATCACGCCGCCACCGATAAACTCGGCCGCGACCGCCCAGTCGATCAGGCCCGAGGCCGCATAGTTGATCGCAGTGGCGAGGCCGAAGGTGCCAACGGCGAGAAGCGACGACCCGACCGCGTTGATCATCGGCATGCCGGTCGCGAGCATCAGGCCGGGCACGATCAGGAACCCTCCGCCAATTCCGAAGAAGCCGGATGCTGCTCCTGCCGCTATGGCAACAGCCGCCGTTTTCCAGCATGTCAGGCCATCTGTCTTGACGACGTCTGACGCTATGGTCCTCCGGGGCCGGAGCATCAGGGCTGCAACGACCAGCATCAGAAGGCCAAACAGGAAAAGCAGCTTGTGCCCGTCGAATGCCTTCCCGAGTGTTGAGCCGGCGAGTGCGCCTACCGTCCCGGTGGCGGCAAAAACAAAGGCGCAACGCCACCAGACATGCCCTTTGCGAGCATGACCGATGAGGTTGACATAGGCATTGATCGAAACGGCCAGAGCGCCGGTGCCGATTGCGATATGTGGCTGTGAGATGCCGACTACATAAAGCAACAGAGGTGTCGCCAGAATGGAGCCTCCGCCGCCGATCAGTCCAAGCGTGAAACCTACCAGCCCGCCCGAACCGACAGCCGTCAGAGCCTGGGTGACGAGGTCGTTCATTCCCACGGAGCTCCTGCAAGCGCGTCGAGCGGGATCTTCAGATAGCGCTTGCCGTTTCCTTCCGGTTCCGGGAGGCGTCCTCCGCGGATGTTGACCTGAAGCGCATGCAGGATCAGCTTCGGCATGGGCAGTGTCTTGTCGCGAGCCTCGCGCAGCTCCACGAAGGACGCCTCGACCTTGCCGGCGATATGCGGATTGCTGCGCTTCTGTTCGGCGACCGTGCTTTCCCAGAGAGGTTTGCGCCCGTCGGGCTGATAATCGTGACCGGTGAACAGACGCGTGTCATCCGGCAGCGACAGGATTTCCTCGATCGAGGCCCAGAGCCGCTTTGCGCTGCCGCCGGGAAAATCCGCGCGCGCCGTGCCGCTGTCCGGCATAAACAGCGTATCATGCACAAAGGCGGCGTCGCCGATCACATAGGTGATCGAGGCAAGCGTGTGACCAGGTGAGAAGAGGACGCGGCCATTGAGTTCACCCACCGAGAAGGTGTCGCCGGCTTCGAACAAGCGGTCCCACTGCGAGCCATCGGTTCGCAGATCCGGCCAGTTGTAAATGTCCTTCCAGAGCTTTTGCACTTCGACGACACGCGCGCCGATCGCGGTCGGCGCGCCGGTCTTTTCCTTCAGATACCGAGCGGCGGAAAAGTGGTCTGCATGGGGATGGGTGTCGAGGATCCACTCGACGCTGAGGCGCTTTTCCCTGATGTAATCCAGGATCGCATCGGCATTGCGAGTCGCGGTTGCGCCCGACTTTTCATCATAGTCGAGGACCGGGTCGATGATTGCGCATTTTCCAGTTGCCGGATCGCTGACCACATATTGGATGCTGAACGTTCGCGCGTCGAAAAAGCCCTTCACATCTGGCTTGGCGGTCATGGTCTCGGCCCTCCTCTGGAAGATGCGGCAGGCGGAACACCTGCCCCGCAAGCAATATATATTCCGATATATATATCTACATATTAACGAAATAAAGGCGTGTGGCTCCTCTTCGGTCTCTCGGCTCTGTTGGACCGGATTCAGTGTGAGCACGGCGTTGCCCGATGTGCAGACGCACCCGATTATTGCGGCCCTAGCAGCATCCCCATCTGAGCTTCGCTCGGCATTCCGGCAAAGGTGTCGATCTTCCCTTCTTCGGTTCTGAAAACGATTGCCGGCGTGCCGCCGAAACCGAGCTCGGTCATTAAGGTGGCGTTGCGATCAAGCTTTGCAGCCGTGTCGCCATCGATCGTGTCTAGCGGGTGAATGCCGCCATCGGCATGTTTGCGCTCGTTCTCCGTCAGTGCTTCTTCCGGCGACTTCGCTTGAAGAATGGCGGCGGCCTTGGCGGGGGAATCCTGGCGGATCACGCCGACCATCACGTGACGCAACTGAACTTTGCCGCTTTCAATCCAGGGCCGAGCGGCCAGCCAGAAGCGATTGCAATAGGGGCAATTGGGGTCGGTGAAGGTATAGACGATGCGACGTGCATCGGGATCGCCATCCTGAACCCAGGTTGCGGCCTCGAGTTTGGTCCAAGCGGCTTCGCTCAAGGGCTCTTCGACCATCCTTTTGAGCTGATCTTCCGCCATATCCTGCCCATAGGCATCGACAAGCGTTCCGACGACCACATGCTGATTATCGGGTGTCAGATAAATCGCCAGAGGCTGCGCTCCGGCTTTGGCGGCGAAGGCTCGGAGACCACCCGGAACCTGCATCTCGCCGAGAATGCGAATGCCCTGCTGCTCGATGGTCTTAAGGATCTCGGGATAGGCCTTGTCTTCAGCTTCAGCACCCGTCGCCATAACGACGCCCATCAGAAGCGCCAGGGGGACTGCCGGAAATTGTATGGGACGTTGACGTGATCTCAACAGCATGATGCGATCCTTTGATTGTCAGATTTCTTTTGGTGCGTAGGGAGATCAGGGCCCTGCGGGGCCAAGAACGACGATATTGGCGCCTGTCGGAACCTGGCTGTAGAGGTCGATGACGTCCTGGTTGAGCATCCGGATGCAGCCGGATGACGCAGCCGTTCCGATCGTCCAGGGTTCGTTGGTCCCGTGGATGCGATAAAGCGTGTCCTTGCCATCCTTGACGAGATACAGGGCCCGCGCCCCAAGTGGATTTCTGTCACCGCCGTCCATGCCATGGACCCATTTGCCATAACGAGCGGGGTCACGCTTGAGCATGTCGGGCGTGGGCGTCCAGCGGGGCCATTGGCGCTTGAAGCCGATGTGAGCGTTTCCGGAAAATTCAAAGCCGGCCTTGCCGACGCCCACGCCATAGCGGACAGCTTTTCCCTTCTCCCTGATCAAATAGAGAAAGCGATTTTGGGGATCCACGACGATGGTGCCGGGTGGATGCTCGGTCTTGTAGTCCACGATCTGCTTCAGAAACTGCTGGCCGATCCGTTGTGTATCGACAGCGGGGACTGGGAAGGGTTCGTTTCCACGCGCCTTGTAACGCTCAAGGCCGGATGTGCGTGGTTCAGGTGCTGGCGGTTGAAAGGCATGCGGAGCAATGGGGCGGGTCGTCGGCGCGGTGGCGGCGCAGGAAAGGAGGCCGATTGAAACCAGACCCAGAGCGACCAATGTCTTCAGGCACCGGATGTGGGTGCAGCTACGGTAAACGGCAGATACGGGGCAAGGTGAGAAGGGTGCGGACATGTCGAGCGATAAGCTCCTCGTGAGGTTTACCTCGCCCCGCTTCTCTCTCTCACCTTAAGGCTGGCTTAAGGCTCACCTTTCTCCCGTGGCATGGAGAGCGATCGCTCACGCTTCTGAACCTGGCAGCTCCAGACAAACGCAGAAACCCGCCTGCCTCTGGAATGACATCCGGCCACCAAGCTTTGTCATTGCCATTTCAACAATCGAAAGGCCGAGGCCGCTTCCGAGCGCGTTTGCGCTGCTGCCGCGCTGGAACCGGGCCATGAGGCGCTGCTCGTCTTTCTCATCGATGCCGGTTCCGGAATCGCACACGGCGATCGTGGTGCCTGTTACGGTCTGCGTGCCGATGATCCGGACGGATGAATTGCGCGGCGCATATTGCAGGGCGTTTTCGATGACATTGCGCAAGGCCAGCCGCAAAAGTGTCTTCCCTGGCACGCTGATCACCAGGTCCTCGGCTATGTCGCTCTCAACCGTGATTTCCCTCGACGAAACGAGTGCCGCCATTTCGCCGCGCAGCTCTTCGACCATAGCTTTGACTGCCACTGCTTCTGATGCCGAAGACTTGTCCAGTGAATCAACGGCTGCCAGGTCTATAAGCTGGCGAACGAGGCGCCCGGTCCGGTCGACGCTGAGCGAGATCTGGTTGAGGGCATTGGCACGGACCTCATCGCTATCGCTGCGAAGGGCGACCTGGGCCTGGGTCTTTAAACCGGATAGCGGCGTCTTCAACTCGTGGGCCGCATAAGCGATGAAGGTCTTTTCCCGCTCGCGTGCCTCCTCCACGCGTTGGAACAGGGCGTTAAGAGAGCCGAGTAGAGGCCTGATCTCTCGTGGTGCTCCGCTATCGTCGACGGGGTGGAGTTCGTCGGCTGAGCGCAGCGACAAGGCGTCGGCGACTTGCCGGAGAGGGGATAGACCGCGCCCGACACTCAGCCAGATCAGGCCGGCGAGCATGGGCAGGATCGCCAGGGCAGGAACGAGCTGGCCCGTGATGACGTCACCGACCAGCTTTTCGCGGACCTCGATGCTATCGCCGACAAGGACCCTGACCCCGAGCTCGGGATTGACGACAGCGTAGACACGCCAGCGTTCGCCGTTGACGAGCTTTTCGGCGAATCCGCTTTCGTGATCGGCGAGCGATGTATTGGGCGCGCTCTCCGACCGGCTGACAAGGTCACCTTGAAGGGACCAGATCTGACAGGACAATTGCCGGCTATAGTCTCCTTCATGCAGGCCAAAGCCTTCGGGAATGCCTGCCGCCTGCGCGGCATCGACGGCTGCTGCGACGTCGATATGGTGGTCGGTGATCAGCGAGCTTACCATGCGCGCCGCTTCCGTCAGGCGCGCGTCGAGCACGCGTTCGACTTCACGCTGCGTGCTGAGATAGGTCCAAAGCACGGCAAGCAGCCATACGGCACCCGTTGCCGCAAGGAGGATTAGAAAAAGCCGGAGCCGGATCGATCGCATCATGCTTTCCCCATGCGGTAGCCGACACCGCGCACGGTTTCGATCGAAGCGGCACCCAATTTGTGGCGCAGCTTGTGCACGTGTACCTCGATCGTGTTGCTCTCGATCTCTTCCTGCCAGCCATAAAGCCTTGTTTCCAAGCTCTGCTTGGAGTGGACCATGGTCGGATTTTCCATCAATGCTAGCAGGACGGCAAATTCCCGCCGCGACAGGCCAGTGATTTCTCCATTTTTCTGAACCTCCATGCTCGCCGGGTCGAGGGTTAATTCTTCCCAGGTGAGCTTGGGTGTGGCGCGTCCCTCGGCACGCCGGGTGATGGCGCGCAGCCGCGCCGCCACTTCGTCGAGGTCGAAGGGTTTGCCGAGATAGTCGTCGGCGCCGGCGTCGAGACCATCAATGCGATCGGTCACAGCATCCTTGGCCGTCAACAGAAGTACGGGGGTGCGGTTACTGGCGGCGCGCATCGTACGAAGCAGATCCAGCCCAGATCCATCCGGCAACATGCGGTCGAGCACGATGGCATCAAAGGCATCGCTTTCGATCGCTGCCCGAGCATCGGAAAGCGTGCTGACTGTGTCTGCCGAAAAGCCGGCGAGGCCAAGCCCCACCTTCAATCCGTCGAGCAGGATCGCGTCGTCTTCGATGACAAGAATACGCATCACACCTCCGTGAGAAAAATGTCGTTTCACGCCATGACCTGCCCAGCTTAAGCCTGCCTTAAGCTGCCCCGCAGACACCGCCGCACATTCGATGCGTCACAAGGAATGATGGAATGCAACTTTTGAGGTACCTGGCGATTTTCTTCTCCGTTTTGCTCTTCTCCGGCATCGCCATTGCCCAGACTGCGCCGCTTCAGATGGACGAGGCATTTCGGCCTTCGCTATCACGGATCTCCGCCACCGAAGTTGCTGTGACGTGGGAGATCGAGCCAGGCTACTATCTCTACCGGGATTATCTCTCCGCCAAAAGTGACGATGGCAGTCCGCTGAAACTGGAGACGCCTGATGGAAAGATCAAGGACGATCCGGGCTTTGGATCGACCGAGGTCTATTATGACACCGCCCGGGCGACGCTTATCAGTGACGCGTCGACGATCGAGTTGACCTATCAAGGCTGTCAGGATGGCGGGCTCTGCTATCCGCCTGTGACGAAAACGATCGACATGGCCAGCCTGAAGTTCAGCGACTCGGAGCACGGAAGTCCGATATCTTTCCAGACATCGAATGCACCGCAAAGCGGATGGTCGTCCTTCAGCGCTCAAAATCCGGATTTCGCGCTCGCTCACGATGAAGCAACTACCGGTGTCGATGGACTGCTGGCGCGAGGCGGCCTGCCTCTGCTTTTGATTGGTTTTGTTGGGTTCGGCGTGCTTCTGGCGTTTACCCCGTGTGTCTTTCCCATGTATCCGATCGTTGCCGCCATGCTGTCGCGAGAGGGCGGGGCCCTTTCGCCGAAACGTGGTTTCATCCTTTCGAGCGTCTATGTCGGAGCGTTGGCGCTGGCGTTCGGGCTGTTCGGCATGGTCGCAGCCTGGTCGGGGCAAAATCTGCAATTTGCCTTGCAATCGACAACGGCGACGATCGTCATCGCCAGCCTGTTCCTGATCCTAGCCCTGTCCAACTTCGGGCTCTTCGAGATCCAGATGCCGGCTGGCTTCAGCAGTCGTCTGTCGTCCGGGGGACGCAGTGGCGGATCGCTTGGTGGGGCTGCGATGCTGGGCTTTACCTCCGCATTTCTTATCGGTCCCTGTGTCACCGCGCCACTTGCGGGGGCGCTGCTCTATATTGCCCGCACCGGAGATGTCCTCGTCGGGGCGGCCGCGCTGTTCGCGCTTGGGCTAGGCAAAGGCCTCCCCTTGATCCTGATGGCAACTGTCGGCGGTAAGGCATTGCCGCGTGCCGGGGCGTGGATGGCAAGCATCCGCTCCGCCTTCGGCTTCGGTTTCATCGGAACGGCGATCTGGATGGCCAGCCCTCTTCTGCCTGAGACGCTGGTGCTGTTTGCCTGGGCGTGCCTTGCCGTTTCAGTCGGAGTATTCGCCTGGCAAATCCGGGTCGCAAGTGCCTCTCCTGGCGCGGCTGTCTTCTCGCGATCTGTGGCCACTGTTTCGGTCGTTTGGGGAGCCCTGCTGCTCGTCGGTGTCGGTCTCGGTGCCCGCGATCCGCTTGCCCCTCTGGAGCCGCTCACAATGAAGACCGGGGTCGGGCAGACGGTGACTGAAATCGCGAAATCGGACTTTGAAGCCGTCGCCTCGCCACAAACGCTGACTTCGGTGCTGGCCGAGGCTTCTGTCGAGAACAGGCCCAGCCTCGTCTATGTGACCGCGGATTGGTGCGTCACCTGCCGCGCCATAGAGCGAACTGTTCTGACGGACCAGAGTGTCTCGGCGGCCCTCCACGGTGCGCGCCTGCTGACCATCGATATGACCTTGACCTCTCCAGAGACCGATGAACTCCTGAGGTCCCTCAATGCCATTGGTCCGCCGACGATGATCTTCTTCGATCACGAAAAGCAGGAGGTGGCGGGTACGCGTCTGGTGGGCGACGTAACGATCGACAAGCTTGCTGCCTCCGCCCGGGCAGCCAAGGGTGCGCCCTGATGGACGTCGTGACACTGGGGCCGCTTGCCTTCGCATCCGACAGGCTGGCGGCAATCATCGGGATCTTCTTGTTTCTCGGGCTCGGCTCATGGCTCGCGCATCGCTATGACAAGCGGCTCGCGCCCTGGACGACCGCAGCGGTGCTGTCGGGCCTCATCGCAGCAAGGGCACTGCATGTCCTGATGCATCTCGACAGCTTTCTCACCGAGCCATGGCGCGCTCTCTATGTCTGGCAGGGCGGCTTTTCGATGATTGGCGGCGCGATCGGTGTTGCGATCACGCTCGTCTTCCTGATGCGTGAATCCCGGCAGACGCTGCCGCTTGCCGCCGTGCCGCTCGCCGCTGGATGCTTTGCCTGGTTCACGCTCACCATGCTCTGGGAGGCAGCGGAAGGGCCGGCTGCACCCAGTTTCACGCTGGCAAATCTTGATGGATCTCAGTTCGTCGCGTTGTCGGAGCGCGGTGGGCGCCCTGCCGTCGTCAACCTCTGGGCAACCTGGTACCCGCCTTGCCGCCGCGAAATGCCACTTCTGGCGGAAGTTGCTGCAGCACGGACAGACGTCGATTTCATCTTCGCCAATCAGGGCGAAGGGCCATCGGTGATCAAGGCCTATCTCGAGGACGAAAACCTCCGGCTTGAAGCCATCCTGCTTGATCCTGCCCGTTCCCTTTCGCGCCACTACGCAGCGCCTGGAATGCCGGTGACCCTCTTTCTTGGCGCTGATGGCCAGGTTGTCACCACTCATTTCGGGGAGATTTCGCGCGAGGCCTTGAATGCCGCCATCGCCCGGCTGATCCCCGCAGACAAGGAATAAATAAGAATGAGACTTACAGATTTGCGGCCGGTTATCGGCATCCTGAAGAAACTAGGCGTAGGGGCGGGGCTCGCTCTCCTGCTTGCCGCCTGCTCGCAGACGACGGGCACGCCGTCTCAGCCATCTCCACCGCCTATCGATCCGGCGTTGCAGGCTATGTATGGCGAAGTGCAGGACGGCGAGGAGATCATTCCTGCTGTCGATGTCTCGAAGATGGATCCGCGCAATGTTCGCCAGGTCGTCAATTATCGCACGTCCTATGCGCCCGGCACGATCGTCGTCGACCCTTATGCCCGCTTCCTCTATCTCGTCATGGAGGGCGACAAGGCGATGCGCTACGGTGTTGGCGTCGCCAAGGCCGGTTTGGAATTTGAGGGCGAGGGCGATATCGAGCGCAAGGCCCGCTGGCCGGGCTGGGTGCCGACGCCCAACATGATCGCCCGCGAGCCGGATCGTTATGGCCCACTCGCCCAGGGCTTGCCGGGCGGCATAGACAATCCGCTCGGCGCGCGCGCGCTCTACCTCTACCAAGGCGGAAAAGACACGCTCTACCGGATCCATGGCACCAACGAGGCCTGGTCGATCGGTCAGTCCGTCTCGTCGGGTTGCATTCGCCTTCTCAACCAGGACATCATCGACCTGCACGCCCGTGTTCCGGAAGGGTCAAAGATGGTTGTCCTCACTGCCGAAGAATCCGGAAAGGGAGAATTCTGATGATGAAGCGTCGCACCATCCTGACATCAGGGCTCGCGCTTGGCACGTTCGCCGTCTTCGGCAGTCAGCTGTCCTTCGGACAACAGCTTACGAAGGACGAGGTCTTCAACGACAAGGACGCACCGTTTCTCGGCAATCCGAAGGGCGACGTCACGGTTGTCGAGTTCTTCGACTATCAGTGCCCCTACTGCAAAAAGGCGCATCCCATGGTCAAAAAGGTCATCGAAAGGGACGGCAATGTGAAGCTGGTCATGAAGGACTGGCCGATTTTCGGCGATGCCTCGATCTTTGCGGCCCAGGCGGTGCTGGGTGCGGCGCAGATCGGCAAATATGAGATTGCCACGGGTGCGTTGATGAAGACCAAGGGGAAGCTGACACATGATGACATCGAGAGCACTCTGACCGGGGCGGGCTTGTCGATGGATGAAATCGCTGTTGCCGTGAACAAACACACAGCCAAGATCTCGGGTCTGTTGGACCGCAATTACGCTCAGGCCACGGCCTTCAACTTCGCGGGCACCCCGGCCTATGTCATCGGATCGAGCCTCTATCCCGGTGTGTTGGACGAGAATGGGCTCGTTGATGCGATCGCGCGCGCGCGGCAGGGCTGAGCGGATGCGGTCTATCGAAAGAGTGAAGCGGCGGAGTTTTCTCGTCGGGACCCTTGCCGTCGTCCTCGCGCCTTCCGTGGAGGTGCAGGCAGCATCGACAGTGGTCGGGCCGATACGCTCCGTCCAGGATTATACCGAAGCAATTGCCTTTGCCCGCATGCGCAACAGGCATGCACTGGTCGATGTCGCTGCAGATTGGTGTGCCTTCTGCAAGACCATTGATGGACAGATCCTCGTGCATCCGAGGGTCCGGGCGCAGATGAATGACTTTGCGTTGCTCAAGATCGACGTGACCGCCTGGACGGCGGACAATGCCGCATTGCTTCAGTTTCTGAATGTGCATGGTCCTCCGACGGTCTTCATCGTAGAAACAGGGCAGGGAAAAGAAGTTCCGGGTTCACGGACCGTTGGTGAGTTCGACGTTGAGAATCTGGTCGGTCGGCTGGAGAGTGCGCGCTAGCTTGGCCTACATTGCAGGGAAACAGCGACTAAGAGTGTCAGATCCGGGATCAACAGGGAGGGTCACGGTTGCCCTCAGGCCACCTTCTGCCCGGTTGGCCAGTTCCACATCCCCGCCCTGGGCACGAAGAATGTCGCGCGCAATCGTCAGGCCGAGACCGTGGCCGCCCGTGTCGCGCGAGCGGGAAGCCTCCAAACGCTCGAAGGGGCTGAACACGCGTTGTAGGTCCTGCGGGGGGATTCCGGGTCCGTCGTCATCGACATGAATGCGGGCGATGGGTCCGTCCAGTTCACCGCTGATGTGAACCTTCTCGCCGTATCTCTGGGCGTTCTCGATGAGATTGCGAACGGCGCGGCGCACCGGTAGCTCCCGCAGCGGCGTCGTGACGACTGGCATGCTGCCGAGTGTCACCGGGCTCGCGGTCGTGTTGAGCTCTTCGGCGAGGCGGGCGACGAGTGCGAAGGGGTCGGACAGACGCTTGGCACCTGCTTCGCTGAGGCCCCGCGCATAGGCGAGGGTCGTCTCGGTCATCTCCTGCATTTCATCGAGAATGCGGGTCATCCGCTCGCGCAGTTGACCCTCATCGATGAATTCTGCTTGCAGCCTGAGGGCCGTGATCGGGCTTCGTAGATCGTGGCCAAGCGCTGCCAGAATCCGGGTCCGTTCGCGCACTGCATTCACAAGGCGTGCATGCAGACTGTGGAGTGCCTTCGCCAGGACCTTCACTTCGCTTGGACCGGTTTCGATGCGCTCCGGTGGTGGCGCCCGGTCGAGATCCAGGGCGTCTGCCGTGCCGGCAAGCTGCCGCAAGGGAAGGGTGATGCGTGCCACCAGGAAACGCATGACGATCCAGACGGCGAGGGCAGAGAGGATCGCGCCGAGCAAAAGCCGCGGCGGCATGAATGCGCCGGGCCGCTCCAGGGAGGCCTCGATGTTGAGCCATTGACCGTCCGACGTCGGAAGAGACAAGCGTAGGATTGCTGGTATGAGGCCAATCCGTCGCGCGAACGCCGTCACGGGTTCATAGCCTGGATGCTCGACCGAACCGCCACGCGCTCCCAGCTCCATGCGCGCGTCTTCATCTGATGTCCCAGCGACGACGGTTGGCGTGTCGCTCAGCCGGAATATCACGCGTTCAGATCCGGCGGCCGAAAGAACGTCGTTCCTCGCCGGTTCAGGGATCGTCGGCAGGAGATCGACCAGGCGTTGACCCTGCCTTACAATATTCGCCCTTTGCTCCTCCACATGGGAAAGGCCCCGCTCGGCACCGAACAAGGCGAGGAACAGGATCTGGGTAAAGATCAGCGCGGCAAGGGTGGTCAGTCCGATCTGGGCGCTGAGATCCCTGGGCCATCCAACTCTCATGGCAAGACTGCCACGTCACAGGCGAGGCTGTAGCCTCCCGCCCGTATCGTTGTGATGATCGTCGGGTGTCCCGGATCGGGCTCGATCTTGCGACGCAGCCGGCTGATCTGGTTGTCGATCGCCCGATCAAAGACGTCCGGGGCCCGTCCCTCGGTCAGATCCATCAACTGATCTCGGGACAGGACAAACCGGGGGCGTTCGAGGAAGACGATGAGAAGACGGAACTCCGTCGAGCTCAACGATATCTGTTTTCCGTCCTCGTCACGTGTCAGCTCCCGCGTATCCGTGTTCAGTGTCCATCCGGAAAAGGAAAGGCGTCGGCCGGAAAGGCTGCCGGCGAGGCTGGTCGTTCGACCGGTCCGCCGCAAGATGGCCTTGACCCTTGCCAGCAATTCTCTCGGGCTGAATGGTTTTGGCAAGTAGTCATCAGCACCTACCTCAAGACCGACGATGCGATCCGTCTCTTCGGCCAAGGTACTCAGCATAAGCATCGGTGGTCCGCCTGCACTGCTCAGCCGACGTGCGATCGAAAGGCCGTCTTCACCCGGCATCATGACGTCCAGGATTATAAGATCGAAGCGTCCGCCATGCAGGCACTTGTCCATCTCGGTAGCATCGCGCGCAGCCGTGGTCCGGAATCCGTTCTTCTCGAGGTAACGGACCAGTCCGTCGCGGATGTCGCGATGGTCGTCGACGATCAGGATATGTGGACTTGGGTCGCTTGAGGTCATGGCACGTTTCTAGCGCATGATAGGGACTGCGTTCCACTCCTCCTTTGTCACGCCGGGTGTCAGTCCGCCGATCTGCGACAAACCGTTACAAAAGGGACCGCAGACGGCATCATAGTGCGACATGCATCCGTCATCACATGTCCATCGCAGTCGAGGCGGGGTGAAACAAACTTCGCAGCTCAAGACGCGCAAACAAGATCCGATGAAGAGGAACGCAAAATGCATAATCTCAAGAAAACTCTGATCGCCGCCATGGCTCTGGCTGCTTCCGCCGCACCCCTGATTGCTCAGCAGCAGGGCAATCCCGGTGCCCACTTCCTGGAGAACTGGGACCTCGACGCAAATGGCGAAGCCACCCTTTCCGAGCTGCAGACCAAGCGCGGTGACGTTTTCCTCACCTTCGATTCCAACGAGGACGGGTTTATCGATGCCGATGAATACGTGTATTTCGACGAGGCGCGCGCCAACGACATGAAGGCCAATGCCGGCGGACATGGTGGGCATGGTGGCAGAGCCGACCGGGCATCCCAGGGAATGACACTTCAGAACAACGACACTGACCAGGACGGCAGGGTGTCGCGGGACGAATTCCTCGGCGGTGCTGTCGCCTGGATGGGCATGCTGGACCGGAGCACAGACGGCGTCGTGACCACGGCTGATTTCGGTCGCTAAGCGCTGGGCTTGCGTGGCTTTGTCGCATCTTTCCTGGCCAGACATCCGCTTTGGTGTCTGGCCAGGCTCACAAATGCACGATATCGAACAATAGAGATATACGCCTTGTGCTATGTGTTTTGTTGCAGCCTAATCACCTACGCATCCTTGCCGGTTGGCAAGACCGGAAGGGAAGTCTTGAAGTCAACATCCCATTCAAAGATCGACAGGAACGAGTGACCTGCAATGTCAGCCACGGATGAAAAAAGCCTCCCGATCAATCTGAATCTGTCCGAGTCAGAATCGACTAGGCAGCGCCGCTGGTTTCGCAAGCGGTACCTGCTGGTGTTGCTGGTCCCAGTCTTCATGTTCTCGGGCGCTGTGCTGGGAATGTATTTTCAGCCGACGGGCTTGCAGAAGTTTTACGCGCTGACGGGACTTCAACCCGGCGGCGGCTCTGACGCACCCATTGCGTTGCCACCTGATATCGAGCTCCCCCCAAAGATGGTGGAAACCCTGTTGCCTTCCGATGTGGTGGGTTTGGCGCGGGTGATGCCGCGTGGCGACGTTTCGGTTGTCGCAGCACCCTATGGGGCTGGCGATGCGCGCATCGCGGACATCCTGGTTTCCGTCGGCGACCGGGTGGAAAAAGGTTCCTTGCTGGCGCGGCTCGACAATCATGCGGCTCTCGCTGGTGCCGTGCTCACCGCAGAGGCAAATCTCGCTGTGCGCGAAGCAACCCTCATCCAGACACGTGCGGCGGTGGAGGCAAGCCGCGACGAAGCAAAGGCCACACTCGATCAAGCGGTGTCCACGGCTGCAGAAGCTGTATCGACGCTGGCAAGAACAGAGGCGCTCGCCTCGAACGCGGTCAGCACGCAGGCTGCACTCGATGCGGCCCGTGCTGCAGCAGAAGGCGCGAAACTTTCCGTTGTCCGTGCTGAGGCGACGCTAACGCGCTATGCCTCAGTCAAGCTCGACGAGCAGCCTGATGTGATCGTCGCCCGCCGCAATGTCGACGCGGCCCGATCCGAGCTGGCCCGTGCTCGGCTTGACCTTGCACGCGCCGAGGTCGTGGCGCCCATCACCGGCACGATCCTCGACATCCATGTTACGCCCGGACAGCGACCTCCCACCGACGGGATCATGGATATGGGAGACACGGATCAGATGATGGCCGAGGTTGAGATCTGGCAGGACCGCATCAGTGCAGTCATGGTCGGCCAGCCGGTGGAGCTAGTAACCCCGGCTTTTGGCGTCACGCTGCAAGGCCGGGTGGACAGGATCGGACTGACCGTGGGACGGCAAGGCCTGATTTCAGACGATGCGGCGGAAAACAAGGATGCGCGCGTCATTCAGGTCTTGGTGGTACTGGACGAAGCCTCCTCGGATGCCGCCGCCCGCTTTACAAATCTGGAGGTCATTGCCCGCATTGACACGACGGTACGGGCCAATCCATGAGCTATTTGCTGCAACGCCTGTTCGGGCGGCTGCCCATCGGCTGGCTGCAATTGACCCACAACCGGACCCGCTTTGCGGCGGCACTTGCCGGGGTGGCCTTTGCCAATGTGCTGGTTTTCGTCCAGCTTGGGATCATGAATTCGATGGGGGCTGCAACATTGCGCCCCTATGATTTCTTCCAGGCGGATATCATGATCTCGGCCGGCGATGCGAGTACCTTGACCGATGGTGGCAATGTGGCTCGGCAATGGTTGCTACAGGCTCTGGGAGATCAGGATGTCGCCGCTGGAGTGGGTCTTTTCATCGCCAATGTTCCCTGGGACCGTGGCGAGAAGGACATCAGTCTGACGACCTTCGGCGTGGATCCGATCAAGACCGAGTTTTTGTCGAAGGATATTGCAAGCGATCTCAATCTCCTGCAGGTGCGAGACGCAGCGATACTCGATCGGCTGGCACGAGGGCTGGCCAAGGACGAAGCAGCTTCGATCCGTCCGCAAACGCCTTTGTCCTTTGAAACGCAAGGCCGCACCATCACCGCCTATGCCACGTTCTCCGGCGGCGGAGGCTTCGGTGGCGATGGCTATATGCTGGTTTCGGACCAGACATTCTTGTCGCTATTCCCCACACGAAGTTCCTCTGCACCCGACCATATTCTCCTGAGCCTGCGCGCCAGCGCGCAGACAGACGCCGTGATCGCGCGCCTGAAAACCCTGATCTCCGATCCGTCCCTTCGCATCCGCAGCTATCAGGATGCAGCGCAGGAGGATCTGCGCTATCAGCAGACCAAGCGGCCGACGGGCATCATCTTCGGGTTCGGCGTGCTGATCGGCGTTCTCGTCGGCATCGTCATCGTCTATCAGGTGTTGTCCACCGACGTGGCCGACCACCTGCGCGAATACGCAACCTTCAAGGCCATGGGCTACGGCCCGCGTTTCTTCCTCGGCATCGTCTTCGAAGAGGCGCTGGTGCTGGGGATCATGGGCTTTATTCCAGGACTTATTATCGGGACGACCATCCTGACGCTCATGGGGAAGATAACGACCCTACCTCTGGGAATGACACCTTCGATGGCAGTGACCGTCTTTCTCGGCACCATTGTCTTTTCCGCGCTTTCCGGCGCCATTGCGACCCGCCGGCTTGACGCTGCCGACCCCGCCGATCTTTTTTAGGAGGCTGCGATGAACAACGAGGCGATCGTTGAGGTGCGTGGATTGAACCATTGGTTCGGCAGTGGCGACGTTCGCAAACAGGCGTTGTTTGATGTGAACCTGACGCTGAAGCGCGGCAGCTTCACCGTGCTGATGGGGCCTTCCGGGTCTGGCAAGACAACGGTCCTTACGCTTGTCGGCTGTCTCAGAGCCGCGCAGGATGGATCTGTGCGGCTTCTGGAAAGTGAGTTGAACGGCGCATCGCAGTCACAGCTCGTCAGCCTGCGCCGCCGTCTGGGCTTCATTTTTCAGGCACACAATCTGCATGAAAGCCTGACGGCACTGCAGAACGTGATGATGGGCGTACAGGTGCATGGCGAAGTGGCCGATAGCGCGGCGCAGAGCGCGGCTGAGCATGCGCTTGGCCTGGTCGGCTTGAGCGACCGTATCACGTATCTGCCCGCAAACCTGTCAGGCGGTCAGAAGCAGCGCGTGGCCGTGGCCCGAGCTCTGGTCTCCAGCCCGGCGCTCGTGCTAGCCGATGAGCCCACAGCTGCCCTGGACAAAGACAGCGCGGCGGATGTCGTCGATCTTCTGAAGCGAATGGGTGAGGCACGGGGCACGACGACATTGCTCGTTACCCACGACAACCGTATCCTCGACCGTGCTGACCGTATCCTTACGCTGGAGGATGGTCGCATCGTCAAGACAGAGGAGCGAGCAGGAAACTGGAAGCAATGAAGCACGAGACCTTGGTTGCCCCATCTGCGTTTGGTGGATTTGCCTAGCGGACTGCTCGTGCACCAAAAGTTCCATAATTATGCTTACGCGATTTTCAATAAGATGTTGATCTAAAAGAGAAAATGAACTTTCAGATGGGGGGTGAGCCCTTTCTCCACTTAACCTGAAGCCCGTATGTGGATGTAGATTAAATTACACTAAATCTGGCCACTCATGGGGCCAGCTCTTCAACCTCTATGGTCCATGCTCCACCCATTGAAGTTTGCTCCTCTCACCGCAATTGTGGGCACCAAGTGTTATAGCTGTATGTGCTACAACGCCGTCGGCGTCGATATCAGCAGCAAGGGACAGTCGCATGTGTGGCCGCTTCACCAATACGATGACCTGGGCCGAAATCCACGCCCTCTACAATATCCACGCTGAGGCCCCGCCTCCGTCGAACATGCCGGCGCGCTACAACATCGCGCCGACACAGAACGTCCATTTCGCCCACAAGGACAAAGCCGGCAACCTCGAAATCGACTACGGGCGCTGGTGGCTTGTCCCCTTCTTCGCCAAGGAATTGCCGAAGGCCGCGATGTTCAATGCGAGGATCGAGACCGTCGACACTTCAGGTGCATTCCGCGAACCCTTCAAGTCGAAGCGCTGCCTCATCCCTGCTGATGGCTATTTCGAATGGACCACAAGCGAAGAGGACAGCAAGAAAGACCCATGGCTGTTGCAGCTCCCTGACGGTAAGCCTTTCTCTTTCGCCGGACTATGGGCGCATAACGACAAGCTAGGAGTCACCAGCTGCACGATCATCACAGCGCCAGCCGTCGACCACATTGCGCACATTCATACGCGAATGCCCGTCATGCTGGATTCATCGGCCTATGAGACCTGGTTGGATGCCTCTGTTCAGGGTGCTGCCGCAAAAGCCTTCCTTCTTCGAAACCAGATCGACAGCCAACTTGAGTTCTACCGTGTCGGCCGGGAGGTAAATTCGTCTCGCTATGATGGCAGCGACACGAAAAAGCCAATCCTGAACTCCTTGTAGGAGCTTCAGAACAAGGAGAGTCCGATGAAATCGCCGTTCTATTCCGTCCCGATACTTTTCGCCGGCATGGCTTTGGTCATATCCGGCTGCAGTGCGGATGGTGCCTCGACCTCCCTGGCGGCAGGACAATGCAACTCCGAAGTCGCGCGGGGGCTGGTCGGCAAGGAAAGGCCGACAGATGCAGAGGCGATGCAGCTGACCGGCTCTAAGACGGTTCGCCAGATCCAACCCGGCGATATGGTAACCCAGGACTTCAGAGAGGATCGGGTGACGATCGAGACGGATCCCGCATCCGGTCTTGTTGTTCGAGCTACCTGCGGCTGATTAAGCTACGGGTCATGGTAACTGCTGCTTAACCAAGAGGCCAGTCACCCCCATAGAATCGGGGGGCATTTGCGTCAGCTTCGGGGGCCGGTACGGAGCTATCTATGGGACAGAGCTTTTCTGCTTATCTGAGAACTGCGCAGACAGTCAGATCAGTGAGGCAGATACACACAATCACCACCGCTATATGCGAAGATCCCTATGCATCAGAGCATCTGAAGCGGACAAGCGCAGCTCTGACGAGAAAGCTGGAACAAGTCATTGACCGGCCCATTGCGAGTGCTGCCTTCCTCGCCTCCATCTGGCGTGATTTTCGCGGCCTTAACGCTCTCCTGGAGACCGAGCATGGCAGGCTGAACCTAGTGCTTCCCAAGGGTGAAACTGAGCCTGCGGCTGATTGGCTGTTCCTCAAAGAAAAAGGGCCAGCGGAAAATCGCGGCCCTTAAGGTGTGGGGGTCAATAACCTCCAGAGGGGAACAGCCGACGCGCGGACTGGGAGGGGTACGCACGTCAGCTACCAACCTATATGGGTTCCCGTAAGATGGCGCGCAAGGCGACTACTCCGAGATTCGGTACGGAATTCCTTTTGTTGCTTTCCAGTTTGGATCCTGGTCAGCCTGAGAAAGCCGCTGCAACAGGGCATCGATGCGAGCGTCATTCGGTATCGGTTGATGATTGGCCTGTGCCGCCTTGCGAACCATGTCGCTACAGGCGAGCTGCCTAAAAACGTGAGATCTATCTGTCATCGCTGCCCCTCCGTCGCCAGAACGCGGTGAGGAGTCTCAGGTTCCGATCCGAAGTGATGGAGCAATACGGAGAGGTAAAATCTCTCTCAACATCAACCATTACACCGACAAGGGAGGGTTCGCGTCAATGATGCGCGGTCCCCCCAATTTCGCCGCTGCGCAACGAAATCGGCTCCCCCACGCCCCGCAGGCCGCCTATGGCGGTCATTGACCCAAACCCTCGCTTGTCGGTCCCGCACCTTTGTTTTCATTCAAAGGAGCCGACGATGACCACTTACGACCACATCAACGAACTGCGCGCCGAACTTGCAGCGTCATTCGACCAGGCCGAGCGTCAGCAGATCGCAGCTGAGCTGGCGGCGGCCGAAGCGAAGCTTGCCGAAGAAGAGGCCGCATTCAAGGCATTGATCAGCGCCGAGCCGCCCCACTAGGGCGGCTCGTTCCAATGCCGGCGCGTTGGGTATTATTGCGCTGTTACACGGTACCCTTCATCCAGGGCACCAGCCCCTACTCGATCGCGGTTCGAAGACGGTACGTCTCCGCTACCCTTACGACGTCATAGGCTTCCATAACACGACCTTCGAACAGCCTGTGCAGCGGATTGCGACGATCAACGTCAGACCCGACGATCACGCCAGCACAGACGCGGAAAATCTCCCGGGGCTCGATACCGCTGTTGTCTATCAGCAGCGCCTCATCAGCGTATCTGAGGGCGCTAGACAGCATCCGCAGCGATCCTTCATGGCGCCGTCGGATGATGTCTTCCGGAATGTCGTGGCCGCCCTTCTCTACCCGACGCTGAACACGTTCGATGTTGAGCTCAACTGAATCCAGGGCGACGTAGTAGAGGCCGACATAGTACCCAGTCGCCTGGGCTCGGCTCATCAGATTGATTGACTGTTGGCTGCTCAAGGTGGTCTCAAAGACGAACGACTGCCGGGTCTCGATCATCTCACGGATCTTCATGAGAGCCGCCCTCCCCGCTGCCATGGCGGCTGCCCGGCCATCCCTGGATCCTGTGAGCTGTTTGGCAATCTCATCAGCGTTGACCCAAGCACCGTCGAGCTGCAGCTTGGCATACGCCGATGACTTGCCCGATCCGTTGGGACCGCCGAGAACGATACAGGTTGGCTGGGACAAAGAGTGACGACCTCAGGCGGCAGAAATGCGCTTTCTCTGCTCAAATGTTGCCTGATCCTCGGCCTCATTCTGGAGGTCACGAGCGGAGATCGGCAGTCCCAAGCGACGGCTCTCGGCAATCGCTTCGCGGCCGATCTGCTTCAGGGCTTCCTTGTTCTCGTCAAACTTCTTCAAGAGCATTTGCGGTCTCCTAAGGAAAGAATATAGCGCAGAGCAAGCCCGTCGGCAAATCAGGACTTTCCCAGATGAAGGCGTCAGGCGACGCGATCAAAAGCTGCAGATCTGCTCTTTGCGCGTCTAGAAAGAGGATGGTACCCTTCTGAATCCGTTGCAACGGGAAGGATGATCACGCCATGATAGACGAAGTAGTCGACCTTTCGAAAACGCTGGTTTGGACTGTCGGAATGATCACGCAAGCCGGTCCTGATGAACGTAAGAGAGTAGTCAATGCTTATCGCGAAGCGCAGGACCTGGTTGCGCAGATCCCCAAAACCGACGAAGGCGCACGGCCTCGTATTGTCGCTTGCTTCCATCGCTCGGATAAATACCGCGCTGTCGAAGATATCGCCTGCGTTGGCTGGATCCTGACGGCGATCGAGGAACGCGTCAATGAAGGCGACCTTCCCGATTGGCGAAAGCTTCGCAAGGTCGTGAAGAACGCGGTGAAGCTCCTGTCGGACCCTGCCCCGACGCTTCACTGAATGCAGTCAGGTCCGGCACACATCCGATGGTTAGACGTAGCTTTTGGCCTGGTGATGCGGAACGGTTTTGGCGGGGGAAGTCGGTCCCGGCTTCCGCTTCGCGGCGCTATGCTAAGCCTCCTGCGGCTTCCCTTTATCCGTCAAAACCATGTCGAGAATTCCCGCTTTCCCGCCCTTTAAGGAGGGGCGGCGCTATGCTGAAAGCTCCGATGTTCTTCATTGTCTTCCTCGGATCTCGGACTGGCGCCGGTCGATCCGAGCGGTGTCTTCGCCAGATGGGGGGAAGGACGCCGCATGAGCGCCGGCTATTCGCCAATGGTGGCCGGCGCGCGGCGGAAACCAGAGCCAACCCATTGAGTGCAAGTTATGGCGCGGCTTTCGCCGCGCCATTCCCTTTCTGCTTCTCGATCGTCCGGGGCTCCATGGCAAGCACAAGGTCATGCACCATCTTCAAGGCCGTTTCGTCGAGCTTCTGCAGGTGGTCGACCGTTTCCTCCATCAGCTGGTCTCTCAGGGCTTCGCGTGACTCGGCTTTGGGGTGAGAGGGCTGTTCGTTGACTAGAGGATCGAAGAACTCTTCCGGAGTAACATCGAGGACCTCGAACACGTGGAGCAGGCGTCCGACTGTCATCAAGGAGGAGGCGTTTTCATAGCGGGCGTAGGTAGCCTCCTTCACCCCTAGCAGCATAGCCACTTTGGCTTGCGCAAGTTGTCGATCGGTTCGCAGGTCACGCAGCCTTTGCGCGACAAGCAGATCCAGTTGCCTGAGATCGATGATCTTTCCGTCGAGCCGTTTTCGATAAACCGGATGATCTTTGTTTGGATCGTCAACGCGTTCAAGTCCGAGATAGTTTACCCACTGCTCGAGTCCGAAACCTGCCATTGCCACCAACCACACTGGAAAATAATCGTTATTCCTCCGGGACAATTAAAGATGGTGCCTCGAAAGTCTACCCCGGATCGCTGCTTTGGCGCATCGCTTTGCGACCCCGCTCTATACCTTCGGCACGGAGCCAGCAGGCACTGTCTCCGCCCATTCGGGTGACGATCGGTTGCGCTGAGGCTTCGCCTTCCATCACATGCATCTTGGGCAAAAAGTGGTTCGGAACATTTACAGCCTCGCCCGATCGACCCATATTGCCGGCTGATCAGGTCAGGTCATGGCAGATCTCTAGCCCTTATCTGTCATGTGCCTACGGAGGCCGTCCCGCCTGATCGGGGCGGCCTCTCCACTCTCCTAAAGCTCTTCACAGTGACCAGCATCTGGATGATTTGTACGGTCTACGTCACGATGAAGCAGTGACGCCGGAGGCGTCCTGTCTGTCTCATCGATGAGGGAAAGAGGAGCGCCGCCCCCTCTCCCTCACAAGTGGAAAAAACGTTCTCCCCGTCCTTCCTTCGCGCAGCCTTGCGGCCGCGCTCTCGTGCAGGAGCGCCGCTGACGCGCTGCCCCTTCGGCTGTGCCTCGGGCGGGCGAACCCCCTCCGTTTTTATCCCCTTGCCACCCTCTCCCCCGCTGCTCCGCGCGAACTCGGGAACAGGAGCGGGGCTCCTGCCCACGATGGGCATGAGAAGACCGCTTCGCGGAAATGGAGAAAGGGTGAGAACTATGACCACAACCGCAACCGTTTACCTGCTGGACCCGGAAGCCGGGACCATTCAAGCCGCAGAGGTCGCAGCACCTAGCGCGTTCTCTCAGACCTACGGGCTGATTGGATGCCAGCTTGTCGAGGTGGTGCCATTCGACACGAACCACGTTCTTATCGTCGATGAGGAGGGTTTGCGCGATGGCTTGACCGCCTTCACTGTCTTTGACGGCTACCCGCAGCCCTTGGCCGGAAAGATCGTTCTTGCCGGTCTGGACGGCTCGCATGTGCTGCCGCCGCAGATCAGCATCGAGGAGGCGACGACCCGCCTGAGCGTCTGCAAGCCCGTTCTTGATCCGGTATTTGCCAAGGCGGACGAGCATTCTTCCCATGGGGTTATTCTAGGCGGCGCTTTGATCGGGTTCCAGACCCGCATCACCCGCGCCCACCCGACCGTTATGGCGGGAGTGGTCCGATGATCATCGCTGTTGTCGAGGACCGCACCCTGTCCATTTTCGCCGGAACCTTTGCCGCGACCATCGCGGCGAAGGACATCGAATATAGCTTCCATGCCCTCACACATTTTCCGGAGCGGCGCACCCTTTCCGAACTGGAAGGGCTGGCAGAGCGCCTGAACGGCTTTGCCGCCTACATGGGGGAGCTGTGGGAGCAAGCAAAACTGCCCCTGCCGGATGCTGAACTAGAGGCCTTTGCCCGCCGTCATGTCGAGATCACCGCCAAGTATTGGGCAGCGGAAGGTCGTTGCATGAACTGGTTCATCACCGGACCTGCGCGTTTTCCCGTCGCCCGCAATGAAAAGCGGATGCGAGTTTCAGACGCCCGCCGTGCTGACATCGCGGCCCATATCGCGACGGCGAAAAAAGCAGTGAAGCGCAAGGCGTTTCCCCACGGGACCGATGATGAGCCGATCCGCTCCGGCGATCCGGCCGCCATGCAGCGCATCGCCTCGCGGATCGAAGACCTGGCACTGTCCATCGACCGGATGAAACGGGCGAATGTCATCATTCGCCGGATGGGAAAGGATCAGGCGAGCGAGGCCGACATTCTGGCCCGTGTGGTGGCCGAAACCGGCATGGACGAGGAGAGGGCATCGCGTGGCGTTACCCTTGCCCCATGGCAGAACCGACCCGGCTTTTCCACCACCAACACCCGCGCCGAACTGCGCCGCATGCAAACCCGCCTCGCATCGCTTGCTGCGATGAAGAAGAGCGGCGACCGCGCCGAGGACGTCGAGATGGAGGCAGGAGCCGTCACGGTCAAGGAAAACACCGACATGGCCCGCATTCAGTTGCTGTTCCCCGGCAAGCCGGACGAACAGACGCGGCGCACCCTGAAATCTCACGGGTTCCGCTGGTCCCCGTCGCAAGGCGCGTGGCAGCGCAACTTGAACGAGGCCGGACGCTATGCGGCCAAGTGCGTCTTGAAATCGATCAGCGGCGACAGCGCCGCTTGATCAGCCCCGGAAAACAGAGGATCCCCACATGAATGAGCAGATTTTTACAGTCATCGAGTTTTCCGGCCGAGGCGACGCCATGTTCGGCGGCAGTGCCGCCGACTGGAGCCTATATACCCAAGAAGACGGCTCAAACGCTTTCATGAGTGCAGCCGACGCGCAGCGCCGCCAGCTGGTGAAAGCCTATTTCCCGACCAAGAAGGAGGCAAGTGAGGCCGGAGAGGCAGCCAGTCAGCGCAAGGGCCTGATTTCGGCCTTGCCTGTTCGGCGCGTTGACGAGATCCCCTATGCGCAATTGCGCTGGATTGTCGGAAACATGCACGTTGGGACCAGCGATGACGACTTGAAAGCCGACATCAAGGGACGCGCGAAGTCGGGCATGACAGAGAATCCCGACCTTCTGGCGCAGGCGTGCGCCTATGCACTGGCAAGCCACCGAGCCAATCAGGGCTTGGTTGCCCATTTCCGGCTGTAGGAGGCGAAGCATGAAAAGCAAAAGCCAGCGCCGAAGCGTTGAGGTGTTCGACACGCCCTCCGGTTTAGGAGGGAGCCATACGGTTGAGGTTGTCGAGTACCTTGGAAACAATAAGGTCAGGGTGCGCGTCTGGTATGGACGCGCCACCGCGACAGGTTGGGAAGCATGGAGGGATTGGGACGGCTACCGCTTTGAAACCGACCGCGCCAACCTGACCAACAAGCGCACACTGCCGCTGTTCAAATAGGACCTTGGCCGCATTTCGATGCGGCCCGATATCAGGAGGGACACCATTGAGCCGCTACACCGTGACCGTAAAGACCGACGCGGAGACCGACGAAGATGCCGTGATCGGCTATGATCCGCCGTTGCGCACCTTCTTTCTGCAAGCGTTTCCCGATGAGGAAACCGGCGAATATGCGCTGTGGTTCGGGACGCTTCTTGAGCAGTATCCGAGCCTTGAATCGATCATCGAGAGCGCGCGCCGTTTTGGCTATGAGATCGAGGGGCTGTCACAGAACGCCATCATCGCCATGAAAAAGGAAGCCGGAACGCCAACAACGCCCAGCCTTGGCGAGCGGTTGGGGTTGGTACGCTGACAATTGTCGGATGCTTTTTTGCGTGGCTGGTTCGGAAGAACTGGCCCCGTAGCCATTTTGGCAGTTGCGAACCTGGCCGCATCGAGCGGGCTGCGGTTCGCCCGAAGGGAGCCCATGCCCCTCCCCTCGGCTCCCCTCCCGCCCGGCATGCTGCCGCAATAGAGGGGCCGGGATCGGAACATCAGGGGCGTCTACTAGCGCCAGAGTTCCCAGAAATCGACTTCAGCTCTTGTATTGACAAAGCGCTCCTGGTCGCGATCAGATAGCCGGCCAGATAGGTAAGTTTCAGATATGCTTCTCCGTCGCCTTTTGGCTCATAATTGATGATTGCCTGGCGGCTCGCCTTCGCCTTCTTACCCACTTGAACGGCTGCTGAATGCTGATCGATCAGGTCACGAAGCGAGGGTTCTTCTCCTATCGCACCAGCTGAGATCTCCGTTCCCACTTTCCTGGACGTGGACAATGCCGGAGCCGTTTTGTTGCATCGAGTGGCAATTTCCTCACGGAACGAACGCGAACTGGATGACGACAGTAGCATGGCGGATGCCTCACCGATCTAGTTGCATTGGGGATCGTCTCAGACCATCAAATCGTCCACAACGCACGATAGGATACGAAACAAGACGAAATCTTGGGCTGTAAGTCATTGGAAAAAAACGGTAAGATTTTTGTTCCACCGCCGGCGGATGGAAGCGATTTCAAGGAATTGTTCAAGAAAATGGCTGCTGCGGGTGCCGGACGCCCCTTGGGTGAAGACGGTTTTCCCCAAGGCCCGTGGACGCCGGAGCTACTGGCGGATGCCATCTCAAAGATCGACGCCAACCGTGTCGGAGTGGATCTTCGCACCGTCCAGCTCTGGTTTCAGGAGAATGACAAAGGCATCAGCCCGGCCAACATTCGCTGGCTGGCACGCATCTTCGGTTGCGACGATCGCGAGGCGACGAATGATTGGCTGAATGAGCTCAGCTCGGCCCAAGCGCGCCTGACCGCCAGGCGGCGAGATCAAAAGAAGACCGGTGGCTCGACTGCGACTGCCCTGCGTGTGCCTGACACGTCAGCGCCAGAAAAAAACCAGGTTCCTCTAACGCCCGTCGTCTCGGTGGACCTTCAAACCATGCCAGCGGAGCGGCCAAGGGGTTTGGCAATCAAGACCGAGGCGATTTTCTCGCATGGATCACATCTGAACTTGCCGGCCTGGATCTTCGCCGGTTCGTCCGCCCTCGGATTCCTCTCTTACATTTTGGGGATCCACAGCATCACCTATGTGCGCTCGGATGGTATCGAGAAGCAGGTTGGCTTCCTCTGGGCACCGAACTGGACCTTCCTGTTCATGGTGCTGTTGCCACTGTTTTTCGCCGTCGTCACCGAGCTTCTGGGTTTCTGGAAGCATGATGGCCGCCTCAGGCTACTCGCGGAGGCTGATCGTGTAAGAAGCAGCGACGCCTGGACGCTACATTTGCAGGCCAACTCACAGACCTATTGGGCAGTTTTCCTGATCTGCATATTATTCGCGGGCGTGGTGCAATGGATCGGCGTGCAGCTTATCCCTCTGCTTGAGCAAGCGCAGGATTTTGCCCCAAGCTGGGGGACGATCGGTATCATCAGGCCGGATATCCTATCGACGCCGGCGGCAATCGTATTTACCGCCCTTGCCTATCTTTACATGTCCACAAGCTTCTACCTGCTGTTCGCTGGCCTGATCCTGCTGCATACGATCATCCATGATCTATGGAAGCTTAAACGCGTAGCTGAACTCCTTGGCGAGCAGAGAGCCTGGCCGGACACCAGTGAAATCGGTCTGCGGATCATGCGCGGGGTCTTCAGATGTTCCGTGCTCGTCGTCCTTGCTGCCATCTGCATGAAGGCACAAAGTGCCTATCTTGCATCGCAGGGCCCGGATTTCGTGACATGGCTGGTCCGCGATGTCTGGGCTGCGCTGGCAGATTACGACGATGGAGATAGGACCTTCGATTACATCATGCCCACACACTACAGCAGCTTGCTCGTCGTGCTTTCGACCTGCAGCGTCTTTGTGTATGGAGCAATCCGCTTGGGGGATGATCGGCGGCTTCGTTCCCCCCTGTGGAAGATGTCTGCGGTGATCGGTTTGCTTTTCGTCTCATACATGTTGATCGACGCGTTCGATGGTTTCTCTGTTTTGCTGATCGTTACCGCGCTCATTGCGACCTATGGTCTATTCGATCCGGCATTTGAGTCAGCTTGGCGTGCCCGTGAGATAAGAGGCGACAGCCATGTTTCATAATTGGCTGGATCGTTGGGACGAGGGTCGCGCACAGCGCGGCGAAGAGGCCAAGAAGATCACGGACGTCATTCTGGACGCCGATCGTGCATTTCCCGGCATGGGGGCGGCTGAAACGGTAGAGGAGTTTTGCGTTCTCGCGGAAACGGCCGCCGCTGACCCGGACTTTTTTGAGCCGCCTGATGCGAGCGATCATAGCTTCGAGCTGCGGAATGGCTGGCTGACATTCCCTTCGGACGTTTCAACCGATGTTGCTGAAAACAACATCGTGTGGGCCAGGATCACGGAGAGCGGAAAACGCGATCAGGCGGTGGTGATCTTCCATCACTGGAACGCCGAAAGTCGGAACCGGCAGATTGCCGGGTTCCTCTCCTGGCGAGGGGTCACAGTCATCGAGATCGCCATGCCTTACCACTTGGAGCGCAAGCGCCCGGGCTCGCTCTATGCCGATTACATGCTCAGCGCCAATCTCGGCCGAACGGTGCAGGCCGTCAGACAGGCTGTATGGGACGGGCGCAAGCTTATCCGCTGGCTGAAGCGCGAGGGGTATCGGGATGTTTCCGTCCTCGGGATGAGTCTTGGTTCCTGGATAGCCGGACTGGTCGCGGCGCATGAAACCGCTGTTTCTCGGGCGTCGCTCTTCCTCACGGCAGGAAGCCTCGCCGAAATGGTATGGACTGGGCGCGCAACCCGATCGATCCGGAAGAGCCTCGAGCCGCATCTTACGCTTGCCCAGCTGCAACGAGCGTGGGCATCACTCAATCTTGAAAACCATGCAGACAGGCTGGCGCGGCCAAGCCTCGAACTTCATGCCATCCTGGCATCGAGGGACACGGTTGTTTTGCCGTACCTGTCAGAACGCCTGCTAGGGCGGCTGCAGAGAGCCGGAGCCAGCGTGTGCGTGCTGCGGCTGAATTGCGGGCACTACTCTCTTGGACGGCCACCCTACATCTTGGGAGCCGGATGGAGCCTGAAGCGGTTTTTGTTGCGTAAGCGCGAGGCCGCCCAGGCTTAGGAGCGCTTGAGCGCCGCATCGAGCGGCACCCAACCGCAATGAGGGGAGCCCCCTTCGGCCCCTCCCCTCAAACTCCCCTTCCCCCTCACGACGGACGCGCCCCGCAAGCGGGACGGCTCACTGAGGCTTGTTGTCGTTTCCGGCTAGGAGCGTCGACGCGAGCTCAACCACCGCTGCAGCATCACGGGGATGGAGATCCGACCTGCCGGCCGAATCACGATTTGCCGGTTGACGACAAAGACGACGGCCGGGGCTACGAAGGCCGCGTTTTCAGGCCGCTCCTTAGCGTCCGTACGTAATCTAATGCTGCGCACGATACGTCAGGCCCCGCCTTAGCGTGCAACCCTAAAGGGTTCTCCTCTCCGCTTCGCTCCATTGCGATCGCTACGCGATGCACTCGGCGGTTCCAGCCGTATTCGAGCTTCGCAATTACGCACAACCACTAAGGAGGAACCTCTGATGAAAACGCTCGTAACCTTCTGCCAGAAAACCGGCCGTCGCCTTCGCCAGTTCATCAACCGGCAAATCGCGAAGTTGTCCCATAAGGGCCAACTTCGGTTCTCTATCGCCGTGATGCTTCCGCTCATCGCCAAGGTCGAGTTCAGCTATCAAGTCGAGCTCAACAGCAAGGCCGGAAACGACAACAAGCCTCAGTGAGTTACAGCCGCACCCTGCCCTGCAGGGTGCGGCCTATCCGTCGTGATCCCGAACCCGCGGCCTTGCAAGCGCCAGCAGGAAGCATATTTGCTGGAAGATGACTGACTTTCCAAAAGCGCCACCCGAAAAGGACGAAAGCCGCTACATCGCGTGTCAGATGGCGGTGGAGACTGTTTTGCCGGACCTGGTAGAGGATACCATGTGCCGAGGTTGTGAGGAGACGGAAGTCCTCTCCGCCATTACAGAGGTTGCGGACAACCTCATGCTGGCGGCGGCTGCCAATCGGGATCTAGACCTGCTTCTCGCTGCTCTGCGAAGAAACATGCCCCCGCCCAATCTTGCCGGTTAGGCAGGGATCGAACAGGTGGCGCGGCTGTTCTGGGTCGCGGGGTCTCAGTCGTCCTCTTCGCAGCGGCGCCTTATCTTCCGTCACAAGCGGTTTCAGCGGCTTTTGCGGTCCTTCTACCATTCCTCCATTTCAGCAGAGGCCGCTTAACGACACGCTTAGGAAGCCTCTGGACCTCAGTCCGCTTGCTCCATAGGGTTTCGGTGCCCGGAAACGACGTAGGACAGGCATTGGTGGATCAGGCAACCGCCCAGGAGCTGTTGAAGCTCATTCACAGGATCGCAGATCCTTGCGAGGATATAATCGCCAAGGCTGGCGCTCTCGCCGGCGATCCGTCCCAACCGCCAGAGATTCAACAAGCCTCTGCTGACCTGGCTGCGACTGTTGAGCAGCTGTTTCAGATCGCCCACTACATCATGAACGCAACGCCCAGGCTGTAGAAGCAAGGAACGGTTTTGCCGGGGGAAGTCGGTCCCGGCTTCCGCTTCGCGGCGCTATGCTAAGCCTCCTGCGGCTTCCCTTCTTCCGTCAAAACCGTGTCGAGAATTCCCGCTTTCCCGCCCCTGAAGGAGGGGCGGCGCTATGCTGAAAGCTCCGATGTTCTTCATTGTCCTTCTCGGATCTCGGACTGGCGCCGATCGATCCGAGCCGAGCGGCTGCTGCCGCTATCGACACGTTGAATCAAGTTAAAATGGAGAGCTGCCCGAGGAGCGGAGCGCTCATCACTCGGAGCGCAGCGGGCAGATCCATCGTTTTATAACTTGGTTCAGAAGACGGAGATCCGGCGTCGCCGGTTCGCATCCACAAGGAGCGGCCGGGATCGGCCGCCCATCGACCCTACCCTGTACCGCTCTTACGATAGGTCGCCGATCGCGCCAATGGGCAAGCGCGCAAGCGCTGTCGCTCGTCAGGAAAAACGGCTTTCGCCGTCAAGCCGGCAAACCTTCCGTTTTTCCTTCCTCCCGCCCCATGACCCGATCCGCGTCCTAACGGGAGCGGGCTGCGCCCTCCCCTTCGTTCCGCCGGATGTGGGGGCACATCCTTCGAAAACGAAGGCAGAGGCTTCGCCCACTAGCGGGGCTTGCTCCCAAGGGAAACGGGAAAAACTGGAGCAAGAGACCATGAGCGACATCATCGCGATAGCATTGAACAAGCTGGACGCAGACCCGAAGAACGTCCGGAAGACTTACACCAAGGAGAGCATCGATAGCCTGTCGGCCTCGATCCTCGCCAATGGCGTCATTCAAAACCTTGTGGTGCGCAAGGCATCCAAGGGGAGATACCTCGTAACCGCTGGCGGCCGCCGCCTTGCAGCCCTCAATCTTCTGGCCGAACGGGGCGAGATCACGGCTGACTACGCTGTAAATGTCATTGTCCGGGAGGCGGGTGACGCCACGGAATTAAGCCTGACCGAGAACGTGATGCGGGAAGCAATGCACCCCGCCGACCAGTTCGAGGCATTCAGAGCGTTGTTCGATGGGGGCAAGTCCATCAAGGAGATCGCCGCCCGGTTCGGGACAACCGAAATCATCGTCAATCGCCGTCTTGCGCTGGCGAAGGTTTCACCTGTCCTGTTCGCGGCGTTCCGCGCCGAGGATATGACCTTTGAGCAGCTTGCCGCCTTCACCATCACCGACGATCACGCTCGACAGGAAGAGGTTTGGAATGCCCTCCCCTCATGGGATCGCAGCGCCAACACAATCAAGCGCCGTCTCGCCGTGGATGAAGTCTCTGCAAGCGACAAGCGGCTCGCGCTGATCGGCGGTTTAGAGGTTTATGAGGCGGCTGGCGGTCCAGTGCGCCGCGACCTGTTTGCCGAGCAGGGAGGCGGGTTTGCATGCGATAGCGGCTTGCTGGAAAAGCTGGTTGCCGAGAAGTTGGAGGTCGAGGCGGAAGCCGTGAAGGCCGAAGGCTGGAAATGGGTCGAGTGGTGCGCTCAGCAGCCGGATAACATCTATCAGATGGCCCGGGTTTACCCGCAGCGCTTGGACCTAAGCGACGAGGATCAAGCCAAGCTTGACGCACTGACTGAGCGTTATGACGAACTGGCGGCGCAGATCGATGCGGATCAGGAGGATGAAGGTGCAGAGGCCGCCTTGTCCGCCGTCGAGCAGGAAATTGCCGTCCTGCAGAAGCGCGAAGAAGCCTATCGCAGCGAAGACCTCGCAATGGCAGGGGCAATCGTCACAATCGACCATTGGGGCAAGTTGTCGGTGCTGAGAGGCCTTGTCCGCCACGAGGACAAGAAGAAAGCCGAGGCCACGGAAGGGAAGCAAGGCGGGGCGACCGAGGAGGCTGACGGCGCTTCGAAATCTAAGGGGCTGACCCATTCAGCCGCATTGATTGAAGACCTGACCGCTCAGAAGACGGCGGCACTTCGTTTCGAGCTGGCGAACAATCCCGACATTGCGCTTGTGGCGGTCGTCCACGCGATGTTGCTCAAAGTGCAGTATCGCACGGCATGGGGCATTCCCGGCCACCAGAGCGCGCTTGAAATCTCTGTCACTCATGAAGTGCTGGACGGTTCGATGAAGCGTCCCGCCGAAAACAAGGCCCTTGAGGCGTGGGGAAGCCTTGAGGAAAACTATGGGCGCCGGCTTCCCGGCGATCCTGCTGACCTTTGGGAATGGCTGATGGATCAATCGCAAAGCGAGTTGTTGCAGCTTCTGGCCTATGCCGCCGCCCATTCCGTCAATGCGGTCGAGAAGAAGTTCAGCAGTCGCGGCCAAGCGCTGGCACATGCCGACCAGATGGGCCGCGCATTGAACGTGGACATGCGTGACTGGTTTGAAACTACGGCGGAAAGCTATTTCAGCCACGTCAACAGGCCGACCATTCAAGCCGTTGTTGCCGAGGTGCGCGGCGAGGATTTCGCCGCTGGTGTCGGCAACATGAAGAAGGGCGAGGCTGCGGAGTATGCCGCCAAGTCCATCAAGGACAGCGGTTGGCTTCCGCCTCACGTTCGGATCGCGTCTGACCCCGACGCAGAGGGTGAGGCTGAAACCTCAGAGGACAAGAACGAACACTCGTTCCCGATGGCAGCGGAATAATCCCGCCGCTGCTTGTCCCCGGTCACGTCCTCCAGCGTGACCGGCTCCCCTATTCCAGAGGATAAGCCATGCTTGATTCCGTACCTGATCCGACCCTTGCCGCCGAAAGCTGCTGCCAGCTAATCAACGCCTACCTGAACGATCCAGAGCATGTTGATTGGGATGATGTGCAAAAAGCACTCGATACAGCGCTAAAGGCCTTCGATCTACCACCGACCTACATTGAGGAAGCTTTTCAGCGCGGCTGAGCCTGCTTCAAGATCGCACCTTAGCGCCCGCCTTGGCATCGAGCCAACGCGGGCGCTTTTGCAGGTGCCTGGGAGGCAGTACGTATCGGGGGACGGCAGATCAGGCCGCTTGTTGAGAGGAGGCCCGTGCCCCCTCCTCTCAAACTCTCCTCCCCGCCCGCTTGGGTTTCCCCTACAATAAGGGGGGGAGAAATCCTAGTCTGGAAACGTTCAAATTTTAGGGACGAAGAGAGGAAAGACGCAGATAATCACGCTAACAATTTGATATAAAACGGTTATATCAGATGATAGCTGAGCGGGCGCAGAATCGCAAAATGTGCAACTTGCATCATTTCGGTATCTCAGGCTACAAATCGCAACGGGCGGAACCTCAACCGATTCCGACTCACACATCTAACAGTTTTGGAGATAGCACCCGGCCCAGAAAAGAAAAACCGCTCCCGAATAATCCGGAAGCGGTCTGCAGTTCGAAATATAAAAGCACCATCGTTCTCGCAGACCTCCCCTCCGATGTCAACAATCAAAACACCTTTTCGGTGAACGGCGGAGCTTTGTCTGGCCTCTGACAGGAGACGGACGATGGGGGAACCCAGACAACACAAGCGGCCGACAGGTCGCAGAATGACGAAGGAGCGAGCCGAATTCCGGCGACTGGCGCAGTCAACGGAAATCGGATCTCTTACCCGCGGACAGCTTGCTGTGCTCGCTAAGAATCTGATGACGATCGGAATGATCACGACCTCAGAATATGCGTTGCTCGAGGCTATCATAACGACCGCTAAGGCCGATGCCTTTGACAAAGGCGGGCGCCCGATTGTCTACAAGTCGAACCGACAGCTGGGGTATGACATCAACAAGTCACCGGGACGCGTAAGCCGAATTCTTTCCCGATTGTACGACCTCGGCCTTGTCACCATGCAGGACAGTGCGAATTTCAAGCGCTACCCGATCCGTGATGGCGAAGGAGATATTGCTGACGCTTGCGGCATTGATCTACGTGTCCTGATCGCTCGGCACCATGAACTTGATCAGCTGGTGCGCCAGAAGCGGGAAGAGATTCGAGTTCGCGACAACGCAGCGCGTCGCTTCCGAGACGCTCTACGTGCCGCGAGGTATGCTCTCGTGTCCTCAACCGAACGAGGCGAAGTCATTCTCGGGCGGATCGGCTCCCGTGTTGAGAAGATCGCGGCCTTCATCGGATCAGCCAGGCACGCACCGGCCCAAGTCCTCCGGAAGGCAACAATGCTTTTGGAGTGGCTTGCCGACCGACTGCGCAACGTGAATCGGACCCCGCGAACCTCCGACATAGATGCAAATATGACATGCACGGATGTCGAAAACGACATCCACATACAGATTACAACCCCGAAACTTTTTGAAGCTCGTAATGATGATCGGCGTTCGGCTGACGCCGAACAAGTCAGTTCGTTAGAGGCTGGCTCAGCCAGCAAGAGGGCTTTTGAAGAAAGCCTGAGGCGCCGTTCGAGCCAAAGCAACAGGCAAAAGCACCCGCAGCCGTCACTTGTGGCGCTGGAACATGTGTGGAGGGCTACGCCAAGCCTTGCCGAATATGGCTACAAGCCGCCGCGCAGCTGGGCGGACCTGGACCGGATTGCCCCCAAGCTTTGCCGCATCGCCGGTGTGTCTGAGGACGCGCGCCAGCGGGCCGTGGACCGAATGGGGCAGCAGGCGGCAGCTGTTGCGATTGCTCTGACGTTTGAGAAATACACGCGGGCCGAGATCAGCTCGCCGGGCGGGTATTTGCGGGCCATGACCGACCGCGCCGCGAGCGGAGACCTTCATCTGAACCGCTCCGTATTTGGGCTGGCAGCCCGCAACTCAATGGAGGCACACTCGTGATAGAAACTCGCTTGGTTGGAGCCGCGCTGGCCGCGCTTCTGTTCACCGCGTCTTCTGCAGCGGCCGACTATTCAGGCCGAGCGCGAGTGATCGACGGTGACACCTTCAGCATTCGCCAACAGAGGATCCGTATCGCGGCCATTGACGCCTGTGAGCGGGATCAGACCGGCTCCAAAAACGGTGTGATATGGAATTGCGGGATTGAGGCACGTCGCTTCCTCGCCCGCATGATCGATGGCAAGCATGTCCGCTGCGTTGAAGTCGATCGAGACCAGTACAAACGCCTTGTCGGCCAGTGCTTCATCGACAACTCGGATATTGGCCTTGAAATGGTGAAGGCGGGCCAAGCCAGCCTTCTGTTGCGTTATCTGCCAAGATCTCACCCGATCGATCTGGACCAGTATCGCCGCGCCGAGGCAGGAGCCCGACAGCGAGGCCAAGGCTTGTGGGGCGCTCAGGTTGAATCACCCTCCTCCTATCGCCGCAGCCATTCCGGCAACTGAACGACTGGCGGCGCTGATATGGGCAACAGATGGCGAGATCTCATGTTTTGGGGAAACTCTTGGTTACCCCAGCCTCTTGTTTCAGGCTGCTGGTTCGGCTGCATTCGGCACAATCCCGCCCTTGACCTGGGCCGATGTTCCATTTGTCGAGGTGACGTATTGCTGCAAGCGCTCAGGCCCCACACCTCCAAAGTGGTTGCTCTTGATGCCCGTTCGCACGGCGACGCGGTTGGCGCAAAACCGTTCGTCTCCAAATTTTCCCCGCCTTCGGCTTCCTCGCGAAACAAAATTTGTCCCCGTCCAGCCTCCTTCGCTGCGCTCCGGCCTACGGTGCGCACCGCTTTTCGCCGTGCCTTATGAACGATCATCGCAACCACCATAGAGGAGTGATTAACATGAGCATGACCAACTTCATCCAGTTCGACAAAGACGACATCGACGACGCCAAGGGAACCGGCCTCATCTCCACCATCGACCGGGACCTGGACATCAAGGTTACACCTTTCGACTCCACCAACGAAAAGGCTCCGACGCATCGCGTCTATGCCAAGTCACCTCGCGGCCACGACATCGAAGTTGGCGGCATCTGGAAGAAGACCAGCGGAGAAGGGAAGCCGTACTACACCCTCTCCATCAAGCGCCTCGGCTTCAACGCCAACTTGGGCCGTTACCCCGGCCAAGATGACGTGGCACTGCAGGCCATCATCGAATGGGAACCCCGCGATTGATCGCTCTGGGAGGCCCGATCTCTGATCGGGCTCCCACCATAAAAGAGCCGCTTACCCCGCATTCGCTGGATATCCGGCTCTTTTTGTGCTAAATGGAACAGTAACTGGAGGCTCTGCCAATGAACGTTCATGCCCCTCGCCCCGATCGCTCTCCGGAAGCTGTTGCAGCACGGAAGAAGGCTTCAGATCAGGCACGCGCTGCGAATATGCGGCAGGGTTACACCGGTGACCCGGTCTTGGAAGAAGCGAAGGCCCGCTACGTCGCGGGGGACATCACTTCCGAGGAAATGCGCCAAGAGATGCTGGCCCGATTCAAGCGGCCTTGATCATCACCTAGACATTTGTAGCGGCCGCCTGTGAACTCAGGCGGCCTTTTTGCATGAGGTTTCGCTTGGCCCGCGATGATGAAGCCAAAGGCTCCTACACCTATCCCAACACGTCAGGGGATGAGGATTACAAGGATGTTCTGAAGAACAAGCTCAATATCAGGAGCTATTCAGAACTGCGCGAAGCCGAGTACGCGATTACGGACTCAAGGATTACGGAGCTGGCCGAGGGAAAAGGCCCTACCGGTAATCACGACGCAGCGCATCTGAAGGCTCTGCACGGCTACATCTTTCAAGATATCTATGAATGGGCAGGACACACGCGCAATGAAAGTCCTGTCGTCGATGGGCATCGGGTAGAGCCGGTAGGCGGGCTTTCGAAGGGCGATACGACTTTCCTCCCCGGCTCGCGCATCGGAATGGGTCTCAACGAGGCGCTGAGGCCTGCTAGAGACGTTCAGGGCTTGCGAGCCGCGACACCCGAGCAATTCGCCGAGAAGGCCGCTCACGTCCTATCTGAGTTGAACTATGTTCATGCCTTTCGCGAAGGCAATGGAAGGGCAAACGAAGCTCTGGTGGTCTCATTGGGCCGCACCTATGGGCATGATATCGATCTGACCGTCATCACCAAACCTCGCATGATCGAGGCATCCATTGAGACCACGAATGATCCGTCCAGTCCGGCGATGAAGCACCTCATCCAGGATGCAATGGATCCTAACCGCCGCGAGGCGATCCGCAGTGCCATGTCCGATCTTGAGCAGGCTGGCGAGAAACCGTTCGAGCACAATATCCGCACGGCCCGCCAGGGCGAAGTGATCGAAGGCCAGGTTCTCGGCCATGACAATCGAGTTGCGAGCCTCGTGACCGAAAAGGGGATTGTGGCCGTAGATCGTGCTGATCTCCCCGAGCAAATACCTGCTGACGACGAGGAAGTTAGGTTCACCGCAAGATCTGATTTCAAGACTCTGGGTCGGCCGGAACAGGTCCAAGATGCCCATTCGCAGCCAGGTCAGCAAAAGGCCCAAGAGCCTCAGTCGCAGCACATCAATGCCGAGCTTAAGGCTATCGAAGCGCAGCAGCTTGCCGATCGCCAGCGAAACCGCGACCAAGACGACCGAGAGCGCTGATCTGCGGCCCTGTCGCTGCAGTGAGGGCCCGTATCGTCGGCCGGGGTGCCTACGCTCAGCGCCCTCTCCTGTCCGTTGGATGGTTTGACGGACAAACTACGATAGCCCCTCACCCATTCAACCGCTTGCGCGGTCCTACACTCCGTTGCGGCCCTACGGGTGCATGGGCTCGTTTCGCTATCTTCGGATCTTTGCCGTCAACCAACGAACAGGAGACGGCAATGCAGAGCGTAAAGGACACCTACCAGCGGATCACCGACACCATCATCCAGCAGCTCGAGGCCGGCACCAAGCCTTGGATTCGGCCATGGCGCGGAAATGTTCGCAGGTCGGCTACGCCGCTGCGTGCCTCCGGCGAAGCCTATCGCGGCATCAACGTGGTCATGCTTTGGCTCTCCGGGCAACTCGCCGGCTACGACGAAAACACATGGATGACTTACCGGCAGGCTCAGGAGCTTGGCGCTCAGGTCCGCAAGGGCGAACAAGGAACCCTCGTCGTCAAGTACGGCACCTTCACGCCGAAGGATCAGGAGGCGGACGATCGCGCAGTCCCCTATCTTAAGGGCTACGCTGTCTTCAACCTGGAGCAGATCGATAACCTGCCTGACCGCTTCAAGAGCCCGGCCGATGATGTGCCAATGGATGCCGTTCCAGTCCTCGAAAACGTCGAATCCTTCATAGACCGCACTGGCGCGAAGATCACCTACGGCGGCAAGCAGGCTTGTTATCGCCCTGGTCTCGATGACATTCTGATTCCGGATCGGGGGCGGTTCCTCAGCGAGATTCACCTTTACAGCACTGTTCTTCATGAAATTTCTCATTGGAGTGGTGCAAAGGCACGTTTGGGCCGTGACCTGAGTGGGCGGTTCGGCAGTGAGGCCTACGCCATGGAGGAGCTTGTTGCCGAGATCTCAGCCGCGTTCGTCTGCGCCGATCTTGGCATCGAGCATGATCCGCGAGACAACACCGCGACCTACGTTGAAAACTGGCTCAAGGTGCTCAAGCAGGATTCACGTGCAGTCATCACTGCCGCCGCAAAGGCTCAGGCAGCCGCTGACTATCTGCGACAGTTCAGCTCTTCTACAGGCTAGGGGCACTGGCATAACTGTCGGGCCTCATGCGCATCGACCTAAAACTTTACAACTGTAAAGTCGGGCATCCTTGATGCGTTAACTTCTTGTTAACGAAAAACGCCTTGAAGAATCGGAGTCAGTCTGGCATCTCTGACGGAAATGATCTCGTAAAGTGGTCAGAACCGTCAAGAGGATTGAATGTTGCAGCCAGCTTCTCAGAGCGTCAGAGACACTGCGTCGAAGATCGGGGTCTACACCTCGAAACTCTCTGCGGAGCTGAACGATATGCGTGAGGCTGTTTATCCACCCTCTGCGCAGAAAACATTTGGTCGGACATTCTCAACCCTTGACCTAGTGAGGCTACTCAAGGTTCCGGAAAGTACTCTTCGCCAGTTGACGCTGGAAGGGAAGGGGCCTTTGCCCGAGCGTGCAGAAAATAACAGGCGAACCTACACGATAGAACAGGTCAAGGAACTGAGGGCATTCCTGGCCGAACTTCGTCCGGACGAAGCTGGCGAGCTGCTTCCGCATCGTCGCAAAGGGGAAAAGCTTCAGGTAATTGCTACGGCGAATTTTAAAGGTGGTAGTTCCAAGACAACCACTTCTATCCATCTCGCACATTTTCTAGGGCTTCAGGGTTATCGGGTCCTGTGTCTGGATCTTGATCCGCAAGCATCGATGACTGCGCTATTTGGTATTCAGCCCGAGTTCGATCTCGGCGAGAACCAAACAGCCTATGCAGCCATTCGATATGACAATGAGAGGCGGCCGCTCGCTGAAGTGATCCGGCCAACCTATTTCCCGGGTGTCGATCTAGTTCCTGGCAATCTGGAGCTAATGGACTTTGAGTTTGATACCCCGTCCTATCTGACCTCGAAAACCAGAGATGACTTGGGTTTGTTTTTCGAGCGGTTAAGCAGTGCCCTGGCCCGCGTCGATGATCGATACGATATCGTTATCATCGACACCCCACCGTCCCTTGGGTACTCGACGCTCGCCGCTCTTTACGCAGCCACGTCCTTAATCATTACCGTTCACCCGGCGATGCTCGACGTTGCATCGTGCAATCAGTTCCTGATCATGATCTCCGATCTATCGGAGGTGCTGGGGCAGTTTGGAGCAAAATTTGAGCATGACTTTTTCCGTTTCCTGCTCACCCGCGTGAACCCGAATGACGGGCCTCAGAAGTATATGTCTGGAGTCATGCGCCGATTGTTTGGTGATGATGTACTGGTTGCGGAGGCGCTCGAATCGACGGCAATCGCCGGTGCAGCGGTAGCGAAGAAGACCCTTTACGAGCTCGAGTCGGGCGAGGTCGGTCGTGAAGCGTTGAAGCGTGCAATTGAGAGCGCTGATCGAGTTAACTCCGAAATCCTCGACCTCGTTCACAAAGTTTGGGGGCGTAGCACATGAAGAAAAGCATCCTTCAGCGAATGGCGGCCGCCGAAAACCGGACAGAATCTACTGTGGTGTCGGACGCGTCTGACAAGCCCTCGCTGGCGCGGCGGCACTCTTCACCGGTCATTTCCAATGTGGGTCGAGCACTGACACAGCTCACCGAAGATAGTGTCATTTCACTCGATCCTGACCGTATCGACCGCTCGCCCTATAGAGATCGCTTTGGCAACGACGAAGATGCGGCCAAAGAACTCGAGGCGCTTAAGGTTTCTATCGCAAGCGAAGGCCAAAAAATTCCGGTTCTCGTTCGGCCGCATCCGACGAAACCGGATCATTACCAGCTTGCCTACGGTTACCGTCGATGGGCGGCGATCAAGGCCATAATGGCAGAAGCGGATCGCCCGGAGACCATAAAGATTCGAGCGTATGTTCGAGAGCTTTCCGATCGGCAATTGATTGAAGAGCAATCGCTTGAGAATGGTGTTCGGGAAAACTTGACCTGGATCGAGCAGGCAATGTGGGCAGTACAGCTCAAAAGTGCTGGCCTTTCCCATCGCGCCATGTGCCCAATCTTGGGAGCTTCAGAAGCGGCAATATCGCATCTGTTTCGAGTGACGGAGGCGGTTCCCGAAGACATCATTCTTGCGATCGGCAGAGCAAAAGGAGTTGGTCGCCCGAAATGGACCGCATTTGCCGAGTTGCTGAAAGATCCGAGCAGCGCAGCACGTGTTCGCAAGATAATCGACACGGTCGAGTTTCGAGGCGCTGACAGCTCCAGCCGTATTGCCCAAGCGATACGAGCTGCAAGTGCTGCAGCCGACAAAGTGACTGCGGAACCAGCTGAAGAGATTGTTGACTTCGCCGTGGGTGACCGAGTTTTTGGCCGCATGAAGAGTAATTCGGCTGGAACTACGGTCTCAATCCCGAAGCAGGAACGCGCTTTCGCGCGCTGGCTGGCGGACCGAATGCCTGATCTTCTAAGCGAATACAACAATCATTCCGATCCAACTCACCAAGAGGTGTGATCGAGACACTCGTTAATTGGTCAAGAGGAGAGACCGCGACAAAAGAAAAAGGCCCCCAAAACGTTTCCGTCATGGAAGCCTCTCTCAATTCCTAGCAAGATCGAGAATCGCATTTCCATGAATCCCAGTCAAGAGTCTTTGGCATCGTTTTGGTGAGCGGATTTCTTTTGCCTGAAGAAAGGTGAAGGAATATGCAGACGGGAAATGTCACGACGCCCTTTGGGCGGCGGCCGGTTGTGCTTGCTCTTGTAAAGAGGCAGCTTCAGACGTCCGAGACGAAACCAAACCGCCCGGTCGAAAAATGGAAGGTGTTTCGCGACGCCTGTGAGGCCCGTGAACGCCTCGGCCTCCAGGACAGGGCGCTGACTGTGCTGGACGCATTGCTGACATTTTATCCGGAAAGCGAGCTCAACTGCGATAGCGGATTGGTGGTCTTCCCTTCGAACGCCCAGCTTTCTGTCAGAGCGCACGGCATCACTGGAACGACCTTGCGGCGCCATTTGGCTGCCCTGGTCGAAGCCGGGCTCATCCAGCGCAAGGATAGTCCGAACGGCAAGCGCTACGCTCACCGGGACAAGGGTGGCGATATCGAGCAAGCCTTTGGGTTCGATCTTTCTCCACTTTTTGCTCGTGCTGCGGAACTTGCAGTTCTGGCACAGGAAGTCGCTGCCGAACGCCTGCAGTTCAGGCGAGCCAAAGAGGCACTGACTATCTGCCGGCGTGATGTCCGCAAGCTAATTTCCGCCGCGATGGAGGAGGGGGCCGACGGCGACTGGGAAGCCATCGAAGACATGTATGTCGGCATTGTCAGCCGACTTCCCCGCAATCCTGACCGTCACCAGGTGGAGGCAATCCTCGAGGAGATGCAGCTTTTGCGTACCGAAATCCTCAACCTTCTGGAAAATCAGTTAGATTCTCAAAATATGGACGGCAATGCTGTTCAAAATGGCTGCC
>JAESGV010000163.1_pt1 | contig 54546 bp, 26 predicted proteins | sample 9269781 | NCBI WGS metagenome assembly JAESGV01 (sample SAMN15741586, study PRJNA653496) | algae metagenome | isolation source: Tildeniella torsiva UHER 1998/13D and co-occurring heterotrophs from... | place: Slovakia: Slovak Paradise National Park, Hrabusice, Kosice Region | collected 2000-01-01
TCCAGCTGATGACTATCCATTGGGAACAAACGCTGTTGTAGCTGTCATCTCATACACTGGTTACGATATGGAAGATGCCATGATTGTGAACAAATCATCATACGATCGTGGATTGGGTCAAGCTAGTGTATACAAAACACAAGTTGTAGATTTACTAGAGCATGATCCATTGAAGACTCAACGTGGAGGATCAAACAAAGGATTGGCCAGCAAAGCAGTGGACGTGTTGAAACAACAACGTGAACCACCAATCTATTTTGATAACTTGAAGTCAACCGCAGAAAAACATGGTACAAAGGCAACTACCAAGGCAACTACAACACAAGACGAACTAATTGTAGCAAGTTTGGGTCCAGATGGTTTACCACCAATTGGTTTGAGACTCAAAGAAGGTGATCCAATTTTGTGCATCTTTGATGAAGTGACTGGAAAGCACAAACAAATTGCATGGAAGACAAGTGAAGAAGGTTACGTCGATAACATCAAAGTCATTGGTTTCACTGACGTATCACAATACGAAAACACTACTAGACGTACTAGTGTAATTATCACTTTCCGTATTCCGCGTAATCCAACGATTGGAGATAAATTCTCTTCTCGTCATGGTCAAAAAGGTATTATGAGTATGCTATGGCCACAAGAAGATATGCCATTCACTGATAGTGGTATGACACCTGATATCATTATCAATCCTCACGCTTTCCCATCTCGTATGACTATTGGTATGTTAATTGAATCAATGGCATCGAAAGCAGGTGCACTTCATGGATTCTTCCCTGATGCAACACCTTTCCAATTTGATGAAAAAGAAAATCGTGCTATTGACTACTTTGGTGAAACTCTTGCCAAAGCTGGTTTCAATTATTACGGTAACGAACCCATGTACAGTGGTACATTGGGAGCTGAAATGAAAGCAGATATCTTTTTGGGTGTTGTGTACTACCAGAGATTGAGACACATGGTCAGTGACAAGTTCCAAGTAAGAGCAAAAGGACCTATTGATCGTTTAACAAGACAACCTGTAAAAGGTCGTAAAAAGGGAGGAGGAGTACGTTTTGGAGAAATGGAACGTGATGGTTTGTTAGCATACGGAGCATCATTTGTAATTCGTGATCGTTTATTGCATTGTTCTGATGAAGATTATGCTCATGTTTGCACTGCTTGTGGAAGCATGTTAAGTACTGTACTAAGAAGAAGTGGTTCACATGATGATTACACATGTAGATCATGCAAGTCTAGTGCGCATTTGCAAGTTATTACTATTCCTTATGTATTACGTTATTTAGTGAATGAGTTGGCAGGTATGAACATTGCCATGTGTGTATCGTTATCATCATAAACATTTTATTCCACAGTACAACAATGCGTTTACTAAGAGTTCTCCACCGTTTGTATTCTTGTTCCAAAATCTTTTTGAAAATAAGCTTTTGGAATTGGAAGATGCAGGATAAAAATTAAGAACGCATACTCGACCTGCATTTTGTTCTTCTAATTCTCTAGTTGCAACAGCAATAGTTTGCATTCCGCTGTCGAATGTTGCGACTATTTGAGCCAAATGTCTCTTGTTTTTCTCGAAATCGATTAGTCGATTCGAAGGGTTGCACCAAGCTGCTATTGGTTGTTCGAACTTTTCAACACCTGTGAACAGAAAGTGATCTGGAATTTTCTTCAATAAGCTTGTAGGCGTGACAAACTCTTCTTGCGTTAGGTATTCTATCGGACAGTACTTCTTTTGAAGAAAATTGCCTTCCGGATTGCCACCTAAACAATTTGAGTTTATCGCAAACATGCACTGTACAACTCCACCATGTCCTTGTTCCAAGTATGATGCCAATAAGTCTCCTAATTCTGTAGTTTGATTGATAAATGCATTACTACGGTTAAATACGAGTACCGCTGGATATTTTTTGAGAGTTTCGAGCGACGGTAGTTCGTAACGGTGTTTGCTCATGTCCCATGCTTCAACTTGTAATCCTCTCTGCGAGATTGTTTCTGTAATATCTGCCATGTCGAGGCTGTTTATGCCACCAAGAATAAAGAATCTCTTTTGAGTTAAAGCAGCCAATTTTTCAATCGGGAAGCCAGCGTTGGTTGGATCAAAATAACGCATATGTGTTACTTGGCGCGTTAAAGCTGATTTACATACATTGTATGTTCTGCAACTATTGCGCCATGCTCTGCAAACTCCCTGTACGCGAATTAATATTGTTATGCGCAAATACGAAAATATATAGGCCAGTAGTTCTTCTGGTAAGTCATTCACCACGCCATTCACTCTGTCGCTTGTGTTTTTGAAATTTGAACTTGATCGTATTCCACTATCGTCTGTTGTATGCTGCGACATTGTTTGAATTTAGTTTACAAGCAACTTTGTGCAAATTGGCTTAACATTGCAATTATTTAAAATACAGGCTTTAGTTTTATACAGTCTATTTGACGAAAAATTACAGAGTTCAAACTGGACTTAAAGATCTTGGTGATGTTTGCTTCTTGATGCCTTTTGGTGTCACTTTTTTCCTACCTTCTTTTGGTGTATATCTCATTCTTGCGTTAACGAACCAATCTTTGATTTGCTTTTTCGTTAAGCCTGTTTTCTCTGAGAATTCTTCTTTCTCTTCTTCTGTAGGGTATGGATGACTAATGTGATCGTTAAACCACTCTAGTAAAAAGCTTCTAGCCTCTTCGCTTATTTTACGAGCTTTCTTCTCGCTTCTTGGTGACCGTTGTCGCTCCTTGTGTTTTTCATTCATCCATACAAACTCTACGTTCTTTTCTGTAATGTCTACTACTTGTTGAAACTTGTTTGATATTTCAGGAACGTCACTATCAGCGTTGTACGCTCTTAAAACTAGTTTAGCGACGTCGTTCCTAAAAGCGCTCTCTATCTCGCTATGAAGAGAGTTTTGTCTTTGGTGCATATCTAGACCGTGCATGACGTTTTGCAAGTGAGGTTTCTTTTCAGCCCATGATGCACGAACGAGTGAAAGTACTTGTTCTACGACTACACCAGCAATAGTTGACCCTGTTTTTTCTCCTGAGAGTTGCAACAGTGTGAGTATAGCAGTGTTTAAGTCGTGTTCGTTCATGGCAAGTAATGAATTTGCTCCGAAAAGGTAGTTCATATTGTTCACAACTACTGTGTACTCTAGTCTTGGCGATAAAGAGGGTGAGTCGTAGTCATACGGTGAGTCCCAACCTCCTGGACTTGAATTACGCGATGAGTGTGAATCGTCTGAAAGATATTCTGCAACACTGACAATATCGATTGCAGGAAGTGCGAGTGGTATTGGTTGAACTGTTTCTACAGGTTTGATTTGTGGCGTTGGTGGTTCTGTACTAATTTTTGGTGCGAGTAACTGTGCCCAGCCTCCTATTAATTTTTGGTCAGGAACTGGTGTTTCAACAGGTTCTATGTCGAAGATGTCTTCATCGAAATTCATTCCAGGTGTACCAGAGCTTTTCATTGCATCAGAGTTATTAAGAACGAGTGGTGGTGTTGAAAGTAACATCGCGTCGTCTGCGAGAAGCGATGATGGAATTACTGTAGACATCATTGGTGCTACTGCTAGTACAGGGTTTTGTTGGTTTTCCAATTTTTGTTGTTCACGAACTTGGGGCGAGTCGTCTTTAAAGAAACTATCATCTTCCATTCCTGTTTGTGCTTTTTGGCCTGTCCGTTGTCATTTGTTACAAACATCATCTAAATTCGTACTATAAAAGATCTTTGTTACAAACATCATTTTTCTTACAAAGAGGTTTGGATGTTATTTCAGATAAAACTATTTACTCGCTTTACTTGTATTAGTTCTACTGTACTTACGCTACCATGAAAGTCTAGTGTCAAAATATAAATGTTGCTAACAACTTTTTAACGTAATCGCGCATATCCATCACAGGTAGTTGGCTAATCCCCTCTAAAAGCTCAAAAAATTAACTCCAGCGCACAAACATCCGGCAAATGAACACATTGATCCAAGTGGTCTCTGTTTTGCATTAAAACACGGTTATTACGGGCAAAATGAACAAGTACCAACAAATGAATACATTTACCACCACTGGAGTAAAACTTGTTTCAATTATGTTTTACTGCATGAAGTGATCCCATTTACTCTTATTTTGAAAAGCTGTCAAGAAAGTTCTGATGCAAGTGTAATCCACACGAAGTTATTCAATTTGATATCTGGACCAGGAATTCATAACATTTCCTGTTTTAAACATAGAATCTTGCACGATGCGCAATTTGGATCGATGTACTTTGGATAAAACCCAGCAGACAAAGGCTCGTACTTACGGTTGTAGTAAAGTGAACTTATTTTTTGAAGTGTGACGTGCAAAAACGAATTCTTCGCAGACCACAAACTACCATGGAATACGTCGCGTGACGAAGAGCGTTCTGTACGTTGCGCTCGTTTATTACGAATTACATTCTCTGTGCTATTTGGGTATCAACATGTATTAATAATGACAGCATTTAACACAAAATATACGTCCAGTTAGATACGTTCAACTATACCTCGCACGACATAATTGTTGCCGTTAAAACAAAAAACATGCTTCAAAACGTCTCACGTTTGAATAATAGATTGCATATGCTACTAGCAGCGAAGATCTTTTTTTGATTACCACTGAGAAAATATTCACGATCAAGGCAATCAAAATATCATCACGAGTTGCACTTGATAGTTACTCTTCCATGTCTATTCAATTATCGCGAGAAACTGGTTGTCCAAGTAGCCGCCATACGAATATTTTTTTCCTACAGACTTCTCTAAAAGGGATTTAGTTGCGGCACTCAAACTGAGATGAAGTCCCATGGTAGCAGATTTTCTGCTCTCTTGGTTTTCATCCTTATATTGTTGATTGAGAGTAAGTGTTTCACACATTACACACTAATCTGTAGGAGCAACAGCACCACCTGTGTGTTTTGGTATTGCTCAAGCAAACACTAATGTTTGCTCATCAAATGGAAACTGTTTCGCAACAAACTACTGCACATGTTTTCCAGGATGGACAGGGTCAGATTGTTCAACACGGATACAAGGATTTGTATACACCTGTGGATACGCGACGAATGGACAATTAGGAGATCCAGTTTCTCAAAAAACATCGTTATATAGAATACAATCATGGTATTCATTTCAATCGATAAACCAAGTATCCGCAGGAAGAGGATATTCACTTACTCTTTCTTCAGCAGGTGCAGTACACTCGTTTGGATTAAATACATATGGTACGCTAGGAACAGGTGATACGACGAGTTATAGTACACCACAAACTGTGACAAAGGGAGAAATAGGAAATCGAACAATGGCTTTGATCGCCGCTTGTTCTTTTCATTCAATGGCTGTTGATTCAAATGGAGTACTTTTCACAGTATGTTTAATTTAATATTTAACACAAAAATAGTGGGGAACAAACTCTGTCAATACAGATGCTGTTAACTATGGAATGTTAGGACTAGGATTATTGTACTCTGCTCCAGGAACGCAAACACAATATTATGTACCAAAAAACGTTTCGTCGCAGTATGTGACGAGTACAACACAAAAACCAATGAATACGAGTATTGTTCAGATCACATGTGGAGAATATCACGCCGGAGCAATTACTCGATACGGTCATTTATTTATGTGGGGAAGTGGTCAGAGTGGCCAACAAGGAGGTATGTTTAGTATTTTTAAATATTAACAAAATAGATAACAATATTGGATCAAATAACGTCTATCCAAAACAAATTACAAGTCCTTCGCAAACTTGGCACGCAATTTCTGCTGGCAGATATCATACATTGTTATTGAATGCTGGTGGCTATATTTATTTTTATGGAGCCGTAATGAACACTGTCGACGCTACAGGTTTTGTACAAGCAGTACCAAGTGGACTTGATACTTCTATAATTGCGACTGGTTTTCCTGTTTATTTTACAAGCGCAGCAGACAGTGGAATGCTAGTTGCGGCAAGCGATGGAAAGATGTACGTTGCAGGAGATGGCACAAATCTCAACTTGGGAACATCCAGTGCCAATACAGGATCACTAAAAGTAGCCAACTCGGTTAGTTCGTTGGCAATCAGCAAAATCTTCACAGGACCTTTCTCATACACTACAGTTGTTGCTATCAACTCTACGCTATTCTATGGCTTTGGTCAAAATACGAATGGACAACTAGCTTTAGGAACAACAGCAGCAACAGTGAGTGCAACCAAGATCAATCTTCCACTCACAAATACAAGTTTTGCGCAAGTATCGTTTAGTAACCAACATGGAATTTATTTAGTGTCAGGAACGACATGTTTCTCCGTATTTGCTACAGATCCAAATGTATGTACAGGACATGGAACATGTATAAGTAACGACAACTGTGCTTGTAAGACTGGTTACGTAGGAAATGATTGCTCACTTCCACTGTGTTATGGATACAACTCTTCAGACACAGCAGTATGCTCAGGAAATGGTCTTTGCTTGACTATTGATACTTGCATATGTTATCCAGGTTACTTTGGAAAGCAATGCGATACTACAGGATCAGGTTACTTGTTCAACTCTGGTAGTGACGCAAGTGGAGAGTTGGGAGATATTTTATATGGATCAGACTCTTATCAATTAGAAACAATTTATCCAAGTTATACGCAAGGACAGCTTATCAAACAAGCAACAGGTGGAGCTCAAAACACTTATATTATTAAAGATGACGGCACTCTTTGGTCCATAGGTTTAAACACGAATTCAGCATTAGGAGATGGAGTTGGCACTACAACAAGAACGAATTATAGTCAAGTTGTTGGAATTACTACAAATATCACCTATGTTTGTGCAGGATCAAATTATGGAATCGCTCTTGACGTGTATGGAAAACTATGGGGATGGGGTCAAAACGATAAAGGACAACTAGGAACAGGTGCTGTAACTCCAGCGTTATACAATACAGCACGACAAGTCGGAGGTTCGCTAACAAACGAAACAGTAGCGCAAGTATCATGTGGTTTATCGCATGTCGTTGCTCTAACACGCAATGGAACTGTTTTCACGTGGGGATTTAATAGTTATGGTCAACTAGGAGGTAAGTTTATACGAGTACTTTTACTCACCAATAGATGGTACTACGGTGACTAGAGCTACTCCACTACAATTATATATGGAACCGTCACTATTTTACAAACATCGCGTTTCACAAGTTTGCGCAGGAGGTGAGCATACTCTTGCACTCGTTGACGATGGATACTTGTACGCGTGGGGAGATTATTACAAAACCACTACATCAGCAACTCTACCACTACCACTTGCTGCAGTATCTGGTAGAAAGTTCACTCAAATCAGTTGCCAGAATAGTTATACATCATACTTACTTGAGAGTAATGGGACTGTATGGGCATTTGGTCTTGGTACCAGCGGAGAAATTGGAAACGGAGCAGCAGCATCAGTAACAACACCTACACGTATTTTGAGTAATGTTACTGGCATAGTAGCATTATTTTCAGGTGCCTCCAATGGAGCAGTGCTTACGAATACAAGTAGTTTGTACGTTTGGGGAAAAAACGCAGCAGGTTTACTAGGAGATTTAACATTAACAAACGTACTAACACCCAAGTTATACGTACCAAAGTACTCTGGTAGAACTATTCGAAACGTAGGAATTGGCCAAACTACGTTTTATGTTATATATGACGCAGCAAATCAATGCAACGGCTGGTTAGCAGATGATCCATTCGTTTGCTCCCGTCATGGCTCATGCTCGAACAACGCTTGTATGTGCTTTTCAGGGTATAGTGGAGCAAATTGTGAAACTTATTCATGCTATGATAAAGCTCCAAGTGATCCTGCTGTATGTTCTGGAAACGGTGTTTGCATGAGATCCGACTATTGCCTATGTTACCCAGGCTATTCTGGCGCCAAATGCAATACAACATTGTATGGTTTCGTTTACTCTGCAGGACGTAACAACAAATACCAAATCGGAGATTATACACAAACTGATCGAAGTGTCGTTACTCGTCCATTTGGATGGTATGCGCTACAGAATATTACTATTGTTTCTGCTGGGTTAACTCATACTGTATCACTAAATGTTCTTGGACATGTTCATAGTTGGGGAGATAATTTGTAAGTAACAGGTATTTTTACAGTTCTTTACAACATAGTTATTATCAAACTGGATGCACTGGAACAGGAGCATGGGCTCAGTACCCGTGTAGAATTGCCGGAGCAATTAGCTCGAAAAATATAACTGCAATATCTGCTGGTGCTTTTCATAGTGTAGTTGTAGATTCTGATGGAGCACTGTACACTGTAAGTTACTTTTTACAATCTAATATTATCAGTGGGGTACACAGACAGAGACAGGATTTGCATCCGATAACGGATGGCTAGGTCAAGGATCGCCTGGTACTGCTATTTTTGCAACACCAACACAAATCGGCAATTCTAGTCTTATTGGTTTCCTATCGGTATCAGCTGGTCGAAGACACACTCTTGCTCTTGCAAAAGTAGGAGACATTTATGCGTTTGGTAGCAATCAAAACGGACAGTTAGGAGATGGTACTTTAGTCAACAAGTACGCGCCAACGAAACTAACAACTCCTTCAGTTGTTAATCGTACTTTTGTTAGTATCTCTGCTGGTCAATTTTATTCATTGGCACTCACTGTTGACGGATTAGTAATGTCATGGGGTTTGTCAGATTACGGACAGGTAGCTGATTCGTACTCTGCTTCACATAGTAGACCGAACCCTAAAATTGTGTTGGGAGCTGTTGCAGCGAATTTTGTTGTTGGAATAGGTGCTGGGTGGTATACATCCTACGCTTTGAGTGACCAAGGTCGAGTTTACTCGTGGGGAGCAAACAGCTTTGGACCTAATGATTTAGGAGATAATTCTGGAGTGTCCAGCACTAGTGTTCCAGTGCAAATGATAGTCACACCTATTACAACACTTAACGTGTCCAAAATTATTGTTTCATCATGGGCAAGGTCGATGTTTATTATTGGAAATAACACTTACTATGGATTCGGAGATAACACATACTTCAAGTTCGGTTCTGGGCCTGCTTCAAGTTTTACTTCATTGACAAAGCTCGTTCCTGCATATGGAAACAATACTATATTTAGCGCAACTGGTTCTGATCATGCTGCATACATTTTGAATGGCACCACTTGTTATGGTGTTTTCGATCAAGATATAAATGTTTGCTCTACTCATGGTTCATGTGTTGCAACTGATACATGTGTTTGCAGAACAGGATATGTTGGATATGATTGCCTCATTCCAACATGCTTTGGTCTAAATGGATCAGACCCATTGGTATGCTCTGGAAACGGTACATGCTTAACCATTGATACATGTATATGCAGAAATGGCCTTCGTGGAAGTCAATGTGAAACAGTAGTTGGTGGATACTTGTATGGTAGCGGACGTGATACAAATGGTGGACTAGTAGACTCATTAGTTGGTGCTGATATATTAGAGTTAACACCTATTTATCCAAGCTCAATGCAAGGTCAACTCGTAAACCAAGTATATCCAGCAGATGAGAATACTTACATTGTAAAAATGGATGGAACGTTTTGGGGAGGAGGAAGAAACACATTCGGTGAATTAGCAGACGGTACAACTATTTCAAGAAGCACATTTGCTCAGATAGTGTTCCCAAATGGTGCCACTGTTGTAAGCTTTGCTGTAACAGGTCATCTACTAGCGGCAACAAGCGATGGAAGAATATACACGTGGGGTATAAACAATTACAATCAAGTAAGACTGGTTGATTCTTCTAACATCAATAGTTGAGTGTTATTGGCGTTGCCGTTGGCGTTACTGTATCAGTGCCGACTCTAATCTCGAGTCTTGTTAACGAAACTATAATCACAGTCGCTGCTGGCGATGTACACTCCATAGCATTAACAAGAAACGGAACTATATTTACATGGGGTTATAGTCAACTTGGACAGTAAGTTATTTATAGCATAATTTAACAATTAGAATTGGTCACGGTGCTACTTCTGCAGCTCTTACTCCGTATCGATTGTATATGGAACCCAACGTACTCAACTCACATCGTGTATCGCAAATTGCTGCTGGGCATTATTCTTCATTTGCATTAGTAGATGATGGTACCGTATATGCGTGGGGTGATGTCTGGGGACAAGGCTCAATCGTGTACTCTGTGCCAACTAAACTATCAACATTCACTGGGATCGTTAATATTTTTGCCAGCAGTGCATATGCTCTCTATGCAATGAATGCTAGTGGAATACTTTTCGCTGCTGGAAGAGGCACAGACGGTGAGCTAGGTATTGGTAGTTCGCCAGCACAGGTTTCAACGTTAACAAGAGTACTATTGCCAGCACCTGTAGTAGCGGTGTATACATCACAGTTCGCTGCTGCAGCACTTACAACTACTGGCATACTCTACGCCTGGGGTAAAAACGATATTGGAAGGTATAGTGAATGACAAGTATTATCTAACAATTTACAGGTTAGGTGATGGAACTACCACCTCTTCGTCAACACCGAAGCCATATTTTTATGCAAAATATCCAAATCGTACAGCTGTTGGTGCTGGAATGGGGTATTCGAATACTTTTGTGCTATATAACGCTTCTAATACTTGTAATGGCCTTCTTTATGATGATGTAGAGGTATGTAACAAGCATGGTTCGTGTGTTAATAGTCAATGTGTATGCGAAAATGGATACTCTGGCGTAAATTGCGAGATTTTCACGTGTTTATATTATGAAAGCACTGAACCTGATGCGTGCTCACGTCATGGCACATGCACAAAGTTGGACTTTTGCATATGCTATCCTGGTTATTCTGGTACGAATTGCGAGATTAAACCATACGGGTTTGTGTACGGTGCAGGGTTAAACAACTATTACCAAACTGGAAGAGCTTTGGATACTACAAGTCAAGTATACCCGTACAGACCTCTTGACTGGTACACTTTCCAACGGATAAATATGGTATCTGCTGGAAATACTCATTCACTTACGCTCACGCATAGCGGTGTAGTTCACTGTTTTGGAGACAATACGTAAGTTGATAATTTTTAGATTAAAAAATAGAAATGGACAATGTGGTACTGGAGCAGCTTCTGGTACATCTATTAAAACAGCCACACTGCTTGGTGGAGCCTTGACAGATAAAACTATTATTGCGATAGCGGCAGCGTGGTGGCACTCTGTTGCTGTAGATTCAAATGGCAACATATACACTGTAAGAATAACCTTACATTTTACTAATATAAATAGTGGGGAAAGGGCATAGAATCACCGTATCCGTTAGAGACTTATTGGCTGGGCATCAACACTACTGCTATTGTATATACACCTACTGCAATTAACAATACTGTGCTTAATATTGTAGCACTATCATCAGGAAGATGGCATAATATCGGTAAAGTGATCTCAATTTACTAATTTCTTCTAGTATTAACACGTAGTGGAGTTTGTTACACATGGGGTTCAAATAATAGAGGGCAACTTGGCGATGGAACACAGGTTAACAAGCTTAATCTTACGAAGACTATAGGACCGGCTATTGATAATCAATTCATTGTCCAAATCGTAGCTGGATTATATCACAGTTTAGCTTTAACGAAAACAGGTCAAGTCCTTGCTTGGGGTTACAGTGACTATGGGCAGCTTGGAGGTATGTTTTTGTAACAGTTCTAACCCAAATAGATGGTTACACTACCACTCACACTAAAACACAACCAAGAATAGTTACAGGAGCTGGCAACGTTATGGTTGGAAAAACGTTCGTGAACATTGCTAGTATGTCGTACAATATATTTGCAACTACAGACACCGGAAAGGTATATGCATGTGGATATAACCAGTATGGTGAGCTTGGTAGTAACGCTGCAATAGGAAGCAATTATTCTCCAGTTCTGGTAGCGTTCTCTCCTATCACCACATCTGTTGTCAAAGGTGTTATTGGTAGTCTCGTTTCAACATCAGTTATTTATTATACCAACTCAACATACTATGGTATTGGTGACAATTTGAATGGAAAGTTTGGAATGGGAGGAAATACTGCTGTGGCAGGTCCTGCTGTAGTAATTGGCACTCCATACAGCAAAACAAGTATTATTTCTGCTTCACTGGGACAGCATGCATTGTATGCATACTATGGTATTTCATGCTTTGCCATTTTCCAACAAGATCCCAAAGTATGCAGTGGTCATGGTAATTGTACCGATGTTGATACTTGTTCGTGTGTAACAGGTTACACTGGAGCAGATTGCATCATACCTATATGTTTTGGAATAAGTGGATCTAACACCAGTGTTTGCAGTGGAAATGGAATGTGTTACGTGCCTGATCTTTGTCACTGTCGTAAGGGATGGAAAGGCACGCAATGCGAATTATCAGTAGCTGGTTACGCGTATGTTTCCGGTTATGATGTATATGGTGGAATGGCAGATAACTTTTATGGTTCAGATTACACAGAAACAACTCCGTTTTCTCCAAGTTTGTTACAGGGCAGAATAGTCAACTACATACATGGAGGATTCAAGTGTGTTTATGTCATCTTTGAAGATGGAACATTGTGGGGAGTTGGCTTGAATTTATATGGCCAACTAGGTGACAATACCACAGTTGATTACACTACGGATCTAGTTAAAGTTCAAGGATTACCAAGTGACGTGCCCATGATTCAAGTATGTGGTGGATATGGATACGCAGCGGCTTTAGATAGACTCGGCCGTGTCTACACTTGGGGAGATAACTCTGCAGGGCAGTTAGGTAGAACAACAACGCCAACTGCAATAGCAGGTCAAGTTGTTGGTGTAATACAGAACGAAACTGTAGCGCATCTCATATGCAGTCTCAATCATGTAGGTGTCATCACACAAAACGGGTCTTTGTATATGTGGGGAACAAACGCTCAAGGAGACGCCAATGGTGCTAGAACAGTTCCAAAACAGACCTATATGGATACAAATAGATTGTATCCTCATAGAATGGTTCAGTTTTCCATTGGTAGAGAACATGGAATGGCATTAGTTGATGACGGAGCCATATGTAAGTATAATAATATTTTTTTAACAATCAAGATGGCTGGGGATTAACAACTTGGTTTGCTAATTTTAAAGAATATGGACCCACGCAGTCAGCTACTCCAATTCAACTTACATCACCAACTACCAAACGTATAATACAAATTGACTGCCAGTACAGTTACACAACGTATGTATTGGACATAACTGGTCAACTATTTGGGCAAGGAAGAGGTGAATCTGGAGAGATGGGTGATTACAGTGCATTATGGCACAATTGGTGGGGATTCGGAATCATTTCAGGTACAAGCACTAGTATGAACTTGACTAGTTTTTATATTGGAAACGATGCTGGCGCTGCACTCAGTAAGGATGGAGTGCTTTATATCTGGGGTAGAAACGATGGAGGGTACGTAGTTATTTAACAACTAATTTTTTTCAAGTCAACAAGGAGATGGAATAGTAAGTAGAGCTATAGAATATTCTCCAGGAGTTCCATTTTCGTATGGATTGTCTTCATACCTTTCTGTCTATGATGGTACACCCACACGCAAGTATTTTAGCTTATGGCCAAACCCAAATAGAGCAGTAACATATATCTCGTTGTCAGAAGTGGCAGCGTATGTGCTGGTGAATGCTTCACAAGCATGCAATGGATTACTACCTGATGAGCCATTTGTCTGCAGTCAACATGGAACTTGCGCCAACAATGTTTGTAGTTGCTCTACAGGGTACAGTGGAGCAAACTGTGAAATCTATTACTGCAACGGCAATATGTATAACTCTACCACTGCATGCTCAGGAAACGGTAAATGCATTCGATCAGAAATGTGTTTGTGCTATCCAGGTTTTTCAGGTAAATACTGTGATACTAGACCATATGGTATAGTTTACACAGCTGGTAGAAATTCAAGGTCCCAGCTGGGAGATTCATTTGCAGTCGACAAGTATACGTTAACAAGACCTTTAGGTTGGTACACGTTCCAATACATCAATCAAGTTGCAGCTGGCGAGTTGCATTCTTTGACACTGACAATAACTGGTCAAATGCATTCATTTGGAGATAACACGTATGATATGAATTGCATAGACTAACTCTTAATAGTTACGGACAACTTGGTTTGGGAAATGCTTCTGCAACTACTGTAACAATGCCACTTCCTATAAATTTCACAAAACCAGTGATAAGTATAGCAGCAGGGTACAGACATAATTTGGCAATAGCTTCTGATAATACGCTTTACGCAGTAAGTTTTCACATGAGCTTTACTAAGTAATTAGTGGGGAACACAGCTGGAATCCAGCGAATATGGATGGCTGGGAACAAACAACTCGATAAATTACTACTCACCAACAGCATGTGTTACCAACGTCACCAATTTTGTAGCTATCTCAGTCGGTAGACGGCACTCGTTAGCTTTGACAGCAGATGGCTTCATTTACTCGTTTGGAAGCAACGTATTTGGTCAAGTAGGTGATGGTACGTTCATCACACGACCAATGCCGGTTCTACTCAACACCAAAGCAATTGCAAATCGTGTAATTGTAAGTGTTGCTGCAGGATACAATCATAGTTTGGCACTTACTCAAAACGGTATGGTATTAACCTGGGGAAGAGGTAATTTTGGAGAGCTTGGGGATAACATGCTCGCTGTGCATAGTAGACCATTTCCACGTTTGATTAACAGAGCTGTTATCTTCCCTTACCTCGTGATCAGCATTGGTACTGTTGGTACTATTGCTGGTTACGCCACATCGTACGCTGTCACAGATGCAGGAAAGGTTTATGTTTGGGGTTCGAATTCGATTGGAGAGTTTGGAAACAGTGTTACTGCCATTGGTTTGTATGCAAGTTTACCAAAGCTTATGACTATAACACCACTACCAAATACATCAGCTACTGCTTTCACAAGTTCCTGGACTGCATCTCCTGGTATTAGCTTGAACGTGACCAGTACATTTGCCAATCAAACTTTATACTCATTTGGTCAGAACACTTATGGTCACTTTGCTTCAGGTACTGCTGCTGCTGCCACAGTTGCAGGAATGACAAAGATTGTAGCGCCTTTTTCGAACGCTTCAATAGTAACTGCAAGCTTATCTTACCATGCGTTATATGTATTTACAGGCATAACGTGTTTTGGAATATTTGCAGATGATGTCAATGTTTGTACAGGACATGGCTCATGTGTTGCTCCTGATACATGTGTTTGCAAAGCAAACTATGTCGACGTTGATTGTAGTATTCCAATGTGCTTTGGAAAGAATGGTTCAGATCCAGACGTTTGTAGTGGAAAAGGACATTGCGTAACGCTAGATACCTGTGCGTGTTTCAGAGGTTATGTTGGAGCGACTTGCTCCTCCATCTACTCTGGAATAGTTTATGCAACTGGTACAAATAACTATGGTCAACTTGGTGACGGATACATGTTTGCTCAGAATTTGTTTGTATCAAAAGCAAACATTTTTGTTGGCATTCAAGCAGTTGCCGTGTCAGCTGGTGATAAATTCTCACTAGTGTTGAGTTCTGATGGTACAGTATACTCTGCTGGTTCAAACACAAGAGGCCAGCTGGGTGATGGTACAACTGTTAACAAGAATCAAACCAATACAATAGTTCTTGGTTTGATAGGTCAAAAGATAATAGATATCTCTGCAGGTCAAATTCACTGTCTCGCAATATCTGATACGGGCATGTTATTCTCATGGGGAGGTAACACCAAAGGACAACTTGGTATAGGAACAACAGTCGATTCTCTGACTGCCGTGCAAGTGACTGGTGATATAGGTAACTCTTCTGTTGTACAAGTTGCAACTGGAAGAGAATTTTCAGTTGTTCTAACAAGAAACGGTACTGTTTTTACGTTTGGAGAAAACGGCCAATACCAATTGGGAGACAATACAGCAGTTTCTAAAACTGTTCCAACGCAAGTATACTTGACAGGACTTATCTATCGAAAGAGAGTTGTTCAAATCGCAGCTGGTTCTATTCACGTTACAGTTTTAACAACTGATGGAATCGTGTATGCATGGGGAAACAACGATAATAACAATCTTGGTACTGGTAATACTGTTACTGCTCCTACTGCAGTACTGCTAGCAGGTGCATTGACTGGAAAAGTAATTGTGAAAATCAGTTCTGGATCAGGATCTAACTTGGCCTTGGACAACACGGGAAATGTTTATGCTTGGGGTCACAACGCTTACGGTCAATTAGGTTCAGGTGCCACTACAGTTCTTACGACACCTACAAAAGTTATGTCCAACATGACAGCAATATTTGCTGGTACAGCGACAATAACCACTGGATTCACATCTGCGTCATTCGGTATTAACTATCTCGGTCGAATTTTGGCCTGGGGATACGGAATTCTGTTAGGTGTTGGTAAAGATAGCACAAGTAACGTACTGTCACCAACTGCGTTCAATTCACGATATCCTAATCGAACTGTGTATGATATTAATAGCTTTGAAACGCATACGTTAGCTATATATCAGAACACTACAACATGTAACAACTATCTATATGATGAACCAGAAGTTTGTAACTTCCATGGAGATTGTGTAGGAGTTGATACTTGCAGCTGCTACCCAGGTTATACAGGCGATACTTGCAATGAGTACATGTGCAATGGAATAAGTGCCGCTGATAGCAGCGTATGCTCATCAAATGGCACTTGTATAGCTTCTAACACATGTGTATGTAACGCAGGATACATAGGAACGAACTGTGAGCAACAAGTATACGGTGCGCTCTACGGAGTTGGAAGAAACTTGAACGCTGAGCTAGGAGATGATAATTTGGTACAAACAAATTCATTGGTCAAGACATCTGGTTACTTGTTTGACACTCCAGTTGTACAAATAGCAGCTGGTTACTACTCTAGTATTGCGTTAACACCAGATGGAACAGTTTACGTTTGGGGTTCTAATGCTAATTCTCAAATTGTGTATAATGCTGCTGGAGCTCAAACAGTACGTCATAGACCGTTACCACTGGTATACAACATGACATATATTTATGGAGCAGAATATGCGACTTATGCGTTAACAAACAGCACTCGTTTATGGGCATGGGGTAGAGTTACTAATGGCCAAGGCATGTCAGAGTCAGTAGTAGCAGCACCTTACACATTCCCTATACTCTCTGCATTAGCTGCTCCTGTAAGAAAAATCCAATCAGGAACAGGATTTGTAGTCGTACTTACTAATGACGGAGTAATCTATTCATGGGGAACAAACACGAACGGAGAAACAGGACAGTGTACCACGGCAACAACAGTATCATCCAATCCAGTACAGCCAGTGAAGGGTATCTTGGCTCTGAGAAAGTTTGTAGATATCTCTTGTGGAACTGCTCATTGCTTGGCGTTGTCAACAAACGCTGATATCTATTCTTGGGGTTTAAACGCAGACGGTCAACTAGGTGACGGATCAACAATCACAAAAATCTGTGGTATTCAAGTAATACAAACAGTGTTGTACCATGTTGTGATACTTGCTGTTAGAGCGACTCAGGCATCTTCGTATGCACTTTCTTCATCTGGAAACGTTTATGTGTGGGGTAAGAACGATGTTGGACAACTAGGCATTAATAGTATTGTTTCGCAATCAAATCCTGTCCAAGTCAACATCACTAATGTTATCTCGTTGGAAGTTTCAAAGATCATTCCTGATGCGAACGCATACCCGCATGTTTTGGCTCTAACTTCTAATGGAGTTGGTTATGGATGGGGTTCATGTACTTATGGTGAATGTGGTGACTCTGGAACAGCACAAAAGAACAAACCAAGTCAATGGACGTTGACATTACCAACAGGTAGCTCAGTTGTTAGTATGGCACCAGGAGCATATCACTCTTTGTTCATTCTGAATGGAACTTTCTGCTATGGTCTTCTGAGCTCCAGTTATGCAGTATGCTCCAATAGAGGTGTATGTGTAGCAACTGATACATGCATATGTAATAATGGATACTATGGAGACAAGTGTGATTCTACTATGTGCTTTGGCGTATCATCTAACGACACAAGTGTATGTTCAGGAAGTGGAGCATGTGTTGACATTGACACCTGCGTTTGTACTAGCGGTGTTATTGGAAAACAATGCAACATTACAGTCAATGGATATGTATGGTCAATAGGTGATAACACTGTGTATGAACTTGGTGATGATCTTAGTGGCTTGACATCAAGTATCACTCGTTATCCAGCTGCGTACCCATTATCGCCAGGTATCTATATTTCGCAAGTAATATGCGGGTTAGATAATACTTTTGTTATTACTACTGCAGGTGACGTGTACGTCTGGGGTAGCAATTTGTACGGCATATCAGGAGCAGGAGATCCAGCATCTGTTGGCTCCTCTCTTTCTACTCCCACAAAGTTGACAACGCAGGCACCTATTGCTGGATTGTCATCAAACAAATATCATACTGCATTTGTTGATTTAAGAGGCAGATTATGGACTGTAGGCGGCGGTAGCGTAGGTAATGGTTTGTTAGGAAATACTTCGTATCCGTTATTTACCTACGTACCTATTATCGTTGGATATAACCTCAATAGTACCAATGTCACGCAGGTATCTGCAGGGTTGTACCATTCAGTTGTACTAACAAGCACCGGAATTGTATACTCATTTGGAAGAAACGTAGAAGGTCAAATTGGCGATGGTACAACGGTAAATGCACTTGTTCCTACTCTAACAGGAACTACAACTGAATTTGGAGGGTTCTTGAGAAACAGACGTGCAATAGCTGTACAAGCAGGAGATTACCACACATTGATTCTATTAGATCGAGGTGATATTTTCTTGGTTGGTGCAAACACTAATGGTCAGCTAGGAGATGGCTCAGTAAATACTAAAAAGCATCCAAGGCAGCTACTAGGCTTACTATACAATAATTCTGCTATTGCTATAGGTGCTGGGTTAGGTACGAGTTATGCAGTAACAGGAGATGGTAGAGCATTTTCTTGGGGAGCAACAACAAATGGCGCTTTAGGAATCAATGTTGTTACAGGAAATCAACTCACTCCTGTGCCAATGGCTGGTATTAGTACAGCTGTTTCTATTCGAGCATCAGTCGCTGCTAGTGTAGTCATGATAACAACGTCAAGTAATACAGTATACGGTGCTGGTATCAATACTCAAGGTATGATTGGAGATGGCACTACAACACAGAGAAATGTTAGCGTACTATCTGCTAACTCGTACCCAATTAGGTATACAGTGGCAGCCGCAGCTTCTGTTCGTCACTCAGCATTCTTGATGGATGGAATGAGATGCTTTGGTCTATTTGCAGATGATCCTATTGTTTGTGGTCTACAAGGCACATGCATTGCACAAAACACGTGCGTTTGTAATAGTGGATACACTGGAGCAAATTGCACAATTCCAATTTGTAACAATATACTATCAAACGACACTGCTGTATGTTCGGGAAATGGTAGGTGCATGCTGCCCGATTTCTGTGATTGTTACGCGGGTTATGCAGGTACCTATTGCGACGCAAGAAGTACTTCATACTTTTTATTCAGTGTTGGAACTAGTGCCAATAATGCACTTGGTGATGGAGTATACGTTGTCAATAGATACGTACCTGCAATCGCTTCCACGTTGTATAAACAACGTTTCCACTTTGTAATATCTGGTGAAGCTTACAGTGTAGCATTTAATTTGGAAACGAATGTTACTGTGGGCTGGGGAGCAAACTCCAATGGCGAATTAGCGCTATCTCACTTCAATTCGCCAGTAGTATATCCTACACGCACATGGATTGGATATTCGCCTATCAAAATGTGTGCTGGCACGCATACAATGCTACTTGACAGAAATAACAAGATTTGGACGGTAGGACGAAACAACTATGGACAAATCGGAAACAACGTCGCTGGTAACATTAATACACCTTTCCAAGTAAGCACCATGATACCTGGGAACGAATCATATGTCGACATTGGTTGTAGTTTTTGGAATTCTGCTGCGGTCACAGCGAGCGGAGTTGTATATATTTGGGGCTACAATGATGCTGGTAATCAACTGGCTCGAACTGCGTTTACAGTAAACTTCAATGGTCTACCTTCTCGTATGGTGGGAGCTATTGGAAACAAGCGTGTAGTACGTATAAGACCAGGATATAGTACCACTGTGGCGATATGTGATGATGGAACTATTTGGGCAGTCGGTAACAATGCAATGGGACAGATTGGAGATGGAACATTACTGACGAGAACTAAAGCAATAGAAACTGCAATCAGTTTAAGAGGCATACCAGTAGTTGATTATGGATCTGACTACATACCTCATAATCAGTATTTTACCCTTCGTAATGGTTCTGTAGCTGCATGGGGTCTTGGAGGAACATATGGTTTCCCAGATGCTGCAACTGCTGATCGTCCTAAACCTGTTATACTTTCATTAATTCCTTACCCAGTAACTAGAGTGAAATGTGGCTGGTATACATGTTATGCATTAACAAACGCTACATATAACATCACTGGTTGGGCTTACGTTGCAGATCACTTGGGTGATGGAACTTCTGGTCCTGTTCGAAATAGACCATCGCTTATTGCTAACATGAATGCCAACAGATACGTAGCAGACGCTGCGCCAGGATATAATGGTAACACTATCCTTTTGTTAAAGTCAAGATCATGCTTTGGATACGTATTTGATGATATCTATGTTTGTAGCATGAGAGGTACATGTGTAGACGAAGACACGTGTTCTTGTTTACCAAACTATTATGGTAGCGACTGCAGTATCAAGTCATGCTTTGGCATCAACTCTACGGACACTACAGTATGCTCAGGAAATGGTGCTTGTCTAGCTTATAATACCTGCTCATGTCGACTAGGCTACAGTGGCAGCGATTGTTCTGTTCCAAACACAGGTTACATAGTTTCTGCTGGTGATGATACATACTATCAGTTAGGAGATAACAACGTCAACGTAGTTGGACAGAGCAAGTACATACAACCTGATCCACTTGCCTTGTTAGCAAAACGAGTTTTCCTAGTTGGAGCAGGAGCAAAATATACATTATTTTTAACTACTGGAAATGAACTCTTTGGAATGGGTTTGAATCAGTATGGTATACTAGGAAGTAGCTCTATCTCAAACTCCACGGGAATGTTTATTACGCCCTTGTTCCCTCAATTCTGGGGCACTATCAAATCAATGGTTGCAGGTACTTATATTGCAATGATGCTAGACACCAACGGTCAACTGTACACGTGGGGTACTCCTGCAGGTGTAGGACAACTTGGTTTAGGATCAACAACAACAGTGAAAGTACCTACGCTGGTTAATGTAACATCAAATGATACAATATCATCTTACAGTTGTGGCTTGACACATACTGTAGTTTCTACAGCAACTACAGGCACCGTTTATGCTTGGGGTCAGAATAATCTTGGTCAAGTTGGAGGTTTGTTTTTTGTTTTTTAAACTAACTCTGTAGATAACACAAATACAAATAGAAACACACCAGTCGTTGTTGGAGGTATATTCTTTGATTTGACAATATTTATTGTTTCTGTCTCTGCTGGTGCTTACCATAACATGGCGCTTAGCTCTGATGGTCAAGTATTTACGTGGGGTTCAGCAGGAAGTGGACAAATTGGTGACACATACACTGTCTCACGCACATTACCAGTTAGAGTTAAAGGTCTCCTTTCAAATCTCGTTGTTACCTCAATTGGTGCTGGAGTTGACTACTCTGTAGCGCTAGCATCAAACGGTCAGATTTACTCATGGGGATACAATAACAAAGGTCAACTAGGTGATAACACAACTGTATCAAAGAGTGTACCTACTCTAGTTCTAGGTATCAAGAATGTCACTAGAATTAGCGTTGGTGGAGCTTACATGATGGCAATAGACTCTGCTGGAAACTTTACTACATGGGGTGATAACTCCAAACGTCAGTTGGGAACAGGTACCAATACAACCAAGCTAGTACCTTCAACTATAACAAAAATTTTCACGCAAACAAACATCACCGCTATGTTTGCAAGTGTGGATCTTACGTATCCTACTTCTTTCCAATTATGGGATGGTATGACATGTTTCTCAAGATTTGCGGAAGATACTGCCGTTTGCGCCAATCTTAAAGGTATTTGTGTTGCCCAAGATTATTGTCAATGCACTGGATACTACAATGGTGCCGATTGTGCAACCTTTAACTGCTTTGGAAAGAACAATTCAGACCCTACGACTTGTAGTGGTCAAGGCAGTTGTATAGCTGCTGATAGTTGTGTTTGCTACCCTGGATATCGTGGCGTACAATGCGAGTATGCTGCTTCAGGATTTGCATATGCTATAGGAGATGGTTCTACAGGTCAAATGGGAGACTCGTACCTATTTAGTTACACTGTACCTTCTCCTGTGGGTGGCCCAGTCTTTAGAAAAATAGTAACCAGTATTGCAGCAGGTGCGACTGTTTCTCCCTCTATCAAGAGTTTCACTGTCGCTATTGTCGGTGGAGAAGCATACGCTTGGGGAGATAACTCACTAGGTAAGATTAATTTTAAATATTTCTAATATTGTAGGACAATTAGGAGATGGAACAACTACAACTCGAACAACTCCAGTTAAGGTCACTGGCCTTGCCGCAAGAACATTAATTTCTGTAGACTGTGGTCTTTCTCATACTGCAGTAGTAGATAGTACAGGAACAGTGTGGACATGGGTAAGATTTTTCAAATTTTGTTTAATTTGTTTCAGGGACAAAATGCAGGAGGACAACTTGGAAACGGAGGAACTGTAAATAGTAACGTTCCTGTTCAAGTTGGTGGTGATTTGGCATTATTTACTGTAAGACAAGTTACATGCGGAGATGCATTCACTGCTGCTCTTACTACAACTGGAAAAGTTTACGCTTTTGGTGACAATACCTATGGACAACTAGGCGACAGTACTCAGTTCCAGAGAACGCAACCTGTTAAAGCTGGTTCACAAAATATGGACCAAGACACTATTGCTGTAATAGCAAGTGGTTCTAGACATACACTCGCAGCAGGAAACTTTGGTGCAGTGTACGCATGGGGTGACAGTAAGTTTTTTTCAGACTGTTGACAAAATATAGATACATATGGCCAAATTGGAGATGGTGGAGTAACAAATCCATGGCTAGCTCCAACTCGTGTTACTGACATCAACGTTGCTAATAGAATCGTTATTCATTTAGCAGCAACAAGTTACTCATCAAATGTAGTAACCAAAGATGGAAAATTATTAACATGGGGAGCTAACAACAATAACCAACTTGGTATAGGAGCAACTTCTACCAGAAATACTTCTATCAGCATTATATCAACTGGTTCTCTTACTCCAATATCAGTAACTGCTGGTTATGAGTATGTATTTGCTCAAACTGCTGCTGGTGCTGCGCTAGCATGGGGAGCAGATGATACAGGTCAACTAGGAGATCAATCAGTTGCTACGAACAGAGGTTATGCAGTAACTGTCAAAAACGCATATCCCAATAGAACTATTGCTGCAGTAGCACCTGCTGTCTCTCACACTGTATTGCTATACACTGCAACTCAGTGTTTCGGCCTCCTTACAGACGATCCATTCGTTTGCTCAGAGCGTGGTGTATGCATTGCAGAAGACACTTGTTTATGCCAATCGCAATACCTCGGTAACGATTGCAGTATTACTGTATGCAACGGCATTAATAGCACGGATGTAACAGTATGCAATGGGCATGGATCATGTATGCCAAACGATACTTGCAAATGCGATGATATGTGGACTGGTAGATACTGTGCTACGAATTCATACGGCATACTATTTGGATCTGGTAGAAACGATCATTATCAGTTGGCCATTGGTGATACAACTGCTCGTACCATACTCACAAAGAGTAAAGCAACTGGAGTAAGTCAAGTACCTGTCAAATACGTTGCTACTGGCGACTACTATGCATTGATCGTTACCAACCAAGAAAAAATAGTAGGAGTTGGAGTTAGTAACTACTATCAGTTGAGTGTGCAGGGTGGCTCTACATCTGATCAGAGTGCTGCTGCTACGTTTTCGTTCAGCTACTCAAACACAAGTATCTTGTCTATAAGTGCAGGGTCAAACTTTGCAGGTTTAGTACTTGCTGATAAACGTGTACTGATGTGGGGAGATAATACATACGGCCAACTAGGTCTTGGAATCTCAAGTGGTGGTGCGTACTCGACACCTACACCTATCTTTGCAAGTGTTGTTGGTACACCACTTCAACTCTCTGGCACAATATCACATTGCTTGTTAGTTACTCGCGAAGGACCAGTATACTCATGGGGATCAAATGCGTAAGTTACTCATTATTTCTTATTTATATTTTTAGTGTTGCTCAACTAGGTGATGGAACAAAGGGTAACACTGGTTTGAAACCATACAAGGTACTCTCTGCACTCAACGTGAAAAAATCCATGGCTGTGTTCGCTGGAGCGTTCCATTCTCTAGCACTGACTGTAGATGGAGCAATTTATTCTTGGGGAGATAATCAATACGGACAATTAGGTGATAATACAACGTTGATATCCACTGCTCCTCGTTTAATTCCTGCAATTGTCAAAGGTTTAACATCAACAATTATTGTTGGTATAACTGGTGGCTCGTATCATTCCTGTGGTCTTTCTCTCTCAGGTTCTGTGTACTGCTGGGGTAGAAATGATGTTGGTCAGTTAGGAGATGGCACTGTTGTCGCGAGGTACTTGCCCAAAATCATCACATCCATTCCAGTGCCTATTGTGAGAATTGCTTCTAGCTCTGATGGTCATCTCTTTGCTATGTCAAGTAGTGCAACACTTTACAGTTGGGGATACAACAATGTTGGTCAGTTATCTCAGAATTCAACAAGTACTCCAATATCTACTCCCAAATTAGTTGTACAAGCAGGTAATTTCACATCAAGATGGGCAACTAGCTTTAGCGTCTCCAGTGGTTCTTCTTATGCAATTTACAACACTACAATGTGTTATTACATACTCCAAGACGATCCTGATGTCTGCAGTGGTAACGGTACATGTAACGCTACAGACAATTGTATTTGCAAAACTGGATTCTCTGGTGAACGATGCCAATTCACATCATGCTGGGGTGTCAATATGACAGATCCATCTGTATGTAGTATGCATGGAACATGTCCATATCTGAATACCTGTGTTTGTCAAGCAGGCTTATTCGCAGGACCAAACTGTGAATTTTATGAATGCTTTACTGTTTCGGCCAATAGTACGCAAGTTTGCTCAGGTCATGGTGTTTGTGTAAAATCAAACAACTGTTCATGTACTATTCAGTACACGGGTAACAATTGTCAGTACAAGATATGTTATGGAAGAAATGAAACTGATCCGCTTGTATGTAGTGGACATGGTACATGTATATCACCTGATGTTTGTTCATGTGCTGTTGGTTATACGGGCGGTAACTGTAGTACTCCAATCTGTTCCAGTAGATTTGTTGACTCAAGTACTGGAGAAGTATCTATTGAACTAGTACCAGCCCTAACTACATCGCTTACACCAGATAAATCTAGGATATGTAGTTATCATGGTGTATGTAACTCACCTGGAGTATGTACATGTGCTGCTAACTGGACTGATCCATACTGCTCAACTCCTGTCTGTGCAGGTAGAAACGCATCAGATCCTCTAGTTTGTAACTCTGGTAAGAACGGTACCTGTATATTGCCAAATAATTGTACCTGTCTTACCAAGTATGTGAATGGAGTTTGTAAACCTCTTGAATGTTGGGGTAAAAACATGACATCAGGACCTCTACCATGTAACCAAGCCACTATCAGTGTTAAAGACGATATTGGAGGTTATTGTATCAACATAGACACTTGTCTGTGTAAGTTTGGTGTTGGAGGTATAGAATGTGACCAATTCATATGTTGGGATACGCTATCAAAGAACAAGACTGTTTGCTCTGGGAACGGAACGTGTATAGCTTACAATCAGTGTTCGTGTAATACTGGATATACTGGTAAAAACTGTGAGTATATGAAGTGCTTCAAAAAGAAACACACGGATCCTGATGTATGCAACGGTCAGGGTAAATGTGTTGCTCCTGACACATGTCAGTGTTTCGCAGGTTATTCAGGAGCAACTTGTGACGGAATTTACTGCTATGGTCTACCAAACGACAACAGTACTGTATGCAGTGGAAATGGTATATGCTATGATCCTGATTATTGTATTTGTAACAATGGATTCTCTGGTTACGATTGTAGATTTGCTACATGCTTTGGTTTGAACGCTTCGAGTCCCAATGCATGTTCAGGTCATGGACAATGTATTAACATGGACAAATGTTTATGTAACGCAAACTACACCGATAGGTTATGTAATGTACCGATATGCTACGGTGCTGCAGCTACTGCGGCAAACGTAGCAGCAGGCGTTAAAGTATGCTCAGGTTATGGTCAGTGTGTTGGACCTAACAATTGCTCATGTATTCAAAGTCTAAGAGTTGGATCTAATTGTGATGTTAATGTTTGCTTTGGCTACAACGCAACTGATCCACGAGTGTGTAACGGATTTGGAAACTGTACTGCACCTAATTTGTGTTCATGTAGAGCAGGTAAAACGGGTTGGGACTGCAGCACGCCAACATGCTTTGGAAAATACATTACTGACAACACGATCTGCTCAGGACATGGAAAATGTGTTCTTAGTGATACTTGCTTCTGCGATTCAGCATGGAGTGGACCAGAGTGTCAATTCTCAGTATGTTATGGTGTTTCGGCCAACGATAGTAACGTGTGTTCCACACATGGACAGTGTACAAGTCCCAAGAATTGCTCCTGCAATGCTGGATATACTGACTACAACTGTAACTCACCTATTTGTTTCAACAAGAACTCGACTGATTCTTCTGTATGCTCCTCACATGGTGTATGTATAGCTCCTGATCAATGTGCTTGCTCAACTGGTTATACAACTGCGAACTGCTCATTACCTATATGTTTTGGCGTGTTAGCAAACGATTCAAGCGTTTGTTCTGCCAATGGTACTTGTACAGCATATAATGTTTGTAACTGTACAGCAGGTTACGCAGGAAGTAACTGTCAGATTCCCAAATGCTTTGGAAAGAAAGCAAACACGTCAACAGTGTGCTCAGGTGCAGGAACTTGTGTCGCTTTAGATACCTGTTTATGCTCAAACGAAACTACTGGTATCAAATGCGAATTCACTATCTGCTACGATAAAAACAGTAGTGATCCTACGATATGCTCAGGCCAAGGTGTTTGTTCGTCTTACAACAACTGTACATGTAACAGTACTTATTATGGTCCTCAATGCGATATTCCAGTATGTCATTCGATTCCAGCTAGCAACTCTTCCGTTTGCCACGGCAATGGAAACTGCACAGCTCCTAATACATGTGTATGCGATTCGTACCACAGTGGAAGTTCATGTGCTCATCCTATCTGCTTCGGTAAGCATGTAACAAATGCAACAATATGTTCTGGTCATGGTACATGTACATCACCAAATGCATGCAACTGTACAAGTGGATATGTCGGTGCTGAATGTGAGATACCTCTATGCTTCGGTTTGGCAGCAACAGATCCAAACGTATGTAGCTATTCAAATGGTACTTGTACATCTCATGATGTTTGTGTGTGTAATACTGGGTACGCAGGTCAACGCTGCGAAAATTCGCTTTGCTACGGAATAGAGTCGAACCAACCAAATGTTTGTTCTGGAAATGGTACATGTGCAGCTCCAAACAGATGTATATGTAATGTTGGAAAGAATGGCACAGCTTGTGGAGATAACATATGCTACGGCCTATCTAGCAATGCTCCATCCGTCTGCTCAGGACATGGTTCGTGTATGTCTCCTGATTCGTGCGCATGCGTCGCAGGTTATGCTGGATCCATGTGCGAACTTACCAAGTGTTTTGGTTTGGACAGCAGCAATGCAAGTATCTGTAATGGACAAGGTATCTGTGCGCTACCTAACGTTTGTGTATGCAATAGTACTTATACAGGTGCTCAATGTACCGATCCTGTATGCTACGGCAGAAACCAGTCAGATCCTTTGATCTGCTCTGGACTTGGTAGTTGTATCGCTCCTGATACTTGCGTTTGTGTAGGAAACAATACAGGAGTAGACTGCTCAATACTAATTTGTTATGGAATACTCGCCACTGACGACAGCGTTTGTTCATACAGAAATGGAACATGTATTGCTGCAAACACGTGCAACTGTACTTCAGGATATATTGGAACACAATGCGAAACACCTCTTTGTTTCGGTACTGCCTCGTACAATCCAAGTGTATGCACTGGCAACGGTACATGTATATTACATGATACTTGTGTATGTTTACCAGGTATAGCAGGTGATCGATGTCAAAACATTATGTGTTATGGCACTGCTCACACAGATCCAAGTGTATGTACAGGACGTGGTTTGTGTACAGCACCAGATAGTTGTCTATGCTATGACGGCTACACAGACAGTCAGTGCGAGTCAATTCTATGCTACGGTATCAAACATACAAATACAAGTGTTTGTAACCATCAAGGTGATTGTGTTGCTCCAGATACTTGCGTGTGTAGTGCTGAGTATTCTGGGCCTAGATGTACTGATCCTACTTGCTTTGGAAAGAAACAAGATGATCCAACTATTTGTAGTGGACTTGGCTCATGTGTTGCTCCTAACACTTGTCAATGCCAAACAGGTTATGTAGGTCCAAGATGCAACATACCAATATGTTATGGGCTCAATGCTTCAAACCCATTAGTTTGCTCATACAGAAATGGAACCTGCGTCTCGAAAGACAAGTGTACCTGCAACGCTGGATATACTGGAACTAACTGTGAGGTTCCTATCTGTTATAATGTATTAGCAACCAAGCCAAGAGTGTGCTCAGGATACGGTACTTGTGCATCCAAAGATAACTGTGTTTGTGTCTCTGGAAAAACAGGACTACAATGTGAACAAAATATTTGCTTTGGATACAACAGCACTGATACACAAGTATGTTCAGGTCATGGAGCGTGCGTCGATCCTGATGTATGCTTATGCGACACTGGATTTAGTGATGCAAACTGTAACTTGACTGTATGCTATCAATTGGAGAGTAACAGCCCATATGTATGTAATGGACAAGGTAGTTGTGTAGCACCCGATACATGTGTCTGTAACGCTACTTACTCTGGTGATGAATGTACAGATCCTGTATGCTATGGTAAGCTTCAAGCAGATCCCAACCTTTGTGGAAGCTTGGGCGAATGTATCGCACCTGACACTTGTCAATGTCAAACTGGTTATGTTGGAGATGAGTGTACGATTCCAGTGTGTTACGGTATCAACGCAACTGATCCATCAGTATGTTCAAACTCAAATGGTACATGTACAGCAAAAGACAAATGTGTTTGTGCTACTGGCTACGAGGGTTCACAATGTGAAACACCGTTGTGTTTCGATATACTTGCGACAAAACCAAAAGTGTGCTCTAGTAATGGACAATGTGTAGCAAAAGACACCTGTGTTTGTACACCAGGAAAAGTAGGAGATCAATGCGAGTTAAATGTATGCTTTGGATACAACAACACCGATCCTAATGTATGCTCTGGACATGGTACCTGTGATTCGCCTGGAGTATGCACATGTGTCGATGGATTTACAGATTATCACTGTAACACAACGATCTGCTATGGAGTTAACGGAAGTGATCCATTAGTATGCAATGGTCAAGGAACTTGCGATTTACCAGACACTTGCGTATGTAACAGTAGATATACTGGCTTATTATGTACGCATCCTGTTTGTTATGGAAAAATATCCATCGATCCTGCATTATGTAGTGGAAACGGATCATGCATTGCGCCAGACATCTGTCAGTGCTCATCAGGCTATGTTGGAGACGAGTGTGATATTCCTGTTTGTTATGGTTTGAACGCAACAGATCCACTAGTCTGTTCCAACTCTAATGGTACTTGTGCATTGAAAGACAAGTGCGTTTGCAATACAGGATATACAGGTTCTCAATGCGAGATACCAATTTGCTATGGAACACTAGCCACAAAATCAAGAGTTTGCTCTGGATATGGTACATGTGCCTCAAAAGATAATTGTGTATGCTTGCCAGGCAAAGTTGGAGATCAATGTGAACTTAACGTCTGCTTTGGATATAATAACACTGACCCTAGTGTATGCTCCGGACGTGGTTCCTGTAAATCACCAGGAAACTGTACTTGTAACAAAGGCTATAGAGGTAGTATGTGTGAATTAACTATTTGTTACGAGAGTGATTCTGGAAACACGCTTGGACCTGTATGTAATGGCCAAGGAGCTTGTGTTGCTCCAAACACTTGCGTATGCAACAACCAATACGCTGGTTCTAAATGTACAATACCAATATGTTATGGAAAGTTGGCAAGCAACACTACTGTATGCTCTGGTCACGGAACATGCGTATCTCCGAACAACTGTAATTGTACCACAGGATATGAAGGCTCTGTCTGTCAAGAAACAATTTGCTACGGTATCAATACGTCAAATGCTACAATCTGTAGTGGACATGGAACATGTGCCGCTCCTGACACTTGCGTATGTGATAACCAATACAAAGGATATCAGTGCAATATTCCAGTATGTTTAGGAAATTGCTCTGGTCATGGAACGTGTACTGCACCAAGTACATGTCAATGCGATCCTAGTTACTCTGGTTCTAACTGTAGCATCATTCACTGTTACGACAGTGATACCCTGAACTCTACAGGACCTGTATGTAGCGGTAGAGGGTCATGTATTGCTCCTGATACGTGCAAATGTACAACTCCTCATTACTATGGGCCACTCTGTAACATCACTAACTGTTACGGAATATCAATGGAGAACTCTACAGTCTGTTCTGGCGTTGGAAACTGTACTGCACCTGATCAATGCGTATGTCCAACTGGATACTTGGGTTACTCATGTGAAACTCATACATGCTATGGACTCAGTCAGTATGCCGAAAATGTTTGTCACAAACATGGAAATTGTACTGCGCTTGACGTTTGTACATGTGACCCAGCATACGGTGGTTTCGATTGCGAACATCCACTCAAACTTGTACTAATAGAAACATTCCCTCAAACAGCAAGACTAGACGCTCCTATAAAACTCATTGCTCAGGATCTAACACTCATCGATTGCGAACTAGAGTGTGTTTTCATATACGGCGATCAAGTTAAGAACGTAACACCAATTGCAAACGACACGACAAGTATCACCTGCAATAATCCAATACAAGCTGTCCATGATGCTAGAATTTCAGTCACTGCCAAGTGTACTACCGACACATCTACAAACAGTACCATGTTATACTTTTTGTTTATTGATCCTGTACAAATTGAGTCCAAGATGAATATCTCTCAACTTGGTTGTGATGAGACATCAGACGTACCAGGATCTAGTGGATGTCCACAAAATATGACTATACTTGATCAAGGAAGTATCATTATGAGTTCAGAATTTAATGAGACCACAAAAGTACGCAGAGCTCTCAAATCACTCGTTCCTACTGCAATCTTGAACCAACAAGCCGTTGTAGAGTTTAGAGTCGCTACAACTACAACTGCAAAAGGCAATGTTGTTGAAGGGTGGCTATCCTCACCTGGATCATACGCTGTCGTTGCATTTGAAAACATTGGAACAAAATCGTTAACGCTGCTCTTGAATTCTACTGGTCAGATAGGTTACGCTGCTAGTGCATGTAGTTTTGAGTACGGTACAACGTACAGACTTACACTACTAGCGTCACCACTTCGAACAACATGGTCTGTTACAGGACATGTGTTTGAAATACCTTCATTAATTCAGGTATGCAGTGTACAGTATGTGATACCTGCTGCATGGAATTTCCAAGTTGAAACTTTCTTTAAGAACTCGTTCTCTGTAGTTGTATCACAAAGTAACATACTATTAAAAACGTATGCAACAGATACTGGCAGAAGAGTAGAAGCAGGAGCTGTAACAGGTGGAACAATGACAGTAAGTATCAACAGAATGACTGTTGAATGTCAACCTGGGTATTGTGGAGGTGTAACGACAAAAGCACCAACAGTACTTCCTACTGGAACTTTGAAACCAACAATTATCAGCCATTTCATCGACAATTGGGTTTCATACATGCTAAGTGGTTTAATTGGAGGAGTATTACTAGTGATTATAATAATTGCTTCACTGTTGATATTCCTAGTCGTGAGAAGAATTAGAAATCGTACAACAAAAGTTGGCGTTTATCATGTACCTCCAGAGGCAGAAGAACAAGCCGAACAAGAAGAATTAGATATTCCAAAAGACACTCTCCGCATTATGGACGAAGAGGAAGAAGCAGAAATCTTTAAAATGGTTCATAAATAAAAACACTTCATTTTATTTCATCTTGAGTCTCAACATGAAGCATACCTGATTCTGTTTCTTCTTTTCGAGCGCTAGTATTAAAAGTTATCCATTATAATCTATTTCTTTCACTATTCTACATGTGAGTATGGCTACATTATATGTGTTGTTTGAGGGCTTCTTTCTTTCAAAACCTTAAAAATCAGTTTTGCTTATGTTAAATGTCTGTACAACTTCCACTGTGGTACATACTTGTCCGTCACACTCTAGCACCACTTTGGTACTGTTTAGACGAGTAAACGAATTATTCACGGTGATAGAAATTACGAACTTCCTTAATATTGACCTGATATCCTCCAAACTCTAACGGTAGGCGCTAATCGAGTTCTGTTATCTACGCTAGTAGAATCTAGGTTTGAAAGGTAGTGGCCGAAGAGAAAATGTGAAAATAATCTACTTGTCCATACATTCTTGATTCTGGCACAAAACAACGTGTAGCGGCGACGTAGAAACGAGAAGTTTGTTTTAGATTTCAGTACTGAAGTACTCATTTTGAATACTTCATATTTTGGCGTGAAATGAAAATAACCTCGACAAAATATTGCCGCAAAAGTTCTAAAGTTTTGTCACCTCCACATGAACGTGAATCTAATGTTTCTAATAGGATTTTTTTGTTTTTGGTTGACCAAGACATAGTAAACCAAATTGTTAACGGTAACAAAAAAATTTATGTGCAACATGTCACCACATGCGGTATAACCTCAGAAAGGTACGTTGGCAATAACGTAGATAGTCGCATAACATACATAAATATGACAAAATACGAAATCTGATGCAGATATGAAGAGCTTCACTAGAACAAAAATGCGGTATCTTTTTACTGGTTTCACATGTGAAAAATAGTTGTGCAAAACATTTATTATTCAAAAGAGCGAACAAGATTAAATATATTTTCTTCCTCTTCTTCATCCATAACTCGAACAGTATCTTTTGGCATTTCCATTTCTGACATACCATCATTATTAGTGTCAGCAGTTGCTGTGTCATCGGTAATATACACAGTCTTTGTCCGCTTTCTATACCTATGAATTGCAAACGCCACAAGCGCAGTCACGACTATTGCCACCAAAGTAAGAAGAATAAGCATTACTATCAGCACATAAACAACCCAATTATTTCCCAAAGTATAGACAGTCGGCGAAACAGGTGCTACATATGGTGCTTTTGTTACACCACAATATCCTGGTTGGCATTCTACTGACATTCTGCTCAACTGTAGAGTCATAGTATCACCAGAAGGTACTGCATTGTCAACAAGTACTCGTTCATCGGCTCTACGAGCTCCAAACTTGAGTAACATGTTACTCTGTGAAACTAAAACAGTATAAGTTCTGTTCATGAACACATCTGCTTCAAAATTCCATCCTGTTGGAAGTGTGAATTGCGTCAAACATATCTGCTTGAGCGCGGGTAATGTAACCACAGTGCCTGTTACAGCATACGTTGTCTTGTATGGGAAGAGCATTAAATACATCCGATAAGCTACGCCATATTCAAAATTGCATATACTTGACGAATAACCTGTTTGACCTGATATGTTTACCAACATTGTCAACGATTTGATTCCAGTATTCTCAAATGCGATAACATAAAATGCTCCTGGTGATGATATCCATGCTTCTACTATATTTCCAGCAGCATTTGTTGTTTTGTCAATATTTACTTCGACTACCGCTTGTTTGTTTAGCATTGGTTCAGGTTTTAGTGACCTAAGTGCTCTTCTACCTTGTATTGACGAATTAAATACGGAACTAATGATCAGTCCATTGTCGGCAATTGTTAACGATGGACATCCATCTACTCCTGGAATATCTGATCCATCACTACATCCTAGTTCGGTAACATTCAGTTGTGATGCTTCTTCAGTATCTATATATCGAACGTAGAGAGCAGTTGTATTGTCAAACTCACTTGTATCCGTGGAGCATCTAACAGCCACGTAGATCTTTGTATCACGAGCAGCTGTTATTGGATTCACACAGGTAACGCTTGTATTGTCATATGTAGTAGGGGTGACTGTCGAGAACATTTCGCTACTGACGTAGAACAAGCATGCTAATGTACAGTTCACCTGAGAAAGATCTAATGTATGAATTTTGAGTGTGTCTCCAAACGATACAGATAAAGGTGACGTGGAAACTGGCACGATGCCAATTGGGTACTGACAAGTTAGACCTGCATAGCGCTCATAGCAGGAACAGTTATTCGCTGCTGTGCACTTTCCATTACCGTAACAAACACTTGTGTCATTAGCTAGCTTTCCATAGCATGTTATTAGCTCACAGCTGTCGCCAGTATGTCCATCAGGACATAAACACTTATTATAGTCCACACATGCTCCTACACTGTTGCATGCAGATGAATTAGACAGTCCATAGCATACAGTGCCGTTGCAGAACTGTCCACTAAACTGTGGGAAACATTGGCATGTGTTTGGAGCAACACATGTACCTTGTCCATTACATAGTGTGTCTGAAGGGTTTATGGTGCTATTTCCATAGCATATGATACCCTCACAAGTTGATCCTTCATATCCACTAGAGCATGTACAGGTATCGAATGCTGTACAGTTTCCATGGCTAGAGCAAACAGTACTATTAGCACCACTGATACCATGGCATATTGGTATCTCGCATTCTTGTCCTGTATGAGTTGTATTGCATACACAGTGGTCAGGTGTCACACACTGACCATTTGAGCTACATGCCATTCCATTAATTCCTAGTGAATCGTTTCCATAGCATATTACTGCATCACACGCTAGTCCACGATAGCCAACATCACACGAGCATACATCAGGGTTTGTACAGTTACCATGACCAGAGCAGATATTGTGATCTGTGCTATTATGTCCAAAACATACAGGATTAGTACATTCTGAACCTGTATAGGTACTGTTGCATATACAGGTATTAGGTAGTGTACATATACCTTGGCTGTTGCATACATTTGCATCCAATGAGTCCCAGTCAAAACATATTGCAGCATTACATTGATCTCTACGGTAGCCTGCTACGCATTCGCATGTATCTGTTTCTGTGCACGTTCCATGACCAGAACAAACGTTTGGATCAGTATCTGCTATTCCGTAGCAAGTAAAGTGATCACACAGACTTCCACTTCTTCCCACATCACACAAACACGTGTCCTTGTTTATACAGGCACCATTTCCAGAGCATACATATGTTGCTGTAGCGAGTTCTCCAAAGCAAATTGGTATTTCACATTGATCTCCTGTGTGACCAACAGTACAGTTGCATACATTGTACTCAATGCAGGTACCATTTCGATTGTTACAAACAGCATTGCTGGAGCCATTGATGCCGTAGCATATTGGTATAGAGCACTCTAATCCTGTATATCCGTTATTACATGAACACGTATCTGGTAATATACAAGAACCATGTCCAGAGCAACTAGTTACAGCTGATGCGTTCTTTCCAAAGCAGATAGGGTATTGACACTTGGTACCTACATAAGTACTGTTACAAACGCATGTGTTTGGAGCAACACATGTGCCTTGTGAATTACATACTTGAGATGATGTTGTATCTTTATCAAAGCACGTAATAATATCACACTTGGACCCTTTGTACCCAGTTTGACACACACATCTGTCGGGTGACGCACAAGTTCCATGGCCCGAGCAAACGTTGCTATCTGTACTATTATATCCATAACATGTTGAGAATTGGCACCTGTCACCAGATTTTCCTGCATCACAACTGCAAGTATCTTTGTGTACACACTTGCCGTAACCAGAACAAACTGTAGTAGAAGTGGCAAGTAGTGAGAAGCAAATTGGTACTTCACACTCGTCACCCGTATGACCTTCTGTACAGTTACATGTGTTGTAAGACACACAAGTTCCATTCATATTGTTACATACTGAACTGTTTGTACCATTAATTCCATAGCATATTGGTATGTGACAATCTAGACCAGTGTAGCCTCTATTACACGAACAAACATCAGGTAGAATACAATCTCCATGAGTAGAGCAACTAGTTACAGCTGATGAGTTCTTTCCAAAGCAGATAGGGTACTGACATTTAGGTCCAACATAAGTATTGTTGCAAACACAAACATCAGGTCTAACGCACTGTCCTTGTCCACTGCAAACTTGAGCGTTAGTGCTGTCTTTGGCATGACAAACAATGACTTCACAATTAGGCCCTTTGTATCCTGTTTGACATACACATTTGTCTGGAGCTACGCATGAACCATGTCCTGAGCACGTAGCTACATCTGTACTATTTATGCCATAACATAAATTATACTGGCATCGATCGCCAGTTTTTCCTGTGTTGCATGTACAAACATTTTTGTTAACGCAGTTTCCATATCCAGAACAAACTGTAGGTTCTTCTGCATCTTTTCCAAAGCATACGGAGATATGACATCTATCACCAACGTGACCCTCTGTACAGTTGCAAGTATCATATGCTAAGCAGGTTCCATTTCCATAGTTGCAAACTGAGCTATTGGTTGCATTGATACCGTAACAGATGGGAATGTTGCAATATAATCCAGTATAACCAACATCACATGAACAAGTGTCATATGCAATACAGTCTCCTAACCCTGAGCACACTGAGCTTTGTGTAGAATTTACTCCAAAGCAAATAGGGTATTGGCACATGGAGCCAGTGTAGGTGCTATTGCATACACATTTGTTTGGTGCAATACAGATACCTTGACCATTACATACTGATGTGTTTGTCGTGTCTTTGCCGAAACATGATATTGTTTCACATGTAGTGCCTTTATACCCTGATAGACAAGAACACATATCAGGAGCTACACATGAACCATGTCCACTGCAAACTTCTGGATCACTACTGTTCTTTCCAAAGCAAATACTTAGCTCGCATTGAGTACCGACTTGTCCTGTCTTGCAGGTGCAGTTGTTGATTGCTGTACAATTTCCGTTGCCAGAACAAACAGTAGGACTACTCGCAGCAATTCCAAAGCATGATGGATACTGACAGAAAGTACCAGAGTATCCAGTTGTACAATTACATACGTTCTTTTCTGTACAGTTTCCGCGATTAGAACATACTGATGGGTCAATAGCAGAGACATTGTTACATAGTGGTATGGAACAATCACTGAATACATATCCTGTGTTACATTGGCAAGTATTTGGTAATACACACTGACCTCTTCCAGAACATTGAGTAGCATCTGTAATGTTCTTGCTAAAGCAGATTGGGTACTCGCAGTTGTTACCTGTATAGAATGAATTACATAAACAGGTATTAGGCGCAATGCATGTACCTTGTCCGTTACATACTGTGTTGTTTGCTGTATCAACACTATTACAAATCGTTCTATTGCATGCTGATCCTCTATATCCTGCATTACAAATACATTGATCAGGAGCTGCACATGTTCCACGACCTGAACAAACGGTAGGATCAGAGCTATTGGTTCCAAAGCATACATTAAGTTCACATTGAGTACCAACACGTCCATTAAAGCATGAACATTGATTATAGGAAGTACAGTTTCCGCCGCCTGAGCATACAGAGGCTGAAGTGCCAACAACTCCATAACAGATCGGAATTTCACATTTTGAGGCAGTGTAGCCAGTGTTACAACTACATGTATCTTTTGCAATGCATGTTCCTTGTGAATTGGTGCACACAGACGAGTTCGTTCCATTGATGCCAAAACAAATCGGTATACTGCATGCTATACCTGTATAACCAGTTGTACAGTTGCATGTATCAGGTAAACGACAAGTACCATGTGAAGAACAGACACTACTGTTTGTAGCATTTAGTCCAAAGCATATTGGTAGCGTACAGTCAATACCAGTGTATGTAACGTTACACGAACAAGTATTTGCAGCAACACAGGTACCTTGTCCGTTGCATACAGTAGTATTAGTAGTATCTCTTCCCCAACAGTTAATGATCTCACATTGTGACCCTCTATAGCCAGGTGCACATGCACAGGTGTTAGGAGCAGTACAATTTCCATGTCCACTACATACTGTGCTATCACTGCTGTTCTTTCCAAAGCACACATTAAGTTGGCACATATTTCCGGTCTTTCCAGCTGTGCAAGTACATACATTTGTAGCTGTACAGTTTCCAAATCCAGAACATACTGTTGGCTGTGATCCAGATATTCCGAAACATGTAGGAATTTGACAATTAGTGCCTGAGAAACCAGTTGTACAATTACAGGTATCTTTTTCTACGCATGCTCCATGTGACGAGCAAACACTACTATCATTGCTGATAATGTTAAAGCACATTGGTATAGAGCAGTTATCTGACCCATAACCAGTGGAGCATTGGCAAGTATTTGCAGCAACACATGCACCATGTGATGAACATACAGTTGGATTGGAGCTGTTCTTACCAAAACACAAAGGTAGTTCGCAATTACTGCCTACATAACCAGTAGAGCAGGAGCAATTCTGAGGAGATACACAGGTACCATGTCCTGAGCAGCTGTTTGAATTATTTGATGAGTATGAGTAGCATATTGGGAACTGACACCTATCTCCATCATATCTCAGATCACAGAGACAAACGTCTTGTAGCACGCATGAGCCATGTCCAGAGCATTGTGTTGGATCTGTTGAAAGCTTATTGAAGCATGTTGGCGTACTACAATCCCATCCAGAGCTTCCTGGCCGACAAGTACATACGTTTGGATTAGTACAATTACCTAATCCATTGCACACTTGCGGATCAGTTGCGTTCAGTCCAAAGCATACGTTCATGTCACACTTGGGTCCAACCTTGTACGCAGTAATACAACTGCATGTATCTGGAGCGATGCATTGACCATATCCATTACAAACAGACATTCCACTTTGTATGTTTGTTGAAGAGGCAGCGATTCCATAGCACACTGGCATGGAACAGTCCAAATCAGTCCATTGCTGTGGATCAGTGCAGTTACAAATATCAGGCGCTGTGCAAGATCCGTGACTGTTACATACATTAGCATCTGTTGAGTTGACTCCGAAACAGGTTGTGTAACTGCACTCCAATCCAGAGTAACCATAGTTACACGTGCATGTGTCTGTAGCATCACATTTTCCATTTCCGCTACAAACACTAGTGTCGTTACTGGCGATGCCAAAGCAGGTAGCATATTCACATTGAGCTCCATAGTATCCAGGTTTACATGTGCATGTATCAGGAGCGGAACAGGCTCCTCTGCCAGAGCAAACTCTTCCGTTTGTGTTCAGATACTTGAAGCACTTGATGTACTCACAATCACTACCGCTATACCCTCTATTACAGCTACACGTATCTTGTTCCACACAATTACCTCTACCATTGCAAACGTATGTAACATTATTTTGCAGTATGTTATTACATATATATTGTTCACCTACAATGTTAATAATATGTACGTTTTCACTTACATTCATTTCCTCCATAGCCCGGATAACAGAAGCATACATCCAAATTCACGCACTTTCCTCTAAGATCTGCTTCATTACATGGTTTTGTACCTGATGTTGAGTTCTTTCCATAGCATGTTAATGGTTGACAAATGCCATTGTATACAGTTGTCAAACAGCTACAATTGTTGTAGCCTATGCAGGTACCATTCTTACCAGAGTCGCATACCGTTGGATTACTTGCATTTTTTCCAAAGCAAATAGGAGTAGAGCAGTAACTATCAACCCAACCAGTTGTACAATTACATTTGTTTGGCTGATAACATGATCCATGGCCAGTGCACGCCAACGACATGTCAACAATGAGATTTACAGTTGGAGCAGGTAGTGTGCTGTATGTTTCTCTTCCTGTGTTTATGTTATAATCTCTGCTTGTACACATTGGTGCACTACAGTTACCACCTGTGTAGCCTGGTGTTGGAAGTGTTGTACATGCGCAATAATTTGGCTGTGAACATACACCCTTTCCGCTACATACCAGCGGATCAGATTCGTTTCTGCCAAAGCACATCTTGATGTTACATGTTGGTCCAGTGTGAGTCGGATAACAGGTACAGTTGTTAGGTGAGGAACAAACACCATGACTTGAGCATACAAGTGGATCATTATCCAATAAGTTGTAGCAAATAGCATACTGACAGTTGTTTCCAGTGTACTTTCCTGCTTGACAAACGCATGTATCTAAATAGGTACATGTACCATGTCCTGAGCAAGTTGCACTACTGGTTTGATTTACTCCAAAGCAAGATGCATATTGACACTTCGGTCCAGAGAAACCTGATCTGCAAACACATGTATCAGTATCTACGCATGTTCCATTTCCAGTACATACGTCAGCGTCATCTTGCAAAATGTTATAACATGTTGTACCATTGTACGTGACATATGAGTTAAAATTTCCAATACCAATGTTTGTAGGATATCTTGACGTATAGTTTGCTGGCTGTTTGAGGAGCGTTGGACTAGTAAAGTACGGTATAGTCAAGTTATAGATAGAAAGCTGTCCATAATTATTCAGACCCCAAACATAGATTTCTCCAGCGCTAGTTAGTACCATACTATGTCCAGCTTTGCTAGTTGTCAACTTGTTAACGTATACATTCGATAATCCAGTTACTAGTTTTGGTAGTAGTCTAGCAGTAGTTGTACCATCTCCGAGTTGACCATTGGCATTCGATCCCCAACAGTAAACTCGTCCTGATAATGTTACTGCACATGAGTAAGAGGTTCCACCACCAAGTCCTGTTACTAACTCTTGGTCCAAACCTTTTACAATACCAGTAGTTAGTCTTGCATTTGTTGTATTATCACCAAGTTGTCCATTCGCATTTGAACCCCAGGTATGGATAACACCATCTTGCGTGAGTGCCATAGAATGATAGTCTGAGGCATATACTGATACTGACTGCTTGATAATGAGAATATTCTGATATCCAACAACGTTGTACGGCAACCATGCTGTTTTCGTACCGATGCCAGAAGCTGTTGTACCGTCACCTAATTGACCTTCATCATTTGTTCCCCATGAGTAAACTCTTCCGTCTTTCATGAGAGCTAAACAATGCTTCAGAGCACATGATATCTTTGCAGGTGTACCTGTAAAGTTATACACTTGAGTAGGAACAGTTACTGCTGTTTGTGCGTAACCTAGACCTAATTGACCTGTGACATCATTTCCCCATACCCATATTGTTTTATCTGACAAGATCATTCCTGATATTGCGTCTCCTGTAGACAGTGAAACAACTGTAGCGTTTCTGTTTTTTGGATTTAATGACAAAATCACTGGTGCTGTTCCACTTGATGAACCAAGTTGATTGCCATTACCAAATTGACCATAGCTGTTTGCACCTATGGTATACACTAACTCTGTAGTGGTAATAATTGAGAAGTACTGATTGCCGCCAACTACGTACTTAATAGGTAACAAGTCCAGTCCAGCGACTCTACTCTTTGTAACATATGGTTTATCAACATTATCACCTGTACCAAGTTGATAGAATGAGTTTCTGCCAGCTGCAAATAAGTATCCAAAGCTTGTACTGTCGCAGAATCTTCCCGAGTACAAATCCTCACAGGAGCAAGTATTATTTGGCATGCACATTCCATGACCGTTGCAAACTAATGGATCGTAGTTGGCAATGTTATTACAGGAGAAGATGCTACAATCATAACCTATGAATCCAGTGAAACAATCGCAGTTGTTTTCTGCACTACAAATACCTCTTGAGCGGCAAACATTAGGATCATCATACATGAAACCAAAGCACGAGGTAGTATTGTACAGAATAGCTGCATGAGTGTTTCCTGCTGCTAGCGTTGATATAATTCGAGTTGGATATGGTGTTGACATACTCACTGGATAGTATCGTGTTGTGCTGATACCAGTACCTAGTTGTCCACTTCCATCACTTCCCCATACTTGCACACTTCCTGTACTATTCATTACGTAAAAGCTATCAGTTAACGCGATAACGTATCGTGGGTTATCTGTTGCTTTTATAGAGAATGGAGTAAATGCAGACACTAGTGTAGCGGTAGAATTGATACCTACTTGACCTGCAGAGTTGGCTCCGGTTGCCAATAGGTTGTATGTACTGGTAACAACTACACTTCCTTGCTTTGATGCTACGAATGATACAATAGCGTTACCAACTAGATTTGGTGCTCGTATCACTGCTGGTGAATACCTCAGTAGTAATGTTCCATCACCTAATTGTCCATAGCTGTTTGAACCCCAACCATAGATCACTCCTCCTGGTGCCAATGCCAGTGCGTGAGTATCTCCTGCAGAGATTGCAACAACAAATATACCGGAAAGAATACTTGTACCAACGACAGTAGGTGTGTTTCTGTTTGTGTTTGTACCATCGCCTAGTTGTCCAAGTGTATTGAAACCCATAGAATAAACAACTCCAGTGTTGGTTAACGCCATGCAATACATGCCACCACATCCTGTGGAGACAGTCACCTTTCCAACTAAACCAATCAAAAGAGTAGCTGTTGCAACATTTGAGCTTGTTCCCAAACCCAATTGTCCATAAATATTGTATCCCCACACCCATGCTCTTCCTAATGTGTCAAGAGCAATCGTGTTACTCTGTCCGCACTTTACCGATGCAATCGAAGTATTAGCATATACTCCTTTTACTAGTGTTGGATTAAGCTTGGCAACTAATGTGCTATCACCAAGTTCATAGTTGTTGTTTGTTCCAAACGCATATAGAGTGTAGTTCATTACTACAACAGTAAATTGACTTCCTGTTGACACTGCTGAGCAAATTTTTCCAAGTAGCAGTCCACCGACGGGTGATGGAACAAAGTACGAGAATTGGAATCCATCTCCCATTTGTCCACTGCTACCGTCTCCTAATAAGTATAAAAATCCAGTAGCTACTTCGCTGCAGTCTTGCGACTTGTAACCTCCAAAACAAGAGCATGAATCTGGAGCAACACATGTACCATGTTTGTTGCAAACATTGGTATCATTATAATTCAATCCAAAGCAGGTATAGGTACTGCAATCAGTGCCATTGTAGCCGTCCCAGCAAGTACAAGTGTCTTGTGCAGTGCAGTTTCCTCTTGCTGAACAGGCAAACGGATCATCTATAAAGTACCCAAAACATCTTGGTGAATTTAGAATGAGATATGAAGTTGGTGCTGTAGAATCTAAACCTGCTACAATGTTTGTAGTAACAGCGTTAGGATAAAGCTTACTAATAGGTATAGCTCGAGGTAATGGTTGTGCAGAAGCACTTACTGTACCTTGACCTAGTTGTCCACGAGTATTATCGCCCCATGAGTATAAATCACCCGTATCTGTTTGAGCAATCATATAATTGACTCCTGTTGTGACTTGGGAAACATTACTGATTAATGCTAAAACAATAGTTGAATTTCTTGTAATTGTTGTGTTATCGCCCAGCTGACCTCTAGCATTGTTACCCCAGGTGTACAAGTTATTTGAGGAATCAATCGCAGTCGAGTACTCGTAACCTGCTGATATTGATCGTACTACAATTCCATTGAGTACTCCTTGAACACGTACAGGTAATAAACGCACAGAAGCAGACAATCCATCTCCAATTTGTCCAAAATTGTTACTTCCCCACGTGTAGAGCTGACCATCTGTTGCTAGCGCCATAGTATGATAGGAACCACACGAAATCGATATGATGATGGCATTTTGGAGAAGACCATTAACCAATGTTGGTGATAAACGATTAGTCAGAGTGTTGTCGCCAATTTGTCCCAGCGAGTTGTTGCCCCAAGTGTAAACTGATCCACCTGCTGTTACAGCTGCAGTGTGATAGTACCCACATGAAACATCAATAATAACGTTATTTGTTACATTCACTCTTCCTGGTGTATATTGTGTATATGCTCCTGTTTGATTCGTTCCAATTTGGCCATATGTAGATGTACCCCAACCGTATAGACTGCCATTATTATCAATCAACATGGCATGTTGATATGATGCACTCAGTATGGCAACGTTGTTTGTAAAAGTAGTTAAGATGTTAACTGGTAGCAGTATAGGTATCGTTGATGAAATACTCGTATTACCGATAACGCCAAACTGATTCAGTCCAATGCCGTACATTAGTCCGCTTGATAACTTGAATATAGAGTATTTGTAACTAGAAGCCACAAGTGTTACACTCGAGCGCAGTAGTGTTACTGGATAGAAAGTTTGCTGGTATACAGGAGAAGCTACAGTTCCAAAGTTCTTGTCGCCTGCTTGTGAGTATGTATTATCACCAGCAGCAACCAGATACCCAGTATATGATTGCTCGCACTGTGTTCCATAGTATCCTTTTCTACACGAGCATGTGTTGAATGAAATGCAGATACCTTTCCCAGAGCAAGTAGTTACATCACTTGAGTTTTTGCCGAAACAGACCTTTGTGCTACAATCAGAACTGAAATACATGGGTTGACAAACGCAGTTATCCAAACTCACACAAACACCTCTCTGACTACACACTAATGGATCGTTGGCTAGATAGCCATAGCACGAAGTTGAGCTGTATAGATATATACCAAACTCATTACCTACTATACCAACTGTTACAGATGATAAGTTGTATGGTGTAAATATATTGTTTGTTGTTCCATCACCAAGTTTGCCGTAGCTATTGGTTCCCCAAACAAATGTTTCTTTGTCCGTTCTTGCAAATCTTGAAAAACTGAAAACATTAAAGTATCGAATAGGAACAGGGACACTAGATTTGGTAAAGAGTTTCGTTGCTGAGCCACCATCTCCTAGTTGTCCACTTGTACCGAGACCTGCTGCGTATAGTGTGCCATTTGCGAGTAAGGCATAGGTGTTATCTGTATCACCTCCTCGCATTAGCGCAACAGGGTAACCAGCTATATTTGATAGTGCTAGATACATCCTCTCTCTGCTTCCAGAAGTGTCACCATATTGATAACAGTTATTAGAACCACACGTATATATGGTTCCGTCATTGTTTAGTGCAACTGAATGAAACTGCGAAGCATGAGCTTTCACAACAAACTTGTTCATCAAACCATACTGAATCTTTGCAATTGATGCTGTTGGAGTGCCTGTTGGTACTTCTGGTCTTCCTAATACCAAGTACTGATTGCTTCCCCAAGAGTAAACCTAAACTATTAATCTATTAGAATTAAACTAACATTTCCTGCTGCTGTAACTGTCAGTACATGTCTCCAATGAACAGATATGTCAACATAAGTTTCATTTGAAGGAAGTGTATTTGGAGTGTAGGGTGTTTGACAGTCTGTAGAAGCTCCTATATATGGTGAGTAACATCTTACGCTACTTACCATTTTGTGCTTGATAGTATGCGTTGTAGCCCCAAATACGAATTTTGTTATTTCTGTCAATAGTGGCGTGATTGCAGTAACTGGAAGAGAACACCTTGAAAGTTAAACCAACCAATGCAGTGATAGATACTGGATACTGTTGAACTGCATTGTTACCAATTCCTAGATAGTAATAGGTGTTTTTACCCCATCCAACTACAATGTTAGCAAGAAGAATTAAATCATACCTATTTCACCTGTAGCAGCATTATGCACAATTGCTCCGGCATCACCTCCTGTTGCAAAGTTGTATGTCTTTTTGACGAGCAGTTGTGACTGAGCAATATATCTTCGATCAACTAAATTTAGCGGCCCATCGCCTAATTGTCCAACATCGTTGTGACCTGCTGCAAACACAAAGTCCTGTGCTATTGCAGAGCAATTCAAACCAGAGTAGCCTGGGTAACAAACACAAAAATCGACTTCCGTGCAGAATCCATTTCCACTGCATGTCTTGTTTGATGATGCTATTATATCAAAGCATATAGGAGTTGTACATTCATTTCCGCTGTATCCTGTTCTACAAACACAGGTGTTGTTTGCAACACATGATCCACGTCCATATCCACATACTGCAGGGTCATCAGGTAAAATGTTATAACACCAGTAAGAGCTACTGAATAGCAAAGAGGTGTGACGGTAAGCAGGATACATCTGTGTTACATATCTTGTAGGTTTGTCCACAATAAAAGCTGTTGGTGTTGATCTAGTGATTGTGGTTCCATCACCAAGCATTCCACGATTGTTAGCACCCATGCCATACAGAGAGCCGTTCCGCGTAAATACCAGTACACTTGTAGATGTAGGTACTAAATAGTCGGTGAGTGCAGTTGTCAGAACTGGATAAAAGGACGATTGTACCACGTATGCATCAGATATATTTGATACTGGTGTTGGTGTTGTTATGTTGGCACTTGTTGAGCTAATATTCAACCCCAAAACGTTGTTGTAGTTCGCTCCGAACGATAGAACAGTACCAGCAGATGTGACGATGAAACTTGCTTGACAACCTGCGCTAATACTTATAATTGGTGTGGTTGTAACTGATGGTAGATATAGTGATGGCAGATATTTGTTGGTTTGTGTTCCATCTCCTAGTTGTCCTCTGTTATTAAGTCCAAATGCAACAAGTTCGCCTCTATCCAACAAAACGAGCGTATGGAAGTCACCTGCTTTGGCAGCGACAGCTTTTCTACCCATCATCCAGGAGCCAAAATCTGTGCTTCCACCGACTAAATATGGTGACGTATAGAAACTATTCATCGTCGATGGATTTTGTGCATATAATCCATCTCCTAATTGTCCCTCGTTTGCTCTTCCAAATCCATAGACTAGACCTGTTGATGTTATGGCGACGGTGTGATACAATCCAGCAGAGATCTGAGTAAAAACAGGATTTCCTGGTACACTTACATACACGGGAGTATACGTGTAGTAGTAAGAGCTATTTCCAAGATTTCCGATTTTGACACCTTCATTGGCGTTACACGAGCAAGTTGTTGAGGAACATGTGACTAACGTAGCTCCTGATAAGCATTGAAGTTGACAGTTATTTGGTGGGGAACTGCCAGCATATCTTGCAGATCCCCATCCAAGCGTATAAATGTATCCAGATGCATCAATCAGTGCAGTGTGAAAGAGATTACTGGAGAATGTACTAAACTTTTGACCAGTTTGTGTAAGCAGGACTGGTTCGTTCAGGATACCAGTAACAGTCGGATCTCTACCGAGAGTACCGTAATAGTTCAATCCCCAACCATATACATCTCCAGCAGAGGAAAGAGCTAGTGTACTATCATAACCAGACAGTATCTGGGTAATATAATTTCCATACAGCAAAGGGTACTGAGTTTTAGTAGGAGTTGATAGCAACGTGCTTAGTTGCTCTCTATCACCGACCTGATACAATGTATTGTCACCTATTGTGTATACATAACCGCGAGTGGTTATATTACACAAAGTACCTATATAGGTCGGGTTGCAGTAACAGGAATTGTATGCAATACATGATCCTTTTCCTGAGCAAACTGATGCTGTAGCGTTTGATAATACTCCAAAGCATTGTGTTACTTGGCATTTGTTTCCCAAGTACCCTTCATTACATGAACATGTATCGTTGGCAGAACAAATTCCTTTTCCTGAGCAAACTATTGGCTCAGTAGAGAGTATTCCATAGCAGAACGTTCCATTCAAGATTATCATTGTGCTGGAACCTCCTGTACTCAAAGCAAGAATGTTACTACCAGCAGGAAGCGTTATATTCATTGCTACTGGACTATAACGATGTGTTGTTGTACCATCACCCAGTTGCCCGTTTGAGTTGTATCCCCAACAATATATTATACCTGAAGCAGCCATAACGAATATACTTCCTACTTTTGCTGTGAATATCTTGGTAATGTAGGTCTCAGATGGCAAAGTTACTACTTTTGGCAACATTAACCATGTGGTGTCACCTGTTCCAAGTTGGCCAACATCATTTTTGCCCCAGGAGTAAACAGCTCCATTTGAAGTTACGCAATATGATGAATACGCAGCAGCGGCTATGTTCTTCACAACTTTTTTAAACAAAGAATAATGCACATTAACAGCAGTTGCCACATCACCACCACCGTTAAGTAGACCAAGTTGCCTATTGTCAATAACATCAAATTTGAACTTACATTTCTGCATTACTTCCCCATGCGAATAACAGTCCTTTACTTGTTTGAGCAAGGCAATGATAGTAACCACATTCCACGTCAATCACTCGGTGTTTGTTGATGTGTCCAAGAATCGTAACAGGTGTAGTGTATATTTGATGGTAGTAATAATATATACCATATCCAAGTTGCTAAATGATAAGAGATACAATAACACTACTTACATCATAATTGTTCCAACCCCACGTTTTGACTGTGCCATTGTTGGTCAAAAACGCAGCAAAAGTGATGCCACTAGCTATTTTTCGGAATGTTGTATAGGGTATAGTGAGCTGTTGTACGGTGCTTTGCCCTTGATAGGGGTAATTAGTTTCTGGAGACTGAGCTATCGCACCTACATTACCTCCAAATGAGTATATTGTTGTTCTGTTTGCGTTAAGGATATGGTATGAATAAGCACTTGCTTGTATGACTGAAAATCGAGTACCAGACATATATGGGTACGGTCTTGGAATAGTAGTAGCAGTTGTTCCTGGAAGCACATACAACCAGGTATAGTAAGGCACAGCATACTGATTTAAACCCCATATGTAAAAGGAACCATCAGTAGTCAGCGCACTATGTGTTTGATCCATAGATGTAACCTGTGTGGCGAGTTTATCAGTCAAATATCCAAACACCTTGACTGGATGAGTACCATTAAAGGTCATGTCTCCTCCTAATTGATAATTACTATTTGATCCAAATGCATAAACTGATCCAACGATAAAAGTCTCGCATTTGAATCCAGTGTATCCGGTATCACATGCACAAATATCTAGTGCTATACAAATACCGTTACCAGAACAAACAGAGGTATTCGAAAAAGATATTCCATAGCATGTAAAGTTCGAGCAGTCAGACCCAGTATATCCTGTTTCACAAACGCATGAGTCTGTTGATAAGCAGGTGCCATGCATGTTACAACACATAGGTTCGTCTGGCAACAGACCAAAGCATGTGACAGGATTATCATAAATTACAAGTGTCGTGTAAGGAGAGCCACTGATACTTAATGCTGTTCTATTGTAGGCATTCTTTTGGTTCAACAACGTTACAGCAGCAGGATTTTGACCAAGAGCATTTCCAAACATTGTGTAACCATTGTAGCCATACCCAAACAACAATCCATCATTTCTGATGAAGTATCCTGTACTCCAATGACCACTTCCAGCGCTGCCGCTCCAGTTTGGTCCATCATAGGAAAAGGTTACGTTACTTGAAACTTTTGTTGGGAAAGTGATTGGATGTCCTGCAACACCTACCTTACATGTGTTAGAAATCATAATTTAAACTTACTGGCCAGTTGGTATTATATCCTATGCCGTATAGATCGCCGTTGGAATCCAAGAAATGAGAAGTCATAGTACCAGCTGTTACTCTAACGATTTTCTTTCCAGTGAGTCCTGCGATAACAAATACTGAAGACATCACGAGAGGATAACAATTACCAAATTGATAATAGTAGCAATCACCAACACCATATGGTATGCCATCTGCAGCCAGAAAAATTGAATGTCTTGCGCTAGCAGCTACTTGGACAATTCTCTTCTTGTATATTAAACCAGTGAGATAGATTTGGAATGGTAGTAATCTGTTTGTGGTTGTGCCGTCTCCAACCTGACTGAAGTCATTTAAACCCCAGGTGAATGCTGTACCGTTGCTAGTTAAAGCGATTGAGTGAAATCTTCCACAAGCTACTTGTACAGCTGTCAAATTTGCTATATCACCAAGTACTTGAATTGGAGTTAAACTGGTTGCAGTTCCTCCGGTGCCAAGTTGTCCATAACTGAAACGTTAGTAAAAAGTTTGTAAACTTACGAATTGGAACCCCAAGCATACATTTTACCAGTATTATCAACAGCAAGTGCAAAATTTAATCCTGCACAGACATCGACTATCTTCTTTCCTAAAACTGGACCTCCGACGAGTGTTTTAGTAACACGCATGACAGTTGTACCATCACCAATTATTCCATATGCGTTTAATCCAACTCCGTAAAGCACACCAGCAGTTGTCAAAACTAGAGAACCATCTCCATCTTGGGCAGAAGCCGTATGAGTAATGTTCATGCCAGTAAATTGTGTGGATTGCATCATATAATAGTTAAATGTGTTATAAACACCAGTAAGTCCGTCTCCAGCCTGGGCAGAATCAGCTGCACCTGCACTATAGAGCGTTCCTGAGATCTGAATATTGCATAACGTACCACGATAGCCACTAAAGCATACGCAGGTGTCTACATCTGAACACATACCATGTCCACTACAAACACTTGGATGAGACGCATTAAAACCAAAACATGTTGTTAGTCCGCAATCCACGTCTGTGAATCCAGTGTTACAAACGCACGTGTCAAGTGCTGTACATATACCATGGGAGGTACAAGTGTTATTATCTTCAGCAAAAATTCCAAAACAAGAGATACCACTTATGCTGTACACACCATGAGAGCTATATGAGATAGCTGCAAACGTGCTGCTTGCATAAGGACCATAGATTCTTGTTGGCGTTTTTAGTACAGCATGAAGTGTTGAATTATAGTTTGATAGCATGACCTTGTTGAGTGCGTTGTCACCCCATACGTAGTTGGTATATCCACCTTGTGCCGTGGAATCATTAAGTTGTACCATAACTGTAGTTGTAGTAAAACTGGCAACGACTTTTGTCACTACTGATGATATATTTACAGGAGCAATAAGTGATTTGTGCGCTGCAATTCCATTTCCAAGTTCATATCTATGTGGTTAGAGTGTGAAATAAAACGTACTGATCTCCTTTTCCCCAACTGTATAGTGTTCCATTATCAGATACTAGATAGCTTGAAGAAGGTCCAGTTGCAATATCATATATCATTTTTCCATATATTACGTTGGTTACCATACGAGGTGCACTTCTTGATGTAGATGTTCCTGCTCTGTCACCACATGTCTGATAGTAATCAGCACGTCCCCATGTCAGTACTGTACCATCGCTTGCCAAAATAACGTTGAAATAGGTACCAGCTGCTATTTTAACTACATAACGAGATATAAGTGAGACAGCTGACAATCTTGTTGGACCAAGGCGACCTGCACCTCCTGCTTGATAATAAGTGTTTCCACCCCACTATTTTGTTAGTAATGTAATATAATTACGGTAAAGATAGAACCATCACGTGTTAGCGCGAGAGAGTGGCATCTTCCTGCTGCAACAGAAATAAACTGTCCCATGTTTGCTGTAGATATTATGACAGGAGTAAAACTTGTTGCAGTGGTTGTATTAATGCCTAACCAACCTGTATCGGCACCTTCTGCAGTTTGTGAACCCCAAGCGTACAATGTACCGTTAATATCTGCTGCTAAAGAGTGCGTTCTTCCAGCAGAAATACTCACAAATGATTTTCCAATTGTTGCTCCAATTGGAGCTGTTGGGTTTAGCACGTAAGTGTAAGATCCACCAGCACCGTTTCCATTCTGACCATATCTATATGATGAATATAATCTATTACAACTTACGTGTTATCTCCCCAACTATACACTTGTCCTTTTGTAGTCAATACTAATGTATGAGTAGCACCAGCAGAAACTGCAGAAACAGTTTGGAATAAGAACCAAAGCTGTGACCGCGTCCAACTAGATGTTGCCGTTATCAAACCGTTTCCTAGTTGTCCAAAACTATTAATTAGTTAATAATATACACCTCTTACGTGTTGTTACCACTGGTAAAAGTAAATCCAGATAGTTTGGTGTTGCACGAGTAGCCTGAATAACCAGTGAAGCAAATGCATGCATCTAGTTTTATACAACGACCATTGCCAGAGCAAACACTGCTAGAGTTTGAACTAGTACCGAAGCACGAAAACTTGTCACAGTACATGCCTGTATAACCACTGTTACAAACGCATGTATTGTATCCAGTGCAGTTACCATTACCATTGCAAACATATGGATCATCGGATAGTGTCAAATTACACGAACTACTTGCGTCGTATAACACATGTAGTGTATTGATACCGAATGTTGCGTATCTTACAACACGATTGGGAAATTGTGGGTTATGTAGAGTTGCTGACAAAATATTAGTTCCACTACCGTCTCCTAGTTGTGCAGCTTGGTTTCTTCCCCAAACGTACAATAATCCTGTTGTTGTTAACGCTGCTCCACTGTTCATACCAGCGAAGACATTTTTAAATCTAGTACCATATGGGAAGTTGGTCAAAGCTGTACTTGCCTGAGCAGAACTTGATGATGTGCCTGTTCCTGCTTCTCCAGAACTACTACTTGTAGTCCACGAGTATAAAGTACCATTGCTATCTAGAGCATAAGTACCAGCACCTCCAACACATGCAATTTTTACAATTCTCTTATTTCCTGTGATATTAAACGCAACTGGCGTTTGAGAATTTCCAACTCCATTATATCCTAATCCCCAACCATAAAGCTGTGCATCATCAACTAATGCAAGAGAAAAAGAATAACCGGCACATACTTGAGAGACTCTTTTCCGTACTAGAACTGTGTCTAACCATACTCGATATGGTAATGACTTTGCTGCAGTACTTGATGGATCACCAAGCCGATAACTAGTACCTTCACCATACGAAAATATCGTTCCGTTATTTGTTAGTACGAGTGTGTGGGTGTAACCCATAGCAACTTGAACTAACGTCTCATTAGGAAGCGTTGAGAACGCAACAGGTGTCAGTTGAGTAACTGTGTTTCCCAAGCCTAACTGACCATATCCATTATATCCCCAGGTGTAGCAATTCTTGCCAGTTGTATCTAGTACAAACTGAGTTCCATAGCTACCAGTTATAATTGCAGCAATAGATGTCGTTGGTAAAGTCTTGATTGGAAAATATTGTGTTATACCCGATGCATCTCCAGGGAATCCAGTGTTCGCTCCCACGCCAAACACTCCAACACCGTTAGAGTAAAAGAACGCTTCATTACCACCAGCAATCAAACTGTATAACTGATATGCCGATCCACTAGAATAGACTGGTGTATACGCAAATGTGTCTGAATTATAAACCATATCATTAACTGCTCCGTACGTATTTGCTCCAGAAGCGTAAATGATTCCAGTCATATTTGTTGCGCATTGGTCACCTTCCCATCCTGCAAAACAAACACAGGTATCAACAGTGAGACAATTACCATGTCCAGAACATGCAAGTGGACTTTGAAACGGGATACCATAACAGAGTGGCAACCCACAATCGGAGCCAGTGTATCCAGTGTTACATACACATGTATCATTTGCAGCACAGGTACCATGTCCTGTACAAACACCAGCATCGTCTGCAAAGATTCCATAACATGTTACACCGTTAATAGAAAACAATGCAAATGAATCTCCTACACCAATCATCGAATAGGTTGTAGATGGGTAAGGTAGCTTGAGTAGTGTTGGTAGATAATTGTTGGCACTAGTTGTGCCATTTCCAAACTATATGTAAATATCAGATAGAATCTTACTTGTCCATTTGTATTAGCACCCATCGCGTAACATGTTTTGTTGTCCGCTCTGATAAACGCAGTTTGTGAAAAAGTTCCTCCGTACAACTTTTTTCCTAAGGCATTGCCTGTCGGAATTGCAATAGGTGTTCCTGGTAATCCTAGTTTTGCAGTAGTTGGCATATATCCCAATTGTCCATTTATTCCTTTTCCAAAACCGTATGCCTGTCCATCTAACATGATCACGTATGAGGTTTGCGCGGTAGCTGCAATATCGACTCCAAAGATGCTACCGACAATATTATTTGTGTGTATAAGTTGAGGAGTTGTGACCTGATGCGCCAAAATGATATCATCTTCACCTGTCTATAATGTTACTCGCGATGATTAAATATTACTTGTCCATCGGTGTTATATCCCCAACACCAGACTCCTCCATCTGAAGTTAGTGCGATCGTGTGATTTATTCCTGTATTTACACCGATGACAACTCTACTGTCACCGCTCGCATCTGCTCCCATTATTGCTTTGGGAGCGTATTTAATATTGTTTCCTCCATCACCCACCTATAAACTATTAATTATGAACTCGCCACATACTTGATTAAAATCACTAGTTCCCCATGCCCAAAGACTATATGTTGTTGATATGGCAACTGAATGTACGTATCCACACGCCAAAGTTCGAAATTGTCTGCTTGTTAAAGAACCACCTGCTGAAGTTTGTGTGATCTTAACTG
>JAESGV010000164.1_pt1 | contig 53375 bp, 51 predicted proteins | sample 9269781 | NCBI WGS metagenome assembly JAESGV01 (sample SAMN15741586, study PRJNA653496) | algae metagenome | isolation source: Tildeniella torsiva UHER 1998/13D and co-occurring heterotrophs from... | place: Slovakia: Slovak Paradise National Park, Hrabusice, Kosice Region | collected 2000-01-01
GTCACGAATATTCTGTTCTTTGATTACTTCTCGCAGAACATATTCCCCAGTTGGAACATCATTGTAGTGTTTCCCTTCAATCCACTGGCTAGCTGGCACAGTTTCACCTAGCTTTGTAGGAATACGACGTACAGTTTTTGTAGAAACTTTACGCATTAAAATACCATTATGAACTTCAAAATTCTTTGTTGTTTTCTTAAAGTAAGAAATGTTTGGAATCACTTCAGACTTTTGAGGCAACATAGGAGGTCCTGCTCCTACTAATGATGCAAAAAAGAGCAAGTATGCAAGATATAACTCTTCATGCATGTTTTAGTAATTAAAAAGAGAAAAGATAAGAATAAAATTTTTTACTGTAACATGCAGGAAAAAATTTCTTCCTGCTACAATTACTTACACCTGAAAAGTGATTTTAACCTAGTTATTGAATCATCAGAATCAATCTGTATGCAACTTATTGATACAATTATTGATAGTCACATAAATGATAAAACTGGTAAATTAAAAAATATAGTTTTGACAGAAGTTGAAAACCAAGGAGGAGTTACCACATTATATTATCAAGAAATTATAAAAGTGTACACAAAAGCGTTAAAAGGAAAGAAAAACACTGTTAGAGTGTTAGTATCAAAAAAGAAGAATAAACAGAAACAACCATAGCAAAAGAACTAAATCGTAAAATAATTAGCAATGTTAGAGTGAAACTATAATTTTCAAAATCTGATATCACGCTACAACAAGGTGGGTGTATGCTTATGTTAGAATTGTATAAACTTGGGAAACAGCAATACAATAAAGCAATTAAAAAGATTAATTATTGGAAATATAGAAATCTGTTACAAAATATTGTTGATAAATATGATAAACATCTGAATTTTAAGCAAGAATGTATCATGGCCAAAGAATTGTTAAAAATTTGAAAACAATTCTTTACTAGTAGATAAAAAGACAGTGGTGTAGCTGTTTCTATTTATAAACGATTTTTAAAGAAATAATTACAAGAAACAAACAAAACACCAGAGAAACAATTTGAAAATTTGCTACAAAGCATTTTTGTTCATAGATAGCCACAAAATGGAATCAAAGATTTGCGATTTGCAAAAATACAGTTAAAAGGATACCTTGATGTCAGTGAGCCATTGATGTTACAAACAGCAGGTATGAATAATGTTGTAATGCTAATCTGTTTTAATGTGGATCAAAGAGGGAAGTGATTGTGCATTCCCGTTCATGTTGTTGGATTATATCTGTCAAGCATTGGCGTCTGTTGATAAAGGTTCACAAACAATTGGTTGGAGAGTGATACTACCACCTGTAGTCTGTGAAAAGGTATCAAGTATATTAGCGATACAAGGAAGAATGTAGATAAAATTATAAAAGATTAAGTCTGAATTTTTATAAAACTCATCTGCCATTGATAATTAGAACACAAACAAAGAAAAGGACGCAGTATGCTGCTACAAAATTAGAGTAATTATCACGACGTTGTAAAATATGAGCAGCACTACTATTATCACGCAAGACGCTTCGGATGAACACCAAGAAAACTATTTTTCTCATTTGACACGACAAATGCATGGTCCAAATGCACTCATCGCATGCTGTTCAGGCACTAATATACAAATATATTCCCTGCACGATCTTGTACTACGATACACAATACCATACAAGAACACTGTATTCGATAATATCGTATTCTTAAGCAAAACCGAACTTTTAATAACAATGGAAACGTGCTTCCACATTTGGGAGTTACCAACGCTCATACAAACAAAAGCAATCGAAAACCCACTTCGTCCACCTTACGCATGTTTCCATGTTACTCGTAAAAAATTCCTATACTTTGATGCAACCATGTCGTTTTGTATATTCGACAGAAAAACAGAAACAGCCAGAACAATCAAAAATAGTAGTTGTTTGCTACTGATTTCGCCTATATCAGAGCAAGAATTTGCCACGTACGATTTGGATCAAAATATAACAATCTGGAACTATGATGGGCTCCTACTCAAAGTGTTACGATTGAAAGGGTTAGATCCGTACACGATAGAACCATACAGCGAGGACTTGCTTCTCTCTACGTCGCCAACAGAAATACAAATCACAAATTGGAAAACAGATGAACTTATTCGAACTATAGAAGCACCATACGATAGCCTATGGATAGCCCAAAAAATTACAAACGAGTTGATTGTGTTTTCTGCTCGTGTAAATGGTTTGTTTCAAATTGTTTTGTACAATTTGGAAACAAGAACGCATACGCTATTATACGAAACACATCATTTCGTATATAAACCTGTAGCCAGGTTTAAGAACTTTCTGGTTTTTGTGGATTCTAAGAAGTTGTGCAGTTTTAATTTGTTGACAATGAAAATAGAAAATTCAATACAGGGAACGTTCCCATCAGATGTAAGCATTTCTGTAATTTAATTAAAACGTTGATTTTTATCAATAACTTGTACTGTTACTGAGGCGTCGTTAGACTCTTCTTTAGTTTCATAAAAATAATCTTGAACTAGTTTAGAAGAATCTTTTGCTCTACTGTATTCTCAAATCTAATAGAATCGATTACGACGTCGTGTTGAAGAAACGCTGACGTTACTTTGCACTAAAGCTGAATTACAACAAAACCTTTAATGCCACAGGAAGGCCAAAACATCTACGACAATCACTCGAGACACGTATGCGACACGTGCCGTTCACAACATCGCAAGTGTGATAAGAAACTTCCATCGTGCTCGCGTTGTGCAAAATTCAAACGACCGTGTATTTACTCCAGCGAAGCAAAACAAGTACAACCATACCCTAAAAAAGATACAAAATCACCAACAACTACGTATCCATCTTTACTACATGGTTTCGATATGGCCAATATGCCTTTTATTCCACAAGAACGTGTTTTCCAGTCTATGTTGTACGTAGAAAATGAAATTTCTGGAAAAGAGAATACGTACGTTCCTGATGAAGACGATATAGCGTTGATTTATTCTCTAAAAGCGTGTATATTAACAACCATCGAAATGTACGAGCAGGCAGAGTTTGCGTTCGAAAAATCAAGAACATTTATAATGACAAAGTTCGACCAAATACTAAAAAATATCACATTGGCGGCGTGTTCGTTATTTTTGGGATGTTATTGCGTACTAAACGATGACGAACGATCGTTATTATTTTTAGGAAATGTAAAAACGTTTTTCGAACGAAATGTAAACATGGTCGCAACTCCAAGTGTAGAATTACTACGACAAATTTTCAATGATATCTCCAGCGTCGCCGTGTGTAATGCCGACATGGAAAGAAACATAAAAACAATGATTCACAGATTGAAAATTATGGAAGATTGGAAAGGGATAAATGACCAAAGTACGGAAATCCCTTGGCGAATAAGCGCAGAAGAGATGGATAAAATAACAAGCGATATTACACAAAATACCGATCTTTATGAACTCGTACCAGAACGAGTAATGTACATTGCAGAAAAAATGTCACAATTGCAAGAACGACTAATCGGAAAAGTATCCGAAGAAACACGCGCAAGATTAAACACTCGCATGACATTATTCCTACAAGGAGCCGTCGCGCAACGATGTTTCCGTTTCGGACAGTACAAGGAAGCCATACAAACAGCCGATAGTATCGCACAAGCAACATTGTTACCAAGTTTTGAAAAAGGTTTATTACAAATCGGTGCGGTCATCACATTGGCGGCAAATATCCATTTACACAGTTATTGTATGTTTGATGAATTAGAAATCAAGGAAAACGCGTTACAGCAGTTACAATTAGAATTGAATGCGTTAACTTGTATACGTAACAAGAATAGTATATTTGGGCCTTCTTTGGATGATATTGTGGAACGAATTCAAACCATGTTGAAAACGGCACAAGAACAAACGATTGTGAGTCAATTGGCGACGCAAATTAATAGTTACCAATTTGGTCATACTGTTGAGGAAGTTGTGTTGAATTCTGCAGAAAGTGAATTGAAAATTGAAAGTGAGATTGAGGACGATGGAGAAGTTGATATCATAGATAAATTCTTTGAAGATTTTATGTAATTTACTTTAACCGTGTCCACCACTGGTTTGCTGCCGAGGTATCCAAGCAGAAAACAAATTTTTCAGCTAACTTAGCGCCCTTTCGCTAGATTTGGATTTGCATGTTGGTTAATGACTGAAGTTGACATGTGAGCAAACATAAATTATCAGCGACAACACAAGGACATCATGTCGGATTCACCACAAGGCACTCCACCTACTGGCAACGGTACACCTAGAATGACTGTAAGACCGATAATTCGTAGGCAAGTAAAAGCACCAGTACCAACATCGGATGTATTGTCACCATCAACGTCAACACCACCAACATCTGCACCAGTTATACCAAAACTACCAACAACAAACTCACCAACAACACAAGAAACTCCAGTTAACGGCGCTTTACCATCACCAAGAGGAACAACCAGTGACGGTACTAGTAAACCACAAATACTCAGAAAAAAAACACTCGGACAAAACACACTACCACCTGTACAAAATGGAAACACTTCACCAACAACCGGAAGTCCAAAATCACCACCACCGACAGTACCCGAAAAACCCATAAGTTTGCGCTCAAAATTAATTCCACTAGACGGAGAGAGCGACGCACCTGCTAGTCCACGATTCCAAGCGAGAAAATCAGTCGGAAGAGATGTTCCTGTAGATCCAGTCACACAAGAAGGCAACGATGGAAAATCGGGTCCACCATCAGTTCGCGTAAAACGTAGATCAGTCGGCATGAAAGAAGCACTAAATTCGTTACCAGAAGAGGCAACCGGAAGTCCGCCAACTCCAACTGGCAAACCTCCACATACAAAATATAAGAAAAAAGAAGGTACAACACATATCAATGTAGGAGGCGTGAAAATCGAAATGCCAATGGCAAAACGTCCAGCAACAAGTTCCGGTAACGCAACACCATCACCGGCTACCGTTTCCGATACTGTATTTACAGACCAAAAATCTGATACTGGTTCATCAAGTGAAGAGGTGACAGAACCAGATGAAACGTCAACTGATGATCATGATGAACTTTCCGAAGATGTTAGTGAGAAACAAGTTCTTTCGCCTGTACAACGTTTGGTAGAAAGTTCCAATTTACGTCCCAAACAAATTGGTTCTCCACGTAAAGACAATGTATCATTAACACGTGCTAGACGTGTATCTGAAGCCAATTTGGTTTCGGAAAATCCATTACGCTTCATGCCAGAAGAAGTTGATCCTTCTTACGCGTTACCAGAAAGTGACATTTTGGAAGTGTACGGTATTCGTCGGCTCAAGAGAGAAGAAGATGGATTGATCAAGGATAACATGACAAACGTGTTTATTGACGAAGAAGAACAAGATGAGACACTTGTCGATTTTATTCACAATATTCGCATGAACGGAGATGCGCCAATCGCGTACCGTCATTTTGAAAGAAATCCATTGTATAATGAGCAAAAAGCTCGTCCTATTAATTTGGACACTTGTTTCACGTTAGAAGATACTGTACGATACAACGAAGTTGTTTTGTCAATTATTGACGCTGGTCTTGATCCAAACAATTATATCACCTTCAAACAAGAGTGGGATAACACACAAAATGATAAACTATCGGCACAACAAAGAAGTGCAGTCTTACAAAGAAAGACAAGAGAATCTAGAAGATATAGTGTGGCTGTTGCCGCTGTACTACAGAGAACATCAATTTGTTTGGGAACAAACCCAGATATTGTACCAACAGGAAAACAACAAAACGATTTGCACAGTTTGGCGACGTGTAGTCCAAGTTGGAAACAACAACTCAAGAACAAGAGACCAACGGGTGAGGCTGGGTTAAATGCAAGATGCGCATATCAACCAGAATGGCAAACACAGTTACAAAGAAGAAGAATTGCGACACAACTTGCAAATAGAGCTTAAACTAAATGTAATAAATTATTTATGTGAAAGATAATTGACAATGGTTCCAACGAGTCCTAATACTGCCAACATTCCAGCAGGCATGAATTTTCCAGTTGAAGAGAAGCGAACGACGCCGACAATAAGCAGAATGACACTTGCTACTAACGAGATCAAAGCACCAGTTTTGTATTGATCACGTGATGGTGTGGCGTTGAGCATAAAATATCCTCCGCACAAGAACTAGTCGATATTAAGAAGCGTACAAAAGTATCGTTACCATCAAAGCGATTGGTAGAGATGCGAAGAGGGAAGCGTTCGATCCCTTGGAGTATCCGATTACGCCACCGACAATCAATAAAACACCAAGTCCCAAATTCAAAAACTGGCTCATGTTGGTGTAGACGAAAAAGTTTGACAAACAAAGTTACAATAAATAATTTATTTCATAGACAATAGATATTTGATGAGGACCTCATACTTAAATGAGGGACCAGTGTTCATCATCAAGGTATTCAATAGAGATGTCGTCGTCTAGCATAAAGACAGCGTCTGTTGGCCCTCCTAATGGTTGTGGAGTGGGTATATTAGGACGGTTCACGTCTAAGACTTCATCACCCACCATGTTAGTGTCGTATGGCTCTTCGACGGTGCACGTCTCCCTCTTGTATTGTTCAGCATTGGTCTCAATCGACGAAGCCTCTTCCATGAGAACAACTTGCTCATCATCTGAAAGTGGGCAGTACAGTGGATGGTTCTCTAACTGTACTTGTTGTTGAACTTGGTCATCGTACAACGAATCTAAGCAGAGAGAGTATTGCTCTTGTTGACATGGTTGCTCAACATCGGGAGTAGTCGTCAATAGTCCTGGTTCAACATCGTCAAAAGATACTGGTAGGAGGAATGGTTGGTTTAGGTCAAGTGGAGGCAAGTCTGCCCATCCTGGTTGGTCTTGTACGCTTATACCTTGGAAGGAAGCGATAATGCGTGGAAGGTCCGCGGCAAAGTGTAGTGGTTCGATAGGTACTGAATCTAGTACGGCATGAAGATCGTCACGATTTTGTGGCAAGTGGCGAGCGATGAGTGACTTGTTAAACTTGAGTTCGGCTACTTCTACCTGGCCTCTAGTGATGACCGAGTAGTACTTGACTTCTCTTCGTGAAACAGAAGGAAGAACAATGCCGTTAATGGTGGGGTAGACCTCAACAACGAGTGCAAAGATTTGCGATTCGGCTGAACCACGAGGTAGGTTGGCGTAGTTCTTGACGGCGTCGAAGACCTTGTGTTCAATTTCAAAGGCTGTACAGTCGGCTGATACAAGCGAAATTTGGTGGTTGTACACTTGCGTAAATGTAGGCACGTTTGGTCCAACCTTTCTTACACGTGATTGTATGATGTCCTTTTGGCCACGTGGAAGGCATGGCACAAACACGCGATTGGCAAAGTCTAACACGACGCAGTATGACACCACGGTGTCTGTAAGCTTGACCTTGGTAACCAAAGTCTTGAATGAGAAGTTACCAGCACGTACCTTCCTTAGACCGTTCTTGTTTGCAGTCGAGTTGTCGCCACGGCGTCTGTTACCGTTGTCGTAGGTGTTGTTACTTGTCTTGGTGAGGGCTGCCGAGATGATGGCAAGGAATAGCATAGCACTGGTGATGAACATGATTGTGTTTGTTTCGTTTGGATGCGAATTATTCTGAGCGATTATAAAGGGCCAAACGGCGGTGTCAACCTTGCATTCAATAGCGCTGATTGGTTATAGCGAGTTGTAAGGAATTTAATGCATTCTATTTTTGTCTATATATGGTCTGGTCAACTCCTATGCATGTTCCTTGTAAATCTAATTTTAAATGAATGCTCCTGTTTTGTTCTATTTGTGCCGTTGTGCAAAAAAGTGGAAATTGTGCGTACTGGTTCGTTTGCATTCAGATTGTATTTCCAATTACTTAGGTATTTATTACGTTAACGCTCGCACAAGTTGTCGATTGTTGTACAGTTTGGCAAGTTTACACAAAAACGATTCAGAAAAAGAGTTTATGAGTGCGCAATGACGATTAAATCGCAATGTGACGTAGCATAAATACAGCTTTGCCATTTTGATTTCTCTTTTTCCAATCGCAAAACACAAATTACTATATCCAAATTGACAGCTCAAAATCTGTTAGCATGACTAGTCGTTCACGCAACGTTGCCACAGAAAATTCCACTTTTTCGTTAAACTCGTGAATCTTTTGTCTGGTTTCCACATCGTAGATTTCCACTTTGACTCCTTGGTAGATAACTGCTACCCATGTTCTTCCAATTCGCTGTACCATGATCCACTCATCATCACTGTTATGTTTGTACGTTATCGCTTTCCTTCTAACATCAAAGAATCCGATTTCACCTTGATCTGTTCCGTATACCAATGTGCATAGTTCTGGAAAGTATTGTACGGATAGTACATGGCTCTCTACTGTGTGTGAATATTCTACAGTGTCACTCTCCAAATTATAAAACCATAAACGATAAATTCCTCCGATTGCAATCAAATCGTCTGTTACTACGCAAATGGTGTATATCTTCGCAAATTCTGAGCATATTATGTCTTTTTGGAACTCGCCAGTATGGGAATAAACGCCAATCTTCGGTCCATGATTAATTAACAAGTGTTTTGAAGTTGTTGCCATGTTGGGGTGGCTGTATCGTTTAAATGATGCATTAATTCTAATCGGAGGTAGCAGTTTTTGTAGCTGTAAATCTAGAATATAAATGTCTTGCGACATGATTATAAACGCTCTTTTGTTGACTACTATGGCCTCCCAACAGTGTTGGAAATTATTTTGTGGTAAAGTAAACGATTGCTCCAGTACGAGAGCTGTATGTGTCATTCTCCATATAGTCGCTTGGCACGGATCGTGAAGTGTCAGAAATTGTGTTTCGTCGATTGTTATAACATGTGAAAAAGATCCACTAGCGACAGTCGCAGATAGGAATTTTTGTGTTGGTATATGGGTTAATAATTGGTCTGTCTTTTTGTACTTTGACTTCAAATATTGGTGGAGTTGTATTGGCGGTGTATTTGCATATACACTAAGCGTCACATCTGTGAACATAATCTGTGCTGACGTCAGTAGGCATTGTGAAGCAGAGCGTTCTTTGTAAGTTTGCATCGGTAAACAATCAAACAAAGCTTTATAAAAATTAATTCAAAAACTATTTACACCCATTCGGCACCGCCAGTTGGATACACTGGTGAAACGGTCGAACAGTCGGTACTCGTACAAATTGGCGCTCCTGTATCTACATAATCAAAATTGTTAATCACATTGAGCGATTTTAGCTCTCCCAAGTGATCGTCGTTCCACGAAGGATGTGGAGCTCCACTAATATACCAATCGCTTCCATTATCAGCATTGATCAATCCATACTTTTTCATGGCCGTACAAATCACTCTTGCTTCAGTAGAGACAAACGTATTACAGTCAAACGAAGCACGTAAACGGAGACGAGCTCCCATAGGTGGATAATTATTATTATGTTGACTACCAGCAAAATGTCTCGCTGGGTAGATGAATCCTTGTTGCGAAACAGAAACAGTGAAACGTATGGCATGATTGATCACGCCCTTGACGACAACATCGTCGTAGGTAACAAGACCAGGAAGAATTGGTAAACCTGCAGCATCTCCACTTGTCCAACCAATAGGTCGATCTTGAAAATTATTCAAACTGAACACAGCTCCGTTATTAGCTTTAAAAGTGTTTCCTGTTTGGGAAGTAATCCAGGTTTCAAACAATTTACAAGAATTAACATCAAGAACAAGTACATGTTGATCACCAGCATCTCCTTGTGGCGCTCCTTCAATAGCAAGTGGAGGATTCGTAATAGGAAACGGATACCTTGCTATAGGTCTCGTTCCACCGTTATAGTCACTCTCGCTTGTGTATCCACCAGAGAAATCAACATTCACTAGTGGTAAGTTTGATACTAACGTGTATGGAATGCCAAATGGACCTCCATCCCAATTACCACCAAAATCAGGATGGATGGTAGTTCTTGTCGCTTTACTCTTCCATGTTGCACTTTGTGGATGCACTGGAAGAGATGTAACATCTTGTGTCCATGATGTAGGCATAGGGCAGTTGATGGGTGGAATGGCATCTCCGTATCTTGGTGACCATACCTTTGGAAGGTTGGTCGTTGGAGCGACTGTTGTTGGAGGTGCTGTAGGCGCTTTTGTTGTTGGACCAGGTGGAGTCGTAGGCGCGACTGTTGTGGGTGGTGCAGTAGGAGCTTTTGTTGTCGCTGGAAGTAATGTTGTTGATGCAGATGTTGGAGATTTTGTTGTGGGAGCAGATGTAGGTATCTTTGTCGTAGGTGCACGGGTTGTAGTTGGAGGAACTGTAGATGGTCTTTGCGTGGTAGTAATGGATTTTGTAGTTGTTGGTCTTCTTGTAGTTGTAGTAGGACAATTCCTCTTACATCTATAGCACAGAGAATTTGCAGGTAATACAATACCACATGGACAATTAGTAGGAATAGGTCCACATGTCGTTAATGATACCGGCGGTAGTGTAGTACGTCTGTTTTCTGCTGCTACCGATCTCGATTGCAAATCTCTACTGTTTACTTGCGCAACCAATAGAATAATCACGAATGAAACTAGATATTTGTTCATCATCTACAGGGCATTACAATTTACTACAATGTAAGTCAAAAAACTATCGTGCGTACCTGTGATCGAGTCGTATTCTTGTTAAAAACTTTCGATGTAGCGTTTCTATTGTTGTTGGCAGGTAGCTAATAAAAATATTGTAACTCTGTTGGAAATAGTAACTAGTAACGTTTCAGGTGGTTACTCACGGAAACAAGTGGACATCTGACTTGATTAGCGAATATAGTCTTTTTTCGAGCACGATAATTTTCAGCGTCGTTAATGGTTGCAAATGCAATTAATTTGTTGGTGTAAAATATCTTCCCATGAGAACAAATCGGTTCAACAGTGTTTGCGTGGTCTAGGAATGATTCGTGCTTGAGTTTTTGATAAAATAAGGGAGAATGGGAGAAACGTGAAACGGATAGTCAATCCCAAGCCTCAACGAGTATATTGCAGCTCCGCTTCTCATCTTTTTTATACCTATCACACATCAAAGCAGGCGCTAATCATGACTATTCCAGTATAATGTCATCTGTCAAATGGAGAGAAATCAGGCTTTTCGAAGAATTGGTGAATTACGAAAAGTGGACCGTTTGGAGACGAGAAAAAAAACGTTATAAAATGAAAGCAGCACGCCGTGTTTCACAAGCCTTCGATAAAGCGTTCTCTGGGTTCAGCAACAAGAGACACACCACTAGTTTCGCTAGTGCCATGAGCGCTCAAACACCTTCAGACACAGACTTATTTATGCTAACTGTGCTTTTAAATCCAGACAAACATGATCAACTGCTAAGATTTGCGTTCACAGAGTATAATGAGAACGCAATCTTCATGTTTGATGCCATTCAAGATTTAAAAATCATGGAAGACGAACAACTACAAAATCTAGCGTTCATATCACTCTTCGAGGAGTATGTAGAGGAAGGTTGCTCCAAACGAGTTAAGATAGATAACGTTTCCTACCAAATCGTTCTACAAGCAGCACGCAAACCTGAAATGTACTGTATCAAACAAGCTATGGATATACTAGAGGAGTTTGCCGTTAAAACACTGATGCGCGTATACGGTAGAATGATAACACCACCAGAAACACAAGATGGAATATCAACAACTGAAATAATTAGGAAAAGAGCGTCAGTAAAGATAGAATCGAGCAACGGAGTACTGTGGTCAAGTTTCAATGACATTCGTTCACTACAGTTATCGAATACACCAATAACAATCCAAACGCATAGTTTACCTAGTTCGCCCGTAACTATGGAACCGCCGAAAAAGAAGAAAAAGTTTTCGATTAGAAGACTATTTAGGACTCACTCAAAGTAAATACAAAATTCATATACTTATCGTCTTGTAGAACAAAGTCCATGGGCGATGTACAAACCAAGTTTTGAAATAGCCTCTCAAGTTCTTGTAAAAACGTATGACAACTGAAGAGCCAAGGCAGGTAGAACTGCAATACACACCATCGTTGGAACAACCGGCAGATGACGCACCTATATTTTTCACCGAGGAGCAAGAGCAACAACAATATCAAATTCACACGCCTAAAAAAGACAATCTTCGAATAGTCGTTTTGCTCTCTTCTATTTTGTATCTCATTGGTAATCTTGTTTGGTGTGGGTGGGGTGTATTTACAGAAAGCCTTCCAGCGTGGGACTATGCTTCCATACCAGATATAGCGTGTTTAATTATTCGTGTTTTAGGGTTTGTACTAGGAACCATCACCGCGTTCTTTGGAATAATATGCGCACTACAAAATACACCGAAACAAAAACGCAGGCTTTTCACATTGATGCATATCTCGGGACTGATCGCCATGGTACTCCTAGAACTGCTGTTTTGGATTGTTTTCTTCCAAATTATGCAGAGTAGCGAAGAAGCAGTTGGATGGGACATGTTAGTGATACCATTAGCAGCAGTAATAACGGTATGCATCGTCAACACGATTATGGTCGCGTGTTCGGCTGTTCGCCTAAGACAGTTCTTTGGAAATAACCCTATTGTATAAGATTATTTAAGAATATATTTATTTTAACGTTACCGAGCATGACGTTACTTATTTTTATGGTTTCATGTATTTTCCCATGAATACAATTGTATTTGTTTCAACATGACTCAATAAGAACATGAATGGGCGGTCCAAAACAAAAATCTTAACATCAGGACTCTGTCTTGATCCACCTCGCCCTCCAGATACAGCCGTCACTCCAGCAGCTGTAGTTCCTTCCTCATCTACTTTTACAAACACTCGATGGAACACATTCGTGATACATAGTGGTTTTCTACTTGTAATTCCTGTAAAATCGGCATCTTGTGGTGAGAACGCTACTTGCATGCCCATTCCTTGTAACTCATCTTTCAAATCTATCACTCCACTATCAATGGTAAACTTGGGAATCGCAATTCTTGAGATCATATGGCTTTTTTGTTCTTGAGTGAGATACTTGCACGAAGTTACGATCAACTTGTCACTAAACGATTGTTCTGATAAATTATGTAATAGAATCTTTTCCATGTTTTTAAAAGATTCAATATTATTTTCATCTGTAGATACCAAGAACGTCATTCGGTATTTGTTCTCTTTTTCACCCTTGTATAACAACGAAAGAGATTTGAATTCGCAATACAAATCGGTATTGTCGATACTCCAACCATGTTCTCCGTACTGTTCTCTGGCGCTTGTTCTGTGCATCATTTCGACTTGTGAGGGACTGTTTCCAATACCATAAAAGTTTTCTTTTCTGGTCTGGCGTGCATCGAATTTATTCACCCAGGATTCCTTGAAATATACCGCGTTTGTGAGTACAAAAGTTGTAGTTGCGTCTACGCCACCTGGTGGGATTATTTCGTCAATATTTCCATCGGTATTTTCGCTTGCCCACTTGTTAACTTCGTCACGACCGGTTGTACAAAAATCTACTGTTCTTGCAGGAACATTCTCGTAGTTTTGGTTTAGATCTGCGATGAAAGCGTTGTTAATCGTTGCCTTGTTGCTCATGAAGAGTGCATTTGCGCAAGAAAACGATTGTTTGTTGATCAGTTCTCCTAACGTGCGATGTATGTTATTATTTCCGTGCGAGAGCATATTTTCCATGACTTGTTTCGTGTTCCCTCTTGCTCCCAATGACGCCAGTGCCAATGCACAGTTAATGCTAAATGGACATTGCGCAGTGTTGTTTTTGTTGGTCTGGGTCGAAGCTAAGTAGAGTCGTGATGAGAAATCCATATTTTTTGATGTTCAAATAATTCCAACACGCTTTTTGTTGCAAAAAATATTTGAAGTCAACATGATCGTTGAAGTGTGTTGTACTAACGGAGAAGATATTCGAGTTCGATGGTTCTTACTCGGTTACATTTTAGCTGTCTTAGAAGAAATGCGTCACGAGTTGACAACCAGAGTTATCTACAACTATTTTGCGAAAACATGAGTGTATTACGTTCGACAGAGGATGCTCATGCATCAGTAACTCAAGCTGAGAAAGCTCTATCAGGCTGGGGCATGTTTGGAAATAAGTACGAAAAGGCACTCGATTTGTACACAAAAGCGATAAACACGTACAAGATGAATAAGAACTGTAAATACATTTATATCGAGTAACAATTAGGGCAAGAAGCTGGAGATACTTTATTGAAAACAGTTCAGTGTCACATTAAACTTGACTCTAGATTTGACGCAGCTAACGCATATCTTGATGCAGCGGCAATGTATCAAAAGGTCGATAAGAAGCTAGCTGTACAAGCTCTCACCGATGCAATCAGTGCATTTTTAGATTTCGGAAAGCTAGACAAAGTCGGTAGAATTGAACAACAATTAGCAGAACTTTACGAAGAGAGTGAAGAAAAAGAAGATTTAGAAAAAGCAGTTGAGCATTACCAAAAAGCAGCTGACTTCTTCGAAGGAGAAAACCAAAGAACAACAGCAAACACATGCACGCAAAAGGTGGCTCACCTAAAAGCGATGGTCGGCCAATATAGTGACGCTTTGGTAGCGTTTGAGAAATCAGCTAGAAACGCGGTAGATGATAAGTTACTCAAATACGGAGCAAAAGATCATTTTTTCAAAGCAGCTCTATGTGCTATTTGCGCAATGGAGAACCCTGTCGAAGAGCTAGACGAGTTTAAGCAACGATTGGAAGGATACAAAGATGATGATGTGAACTTTCCGGATAGCTACGAATGCAAACTGTTGGACAAGATCGTTTTATCGATGGATGAAAAGAACATTAAAAATTTTCAAGCGGCTGTCCGGGAATACAACAACATTAAGAAACTCGATAACTGGAAAACTCAAATCTTGTTGACAGTCAAGGAGAAAGTAGCCAAGTTTACTGAAGCGGATTTGGATTTAACATAAATTGAAGCGTTTTGGAGAAGTACTTGATTTCTTAGCATTAAGCAAAAGAGAGTTTTATAAAAGTTATTGTTCAAAAGAATTTATCCAGTTTAAATTGATTGGGTAGCCCACAGATCAACATGAGAACCATCTTCTTTCTGGTATCAGCACTAGTTATTGTGACAGGAGAGCTAAGCTCACAGCAAAGCTTAGCTAGCTTAAAAGATGGAAAGGGCTGCGCTATCTGCGTGTTTGCTCTAGCAGAGGGTATTTTCCATTGACTCACTAACTGTTCAGTCACAAGACTCATACACGGCAAACTATCAGTTGATACACTCTTTTCTAAAGCATGTGGACTATTAGGTGACAGTACTATTTCTGAGCTGGTAGATTTTAATCATCTACTAATACTGTAGTGTAGTTTTATGATGAGGGAATACAGAAACGAGATATTAGTAGAATTGGAGAAACAAGGAACTGCCGATTGGGTGTGTACTAAATTGAATATCTGTCCAAAGTGTCACTTGACGAGGGAAACAAGTTACTATACTAAAGAACGAGTAAGAAGAATAATTGATATTAAACCAAACAGATGGCTATTCCCGTGCATGAAGACGAATCGCATGTTAGAGGGACAATTGCTGGTGCTGTCTTAAAAGCCCAATTTACTGGGCAAATGCTAGCAAAAAGTGTAAACGGTGAGCTACCAGCGGTGGATTTGGATGGTGATGGCTTTAGTCCCTTACATTGGTCCTCACGAGGAGCCGATTGGAGAGGAAAAGATTGTAACGATTTCGATTCAAACGTTCATCCTGGTGCAACTCGTCAAAAGTAAGTCGAAACCGCATCCTTATAACTCACTCTAGCTCTACAAAAGATTATAACTGTAATGGAATTCATGGACACAACGCTAAAGGCTCATACAAAACACAGTTCTGCGAATCGTATGAAGATGATAGACAGTTAATCTTTCTTGGCGATTCAGTAACAGCCGGGTATATGATTCCAGATGAGTGGTTAGACTTGAAAAATATATCTCATGCGCTCAAAGCCTTCGTGAATGAGATGGATTGGCCTATGAAAGTATGGGGAAGTGGTTGGAGCGATGAGATAGCACCTCAGAGTATTTATCATCAACTAAGAAATAGAAATAGGTGCGCTCATCGACAATTTCAAAATGCAGGAAAGAACGGAGCAAGAGTAAGTCATGGAGTACAATCGATTTAACGTACTAGTATGAGAACATGATAGAACAAATAAAAACAGTGCGGATAAACAAAAACGACAAGCCTGCTCTCGCATTTGTCGGATACGTGGGAAATGACGTTTGTAGAGATAGTTTGGACAAGATCACCAAACCAGCAGATTTTGAGAAGCAAATACTTGACGGATTAGCGTACATGGAGACTCGATTACCACCAAAGTTTGACTTAATCATGTTCTAACATCTTTAGGAGTAAGGTGGTTCTTTTTGGGCTTGTTGATGGACAGCTATTGTGGAATCAAATGTCGCATCTTAATCACCCATTTAGCAGCAAAGCAAACAACATTACATATGCTCAATTTTATCAGTTCTTAACATGTAGTGGATTGAATCCATGTAATACATTCCTCAACAACGACATCAACATCAGAAATGCAGCTACCCAGCGTGCAAAAGAGTTAGACGACATCCTCGAACGCATTGCGAAGTCGAAAAAGTACACGTTCGAAATCGGATATATTGATTTTGAGGAACTACTTGAGAAAGCGTTTGCGCAAATAGCAAAAGAGAAACGGCCAGCCTCTGATCTTATAGACGCAATAGATGGATTCCATCCAAGTATTGAATACGGTAGTCGAGTTATCAGTTCCATTCTATGGCAGATATTATGTGAACGATATCCTAGTTTCATAGGTCTCAAGCCTAATCCATTCAATGAGCAAATAGAAAAACTATTTGGAAATCAAGGAGGACATTAATAAATTTTATAAAACTTGTCTCCGTTTTGTCTGATGCACGCGACAAGTACAAAAATTACAGATAATAATTTGTTTTATAATCTACATCTCCTGTCGAAATAACACTACAGTTACGGTAACATTATCTTTGCTCTGAACGCTATGATCAGCCAGCATATCACATATGCTGGATAAATTAAATCGAAACAGTGAGTTTTTGCTATTTTTTCCATCCTTGTTCCATTGTTCAATTAATTGGTTTTTCACAAGTTGTACTGCTTCTTCGATTCCAAAACCACTCCATAATCCGTCACATCCAACTATTAGAAACGAAAAGTCATCAGGTTTAAAATATTCTTTGATTTCAAACTTGTAGCGTTGTACATCTGGAACGGCGATACATTTTTGTTCCCGATCTGAAAATCGTTTATCCTGAAAATGTTAATATAAAATATTAAAAAATACTTTTTTAGCCCAAACATCGCCGAATGCGCGTGATAATGATAATAATCCATCAAGTCTATTTCTTTCGACGAATCCACCTGCTTTTACGATTCGTTCCAACTCGGCTGGGTCTTCTGGATTATGTGGCTGCGTTATTAATTTTGTTTCACCATTATGATACAGTACAGCACGACTATCTCCAATATTCGCAGTAATAAGTTCCAATTTTCTCGCTCTGAATAGTTAATATTTTTGCTTTCAACCTACCCATGCTGTATAGGAACCATATTCGATCCACTCAGTAAGCCCTTCTTCCTAAAGTCTTGATCTGGTAAAATAATACATACAGTACCAGTCGCACCACTTTGTACTTGTTCCAATAAAATATCATGATCAGTTTTCAAAAACGCGTTCACAAAATCGTTATCGTTTTCTAGCCATGAAAATTTTGTTTGTAATGCAGTATATAGTGCACGATCGCCAACTGACGCTCCGTTTGCCAATTCGTGTTTTATAATTTCTAATCGTTTTTTGTACTGTTCTTCCATTAAATTTTTTACGAGTGTACGTTTCACTTTTGTGGAACAAAGGGACCCTCCATGGCCGTCAAATACGCTAAAACAAGCTACGAATTCATTTGCTGTGTTGACTGCGTATTTTTCATATTCTGGATTGTCAATATCTTCAAGTACATTGAGTTTTAAAATGTGTCGATCTTGCATTTCTTCTCTGTACCCAGTCATTGATGCACAACCAAAGTGAAGTATCGAATTGTACCCTGAATAGATATCTTTTTCTGTTGGTCTACGAAAAAACCATCGTACGTTGCGAACGCTTGATCTATGGATGTTTCGTATCATTGTTTGTACTCAACTAAGATTTTTTTTACAAATTGAAGATGAACGACAATATTCACGTTAAGTTACTTTTAATTTACAATTAGAGGACTCTAGGGTGCATATGACATGCTCTAACATTTCCTTAGTGACTGGTTTGTATAAGAGTGCATCGACATGTTGTTTAGCAAGTGATGCTAGGCTATCTGTCATGTCACTGGTTACTAGCACTATTCTGGAGTTTTTATAACTATTTCTTATATCTTCTGCGGCTGCTATTCCATCCATGTTGGGCATATTGTAGTCGGTAAAAATGATTGGTAATGTGGTGCTCGTAGCATATGGGTCGAAGTTAGTCTTAACGTAATTTAATAGTGCTTGTCCATCAGATAGAGCCGTTACAGAATATCCTAGAGATGTAAGCAGGCGAGTGATTAAGGCACGAATGACTGGATTATCCTCTGCAACAATAACATCGTCGCAGGCTAAAGACATAGAGGTACACGTGTTGTTTGAAACTTGACAGCGAGACGTTCGTTCTGTTTTGTCTGTTGTTTGAAACTTGACAAGCACGATCGTGTCACCTTTAACCGTGCGGCAAATTGAAGTCACAAATTACCCACAGATGAACTTTCGTATAATTGACTGAACTAGGTAGTACGAATCTCTAGCTGAATGCTTGACTACCATGCAAGTGCAAAAGAACTTTATTATTATATTGCTGGATTAGAGAAAAGCAACATAGCAGGTACAAATCATTTGTAGAATTCTGACACGCGCTCCTGCTTGACACAATCCATTTTCTAGTTGGGAATAAAATCTACAGAATTCAACATTCAGCGAGGCCTTATTTCAAGTAGGAACTGCAGTAAACCAGCAGGCAACCTCATTACCACCACACAGAGCACTGAATCTTCACGCTCTTTCGATTGTAACCTTACCTATCACGTTTCACCAAAATGTCATGATTCGTACACTGGTACTGTTGACAATAGCCCTCACTAGTGCAGTGCGCTGCTTAAACTATGGTATGTGGGAGAATTGTACCAGGATAGATGTGCATCACGAACCGTTACTTGCGTGTGAGCACGTGCGAACATACAACAGAGATTTTAAACTAGTTATTCAACGACCATTCCTAATGATTGAGTTTTTAGACCAATCTTATACCAATTTATGTTCAGATTCTTCACTACCATCGTGCGAAAATTATTTTTGTCCCTATCATGACAATTTAAACGCGACAGTGGACAAGAATCCAAATCTATCAGAAGAGTGGATGACAAAATTTTTAAAACGATACGAGAACGATACTTCTGTGATTATAGAGCATGAACGGGCACTTAAAATGTCTTACGAAGTCAACTATTGTTTATACTGCGCGAGAGACAAGTTTTCCTACTTTCACGAGTTAATTCGTTCGAACATGAGCGTCACACTTACCGACGGTAATGTAACCAACGTTTGTGCCAAATTTGAAAACTACACCAGAGTGATACAGTCAGACCAATGTGCCGATCAAGGAAAGCCAATGGTAGTGAGTTATGGAGGACAATTGCCAATTGCATGCAATTGCGATGCAATTGGACACATTCGCGCCAACTGTCACACATTCCAAAACATTGTACTTGTGATTTGTTACCATGTCCTTCCCTTTATTTACGTAATTATCACTAGTGCAGCAATTGTACTAGTTATCGTGTTTGTGTTACTACCAGCGATCAACACACCAACAGTAGATACCACTGGTATGACTTCAGATATGAAGATTCTACAAAACTCGTTACGAATACGATTTATCGCAAAGGTAATCGTAGGAGTTGTACTTGTTGGCTACTTGTTTAGTAATGCGTTTAGTCTTCCGTTCTCAGGCAATGTAAGACTCAATACAATGTTGTTGAGTCCTTTAATAGGCTCTATTGCATATGCTGCACTAGGTGTGCTCATACACTCCCGACTTATGACATTGTTTGTTTCCAGGGTTTTGAAAAAGAGTGAGTATGTGGTGCATGCGCTCATGTTGCTTATATTTATTGTTTTTACGCTATTACTCGCACTAATTGGTGCATTTTTACTTCAGATTCCAGATCGATTGGGATTCTTTATCACATGGAATCTGGGATTTGTCAACACGGCATTGTTCATGATTTACTCGATAGTCATACTAGTTCGAGTTTTTTATAACATGAAAGGTGGAAATGTTCGCATTCTTAGTCCAATGCCACAGAAAATGTCTTCTATTAAGAAGTTTATTGCTGTGAACGTCGTTGTTTGTGTGTTGTTCCTCTTAACGTGGATTGGATTGTTCCTGGCGTTTACTCTAGGTAACGCACTGTACTTTATGATGGTTAACGAGTTAAATGCAATCGTGGTGATTGTTTGGACGTCTTTCATAGGGGCGTACTTGTACGAGAAACGAGTGTTCAACGCTATGCTGTGTTGGAAGACAGAACAACAAGACGACGATCTATCTCAAGAAAATCCACTTATCACAAGGTAATAGAGTGCAGAACAGAATGTAAATAGTAAAACGAGATCTGATGAAGTGACTAAAGTTGTAATTCTCGCTCAACTGCGGAGTTCTACAACAGAAACATGTCGCTAACATGTTTTGTCAAATCGGCTACCAAACCTGCTGTCGCGTTCCCACTCAAAGAGTCAACACCTAAAAAGAAACTAGGAATCGGAAGCAAGTTTACACCTCCACCATCGATACCAAAATACACGTTGAATATCAAAGACGTAGAAAAGCATTTCGAATTATCAGAATGTTATTTTGAAGAAGAAAGCACACGAGGAACAACATTACTCACAGACCTCTTTTTTCAACCAAACGCTACGTACGTAGTTTCCGGAAAGAAAAATCTCAAAAAACAGAAAAAATCAAAAACTGGACTAGTGTATGATGAAAATATGATGCTACATCATCAACAAAATACTCATCCAGAAAAACCACAACGTATCAAAGAGATTTGGAATTTTCTAGAGGAGGAAGGACTTGTCGCACGATGCGAACGAGTACAATCTCGACGCGCTACTGACGAAGAAATATTACATGTTCATACTCAGAACTTACTAGATGAGGTGAAAAACACACCACCGACAGAATATGGAGATTGCTATTTTAACCAACATACGGATAACGCTGCTCACTTGTCATGTGGATGCGTAATAGAATTATGCGATCAAGTCATGCAAGGAAAAGTAGAAAATGGATTCGCAGTTGTAAGACCTCCTGGCCATCACTGTAGTCACAAACCATCTGGTTTTTGTTTTTATAATAATGTTGCTGTTGCAGTAAAAGTGATACAAAAGAAGTACGCTTTAGAGCGTGTTCTCATTGTTGATTGGGATGTACATCATGGCAACGGCACGCAAGAGTTGTTTGAAAACGATCCAAGTGTGTTATTCTTGTCTACACATTTTGGTTTTGATTTTTATCCTGGAACTGGTAAAGTTACTGAAATTGGACAAGGAGCAGGTAAAGGGTACACAGTTAACGTGTCGTTTGATAAAGCAGAGTATGGAGATGGAGAAATGTTGGCAGTATTCCATCAAATTCTGTTACCGATTGCTAGAGAGTTTGATCCGCAGTTTGTGATTGTGTCTTCTGGTTTTGACGCTGTGTACGGTGATCCATTAGGTGGCTGCAACTTATCACCACAAGTATATGGACATATGACCTATTTGTTGAAATCTTTGGCTGGTGGGAAGCTCGTGCTTGCGCTAGAAGGTGGCTACAACCTTCGAGAGATCAGTAGGTGCACATACGAATGTGTAAAGGTGTTAGCTGGTGATTTACCAAGCGATCTACCTAAAACTCTAGGGAAAGATTTCAAAAACGAGTACTGGCGAGTTGGTGAGAAACACGTGGCGACTATTCGGGATGCGATTAAGAATTTAGCTCCGTATTGGCAATCCTTATCATTTGCTAGTGCGTTGATTGGCATAAAAGCTGAAGAGACAGGAGAGTTGGAAAAGTCACTCAATAACATGTCAATACAAGAAGATTAAAATTATTCCTAATGCACGTACTCATAGACACTAATTTATTATACAGAAATATCTTTGACAATTGGATGGCTGTCTTCTCGCTTGATCACAAACGCTCTAGCGAACGCCAAAGCTGCCATAAGAATGAATACGACCACAACAACACCAGTTAAAATTCCAAATACAACAGTCAATAAACCATTTCCGAATACTAATGGTACAATAGTAATTGCTAGTTGTGCGCACATCAACACTAACAAGCCAATTCCATACGAAATACTCAATGCAAATTGAGCTTTTCTACTCTTGATTAGTACTGACAAGATGCCAAGGCATCCCAGCAAAATGAAGCACGTACAAACTCCCAAGTTTGCTATAAAGATAGTAAACATGGCGATGTACGCATCTCCAGTCTGATACAGGCTATATTGAATATAATTTACTACTGAGTAAATGTTCATTCCTAGTATAGCTAGTTCTCCTAGTATCATAATTACAGATAGTAAAAGCACTGTGACACCTAGCGATCTAGAAAGTCGTCGCGATGCTGGTACAGGTTCGACGACAATTGTTGGCTCATGTGGTTTGTCGATGAGTTGTTCTTGTGATTCGCCTTTTACTAGCTGATGTGGTGGGTCAGATTCAGTAACAACTTGTGGAGTGCGAGCACGAAGTGCTCCAGGTGAAAGTACTGACGTTAAACTGTTGCGAGGTGGTAAATTAATGTACTCTAGTGTAGTGATACTTGTTGTCATCGTTTTTTCTTGTGTAGAAGCTGCCAAAGCTGTCATCTGTTTTTACGTGTGCTTTACCGTATTTGGTGTTTTTATTTTTAGCCATCTTTACAACTGAAGCTTGGTCAAACAACAGTACTTGTGAGAGTAATTCCAAAATATATACTGTTATTGTTTGGCATAGCTCCTGTACAGTTCAAACGAACAAAAGTGGATGGTATAGTTTTTCACTCCACGTTATACTCACATATACTAGCAGTGAATTGGAAACGTTGTATCTACTTTACTTGAATGCAATTGGCAACCTGGAAGAACCCTACGTTTCGCGTAAGAACACCACGGTATCGCATCAAAATGTACCAACCATAACGGTACTAGTTTTGTCGGTGACTATTTAGTAACAGAACGGGACCAGAGGATACGCATCTAATGAATTTGATGCAGTGATCAACCGACCTGTATGTGCTAGTGTTCCTGACCAAAATACAGCATTTTTGATTGGGTGCAAAAACCATGTACAACGACCATGCCTTCAAGATTGGGAGTACTCAAGTTTACATTCCTATCTACCCGCGTGCACCTGTGATTTTGTCGCCACCAGACGTATCATCACCAGTTTACTTAACATCTATCCTGTCGTAACACAGAGGTAATCGTCTGTTTACGGCTAACATATATTGTAAATGGTTTCCAGATAGATAGTTGACCGTAACTTGGAATTCTGTGTAAATTCTATTACACGCCACCAGTTGTGGTTATGCCAATTTCACCACAAGTGTTAATGCCAATGCCTGCAGATATAACTGGATTTGGTCAAGTGCATATCGCAAAACCGAGAATTCAACTCACGGACTCATGCTTCCAGCAATCGTTCATTACATCTAGAATATATCTGCAAAAGAGAATCACCAATGATGGGATTGCATATGTAGTCTTACCACATATCGATGTTCCAAACGTTGCATCGGCAATCAATACCCTACTCACAGCCATGGTCAACTCTGATCAAACACTCCAAACCTGGACTATAGTACATAACCCTCGCTGGAACAAGAAGAAGACTGCAACGCAATCTTGTTTCTACAGCTGTAGTTCTATTCTTACAGCTACGGTACCCATTAATCACGTTAACTACACTGTGGAAGTAGAGACAAGTGGTTCAGTCTTCGTACTTTACAGAGTTACCGATCATGGTGCAAATGCTTGGAGCTTTGTACCATACAATTTATTCAAAATCATTTCAAACAGAACGCCAATCATCACGCCACCGTTCTATTACCGAAACAATTTAAAGGCAGAACTCAAGACAAAGGAAGTTTTGCAAGCAGTCACAGACTTTTGATTGCAAACAAACTTAGATGGGCAACTGCACCTGCAGTGCTCAAACGATTAAACAATGATGCTAATCCTATCTCCACAGCAACTGTCACGAAGTTGACTAGAAGATGGACATACTACATCGAAACAGATCTCACGATTGGCTTTATTATTGTGCACTCCATTGTGAAAGAGTAAATAAACATGAACTATGTTTGTATGTACAATTCTTTGAAGCCATTTGTCTTAATCCTCTTACTTTAAAGAGTACCTGCAAGGGTTTGTTACCAAGAATCTTTGCTACAAAGATCTTTTACCGAGATGTTGTTACAACTTTGTTTAGAAACAATGGACAACTTCTTCGATGTTTGTTTCAACACACCAAATATTGGTGCCGTGTCCTTACTTCGATATCTTACCGCAACTATGTCTGCTAAAGACGCCAAACAATTACGCTTCATCGATCGAAATGAAACAAGATTAGTTTTTTCACATGATTTAACAACGGTAACGTACATTATGCCTTTCCATCGTCCTGCCAGTGTTAATGTTGCTACAAACATAATAATGAACGAATGTAAAATTTATTATTATGAATTTATAAGTGATATTCCACACTGGTCGATTGTCGGAGCATGTTGTTCTGCATGTCTATTGAAAAATGATTCAAGAGTGTTTGTTCAGGATTTACATAATCATGTTTGTGTATCTTCAGATACTGTTTACGCTGGTTCGCATGCCGTTCAAGAGCACCACAGTATGGGTAGACATGCCAAACGCACAATAGGCATTTTGTTTGACTTACGCAGTAGTGCTGATATGAGCTACATAGCTTATAGCCGTACTCTCTTCCCTCAGCTTACCCTCAAGTCACCTCACCAACAAAGAGGAAAGATGTATGTGTTTTTAGATGGCCATCCTCAAGGGCTACTTGCGCATAACATTGGCTTAAATTTACAGTTGGGAATAACATTGTATAATATAAGCCAATTTACTTTGAAAATTAAACAAAATGCGAGGGTACCAAATGAAGCTGAATGGACAAATGTCAGTAATGAAGATCAACAAAAGAGTTTGTATTGCTGGAGTCAAGGATATAAAAGTGTTCATGTATGCAGCAAAGGGCGATGTGAAGCTATATTTTAAAAATGCTGATGTGTAGTAAATTGGCTAGCTAGTTACTTATTTTCAACTAACACGTACTGTTTAAGACTAAGTTTATAATCTGGTTTATTTGACATTTAGTTTTTTGTCAATTTTTCCACAACACCTGCACATATATACTTTTATGTATCTGACCCTCCTTTCAAGGCTATATGTAAGTTTTGTTAATATAATATTTTTAGATTACTTCTTAAATTAAGTGATAGATTTAATATTCAGTTTAAAACATAGATTTAATTAGATTCTATTTAAAATTAATATTAATGAATATTAAAATAAAAATAATCTTTTAATGTTTATACTTTTGTAAATTATTATGTAATATCTAAACTGTATATAATATTATAATTTCTTTATGTTTTTATTATTTTATTTGCAAATTAAAAAAGGCTTTTAAAAACTTTTTTAATATGCAATATAAATGTACAAATGAATCTTATACAGCAAAATTTAAAAGAAGATTTTATAGTCATTAAACAATATAATAGTTTTATTAAACTCTTCACTAATAATATCTATAAATCTTTTTGATTTTTTATTTAATTTTAATTTCATTTAAAGAATAAAATTAATATCAGAAATATAAATTAAGCTATAAGTTATTATGTATTTATATTATATAATAGTATTATGTTTGTGATTTTAAATTTTAAATTAAAACTAATTTTTTCTTTACAGTTTATACTATGTTTTTTGCATTAAAATATAGATTTAACATTATTATCTTTAAATATATAGTATAAAACAATATCTTTAATAAAATAGCTATTATTTTTACAATATAGACAAGATTTGTGTTTAATAGTAATTAATGTATCAAGCTATTAGTTAAAAACATTCTGTTTAGCATAATACCAAGTAAATAATAGTTTATATAACAAAATGTTTTGCTTTGTACAAAAAAAAGGCAAATAAAGTTTAAATTTGCTTATATTATCTTATTAACAAGTATGTGTTGATAGTTAAGTTTATTTTAAGTAATAAGAATAGTTGTTATATAATTATATATAAGTCTATATTTTTTTATTATAAGTGTTATGCTTATATTAACTATTAAGCTTTTATTTACTTAGTTAGTTACTAAAAAAAATATTAATATTTTTAAAAGCTTTTGTAGTTTTATTAAAAGGTCTTTATAATGCATATAACTTTATTAATGCAATTAATTTTACTTTTATATTATGAAGTGTAACTAATACAACTAATATAAAATATATTCTTTATTAATTTCAGTTACAATATTATAATTATTATATTGTCTTATAAGCTATCATTTGTGGGATATGCTATTACATAGAATGATATTTCATATAAAAAACGGAAATTCTGCAGAAGAATAATATAACATTTAAAAAGAGGATTTTACTTTGATTTAGACCATGGATGATTATCCTTCCGTCTACACTTTCTTTTCTCTTTAACAAGTGATTTATATATCTCATCATCAGAGTGATTGTCTTCATCATCACTTGTTTTAAAATCGTAAAATACAGTAAAAGTCTTTTTCTTCTTATTTCTGTCCTTGTCATACAGATTAAAAATAGTATCAACAGCTTACTTTGCTCTGTGTTCGAGATTTCTGCGACTATGTCGTCTTTTGTTAATCTTTCGACTAGCATTGACAGACATCTCCTTTGTTTCTATCTGAAGTATTTGAGAACTGGTAGAAGCTAAACTCACACATTTTCGCAAATAGGTTTTGTTTTTAGTATAACAGCACACAGCTAGTACATGTTTGCACAAACGACAAGCTTTGTAAGTTTAAAATGAGTTAGATGTTTTAGTTGACTCAAAGTCACAAATTACAACTTTGAAAATTAACATACTTTACAATGAGATAAGCACCACATCTATGTCCAGTTTATGTCACTTGTATTTACGTTAAACCACTGTGGATTTCCATCAGAATTAGGATCATTCACTATTGCGCATGACTTGCATTCATGTTCAACAATCATTACAAATCTATGATTAAATATGTTTTCAAGCTCTGCTTTGTAAATATTTGCTTCTGCCATTGTAGTATTTGCCAACACTTCTATGGAGTATGAAAACCGTGGAATCTTAGATAAAACACCTTTTTTGACAGCTATCAACACAGAATATTTAACTTACAAAGGTTTTGCTAGCTTTATGTGTAGAGTTTCCCAAGGCTTAAATAATGAGTGAAGTGCAAATTCATTATAGTTATAATATCTCATAGCTATTTCAATCTGCATGTTGTCAAAAAATTCAATGATTTTTTGTGACAAATAGAACCAAGAGCATTTGCGATTTGTTAACATAACAAGTTGTATCATATTATTGAATGATTTTACTGGGTTGGTTGTTATATGCTCTCTATTTAAAAGACCTGATTTTGCTTTTACTGTTGTTGATATCTTAGATCTTAGTACAAGGATTTTTTTTTTTTACAAATAGTCAAGCAACAATTCATTATAACTTTCATCTGTAGTAGAAATATCAATCCTGGTCTACTAACTGCCTTATCTCTGTGAAGCAGTAGCATAACTTCTTTTTGTTGATATATAGTCACTGCCTTCATCTTGTACTTCATCTTGTCTGTAATATTCTTGATAAAATGGATGTAGCATTGCAGATAATGCATATGCAGAAATACAATACGCTACACTTTAATAATTGGAGCCTTTCCATTAGTAACTACAACATGCTTGCTTTGCTTGGCTGATGTCAAATTAAGTGTATCTTGAATTCTTTGAAGCATTGCCAAGTGTATACTATATTCCTTCAACTGGTGGATGTACATAAAGCCAGGTGTAATTGGATGTCTTTTTAAATTATTGACAAAATCAGTATTTTGTATGATTACACTTGTTACATAACCTTGTCACATGTTAAACATTATATCAGACCACCAAACTTTGTTACAACAAAGAATTTCTAACGTATAGTGAGTGTAGAACAATGCTTGTTTTTCTGAGACTTGGTTTTAATATCTGAATGTATTATGACAAACTACAGCAAGTCTAATAATCTCATCAATCTTTTGATGTGGCTTTCTAAATTTTTGTTGCATATTACTAACTTGTTTAAAATCTCTAAATTGTGCAATCATAGTATTCTGAGACATAACAGTATATGTAGCTTTTAGATTGCGCTTCACAGCTACTTGTTTTGCAACAGTATGCATGTAATTGTTGCTCTGACGATAATATGGCTTCATTGAATGGCTATTCTTGTGAGGCAAAGCAATAACAGGTGTAATACTAATATTTTCAGGCTTGTAATAAAGAAGAAGGCCTCGATACTTATTGTCAAATAGTGACTGTAGTATATATTCTATATGATGAAAAGATTCATTGTGCTTAAAGTGAAAATACGTTTGTTTAATAGAAACAGTAGCAATAAACTTTGTCGACACACTGTTGTTTTTCTAGTATACGTATGAGTCACATTGTTGATTAATAGCATCTAGAAAATCTGCTTCGAACAATAATATGCATGAAGTTACATCCAATAAACGCTTTACAGCTACATTTGTTGATACAAAGTTACAGTTCCATAGCTCAACAAGAAACTAGTGCGTTTAAGCCAAACTGATGCTTTGAACAGAAGAGTGTAATAATAATATCTCGCTTTCAGGCATGAATAGTGTGTACGTCCATACATCAGTGTTAAGATAAACAATATGTGATCAAATTGGCTTGATATAATCATCTTAGTTCATAGTATTTATTTAATAGCAAATTGTCAAAGTTGCAAGTTGTAACTTGGCTGGTCAACTTAAAAAAATAACAGCTACTTTTGCTACTTGTCTAAATCAACAGTTATTCAACTTTGAAGTTGCAAGTTGCGACTTTCTTATCAAAAAAAAGAGAAATATGTCGAAGAAGAAGACAGTTACTATTGACTTAACCACTGCTATGTGCAAGCTATTAAACGATCCAGAGGATGTGCAACATGTGTACAAAATGAGCGTGGAAGATTTAATTACAAGTATGATTGATACAAGCGATTCAAATGTTGTCTTAGTACTTAAAAATGTAACAAAGACTCCACTTGTCAAAGCAACACCATATGCAAAAGAATTTAAAAAACAGGTTACCAAAATTGTTAAAACCAGGCAAAAGACATTTAACAGTAATTTTTATAAATATTTTTATTCATATTTAAGAATTCTTTACATCTTGTTTTATTCAAGTGGATATGTTTGTAGCTACTGAAAAAGCATCACAAGACAAAGCAGCTGCAAAAACAAGTGATGATTCAAACTTTAACAGTGACAAGACAACTGACAGGCCTGACGTAAACAAGCTTAAAATTAATGCTAAGGCTTTTATTGAAGTTTGTGGTGTTATAACTCACTTACAGGCTAAAAGCACTGCTATTAACACTGTGGCCGATATAAAAAGTTCGTCAGACAAGGTTGTAAGTTGTAACTTGGACGAATTAAAAACTTTAAATCTGTAGTCAAAAGCAGTGAGAAAGAAAAGAACTTCACGCCAAAGAGAAAGGGCAAGAGACAAGCTCGCACGCAAGAAAACAATCTTGAGCAAGGGCATCTATTGTACAACAGAATATTTGCCCAATACTGCAACCTTGTAATTCAAACAGAGAAGATTGAGGAATTGTGTTCCAATGAAGAAACACCAAAAGAGATGACTCTGCTACAAGATGTTCTTAGCGGCAGAAATATATCTGTTGATGGGCTTAGAAAGGTCTATTAACAACTTAGTGAAGACGCTGCCGAACAGATTGAAGAGCATTACATTATTGCTGATTATACTGAACAAGTTAGCAGTGCTTTAACTCTATATGCCAAGGTTTGTCAAGGTATGCTAATTAAGTGTGCATTTAATCTATTTTATAGCGATAGTAATTTGCAAGAAAAGTATAACAACTTGTGGGAGGCATTCTGCAAGGCAAAGTTCCCTAACAAGAAGCTTGATAGTATAATTAGGCTGAAAACACTATACTACTTAATTGTTCAGTTTCTAGAGTTACTTTTCACAGTAACACCTGCAAGCACTTTAGAAACATTGAAGAGTGCAACTTAACTTCAGGCGTTCATGCACAGAAATCCACACTATAATGTTAGTCTATGCTGCAGAGTAGCAAAGGTAAATAATGTAAGTATAAGTTACATATTTTTTAATTAAAATAGCTTGATTTGACTATTGTTAGAAAGTATTATACTATTACAATGCGTAAAAATTTCAACATTCACACGAAAAGGTCAATTGAAGCATCAATTGTTGAGGTTGGTGAGAGTGTATGTTTGAATATAAAGACAAATGAAGCCAAAAAGTTTGTTAGCAAGTATCAAAAAAAAAGTACCTTATTATAGAAGAAGAGGTATTTTGCGTTAAAAGCTATCAGTGGCTTTTCGATGGTAATGTAAACTCGTACATAGCTGCCTCTATCAATAAGGCTAATAATAGGTACAACTTTAATTTGTACATCGAAAAAGTAAAGCAAAAGGTAAGTTACAATTTGCGACTTTAAATAACTATTTATAGTTTTACTTTATAAGCACATACACATTTGATGCTTGGTGCAAACGCTCCAACGAGAAACATGATACACTTAAGGAGCTCACACAGTTCAAATTCTCATCAGACTTTGTAAATTTGTTTCTAATTCACCTTCCAGGTTATTGGATCTTATGCGCTGTTTCTCGTATTAGAAATACAATATTGATACTGCATATTATAACGAAAATCTTATCATTAAAGTAATTTCGCAATACTTTAGTGAATTTGCCGATTATAATGATGAAGAAATCAATAAAGCTGTTATAACTCTCAAGTATGCTACCGTGCAGCCAGATCAAACTGCATGTAGCTATTACGTTTGTGCGTGCATTGATCTTTTTCTTTCTGGATATTTGACAAGCTTTATGACAGAGGATGAACTAATTCCCTTGACGTATGAGGCTGCTCATGATATGAGAATTAGCATGTATGAGTTTTTGCAAGATTTAAAAACAGTCACAGTAACTCACTTTGAGCGTTTGAACAAGCCAATTTCTAGAACAACAGTGCTGTATTGCAATGTTAAAAAGGATATAAATGAAGCAGCTATTCAAACCAGTGCCAAAAAAACTTTAAGTCGCACACCTGCTCAAAAAAAAGTCCCAAGCAGTTCAAAAAGTGGTTGAATTTTGACAGTAACCTTAGATCACCTATTAACTATAATTTGTCTACTCTTGCACCTTCCACACCTGTAAGGGCAGCTCATAATGAAGATCTTTCACCAGGTACTAAGTACATAAAACTTGCTACCTCAGATGAATTAGCAAGTCTTTGCAAGAGGAAGAATTTTAAAGGCTTGAGAGAGAGAATCTGGTTAAAGATCTGGAAATGGCCAAGCAAAAAGAGTTACAAAAAGCCATTAACGATTCAATACAAGTAGAATTGGAGCAACAAAAAACTGCAGAAAATACCAAGAAGATTGGAGATAAGGCAGAAAAAAAAGAAAGCAAACGTGATAAAAAGAAGAAAGATGTACTTCTATCACCTAGACAAAGAAAAAGAATTCACTATGCAGATTTAACAAAGAACAAATCTGAAGCTGCTGCATCTAAAAAGTTTAAGATAAAAGAAAGCTTTACTAGTGATAACGACACTCAGCCATCATCAAAACGCCATAAGAAGTCACTTGAAGCAAAGAGGCGCGGCAGAGGACGTGGAAGCTCTTTAATGTCATCATCTCAAACAAATGAATAAAGATTATTTCATCAAACTTAATTTGTAAGAAGTTGCAGGTTGCAACTTGAAGAAGTAATATTTTTTCTGTAAATTACTTTCGCTAAAGACTTAATTCCATAAAATAGTACATCTCTATATTAAAATTTTTCTTATTTAAATTTAACATACTTAATATTATATAAGCTACATTTATAATGCTTGTTGAATCTTCTTTAAATTTTTAAAAGATATCTGAATTTTATATACTTTTATTCTTTATGTAACTTATTTTAGTTTTTATACTAACATTACTTTTGTTACTCATATTCTTTTATGCGGTAATTTATTAAAAAACAATTTTGTTTTTAACATTTATGACATTATATTAGTTTGCAAGGTTTGTAAAGTTATTAACTTTCATATCTGTTAAATAAGTTTGTTTTGTACCCATCATCAGAAGAATCTGTCAGTATAACTATTATTTTCTTACCTTTACTCTCTAAATCAGTTAATGTCACAATTACATTTATTTTTCTTTGTTTTAAAGTTGAATTATCAAAGTTAGACTTTCTTTTTTATCTTACATACTTTATTTATGTACTAAGATATCTTACCTTTCTGATATTTTTTATTGTGTTACTACAGCATTTCTACTATTAAAACTATTCTTTTCTTGTTTTTACTGTTGTAACTTTTTTTTATTATTTTTTACAAGTTATATCAAATCAAAAAGGGCAGATACTGGGGCTACTTTTTCTTCTATTTAACTCTTTCCTTTAGATTGTTAATTATGTGTCTTGATTTTAAGCCTTTTGTTTTACTTTTCTTTCTATTAAAAGTTAACCAGCTAATATAAAATATATTATTAACCAGTAAATAATAATTAATACTTCTCTTTATTTAAAAACCTTTTAACTTTTATAGCAACTAACTATCTCATAATTATGAATGCCAATAACTGTTTTAACTAATGCATTATATTGATAAGTATTCTTACTAAAAAGGCTAACTACTGCCTTGAATTTTGTTTTGATAATCCTAAATAACATCTCTACACTTATATTAACTTGCTTAATTTGCATATTTCTACTTAGCTTATCACTTAAAAAAATAGCTAAGTTTACATCAGTTAAAATAGCTTTAGTTTTCTTTTTGCTGTAAGCCTCTTTTATGTTTACTAAAAATTTATAATTTTTGAAATATATTTAGCTAAACTCAAAATAATTATCTCTAAAAATCACTGTACTATTGCTTAACATATTCTTAAAAAAGTCAAAATTAATCTTCAAAAATGTTTTATCATAGATTTTTGGTAAGTAACATCCCCACATTCTTTCACAACTATCAAAGAAAATTATAAAATGCTGTATAAGACCATTTTCTTTAAAAAACCATTAAGTTGACTTTTTTAATATTGATTTCTTGCCTGTTTGTTTGAAATCTGATAAGTTAATTCTTAAATTAGCCCTTTTAACATCATTTTCTAACTTGATGTAACGTAATGCACAATTTTAAGTGATTTTATCTCTTAAATCAATTTGTTTTTCTCTCCACTTCTTTAAAACATGTTGCATCACTTTAACATTGTGCATCAATGTTTTAAAGTTGATATTGTATTAAGTCTGGGTTATGTCTAATAGCTTTTAATATCTATAAGCAGTAATGTCTTTAAAAAGGGTAAAAATAATAGTGTAAATAAAAAACAACCTAGTCTTATTAAGCCCTATAAATTAAGTTTTTTTTTTTAATATATTACTTGATTGCCTTAATTATATCTGACTTTATGACTTTTTAAACTTCTTCTTTGACTTTTTTATAACTTAAGTACATTGTAAGAGGTGGTAAAGGCTGCATCTGTTTTTTTTTTAAACTTTATACAGATTTTATAGACATAATATTTAACAAAATATATTGGTTAACTAGCACACTTTATTATATTAATCAACCCTCATTTATACTCTTTTTAGCCTATGTTGCTATTTTGTTTTTTTTAACATAACTTAGATATGTTATGTTTTTTATTGTCTTCATTACTGCAACAACACATTTATATATCTTAAAGGTATGAAACTATTACTTATATTAGTTATAATACTTATATTACTTATAAAACATAAATAAGTTAATATATCCCAAAATTTATTAATACTTTTTATAATATTAATCTAGTTTTTTACCTTATATTTTTCTTTTTTTCTTTAGTCAGTTTTTAATGAATGCATTATAGCAAGTTGATATATAGCATTATTAATATCAATAATATGAATAGCCTTTTATTAAATAAGCTTTTTAGTCAGATTTTCAAAATACTTACTCTTGTTATTATTTATATTAGCCAAATAAAAAACAAAAAATGATAACTGGATGCTTTTCAACTGAAATGGATTTCTATGATATCTAATAAGCTTTTAAGTATGTTAAAAATAGTTTTACAAGTTTAATTCAAAGTTTTTACTCTCTTTTGTAACAGTTATAAACAACAGTTTCTTTTGGCTAAAGTTTGTATATCTAATATATATATTAACACTTTATTAGTCAAAGTAATCTATTATTACTCTAATAATTTCATTAAATAATAAGTTTATAATTATCTAAAACTTAGATTTGAACTGTGTATTTATAAATTTTATCAAATTAATAAAAACTCTTCTTTTATCTACTTGTCCTTTTACTTGTTATTAAGATTTTAATATATATTCTAAAAAATCCTTTTATTTATTTTTTTCAAACTAATTTTATAAAATCTGTTTTTTTGCTTTACTAATAACATTTTCATATTTTCTAATTATTAAATAAAAATAAAAACTTACCAGTATTTATATATTACAGATAGGTTCTTTTTAATATAATGTTTTATTTGATTTATTATTCTTTTACACCATCTGACTCCAAACAATAAGGCTAATATAAGCTTTTTTTGATCACTTATAATACTTTGTTAATTTTCATTTAACATTATCTTTAAAATGATCTAAGCACAAAAGATGCTTAATAGTGTTGCTTGTTACAGTATTTCAGGCATTTATCAATTTTTACTTTCTATTTTGAATTATAATTTTGCTTATAATTAACTCATTAAACTCATTTAAATTGTTTTGCTTTTTCAATTTAAAATCTTTGAAATCAATAATAAGGATGCTTTGTTTGAAAAATAAGTTATAGATTCAGTGGTATGCTGCGCATTAACAAGCTGTTAATGTAGTTGGTTTGATTTAGTAATCTGCCTAATATATCAAATAGCTATGTGTTTAACTAAATAAGTTATACATGTTAAAGTAAAAGAAATAGCTAATATTTTCTAACTTTTTTTATCCTTAATCAAATATCAATAACTAAAGAAATAAGTAGATAGCTGTGCATGGTTTAGTATCTGCATACCACTGTATTTTTTTAATTATCTGTAAATTTTTCAGCATATTGTTAATCACAAATCTAGGTACTTGGACATGTACTACATCTTTAAATTCTTTGAAAAGCACAGTTATATGCGTTTGTTTATTTATTTTTAAAAATGTTATCTTTTAAAATAAGCAAGAAAGTACTTAAGTTAGCCTACTACAGTTAAAAGCAGTAAGAAGGATAAAAATTCCATGTCAAAGAGAAAGGGCAAGAGATAAGCTTGCACATAAAAAAACAATCTTAAATAAGATTATCTATTGTATAACAGAATATTTGCCTAATATTACAACTTTGTAATTCAAACAAAGAAGATAAGAAATTGAGTTTTAATGAAAAAATGCTAAAAAAGACTTTATTGCTACAAAATGTTCTTAATGTCAGAAATATGTCTGTTGATAGGCTTAAAGAGGTCTATCAACAACTTAGTGAAGATACTGCCAAACAGATTGAAAAGCACTACATTATTGCTGATTATGCTAAATAAATTTGTAATACTCTAACTCTATGTGCTAAGGTTTGTTAAAAAATGTTAATTAAATATATATTTAATATATTTTATAATGATAGTAATTTGTAAGAAAAGTATAACAACTTATAGGAGATGTTTTGCAGAAATTTAAAGTTATTTTTTACAGTAATACCTGTATATACTTTAAAAATATTAAAGAATGTAACTTAAATCTAGGTGTTTATATACAGAAATCCATATTATAATGTAAGTTTATATTGCAAAGTAGCAAAAGTAAACAACATAAATATAAACTACATATTTTTAATTAAAATAACTTAAATGTATTCTAAAGTTTCAAATTTAACTATTGCTGGAAAGTATTATACTATTATAATGCATAAAAATCTTAACATTCATATAAAAAGGTTAGTTAAAGCACTAATTGTTAAAGTTAGTGAGAGTATATGTTTAAATATAGAAATAAATAAAGTCAAAAAGTTTGTTAGCAAGTATTTAAAAAAAAAAAGTATTTTATTATAAAAAAAGAGGTATTTTGCATTGAAAGCTACTAATAGCTTTTTAATAGTAATATAAACTTGTACATGACTATCTTTATGAATAAGGTTAATGATAGATACAACTTTAATTTATATATCAAAAAAGTAAAGCAAAAGATAAATTGTAATTTGCAACTTTATATAACTATTTATAGTTTTACTTTATAAGTATATATACATTTGATGCTTAATGCAAATATTCTAACAAGAAATGCATTCAAAAAGCTTATATAGTTCAGATTTTTATCAAGCTTTGTGTATTTGTTTCTAATTTACCTTTTAGGTCATTAGATCTTATATATTGTTTCTTGTATTAAAAATACAATATTTATATATCTTGCTAATTTATTAAACAATAAAGATATTAATACTGCATTTTATAACAAAAATCTTATTATTAAAGCAATTTCACAATACTTTAATAAATTTGCCATTTATAATGATAAAGACATTAATAAAGCTGTTATAACTTTTAAATATGCTACTATGCAGCTAAATTAAACTATATGTAGCTATTATATTTGTATATATGCTAATTTATTTCTTTCAAAATATTTGACAAGCTTTATGACAAAGGATGAACTAATTCCTTTAATGTATAAAACTGCTTATAATATAAGAATTAGCATGTATAAGTTTTTACAAGATTTAAAAACAGTTAGGAAATAGCTAAGTAAAAAAAGTTATAAAAAGCTATTAATAATTTAATACAAGCAGAATTAAAGCAATAACAAATTGCAAAAAAAGCTAAGAAGACTAGAAATAAGACAGAAGAAAAAAAGTAAACATAATGAAAAAAAGAAATACTTCTATCACTCAGACGAAAAAGAAGAATTTATTATACAGATTTCATAAAAAACAAATTTCAATCTGCTATATCTAAAAATAAAAGATGAAAGAAAGCTCTGCTAGTGATAATAATACTTAATAATTACTAAAACACCGCAAAAAGTTATTTAAAGTAAAGATACACAGCAGAAGACATAAAAAAAGACACAATAAAGGACATAAAAAAAGATATAAAAGCTTTTTAGTAACATTATCTCAAACAAATGAATAAAGATTATTTTGTTAAAAACTTGTTATGTAAGAAGTCGCAGGTTGCAACTTCAAAAAGTAATATTTATTCTATAAATTACTTTTACTAAAGATTTAATTTTGTAAAATAATACATCCTAAAAAATAAAAATAAAAATTGTTGTAATATAAATAATTTTTATAATATGCTTGCAACCATATAATACATTTGTATTGTGTTATATAATCAAAATTGCAAAGCAGTTTTGTGACTTTGATTGACTTATAAGAAATAAAACTTAATCTTTTTATTTGAAGGCAAAACCAACTACTATACACAAAATATTAAGTTTTTTCATTTATAGTTAGTGTTTAAATTTTGCACCACAGTTTAGTGTAGTGTTTGTAGGCTGCAACTTGAACTTCACCAAGTTGAATAATCAATCATGAAATAGAAGTAATAGAATTAGGAATAGCGTTAATTTAGTATTAAGAGCGAATTCCAAGTTGTGCGTTGTACTTGTCACGCCGACGATAGCAAACAATAACACATTTTTTCTGCTAGGGGTAATTAAAAGTATTGTTACACGTTCTACGTGTTAATTGGTTTTATTAGGACGTTCGTGTAGTCCTAGTATTTTCCAACACATGCGACCCAAAATTTCAAAACAAAAGTGGAATCGTAAAATAACATAAAATTTTAGGTTTATGATTTTGTTTCAATCCCTACTACATACTTCTGCGGTTGTAATTCTACCTTTTAACCTGTCAGCTTTCAAAAATGCACTTGCGTACCAACAAAGTATTCAGTGCGCATCAAGATCCATCATGGTATAGTTGTCATAATTTGTGCTGCTTCTGCCTGAAATCCTTGGTTTGCTTTGTTGCTATTTTGGTTGTTATTTTGGGCATTTTTATTTTTCAATGTATTCGTGTACTATCTCAGAGGACGTACTCAGTCCTGAAAAACCATAACACGCATCTAATTAAGCATGAATCGTTCAAATATCGAGAGGATTGGCTAATACTTTGTGATGTTTTGTTAGATAGAGCGACACTACCATCAGATACAAAAATATTAGTATGGAAATACAAGCCAGGACGATTTTATCACTACCCAGTTGTAGAGATAGGAACAGAGCTTTTTTTACACGGCAAATCATTTGCGAGTCAAGTCACACTCACAAATACAACACACACAATTTCATTCTCTGACCTTTTTAACCTAGACGATCTTGTATCATGGGACACACAATTTAAAATCAAAAATCACAAATCGCCACCACAGCCACTTAAAAAAGCTATAGTGTCGCTACTGTTAATGACACATAGAAAAAATGAGACAGTGCTAACAAAGATCCTAGATATTCTCGACACAGTTGCCGCGAGCAAAGCACTAGACTCAGTTATGGATACAATCAACAAAACCATGTCAATGTACGAACAATCACTACAAAAGCCTGAAAATCATTACACAAACATCGGATTAGACGCGTCCAAACGTGCAACGTACACAAAAAGTGATATAGAAAGAGCATACCGATTATTTGTCAAAGAGTGGCACCCAGACAAAGTCCAAGGCGAAAAAAAGACAGAAGCAGAGGTCAAGTATGCAAAAGCAAATCAAGCCGTCGATATTCTAAAAAATGAACAAAAGAAAATAGCGTATGATGCTCGTTTATAGTTCATCATGTCCATATGCTTTCATATTGGCTTTAAATTCGGCTAATAAACTTTCACGTTTGACATCCAACTCTTTATGCGTTGCTTGTGGATGCTCTTTGAACCAGTTTTCGTACGTCTTACGAATATTCTCTAGGGTTACCTTAATCGTCGCAGACACAGTTTGAATTTTGTCATCCACCTTGTTTAGCTCGGCATTGAAGTTATGAATAGCTTGGTTGCGAACTACCAGGTCTCTATGACGTATTTCCGCGTCACTTACTTCATCGGGACTTAACATGAGAGAGTCTTTAATGGTGATGCTGTTTTTGGCACCTGTTGTACTTTCCACAGCAGTAACATGAAGAATTCCTTCTCTATCAACAGTAAAAGTTGTTTCGATCGAAGGTACACCCTTTTTCATGGGTGGAATACTTGAAAGAACAAACTCTCCCAAAAATTGATTATTTTTTGCAATCTTGTGCTCTCCTTGGAAGACACGAACTATTACGCTCTTTTGGTTGTCTTGTATTGTCGTAAAGGGTTTACTTCCAGAAGTGGGAATCTTGGCATTTGTTTCCAATATCGTTACCATTTCACCTGTCACAACTTCAGTGCCGAGTGCTTGCGAGAGAACGTCGGTGAGTTGTATCTCATGCTTGATCTTTTTAGCAATGACGGCACCAACTATAGCAGCACCTTGCGATACTACAAAATCTGGTTGCACCTCCTGAGTAAGTTGGCGACCACCAAAGAAATCTGCTAATAGTTTCTTGACTTTTGGAATTCTTGTACTTCCGCCGACAAGTAAAATGTTATCAATTTCATCTTTTCTCATTCCACTTCTCTTGAGTACTGCTTCTACTGGTAAAAGTGTCCTCTTGAACGCTTCTTCGTTTACATGTTCTAATCTTGCTCTAGTCAACTTGAACTCGAAATCGATACCCCTGTGCAAAGAATCGATATAGATCTTCTCTTCAGTATGCTTCTCAGCTGAAAGAGATTTTTTTGCTTCCTCAGTTGCTCGTTTGAGTTTTTGTATTGCTCTTGGATTTGCACCTAGATTGGTTCCATGTTTCTTTTCAAACTCTAGAATAAGTTGATCTAGGATTTTGTGATCAAAATCTTCTCCTCCCAAGTGCATGTCGCCAGATGTTGCAATGACATCATAAACTCCACTGTCAATAGTCATGAGTGAAACATCAAACGTTCCTCCTCCCAAATCGAAAACCAGAACATTTAAGTTCTTCTTGCTTCGCAGACCGAATGCGACTGCAGCGGCAGTAGGTTCGTTGATAATTCTTTCTACTTTTAATCCGGCGATTTTTCCTGCCACTCGCGTCGCTTGACGTTGTGCATTGTTACTGGAGAATTAATGTGTGAAAAATCACTTACAAGTAGGCGGGTACGGTGATGACTGCACGAGTAACTGGGCGGCCGATGAATGTTTCTGCGGCCTGCTTCATATCTTGCAGGACCATGGCAGAAATTTCTTCTGGCGTAAAGTCCCTCTCTTTACCCATAATCTCCAGGCGGAAGACTGGTCTGCCGTTCACATTGACGACTTTGCATGGGAGTTTTTTAATGTCGTCTTGTATGTCTGGATCGTCAAACCTTCTGCCGATAAATCTGTTTCCGAGTTAGTTAATTCAAAACGAGGTACCTTTTTGCATCATAGACGGTGTTTGTGGGATTCATAGCAGCTTGGTTTTTAGCAGCCGCACCAACTAGTAGTTCTCCGTTCTCAGGATTGAAAGCGATAACACTAGGAGTAATCATGTGACCTTGTCCATTTGGAATAATATCAACCCTATCCCAATTTGATTCCCAATAGGATACACAACTATACGTAGTACCCAAATCGATACCAATAATAACATCTTCTTCATCTTGTGAGAGTACCAACATCAGCAACAGGGAAACCAACAGAACAGTGCGAATCATTGTTTAACAATTTTGACGTGTGACGGTAGAAGGAAGTTTTTTTCAAGAACTCTTCCCTTCTTGGTGTCAGTTTCTTGAAAGGGTGCTTTTTGCCACACTCTTAACCATTATGACTGTTTACAGATCCTGTCCCTTGATTAAACAAACAATGCAGTACTGGTTTCTTCTTGTTTTCTTGCTTGTAGCTGTTGAAGCCGCTATTGTCGGTGTAGATATCGGCTCTGAGTACATCAGAGTTGGAATAGCCGAGAGTAATGCCCCAATTCGTATGGTGTTGAATGAACAGAGTTCTGCCAAAACATTAAATGCAATTGTAGTGAAAGGATCCAATGAAACATATGTTGGTGAAAGGGCTAAGAAATTTGTAAGTTCTTGTTTGATTCTCACGAAAAGATATCTGGTTCTCGGTATACATTATTTAGAAATTTAAGATATCTTATTGGTGTTCCTGCCTCCCAAGATGCTCACGGACCACTCAAAACTCTGTACACGCCAGTGAGCTACTTTAAAAACACTCGTGGTGGTTTTAGTACGAAAATGGAGGGCGATCAAGAGGTATCTGTTGAGGAGTTATTTGCTTCTACGTTGCACAACATCAAGTGCATTTCAGAAAATGATTCGACAGAGCAAATAACTAATTATATTCTTACAGTAAGTTAATAAGGAATTATTCTTACCCCAGATTCCACACTGGCTCACAAGTGAACAACGCAGGGCAATTTCAGAGGCTGCAAAGGTTGCACGAATAGAACCGATACACTTTATCCCAGAAAACGTTGCAATGGCGTTGAAATACGCGAAATCCAAACACCACGTTGTAACCTTAACTCTTAACTAACAATATAGATTGTATCCAGCACGAAAAAGTATCATCTAGTTCTTTTTGATTTTGGCGCGACAAAACTTACAACAACCGTTTTCGAATACATCACATTTGGAGAGGATGAGGGAACGATAACAGTTCTATCAGTAGTTTCGGATACAAAAATCGGTGGCGCATTCATGGATGTTCTTGTAGCGGAATATCTAGTACCAGACGAAAAAATCAAAAAAGAACCAAAAACAATGATGAAGATGATCTTGGAAACAAAAAAAGCAAAAGAGGCGTTAACAGTAAATCCAAGCATAAATGTCCAGGTCGCACTTTCGGACGACAAAGATTTCTCAGTAAAACTCACGCGTGAAGAGTTTGATCGTGCCTGCTCCGGCATGCAGGAACGTATCAAAAAAGTAGTTAAAACAGCAATCGAAAAAGCAGGAAATCCACACATTGACGCCATAGAACTTGTTGGAGGAGCAAGTCGCGTACCATTTGTCAAACGCGTTTTAAGCAATATTTTCGGAAACACCAAACTATCACAAACGTTGAACGATGAAGATTCCACAGTCGGAGCGTAAGTTTTGAAAATATTTTTAACAATCAAGTGTATTCTCACATCAAGCCAAATACACGTACGACAAAGAAATTCCACAATCAAAGCAGGTAGTATTCGGAGTTTCAAAACAACTAGAAACGGTATTACCAATGTCACAAGTTGATTTTGATCGTGCTTATGCTCGCTTTGCAGAAATCGCAGCATATGAACAGAAACAAATCGATGATACAGCAGCCAAAAACGTTTGGAAAATTTACTATTCAAGTTACGTGCAGAGAAACATTCTCCAGAATTTGATATTATCTTAGATGAAGTCGAGGAATGGCTAAATGATGATGAAGATCGAGATTGGGTTATGGAATGCAAAAGACAACAAAATAGATTGGAAAAAGCGTTAGAACATCCAACTACTCCAGAACCTGCTACAACTGCACCAGAAGCTGTTTCAGAACCTGTTACAACTACTCCAGAATTTATCCCACCTACTCCAGAACCAGTTACAATTCAAGAATCGTTTGAAAATGAAACATCTACACCAGTAAGACAAGTAGAACCAATTCTAGAAATCAACGTCATGAACATGTTCCAAATTGAAGGAGAATTATACACTACACCAGTAGCACTACTACTTGCATTATTAGTGATTCAAATCTGTCATAGTGTTATCATTTACTTGACGTATTGCAGAGGAAACAGCAATAGCAGAGCAAAGGACGATGTGACATCAAAAAAAGATGTCAAAGCAGGAAAGAAAAACAAAAAAGAATAAACAGTAACTTATATCTGCTTGCATACATTTCTAATACTCTGTTTCAACAATCTATCAACAATTACAGGATCAGAAATCTCTGGATGTGCGCTAAAGATGCAAACTTTTCCATTTCCATACATTCCACTCACAATAGCAGCGCTTCCTCTCATACCTTCCATCACAGTAACGTTTTTGCCCTTGTACTCGGTTTCAAATACTCCAAGAACATGATTTGTACCAACACAAGGTTGATCTTCACTAGAACAAGTACAATTCTGAACAATCATACAAGGGCCGTTTCTATAAAAAACGGTGACATTTTCTTCTTCATATTTTAAATCATTTTTACCTGATTTTGTCAATTTGTGTTTGCATGGGCCCATTCCTCTTTGCCATATGTATTCTGGTTCATTTCTCTCCATGGGAACGCAATCGGAGAGTAGATTCCATGTAGGACAGAAGGAATGTATGGTATCGTTTGGTGTTGTCGTGCATGCCAAGTACGCACCTGCACAAACACCAATAAATCCACAACCAGATTCGATTGCTTTTTGTACTGCTATTTTACCGTCTTCTTTGCCCATGTGATGATAATGCTCGGTGTGATACCCTCCGCCTACGTATAGACATTCATAGTCTGATAGAACTCCATTTTGAATGTCTTGTCCTGTTACTTGTATAATTGTGAATCTATTTGTTAAATGTGGACTGGATAGTTACTCGTCTTTTAAATTGTCGCTTAATTTAAGAAATTTAACATCGTTTGCATCCTTAAAACGTTAGTTAACGCTTTGTGCTCCTACTTTTTCGTACACAAAGTATGCAATTCTTGGTGCGTTTGGATTTGTGTGGATATACGATGTAGAACGAGTTTTCATCGCTTCTCTAATATTTAGGACTGTGTTTCAATACGACAAACCCTCTCTTCTTCAGAAGCTCTGCCAGGTCCATGCTTGAGATTTAAAAGTCAAAAATTACAACCACAAACGCGTCACCAAAGCTATTAAAGAATTCAATATACTTTGAAGACATACGGATACTCACAGAGTGGAAATATTAAATCATTTTAATATTCTACTTTACACGCTAAAATTCGGAGTCGAAATTCGTCAACTGATAGCATAAACAATAGTAACGCGTTAGCACAAGCATTGTTGTCAGAACTATTGCGTTAGCCTTCGTATCATTTCTCGTCTTCGTTGAATCGCTGCTCTCAGTTGCGCCATCACATCCATAGATTCTTCATATTTTTGTAGCTGCGGAACAGGCCAACAATCAGAGTCCAAGTGACCATAAGAGTTCTATGATTCCGTCGTTTGGTATTTGGATCGCGAAACCATACAACGTTTTGATCATTTCTGTAAATAGTTGTTCCTCATCTCCATTTTCTGTATCGTCTATTTCGCACTAATTGTCTTGCATTTCTAGCATATCAATACTCAACATGGCATCGAACGCTGAACATGCAGAAATAATCACCTTATGAACGTGCAGGAGATTGCCACTGGTCTTGAATTTGAATATAAAGTCAGACTTGTTTTGGTTGTTGAAAAATTGTTGCAAATCGATGCTTGCAAGCCGTATTTCTACTTTTGAAGGTGATGTATTCTTTATCCTGAACCTACGAATATCCTCTAACAAATCACTAAAGTCAAACAAACATTTACAACCATGGACTTACTCGTAAGAAGACTAAGTTTGTTGCATTTGAGATGTAGTAACCGTTAGAGATTAATGAGTACAAAGCAAAAACGAGGACAATAGTTTCGAACGAAGCACCAAGTAAGATTAACAGACAAAATGCGTTTGATGATGTTCAAATAGTAACGTACGGATCGCACCCACCTGCAATACAACTATTGGATCTGTTACATATATCGCTTAGAAGTACTGACACCAATTTTACTATCAACACAGAATGCATCACTTCTATCGAACAAATCACTTTAACCTCGAGAATACTATGCAAACGCGAGTTCTGCGAATATACTCCAGACAATGACAATAATACAAAATATGTGATAAGAACGATAAAATCATTTGGAAAACAGTTGTGCAAAGAGTGTGAGAAAATAACTTGGACCAAAGAATCGCAGAGTGTTACCCACTACGAAAAGGGGAAAATTATTGACGCTCCTAATCATAACTCGTCGCTAATAAAGACAGTTTGGAGAGGTCCAGGTCGCAATCAGATTATGGAAGCTTACAGTTGCATACAAAATAACAGCTGTAGTTGTGTATCGATACAAGTAGGAGACAAATGTATAGTCGTGGGATTAACTGCTAATGGACCTAAAAATGTGTGGGTGCAGACATTCTTTTATGATGTCGAGGTGTCAACGTACGCTAGCGCTCACATGTTCATGAGACGTGATCCAACACCAGGTCAAGTGATAGAACACGTGCTCAAAGTATCAGACTTGTTAAACTTGAACAGCGCATTTCATTGAATTACGAGCTCATCCCAGTAATTGATGATAATTTCGACGATGGCCACTACATTAGTTCCTAAAGAATAAAAACTCTGAAATCAGAACCTTGTAACATTATGGAAACAAACAATGTCGAACATAACAGAAATCATCTCACGCACTGTAGATGAGCGCGTAGAACCACAACGAAAGAAGAGAAAAATTGTTCCAACTACATCAACGACGTTCTACGACCTGGATATTATCGTTTCAGGAAATGCAGAACTCACAAACAATTTATTTTTGCTCATTCAGCGAAAACTGTCGCATAAAACTCTATTTTCGATAAACCATACAGAACAGGCGCTCATATCAGACCACGCTAAAATAGAAGCTCACATATCGCTTCAGTATCAAGAAGAAAAGCGTAATCTAAACTTTGAAAAATTTAGAGTGCACGTTGATACACTAGTAACCCAAGCGAACAAAATAATTTGGTTCTATCAAGACATAAATATCGTGCATTTTCTGCACTGGCAGAAAGTAGATTCATCATGCGAAGATGATCCAGAATGTAGTACTGCAATAACAAAAAGATGGTATGGAATAGGAACGGATCAATATCTGACCATTAAAATTGGATGTTGCGAAATTCCATATCTTTGCCTTACACTGCAAGTTGAAAACAAATGTATGATAATACACCAAGCTGCGGATAACGAATTAGAGCTTTCCGTCGACACATTTTATAATTGGTATGGAATGAACTCAAATGTTGCTATTTTAGAAGAGCAAGATCCTACTGTTGAACAAGTACTAGATTATTTGAGAAGAGTTTCTGATGCATTTCTTAAAAATTAACTATTTACTCTCCGTATGTTCTCTTCCATCCTGCGACGTAATCCATCATTCTTTCAACAATTTCGAGTAGTCTTCTCTTGTAGTCTAGATCAATCTTTCTAACACGTAAAATTTCTTGTTGTGTTTGAAGATTTTTCTCAGCCCACGCAGTGTTTGTTTGAGCGACCTCTAAATCTTGGTTATAAGCTCTTTGACGATCATCTAATCTTGACAGGTCATCAGAAACTGTTCTTATTAACAGTTTCTCGTCGTCTGTCATGTCTGGCGTAGAAATACCCAACACTTGGACTTCTTTTGCCGAAATGCTGCCCAATCGAACATGTGTGCCAATGGTTATGCCTTCTTCTGACAAAATTTGATTCAAAGCATCTTTGTTCACTTTTAATTCTTGCAAAGCAGAAGCAGTAAGTGTTTGTACATGAGCATCAGTTACAGTAATGTTTGAAGACAGAATTCTATCTAGTCTTTGTTGTCTTGCTGTCTTGTCAGCTACTACTGGGTAGTCATCTTCTGTTGGAGTTCCTCTCTTTTCTTGCGCGGCAAGCACACTTGCGTAGGTCATGAAACCAAGATCAGTGACGGCAAAAGGTAGCGCTGGATCGGGAATGTACCATAGTAGTCGGTTTTGTACTGTGAAAACTACTTCATGGAAACGTTTTCCAAGCGCAGGAGGTGGCAACGTTCGCAGGCCGTTAGGATAGCCCACTAGATCAACATCAATCTTTCCCCACTCGTTGTTAGCAGGTACGTATGCAAATATCGTTGCTTCTTGGTCGTTCCAACCAACAAAATAGACTCTTCCTTTCTTTACATTTGCTACAGCTTTTACACCTTTAGAGTACAAAGTATCAGGCAGCGGACATGCAATCTTATTGAGTTTAACAACAGCATCATCGTTTGTCGGCACGACTTCGTACAGTGACGCATTGAACGTGATATAAGCAACATTAGGAAACGCTACAAAGTAGAATGGTATCTTGCTTGCACTTTGTCCAACATCATACATGACAGGACCAACCCACTTGAACTCTTTCTCATTAAAAACAAACCATGAACGTCGTTTCTCACCATCATAAAAATGAGAAACAAGCACCAAAGAAACATTATTAAATACACCATATGTAATCGCTTTCACAAGATCTGGAGCAACTGGAAGTCCTTCTTGAGTCATGTTATAAATAGCTTGTGCGTAACTACTGTCGTGGAGACCTTGTGGGTAGGCTAATGGCACTGGTGTAACACGAGCTCCAGTTTTGGAAACGGTTGCCGATGGTGTGGAACTTGACCCTTTATCTTCAACTTTTGCTCCAACTTGTTTTTTTGATTCTTCAAAATCGGCAGCGTCGAGATTTTTGTTTTCGACAATAATAGTTGGTGTAGATGATGCCGAATCAACTTTTAGTCGAACGTACTCGTTTGCCGCGAGTCGTAAATCAAATTCGGTATTACTCCTTGGTGCAATGGAAAATTGTTCATTCCCTATTTTTGCTCCTACAACTTCACCTTGAGTAGCGGCAAATGGTATCCATGTCCATACTCGTGTTTTTGTATCGAGTAAAAAGACATCTGGAACTTTGAGTGTGTTTGTTGCTGCGCTTTTACGTAAAGCTACTAGTGTATCACCATTCGGAGTAGTTTGTACAAAATTGACCACATGAGGAGCATCTGTTCCTCGTTTTGACACTTCATCCACTTCTAATCCAGTTAACGCTAAATCATTGGCATCAACTCGATAGAGTTTACTAGCACTCAAAATGTAGAGATCGTACGGTGAGGCAACAAATTTGACTTTTGATGGAGCTGTTACCCCACGTAGTGGGTACCAAACAATATTTTTTTGTAAGTCTGTCGCATAATATATTGTATTCCCGATTTGTAAAAGAGATACGTCCTTGTATTGGGTTAGTGTATCGCTACTTGCTGCTAAACATGTGGTAGCATCGGAACATCCGACGACTTTTGATAAATCCCCTTTTTCTAGATTTGATTTTGCTCTACTTGGATCAGATACTGCTCCGAGAGAAGCAGTTATCTAGGAGTGAGAAAGAGCATGATATAAGCTTACCACAGTAACGACGAGTATTATCAACACCAAGAACAAGTTCATGGTGGCTTGTTTTTGGACAGTAGTGAGGACAACCTTGAGCAGTAACAAGTACGGTGGTTGGGCTCACTACAAAAGATGCTTATTAAATAGGAGCTTTCATATCTGTTGACAGAGTCTTATGTAGTAGCGGGTATTTGAAATCAGATACGACTGAAATTTTGTGCCTGAAAAATATGTGAGGATCCTACAAACCAAACTTCTCGCAACTACGTTGTGTACGAGACGACTATGTCATCTGTCATATTTTTGTTTAGTTGTAATTGAACATCTGCGCGGCTTGATGAACTTAATCACTTACTTATTCTTGCCTTCACTTTTCTTCGCGTGTTGTTTCCTCATGGTCAATAAACTTAAAAATGGACTTTTGACTGTTCTAGTTTGTTGTCTAAATTTATGGACGTTTGACAGGCACCAACGTTTTTCAAAGAAGACACAAACAGAACTCAACAACAATCACACGCTAACATGTCTGGTGAAATTCTAAAGAAGCTAGTTATTGCAGGCGATAGCGCAGTAGGTAAATCTTGCCTCGTATTGCGCTATGTGGAAGATACATTTTCATTGAGCCACGTTTCAACAATTGGACTCGATTTTCGTATTAAAATGATCGAAAAAGATGAGAAAAAAATTAAGTTACAAGTCTGGGACACAGCCGGACAGTACGTGCTTTTTATTTCAAATTTTAACATTCATAGAGAACGTTTTCGTGCTATGGCGAGTACATATTTTAGAGTAGCCAATGGTGTTATCGTCGCATTTGATGTCACTAGTGAAGATAGTTTTGACGCTATCCACGTGTGGATAAAACAAATTAGAGAAGCTGCTCCGGAAAACGTTAAAATTATTTTGATCGGAAACAAAATCGATATGGAAGATGCTAGAAAAATAACGACCGAACAAGGACGCGAAATGGCAGAAAAGTTAAAACTCGAAGAATATTTTGAAGCATCAGCAAAGAGTGGTGCTGGTGTTCAAGAAGCATTTAGCGCACTTGTTGACTACACGTTAGGTATAAAGAAGAGCAAATGGGCACCAGATGATGAACCTTCTCATCAACCACAACCAACACCTGTTCAACCAAATGAACCAACCACAACCGTCACTGATGTCGAAAAACCCATCGACCTTACACAGAAGCCAGCGCCAAAAGAGAAGCAAGAGAAGTGTGCATGTTAATTTGCCGCGTTATCCAGCAAGTTCTATTGGATTGTATAAATAATCTTTGATCTCGTGTATTTAAATCAACACCTGTTCCAGTTACTCACCAAAACTTAAAAACGATGCAACTCAAACACTGCTTGTTAGCTGCATTGATCTTGGCGGCTTTTATGAGCCCTGTTATTACCATGAACTTGAAACTCAAGACTAAACAAGTGGGACATTCACATATAACAAAGAACGCAAAGGTGTCCATCACTAGACTATCAGAGTTACACAAACCACAACTCGATGCCTGTCCATTCTGTGTCAATTTGATGGACCAAACGTTGAACCAGTTACTCAACATTATTCTCAATGTTGGTGTGTTGGGATCCTGTAATCAATTGTGCAACTACTTGTCAGAGTATGGAACTGTTGCCGTTATGGGATGCAACTTGTTGTGCGACTACGTAGGCATAGAAGGATTCATCAAGCTCATCAACATGGCAGAGTTGGATCCTATTTGGATGTGCGATGAAATTGGTGTCTGTACTGTTAACGACTGCAAGGCAAAGACTTGTGCGTTGTTCGAGAACACTCGTGTATCACCACAAAAGGCACACAAGGGAGATAACGTAACACTTACCACTATATTGAACGTACTCAATGCTACATCTACTGGTGAGCTAGAATTCTTGGTATTGTCGAACATTACTGTTCCAATTGTTGATGGAGAGTTGGTCAGCCAAGGTTTCAAACCAGGAAGATATGCCATTCAAGTCGTTCTACCACTAGTCGACCAAGACGATCCAGATTTCCCAGTCATCTTCGGCAAGGGTAAATACCAATTCAATGTAGAAGCATGTGAAGGTTTGTGTGGTAACCACCACTCACACGAGAGAAGATTAGCCAAGACTAGTCCCGAATTTGAAATAGTATAAAGAATTTTACTGTACTGGTTTTTTATGTTCTTGCTCCGCAAACATTTCTGGGTGTCGCCTCACCATCCTGTCTGTATTAAATTTATTCTCTAATGCGATAAATGGAAGCGACGCATAGTCAATAAACGTATCGAACCATGTTCTTTGTGGTGCCTCTTGTTTTGCTTTTCCCAATGGCTCAGGCGAAAAGAACGCTATTACTGCAGGATCTTCTGACAATACGGAATACTTTAACACGTGTTCAATGAAGCCATCGAGGCCAATGAGCCGTTCGCGAATAGTTTCATCAGCTTCTGAGTCATATCTTTTTGGTGGAAATTTTTCGTACGGTAAATGAGAGTGTCTACCCTCTAGTTCTGTTTTCAAGTCCAAGAACTGCGAGTATCTTTTCCTACTTGTATACTCGATTGTTTTTGGTGATGCATTGCCTGTTAGTGGCGTTCTCGTACGTTTAATGTCTACATTATAGAAAGTTATGTTTTCTCCTGTGGCAGGAAAATAGTGGCGTTTTGATCCATTCAGTTTAGCTTCGAATTTTGTTGAATATTCTGCAGACGATGATGTAGGTCGTGTTTCGTTTGGTTGCACTTCAATATGTGTGTATGGTGCACTGCGAGATACGTTGGGTGATGTATCATCAGAATCGGGCGTTGAGACGTACAAGTTATCAGGATCATGGTGTGACGACATTTTCTTGTTAATTTGTCAACTTCAAACAACGCTAACTCAGAACAGGTGCACTACTTCACAAGCGGCAGGAGCAATAACGAATAACTATTATAACCATAAAATAAAAAAATCATATTCTAATTTGTAAATTATAGTAAACCAAACGATGCGAACATTTGCTGATGTCACAGTGACGGCGTACGATGGCGCCGTGTCTATTATTTTCCAAAAATTATGCAAAAAATTACGAAGCGTGCGAAAACAGTACACTCTCTTAGCTGCAGGTTTTGTGAGCGGAAACGTGCTAGTATACAACATTACAGACAAGAAAGTACGTATAATCGAGGATCCGGGACCCATTTATGCTGTTAGAATATTTGACAGCGATAGAATTGCATATTCAAGAGGGGATACAATTTATATTCACCAACTACAAGAGAATGAAGACGATTTTTCAGTCTTTACTATGAATTCTTACGGAAAGCGTTTATTCGAGCTAAAAGGTCATACATCAATAGTTTATGCCCTGCAATACCTAGATGGTGTCTTGTATTCTGCAAGCTACGACCGTACAGTACGCGCATGGAACTTGGACACGAGAGCATTACTTTGGAGTTACGAATACCAAGCAAGCGTATACGACATCATGTTATCATGCAACAGCCGTATCGTAATTGGTGGAGAACTACACAATTCAAAAAGTTCAGTAGAAATGCTAGATACAAGGACCGGTCAACTTATCTACAGTGTTTCCGATCACAAAGCGTTAATATACAGGATACTTTGCACAAAAGAATTTATTATTACACTAGGTTTTGATAGAGTTATCGTTCGCGATAAAGATTTAGAATTTATTAGAGAATTCGCGCCAGCAAAACACTACAGTGCTGCTATGATAGATGATGAAATATTAGCGACAAGTCATGAAGGGAATGAAATAGGAGTGTGGAACATTCGGACTGGAAAATGCGTTACTCGTATACCACAGAAAACCGCATCGCTTGTCTACAGTGGAATTCCAGGAAAATTGTATGTTGCCGACTATGATGGGAATGTAATGTTGTTGGACGTTTTTACGCAACAAAAAGAAGATTTGTTCAAATGTGGATCAATGACGCGAGTGTTAAATATTTATTAAAAAATAGTATACATTTATAAGAATAGTAACATTGATAGAGCAACCATGTTCATAGTTAATGAATGCAAAATAGTTTCTCCACTGTAACTTCTCTCCAAATTGTGGGTCTGATTGGTTACATTAGGTAAAGTAGATAGGGCTCCAGTAGTTGATATCAGACTCGTTGGTGAGTTGGTAATAGTAGCTGTAGTAGTTGACGAGTAAATACTAGTAGATAAAATAGTTGGTGAGTTGGTAATGGTAGCTAGTGGTGTAGGTTCAGGTAATTGTTCGTATTCGACTTCAATCTGAAAACTATTTTCGTGATTTGGGCGTCACTCTTTCCTTGAAAGTTTACCACACAGGAAGGGGCCGAACTGGTGCCTGGAAGAATGGCATCACAATCAGGCAGATACGTGTCTACGATGAAGAGCTGTAGCTTCTTGGTCCCGTTGATAGCTTTGTTGAACACTTCCGTAACGTCTAATTCTTGGCTACACGCTTTGTCGGCCAGCCTTATAAACGCAACTGTTTCATAGGTATAGCTTTTGCAGGGTCTAGCGAACGAAATTTCGTCTTTGCTTGTCTTCAAAGTTAAAAATAATTTGTCTGCGTGGAAACAGGTAAATGGTTTTAGCTTGAAATTAGCTTTGATGACTGGAGTTGAAAAGTTTTGTAGGTCGTACTGAATTGCAATATCTTTCATACCGGAGCCACCTACATAATACTCTATTCGGGAGGCTCCGCAATAATTTGATGTGTACCCATCCAGTGAATTCGTTATCGATACTCTCCTTGTTATTGCAGTGACGATGGTCACACAGCTTAGTATGACGACAAGGTAGCGTGTTAACATTTTGTTATTTGTGTTTACTCGCTTGTAAGAGACTAATCGTAACAGAATTGCCGTTTGTAAGCACCGAACACGAAACAACATCGACATTTGCCGCAATATGATCCATTTTATATCGTTGAATGTTTACACGAACTGATC
>JAESGV010000165.1_pt1 | contig 51678 bp, 53 predicted proteins | sample 9269781 | NCBI WGS metagenome assembly JAESGV01 (sample SAMN15741586, study PRJNA653496) | algae metagenome | isolation source: Tildeniella torsiva UHER 1998/13D and co-occurring heterotrophs from... | place: Slovakia: Slovak Paradise National Park, Hrabusice, Kosice Region | collected 2000-01-01
CCGACGAAACACCGACCGGCGCAGCAGCCACCGACGAGCACAGCTCCAACTTGCCATCGCGTTCCTACTCGCAGCCAAGCTCATCGACTGGGCCCAACGATGGAGCCCTATCCGCTGACCCTCTGAGGCGACGAACCGCCACCGCTACAGCGGCAGGTCGAGGATCTGACCCGGCAGGATCAGATCCGGGTTCCCGGGGTCGACGAGGCGGTCGCGGTTCACCTCGACCAGCGTGCGCCAATACGCGGCGACGGCCTCATCGGACGCCGTCGGTCCGTCGCGCTCGATCACGACCTGCTGGGCGATGCTCCAGAAGTGCTCACCCGGTTGCACCCGGTGCACGGCTGCGGACGGGGGCAGCTGCTCCTCCGACGGGGTGTCCGGGTCGGACACCGGTCCCACGGCGAGCGGGCCGTCCACGGCGGCCGGGTCGGTCACCGGTTGCAGCGGCGATGCCGGATCGATCGCCGGCGCCTCCACCTCGGCGGTCGGCGCAGGACCGGTCGCGCCGCCAGGCATCGACCGCGACGAGCGTGTCGACGTCGTCGAGCCGGCCGGGCGGTCCAGTGTGATCGTCGACGAGGTCGCCGGCGCCACGGTGGTGGTGGCCGGTGCCGATGTGGTTGCACCGACGACCTCCATGACCGGCGCAGGCCGGTCCACCGGGGCTCCCGGTTGCTGGGCGGAGACAGGTCCCGCACCGAGGACCACTCCGATCGACGCCACCGCGAGCCATCGCGGCGTCAGGGCCTGCAGCATCCGCCACGCAGGAGTCCGGCGACGGCCCGTCGGGACGAACGACGCCAGCAGGTTCGCGACTGCGATGAGTGCGAGGTACGCCAGCACGACGGTGGCGACGAGTCGGGCGCTGGCGGCGAGCAGCTCCACGGGATCGACGGACCGGGTCGGCAGTGACCAGAGCCAGTCGGGGAGGGCGGATGCAGCTCGGCCAGCGTGCTCGGTACGGGGCGCCCCCGGGAGCGCGATCAGCGTCGCCAACCCGCCGATGCTGATCGCCGCGACCGCGGCGAGTCGGGAGCGCGAGGTCGTCGGGTGTGTCATGGGGTGCCTCCATCGGCAGGGGTCGTCGCGGTGGTCGGACGAGCGTGGTCGGGGGGATGGGCGCCGCTGCTCGGAGCGCCGACGGGAGGAGCAGGGCGCTCGAGCCGAGGGTCGACGGGCGGCCCGCCGACACGTTCGATCGACGCGGCGTCGCATCCGTCGGGCCCCGGGGCGCTCGACAGCGACGTCGCACCGTCGACGACGGTCTGGAGGCGGCCGGTCGTGGGGCTGGCGCGTTCGGCCCACTCGAACTCGAACACCTCACCGCTGTCGGGCCGGAGCAGCAGGACCGTCGCCACGCCGTCGCAGTCCCAGTCGCCGACCAGGAGATCGTCGCCGGGGTCGCCGACCCGGAACGTCGTGTCCGCGGTTCGCACGACGTTCCCGTGGATCTCGACGACCTCCGGGCAGCCGTCGCCGTCGATGTCGTGTGTCGCACCGTCAGCCGGGTCCGCCCCAGCGGTGCAGCCACCTGCGCTGGTGTCGGTGTCGGTGTCGAGCGTTGTCGGAGCGGGGTCGTCCGCCGGTGCCGCCAGGATCGGGTCGCGTGTCGCTGCTGCCGCTCGGTGTCGGACGGTCGTCGTCGCCACGCCGACGACCAGCAGCACGGCGATCGACAACGCGGCGGCGGTCCGACCTGGTGGCACGCCCGGTCGCCAGGACTGCGCCACCGCACCGATGCTGGTGCCGGTACCCAAGGCTGCTCGCAGCGCGCCGAGGTCGTCGGCGTCGCGGATCCCACGCCGGGCCGACCGTGCCCAACGGCGCCACCGGGCCCGATCGTGGGCATCCCACTGCGGTCCCGGCTGGCCGAGGATCTCGAGGATGACTCGACGGAGCTGCTCGAGGTCCTCGGAGGCGGTCGCCTCGTCGAGTGGTCGGGCCGAACCCAGCGAGCACCAGGTCGCGGTGCCGGCGCGGTCGACGACGACGTGCTCCGCGCAGACCGCTCCGTGGCTCCAGCCTCGTTCGTGCAGGTGCTCCAGAGCCGTCGTCGCGGTCGTCAGTGCTCGGCGGAGCGTGACCGGGTCCAGGGGTGCCCGGCCGGAGAGGTCGTGGGCGCCGGCGAGCTCGGTGACCAGGTCGGTGCGATCGTCCGACTCACGCAGCGCGACCATCTCGATGACCCCCGCACCGGCGAGGCACGTGCAGATCTCGGCCTCTCGCCGGAGGTGCGACCGGCCGGCACCGGTCGCCGACTTCGCGATCAGGTCCCGTCCGTCCACTCGGATCCGGCGAACGCTCGACGTGGACCTCATGGCTGCAGACGTGCCCGGACGATGACGGACACCGGTTGGCTGCGCTCGGTCCCGGGCAGCGCAGCCAACAGGACGTGGTCGACCGACGCGGTGAGCTCGACCGTGATGACGAGACCGTCCGCGCTGACGGACGTGCGCACCGCGGTGAGCGGACCCGGCACCCGAGCCGCGTCGAGATGCGCGTCGACGACCCGACGAGCCGCGTCGTCGTCGATGCGCAGCGAACCGTCGATCTGCAGCTGATCGGTGTCGATCATGGCGGCTGCGTCGTCAGCGGCGCCCGACGCGATCCGATGGAGCGCTCGATGCGCACCGTGCAGCACCGACAGATCGATCGCGATCGCACCGAGCGCGAGCATCACCATGAGGAGCGCAGGCACCAGCACCAGTGCCGAGCCGTCGTCGTCGGGGCGCCGCCCGCTACTGCGCGGCGCAGGGCGTCTGGTCGGGGTCGTAGGTCCCACCGGGTTCCACCTCCTTGTGCGGATCGATCAGCTCCTGCGCCCGGACCGAGACGGTGCGTTCACCGACGCCGTCCAGGAAGGGGACTCGCACGGCGGCGACGCTCGACTCGAGACGGACGGAGGCGAGCGAGCACGGGCCGAATCCGGCGGCGTTCGGCGGATCGATGCGCAGGTCGCGCAGCGGGGTGCCGCGGGAGTCGAGCACGGAGCGCGCCGCCCGGTCGGCCTCCGCCGCGGCACCAGCGGGGTCTCGCTGCTCGGTGTAGGTGCGGAGGTACTCGCGCGCCGCCGCATCGAGTGCCGCCCGGGTGTCGATGACCGCCCAGACGTTGACCAGTGCGAGTGAGCCGGCGACCAGGATGAGCATGCCGAAGAGCAGCCCGTCGCCGCCGGCGACCATGCCGGCCTGGCCGGTCGCGCGTCGTCGTGCTGCGCTCACGGTGACTCCGCGTGCATCACGATGCGCCGGTCGATCGCCCCGACCGTCGGCGCCCCGTCCACCATCGCCGGGAGGAGCTCGACCCCCGGTGAGCGGACGTGCAGTCGCACCGGGTCATCGAGCGACTCGAACCGGAGCTCCACGCGCCGGGCGTGGGCGCCGAGCACGCGCCGCGCGTCAGCGAGCGCCGCGACTGCGGCCGCGTCGCGATCCGCGTCCGCTGGAGCGGTCGCGACCCGCCGGGCGGCGTCGTAGGCGACGGCGTCGACCGTGCTGCGCACCCACAGGCCGAGCATCACGTTCACCGCGAGCCCGAGCATGCCGAGCACGACCGCAACGCCGATGACCGTGCTCAACAGCCCACTGGCCCGCTCGTCGGGTCGGCGTGCCATCAGCCGCCGATCTGCTCGACCTGCGCCCGTGTGCGCTCCGTCGCGCTGTTCATCATCGAGTCGAAGCCCGTCCACAGCGCGATGCCGAGGAAGGCGACGATGAGGACGGCGATGGCGGTGGAGATGACGCCCTCGCCCCGCTCGTCCCGAGCGCGATGCTCCAGGTGCCGCGCCGGTGCCGCCCCGTCGCGCCGGCGATCGTCCGGACCGAGATCGTCGGACTGAGGTGGTCGTGTGGTGGTGTGCATGGTGTCTCCCTTGGTCGAGATCTGTGTCCGGTCGGGGGGGGGGGGGGGAGGGGCGTCGCCGGGCCGGCTCTGGTCGAGTGGACGGACGAGCTCAGCCCGAACCGGTCACCTGGGACATCGCGGACATGAACGGCACGGCGAGGAAGATCAGGCCGGGGACCAGGGTTGCGACCGTCACCGGCACCCAGACGAGCTGCGCGCGGCGTTCGATGGTCGCCAGCAGCTCGCGGTGCGCCTCGGCCCTGACCGATCGGGCTTCGGCGGAGATGAGCGCGCCCAGGTCGCCGGCCTCGCCGTGGAGTCGGAGCACCGCGACGAGCCGCCCGACCGCGTCGACCCCGCTGCGGCGAGCCCATTCGTCGAGCGCAGCGTTGGCGCTCAGCCCGTGGCCCATCCGCCGTTCGACGACCCTCAGGTCCGAGGCGACCACGCCGTTGCTGCGCTCGGCCAGCCGCTGCAGGGCGCTCGGCAGCGAATAGCCAGCGGTCATGAGCAGTCCGAGCTGCTCGACGACGATCGGGAGCTCGGCGCGCAGCCGGCGGCACCGGCGCTCGACGGCGGCATCGATCCGGTGCTCCTCGAGGAGCAGGACCAGCAGCGGGACGGCGACGATCGACATCGCGACGATGGCGAGCGGAGGGCGCCAGGCCAACGACACGAGCACGGCGACGCCGAGCGCTCCCAGCGCCCTGGTGAACTGCCGCATCCGGACGTCACCCGGGTCGTCCTCGAGTCCTGCGCGCTGCAGCCGCAGGCCGAGGTCACCCGACACGCCGAGCAGCCGGGACAGTCGGCCGGCAACCAGTTCCACTCCGGGCAGCAGCAGCTGGCGGACGCCGGCGGAGGCAGTGCGGTGGCGGGCGGATCCGGCCGGCGCGTACGGGGCGAGGCGCGCGGCCAACCCCGATCGTCGGAACCACGGCAGCTCCTCGAGGAGGAGTGCGGCGCCGACGGCGAGGGCGAGGGCGGACAGGACGGGCAGATCGCTCATCGCTCGAGCACCCGCTCGGCTTCCGGCAGTCGCATGACTCGACTCGCCCACGTCCAGCAGACGACGACCACCACCAGACCGAGCGCGACGAGGAACTGGCCCTGCGGCGTCTCGTAGGCGCTGCGGCCATCGCCGACGCTCAGTCCGGCGACCGCCATGCCCGCTGGCACCACGACGACGAACGCGCGCGCCAGGCGGGCGCCCGACTGCTTCGCCTCGGCGTCACGCCGATCGGTGAGGTCCTGACGTCGATCCTCGGCGAGGGCCTGCAGGCGCCGGTCGAGATCGCCGCCGACCTCTGCAGCGATCAGCAGGGTCTCGCAGGCCGCGTCGGCCGTGGGATCGGCGAGCTGGGTCTTGAGGACGGCGACGGTGCGCTCGAAGTCGGTCGTGAGCGCCCACTCTCGCTGAGCCGCGACGAAGGCCGGACGCAGCTCCTCGGGCCCTCGGAGCCCCACCTCGATCAGCGCCTGGGGGATCGAGCGACCGACGGACCCGGTCAGCACACGGATCTCCTCGATGAGGCGTGGCCACGCCGCACGGGCGGCGGCGCGCCGCCGGGCCAGCTGGCGGCGCCAGAGCAGCGCCGGGACCATGGTCGCAGCGGCGGCGACCATGAGCACCGGCAGCCCGACACCGAACACCGCGGCCGTCAACGTGCCGGCGCAGGCGCCAACGGCCAGGGACGCGACCACGAACTGCCAGGGGGCGACGCCGTGCAGGCCTGCCTGGTCGAGCACGAGACGCAGCCGCACGCGCGAGCGCTCGACGATCGTGCCCGGTGATGGACTGCCGTTCGCCCGGCCGGTCCCGTTGCGGTCGGTGCCGGTGCGGTCGGTTCGGCTGCGGGGCGAGGACGTCGCCAGGAGATGGACGCCGGCGCCGGCGAGCATCGCCATCAGGAGCGAGCTCATCGTGTCGAGTCCTGTGCGGCGTGCACGTCGAGCAGGGCTCGAACGTCGTGGCCGTGCCGTTCGAGCCGCTCGGTCGCTCGCATCGGGAGCAGCCCGGTGGGCACGAGCGCGGAGTCGAGGCGGGGTCGGTGGAAGAGCTCCGTGGTGGTGAACTGCACCGACTCCGGACCGGCGGTGAGGTCCTCGACGGCGGTGATCGACGTGACCCTCGGCCCGTCGGGCCCGCGCTCGGAGTGCACGACCAGGTCGACCGCCTCGGTGACGAGGTGGTTCAGGGCGGCGACGGGGAGCTGTGCTGCCGCCTCGGAGAGTTGTGCGACGAAGCGCAGCCGGGTGAGCGCCTGGCGAGCGCTGCCGGCATGGATCGTGGTGTAGCCGGTGACGCCGGACGACAGCGTGAGCAGGAGCGGCAGCGCTTCAGCGCTGCCGCTTGAACGTTACCGACGGTTACGTGCCGTGGATGAGGCGAAATGGCATGGCTGAGGTTGCGGCATCTGCCTCTTGGAGTCTCGCCGCGTCCGGGATTGCTCCGCTGATCTCGATCGAGGGGACTCGCTTGAACCTTGCGCAGGTTGGGCATACGCGACCTGTCCGACCCAGACCGGCTTTGGCCGTTTCGTCGCTGGCTTTGAGAAGGCCCTTGCCGGAGCACTCAGGGCATGGTCTCGTGCCGGTCACTCGGACACGAATGTCGAGGAGTTGGATGATGTCGCGACGGAGCTCATCATTGGCGTTGTCGAGTGTGTTGCGTGCGGTGTCTGCGAGCGTGAGCAGCCGTCTGGCGTGATCGGTCTGAGTGTTCCTGGTGGCGGCCCAGTCCACCACTCGGTCTCGGTGTGCCTTCAACCGCTCGAGCTCGTCCTCGAGTTGCCGTGTCGCGTGCTGGATCGCAGTGGGGTCAGTTCCGTTGGAGACAAGTTGAGCGATCGTCGATCCGAGGGCCGTCTCGATGCGGCGGATCTTGCGGGTGAGCGCAGAGAGATCGTCGACGCCTGACGGGCGGTTGGCGTCTTGGGCGATACCGGCGAGAGCGAGGAGCCGTTCGGGGTCGGTGAGCATCTCGTGTGTGGCGGACCAGACTCTGGCCTCCACGTTCGCTGCGTGAATCCGGGGACAATCGCATCTCGCGGGGCCGCGTTCGGCGACGTTGTTCGCGCATTTGTAGACGCGCACGTCGCGGTCGGGTCTGCCCGTACCGTGCATGTTCGACCCGCAGGGAGCGGCGAGCCGACCGGCGAGAAGGTAGGAGTAGCGGGCCTGAGTGGCGCCGACGCCGGTGCTGGTCTCGGCAAGGCGTTGACGGAGCTGTTGGTGCCGGAGCTCGGTGACGATGGCTGGGATCGAGAGCGAGATTGTTTCGGCGTCGGCAGTGTAGGTCCAGGTCCCGGAAATCCCGGTAGCGGTCTTGAGGACGTCGCGTACTCGTTGGTGTGTCCAGCGGCCGGTGCCGGGGTTGGAGAGCCGTCGGTTCGTGCCTGGAGTCGGAATCTCGCGGTCGTTCAGGTCGTTGGCGATCTCGAGCGTGGATCGGCGACCGTCGACGAACTGATCGATCATCGATGTGATGACCTCGGCCTCCTGTGGACTCATCACGAGGCGACTGTGGGCTTCACCGTCGTTGCGAACCACGGTGTAGCCGAACGGCGGTGGACCTCCGGGCCAGAAGCCAGCCTCCGCGACTGCTCGGATTCCGCGGACCATGCGGTCACGGATCTTGCGGCGCTCCTCCTCGGCAATCACCCCACGGAGCTGTCGCTCCAGGGTGCTCATCGTTGGCTGGACGAGATAGACGATGCCGACGTCTGCGCGAGCAAGTTCGCGCTCGATGACCAGGCCGTCGACCAGGTCGCGAGAGAGTCGGTCGGGGTCTGTCACGACCACTACGTCAAAGGCGCCTGCGTTCGCCGATCGGAGGAGTTGCTGGAGCGCAGGCCGATGAATCGTTGCTCCTGATACGCCGTCGTCGACGAACTGCTCGGCTACCTCCCAGCCGTTCGTCTCGCAGTATGCACCGGTGCGTCGTTGCTGATCTGCGAGGCTTGTCCCGCGTTCTGCCTGTTCGTCGGTCGATACGCGGCTATACAGCGCGGCGCGGGTGGTTCGGCTCATTCGTGGCCTCGACATGATCAGCTGACCTGGAGGCGGTGAGGAGTACCGCGAGTCGAGCGGTTACCGGCCGCGAGGCCGGTCGCCACTCGCACGACGCTAACACCGGTGAATCGGCGGGATCATCGGACGCTGGACCTGGCTCTCGTGGATGCTCCATCGCGGCTCCTAAGCGCGCAGAGCCGGTCGAGTTCGACGATCAGGTTCACAGGCTGGCTCCCAAGGGAGCGACCAGAGCCGGAGTTGACGCTGACGAGTCAAGTCACCTGCCGGCAGTGTCACAGCACCGAATCAGGATAAACCTGATGCACGGCGGAGCGACACGATGACGGCAAAGGACGACCGCCGACGGGCCACGCTCGACTGGCTCGTCGCCCACCCCACAGCTGAGGTCCGCCCCTGGCATGACCCAGTGATCCAACAGTGCGGCTTCGACGCCCGCCACAGCTACGTCGAGCAGTTCTGGCTACCCATCCTGGGCCCATCCGCCGTGCTCGCACTCCGGCGTCTCGCCGACTGGCTCGACCGTCACCCGGCCGGGGTCCAGGTCGACCTGGTCGAGTTCGGCTCATCGCTCGGGATCGGCACCGGCACCGGCCGTCACACCCAGATCAACCGCACCCTCGGCCGCCTCATCGATTTCGGCATGGCCCGCATCACCGAGGACCACCTGGAGGTCCACACGATGCTGCCGCCGGTGCCACCACGGCTGCGTCGCCGGCTCCCGCTGTCCCTCCAGGACGCGCTCTCCGATCACGAACGGAGCTGTCTCGACAGCGCCTGAACGTGCGGGTGGCGGCCGGTCGGGGAAGCCGCCGCCACCCGCACCAAAACCACTCCGCCTTCCCTGCCGTGGTCACCCCTGACCACACCTGACCATCACCGAGATGGTCACCCCTGACCACCAACTTCCACCCGAACCAGGAGCACCCCATGCACCCCATCGAGTTCATCGGCATTCGGGGAGGACACGGCGCCACCACCGTCGCCCTCGCCGCAGCCGCCACCCTCGCCAACCGAGGCCCCACCCGGATCACGGTCTCCACCCACGACCGCCGTGCCATGTGCGCCATCGTCGGGATCGCGCACGACCGCCTGCCCATCCCGATCACCGAGCACCTCGACCTCGCCCCCGACGAGTTCGACGGCGACGTCATCGACGCCGGCACCCTCGAGCGGTACTTCGACGAGGAACCCTTCGACGACGAGCTCGCACAACGCCGCCAGAACGCCGCCGAGTCGCAGCGGATCGGCGTGCTGCGAGGACCCGACTACCTGGGGCTCCGAACGCTCTGTGAGCACGCAGAAGCGCCCCTGGACGCCCTGGTGCTGCTCGCCGAACCCGGCCGGGCCCTGGACGCCCGAGACGTCGAGCACGTCGCGGGCCGGCCGGTCGTCGCTGTGATCGATCACACCCCGATGGTCGCCCGCACGATCGACGCCGGCCTCCTGGTGCACCGCCTCGACCGGCTCCGTGAGTTCGCCCAGCTCCGCACCTGGATCACCCAGATCGCCACCGAGGAGGCACCATGCGCCGCCCCCTCGTGAGCCCCCGCCAGGGCTTCACCCGCCCCTCGAACACGATGGTCAGGGAGTGGCACAGACTGGCAAGTTGCGCAAAGCGCAACTTGCGGACGTCAGCGGACGAGGTTGGATGACGTTCAATGCTTAGTGACGAGATGTGGAATACCACATACACTTGTTGCATGCTCGCTTGGGACGAACTAGCACGGCTCGACGGACTCGGCGGGTCTATCCGCGCCCGCCGGATCGAGCTCGGCTGGACCCAGTCGGAGCTCGCCGAGCGTTCCGGCGTTCCCCAGGCCGACATCTCACGGATCGAGAACGACCGTCTCGACGCCCGCTGGTCGACCGTGAAGCGGCTTCTGACGGCGCTCGCCGAGGGTGCCGAGCCCCGCCGGAGCCTCGCCAACGGGCGACGGGTGACGGCCACCCCGACGCCGTCCAAGAAGTGGACACCGAGCAGGCCGGCGATGCGCATCCAACGCTCCTCGACGTGATCCTGCGCGACGGCGCTCCGAGCGACGACGCCGCGTTGGCATCGTTCGACCCGGGAACCGGGACATCGTGGCTCGACGAAGTCGCCGAGATCGTCGGTGGTCTCATCGTTTGGCGCGACGACCCGGCTGAGCACGCCTTCGATCGTCAGGTCGTGGTTGCGGAGGACGGTGGCCAGATCGTCGCAGTGGCCGCCCACGAACGGGTCGAGCACGAACGGGCTGGGGTGCTCGCAGTGCATCGGTACCTGATGGTCGTCGCCGTCCGCCAGGACCGTCAACGAACCGGACTCGCTCGCCTCCTCGTCGAGGCGGTGATCGCTGAGATGCAGTTCGACGGAGTGCAGTCCGTCAGTTGGCTCATCCACCCGCGAACGCTGCGTCGCGTGCGTTCAGCCGGAGCGCTTCCCCGACGCAGACGAGTCGTCACCGCCAGAGGATGATCCCTACGTTCGCTTCGTCCTCGGCCTCTGAGGTGCTCTCACGAGAGCTTCGCAAGGTCCGCTTTGCGGACGTTGCCAGTCTGTGCCGTTACCTGTCCGCGTCAGCTCTCGCAGTCGGCACGCGATACGGGAGCATCGAGGCGAGGCGGAACCAGGCGCGGACCTGCCGTCATCGATGACCGCCGAGGCGACTCGAACCGTCGCTGCCTGCGGGGCCGCAAGAAGGCGCGAGAGAGGCCCGGCGACCCGCGGTGGCCTCAGGCGCGCAGGTTCTCGCGACGACGTGAGCCGAGCGTGGTCAGGCCTGACCACTTACACGGGAACCCTCGCTGCCGGCGATATTCCAGGTCGCTCTGACCGCCCCCTAACGGCCTTGGTCTCAGTGGGTCAACGCATTAGTGGTCCTAATCGGGTTGGATCGATCAGGGAGGTGGCTGATGCACAAGCCGTTGATGGTGGCGGAGAAGGAACGGTTGGCGGAGCTGGTGGCGGCGAACACGCCGCTCGGTGAGAGGCCCACATCAGCGAACGACCCGCCGAGGCAGCGGACCGCGCTGTGCTGGGGTATTGGGAAGGCGACCTCGTGTTCGGCACTGCGCGCAGCGCGATGGCGACCCTGGTCGAGCGCCACAGCCGGTTCGTGATGCTCGTCGGACTCCCCAACGGCCACACCGCCGATGTCGTCGCGGACGCGCTCTCGGCCAAGGTCGCCGAGCTGCCCGAACGGCTCCGAGGATCGATCACCTGGGACCAGGGCAAAGAGATGGCCCGCCACGCACGCTTCAGCGTGGACACCGGCGTGCCCGTCTATTTCTGCGATCCGCAAAGCCCCTGGCAACGTGGCACGAACGAGAACACCAACGGTCTTCTCCGCCAGTACTTCCCGAAGCGCACACCGCTCCCACTCGACCAAGCCGCGCTCGACGCCGTCGCTGACGAGCTCAACGGACGGCCTCGACAAACCCTCGGCTGGAAGACACCATCACAAGTGCTCGACCAGGCGTTGCGATGACTCACTGAGCCCAAGCCGGATATGTGAGCGGTGCTCGGGGGCCGGTCGACCGCTCCCCGAGGGACTGCGCCTCCCCACCCGGGCTGGCGCCCGGCCGGGGACCCCTCGGCTTGCCCTCGCCGCCAGCGGTCGACGGACGACCGGCCCTCCCTAGGTGCGCGATCAGCTGGAGAAGCGCCACTCGGGGTTGAGGCGGGCCGGTCCCCCGACACGTACCGTGGTCGTCGTATTGCGAGAGTGACCAGGGGTCGAACCCCAGCGATTGGTGGCCGTTCAGCGCCAAGCAGTCGAGTCGGTGAGCCGCGCGGTGGAGACCTCGGGCCGGGCGGTCGAGAGATCGATCGAGGGACGTGAGGTCGCTCGTTCGACTTTCGGGTCGCTTCGATACCTACGTCATCCTCGGCGTGCGTGTCGAGGCCAGGATCGGCGCGCGATCCGCCTCGAACGGAATGTTTGCGATGAGGCGCTCGACTGCCCGATCGGCGACTTCTTGGGCAGCGTCGGCGATCTGGGGCACCTCGGAGTTGCGCAGCACGCCGAGCAGCTTCTGGAGGCGGATGCCCAGTTCGATCTGGAGGACGCCGTTTCGGGCGATGGGCTCGAAGCCGTCGCGTACGAACTCGCCCGGGTCGATGGACGGAATGGTGACGTTCGGAAACCTTGGCTGCGCCGGGTCATTGGCGACGACGGCGTTGCCGTAGTCGGTGAGCAGGCGGGTGAGGACCGTAGCGACGCCGATCGCGGTCCCTTGGTCGTTTGAGGCTGAGGCGAGGGCTCGAACGGCGACTTCGCTGAGGACGATTGGAGCGAACCGGACGTCTTGTTCGAAGGATCTCGTGGCGGCGATGACGATGCAGTGCAACAGGACGAACTCGTCCTCGGGAGTCGTCGGTCCGTCGATGGTCAGCAGCTCGGACGACGGATGTACGAACGCTCCGGGCCGGACTAGCACGTGGACGTTGCATCCGGCCGTCGATGCGACCGTCTCGATCGTCTTCAGGTCGAGATGGGTGACGAACCCGCATTCGTTCCCGCTGAGTCTGCGGCCGGGAGGGTCCACCTGGCCGGGTGCTGCGCCGAGCCATGGTTCCTGTGCGTGGGCTCGGAGTGCTTCTGCTCCGGCGGATTCGATCCGTTGGAGTGTGTCGGTGAGGCGTCCGATCTGGGTGAGCGTGCGGATCCATAGGATCAGGTTGATGACGAGGTAGGCGATCACGCCGATGGTGATGAGGAACAGCATGAAGCGGCCGGCGGCCTCGTACAGGTCGAGGGCCAGTGCGACGAGCGCCACGATGGAGAAGATGAATGCTGCGAGGAAGCTGCTGAGGGCGAGCTGGGTGCCGCCGTCGGCCATCACCAGGTCGGTTGCTCGGGGTGTAGCTCCGACGGATGCCGAAGCGAATGCGGTGACGGTGATTCCGAGTGAGAAGGTCGTCACTGCGAGCATGCTCGAGGCAATCACGACCAGGAAGCGTTCGAGGGTCTCGGTCGGGATGTCGGGCGGATCTGTGACCAGGACGTCTGCCCAGGTTGCTCCGAGCGCGAGGACGACGGCTGCGACGGTCGCAACGCTGGAGAAGATCCAGATCTGGTTTCGCGGGTTTCGTACGAAGAGACGAATCGGTCGCACTGGTCATGTCTCCTTAGGGTCGGCCCGGAGGTCCGTCCTTGGCGTCGGATGCTCTGTGCGGTGGCGCCGGTAGCTGGCCAGCCGGTCGATCGTGGCCATTGCTGGAGTTGCGAGTGCGCCGTGGATCAGGACTGAGATCAGGATCGTGAGCGCGACGATCGCCCAGATCTGGTTGGAGCCGGGGAAGTCGCTGTCGCTGAGTGCGTAGGCCAGGTAGTACACCGATCCGAAGCCGCGGATGCCGAAGAACGCGACCGTCGTTCGTTCGGCGGAGGTGAGCGGCGACCCGGCGAGTGCGACCAGCCCGCTGAGCGGTCGCACGACCAGGATGACGGTCACGGCGACCAGTGCGCCCTGCCAGGTCAGGGCGCCCAGCACTCCGGTGACGAGCGCGCCGCCGAAGAGGAGCAGCAGTCCGGCAACCATCAGGTTCTCGGTCTGTTCGGCGAACTGGTGCAGTTCGGCGTGCAGTTGGTGGCGGTGTTCAGACCTGCGTAGCGCGACGGCGGCGACGAACACGGCGAGGAATCCGTAGCCGGACAGCAGCTCGGCGCCGCCATAGGACAACAGCGTGGCGGCGATGACGACGAATCCTTGCGGGGTCTCGCCGAGTGCCTTGAGTGGCCCGGGTGGGCGGAACGCAATGCGGCCCAGCAGCAACCCGACCCCCACGCCCATTGCGGCACCGATGGCGATGCGCCCGACCAGGTCCCACGCGAACCACGTCAGCAGATCCGACGGGTCCCACGGCGCAACGAATACGAGGGCCAGGTAGACGAACGGGAACGCCAACGCGTCGTTCAGCCCGCCCTCCGAGGTGAGGGCGAAACGGACGTCCTCCTCGGTATCGGAGGTGGCTTCTTGGTCCAGGGTCGGTTCGCCCACCTGCACGTCAGATGCCAGCACCGGGTCGGTCGGGGCCAGGACCGCTCCGAGAAGAACGGCGGCAGCAGGCGCCAGGCCGGCGATGACCGAACCGGTGAGCGCAATCAGCGCGACGGTGATCGGCATCGCGAGCGCGACCATGCGCCACGTGGTCGACCACGACGACCAGCTGAACGGGCGGTCGATGCGCAGCCCGGCGCCCATGAGCGACACGATGACCACGAACTCGGTCAGCCGTTCGACGCCCTCCAGCCATGACCGGGGGTCGGGCGACGGCAGACCCAGCGGCAACAAGAAGATGAGTGCGCCGAAACCGACGAGCACCATCGGCACCGACAGCGGACGCCTGTCGGTGAAGGCGGGAGCCCACGCCGCAAGCAGTGCAGCTGCGCCGATGATCGTCAGCGCGACCTCATAAGGGTCGATCGTCACCGGGGCGTCGATGCTGCAGGTCCGGTGCTGCGCCAGATTGAGGTGCGGTCAGCCACCGAAAGGTACGCGATCTGCAACCCGTCCGATGACACCTGAAGCGACCTGTGTCGGGCGCTGTTGTTCGCCCATGACGGAGGAGAGCACCACGATTGCGCCGGTCAGTGTCGGGATGGCCCACTGCATGACCGACAGCTGGCGCATGGCCGACGCAACGACCGGATCGGTGTTCTCGGTCGGTGTAGTGGCATCGCTCGCTGGCTCTTGTTCCGCCGAGATGATCCGCTGTCCGAGGTGGCGGGAGTAGCCAGTGGTCCCGAGGGCGGCAGCGGTGACTGCGAGTTTTGCGATCGTCACGGCTCCGACTCCCTGCTGACCACGGAGCCGTTCGGAGTTGGACAAGAGCACGCCGGTGCCACCGATCAGGTGCAACCCGATGGCGGCGAGGTTCACCGGCGTCCAAGCGGACCACGCTTCGCCAGCCACTTCGGTCGTGTCGTCCTCGGCGGCCGACGCGGCTGCGGCGCTGTTGACACCGACTGCACCCATGAGCGTTCCGCCGAACCATGCAGCAGCTCCCACATCGCGTGCGGTTCGGAAGATGGTCTCGATCTTGGACATCAGTGCTCCGTGGGTCTGATGACGGCCGATCGGCGCGTCTGGGGTTGTGTTCCGAAAGTTCTCGGGGGTGGTGTCGGCGGCCGCCGGACCGCGTCGTGCGGCGGCCGCCGACGTTCGCTACAGGCGGGAGCGTCCGTTGTTGGTGACAACGGCGAGCACCAACCCGATGACGCCGATGACCGCGACGATGATGCCGATGGTGCTGTTGAGCGTCGCGGCGATGATGATGCCGACGACGATGACGACGAGAGCCGCTCCGATCGTCACCGCTCAGCTGTCCGACTGGGCCGCGCGCTGGGCACCCTCGGCGACGTCAGCCTCGGCGCGGGCCTTCTCGGCCTCGGCTTCTTTGGCTGCGACGTCGCGCTCGGCACGGGCCTTGTCCTGTTGGGCTTCGCCCTCGTCACGCATCGACTCGTTGTTCGTGACGTTGCCGACGACCTCTTTGGCCTTTCCCTTGAGGTCTTCGACGATTCCGGAGACTCCGGCCTTCGGGCCTGACTCGTGATCTGACACGGTGGTTCTCATTTCTTGTCGGGGCAGCGGTTGCTGCCGTGTGTGCCGCCGAGCCGCGTCAGCGGATCTAGGCGATGGAGCGTTCGGGTTCGATGAACCGAACGTCGGTCTGTGCGGTGAGTTCTTGGTCGAACTCGCCGACGGTCGAGGCCCGCTGGACTGCTGGGGTGATGACCGAGGAGTGCAGCTCGGCCAGGGGGAGGGTGTCGGCTGCGGCAATCTGAAGGCGGACCAGGTTGTCGTCGGATCGAACTTCGACGACGGCCCGATCGATGGCTGGGTGGCGTTCGAGGTCGGCTGCGAGCGCTCCTGCGAGCGCCGCACCGTCGACGATGTTGGTGCCCGGGGTCTCGTCGCTGGTGTTTGGCAAGTCGTGGCTCTGCTGGTGGCGCAGCGGCGGGATCTGACGTCGGAGCCACATGGCACCGAGGGCGACGAGAAGCACGCCGAAGGCGAGTGCGCCGATCTGGAACCAGACGGCGTCCGATTCGAGGCTGTTGTCGACCGCGTCGTTCAGGAGCGGCGCGGAGCCATCGACCCAGTCGGTGAGTCGACGGACCGTGCCGGACGTGATCAGTAGGCCGACGACGGCCGCGGCAGTGACCACGGTGCCGAGGATTCCCAGGTTGACGCGTTGGAGTGCCAGTTGGCGGTTGCGGCGACGCTTCATCGGTGGGCCTCCGGGGTGTGCAGGCTGACGTCGGGAGTGAGGCGGAGGCCGTGCAGGTCGCAGAACGTCGTGAGCTCCTCGATGGCTCGATCGCGGACCGACTCGGGCGCAAGGCGGCGTGTCGTGTCGACCGTGGCGCGGACCCGAGTCTTGTCGACCCGAACCTTCGAGCCGGTGACCCCGTCGAGTGAGTCGAGGCGACGTCGGAGACTGGTCTCCAACGCGTGGCGTTCGAGCCGCATCCCGTCCTCACTGGTGTCGACGGTCAACGGAGGGCGCCGCCAGAACGCGACCATCAGGAGCACGAGGCCGACCGCCAGGGCGACGAGCAGGGCGTTGCGGACGATGGTCGCGTCCCACGCGGTCGTCCGGAGTTGGTCGGGCCAGTCCGTGGGGAGGATCATGAACCCGTTGCCGGTCCAGTTGGCGATGACTTCGATCACGATGAGCCCGCCGATGGCCACGAGCGCGAGTGCGCACAGTGCGGAGAGCAGGCGAGTGAATGCCGGGATGACGATGCGCATGTCTGCTCCGATTCAGAGCACTCGGCGGGCGGGCCGCTCGGGTGCGAGGGAGAGGTGATCGACACGGAGGTCGAGCCGGGACACCGATCGCCCGGTCTGGCGGGCGAGGTCATTGGCGACATCGACACGAAGACGGTTGAGCACTGCGGCGAGAGGCTCGCTCGGGTATGGCAATGTCAGCGATGCGGCGACTGCGAACGACGCGGACCCGATCGACGACACGGTCACCTCGGGGCGCGTGTCGGAGTTCGATCGCTCGGCGATGGATCGCTCCGCGATTCTTGTGATGGCTGTCGAAGAGATGTCGAGGGTGCCGCGATCAGCGGCATCGGGAAGGACACCACCTCCGACGTCGATGTCACTCACTTCGGGGTCCTTGAGGATCCTCCACGCGATGAGCGGTCGAGCAGGTCGCTGACGTCGAGGTCGCCGGCAAGTATCGAGGCGATGACCCATCCGATCGCGGCGATGAGCATCACGATGAGCATCTCGCCGAAGCCTTGGGATACGAGCGCGAATCCGAAGATCGCTCCGAGCAGGAGGCCGAACTGTGTGGATTTCATGAAGTTCTCCTTGGCTTGACACGTCGCCACCATGGCGACCGTTGGTGAAACGAACGTGGCCTGGGCGGGTGCACGACCGATCGGTTGAGCAACACAGCCCGTGCCGCTGCTGCGGCTGCCGGGTCTGCGCCGTCACCACCGAGGTCGGGGTGGTGACGGCGGATCCAGGCTCGATACGCCGCAGTCACTTCGCGGCGGTCCGCGGTCGGCTCGACGCCGAGCAGTCGGGCGGCCCGAGACCGGTCCATCAGCGCGCTGAGGGAAGCTGTGCCGGTTCCGACGGCTCTGCGACATCGGGAGTCGGGTCATCGAGCGGGGTCGAGATGTCGTCGATGTAGAGCGACCCGAGCTGTGTCGCATCGTCAAGCGCCCGGACGACGCCCGCTTCGACGTCGTCGACCGTCGACCCCCACGTCATGACGACGTGGACCTCGACTCGGTCGTCGTCACCGACCCTCAGCCCGGAGATCCGTCGCCCGGGCAGATACGTCGCAATGGTTCCCATCGGGCCTGCGGACAGGTGTGCGATGTGGGGACTCTCCTGCAGCCGGCTGGCCAGATCGTCGAGACGCTCCGGTGTCCATGCGCTCACTGGACGCGGGGCTCTTCGTCCGACTCCGGCTCGCCCAGGTACACGTCATCGACGGTGACGTTCACTTCGCTGACCTCGAGCCCGGTCATCGACTCGAGCCGACCGATGACGTTGCGGCGGATCGCCGCTGCGATGTCGACGATCGAGGCGCCGTACTCGACGACGATGTCGAGATCGATCGCGGCCTGACGCTCGCCGACCTCGACGCTCACACCACGAGAGGGGGACGGCTCGCTGTTGCCGACCGGGATCATGTCCTTGATCGAACCGAACGTGCGCGACATCCCGGCACCCATGTCGTGCACACCGGACACTTCACGACACGCCAGCCCGGCGATCTTAGCAACGACCGTGTCCGCGATCGACGTCTTGCCCTCATCGGTCACCAACTCCGAACGCTTCGGATCGCCGGACTGACGTGCGACGGACGTCGATGGCGACGAGCTGGAGCTCGATGCCTCAGTGGTGGAGGTGGCGGGAGAATCGGACATGAGGACTCCTGGTCGTGGTCGGGAACAGACCTTCCATGCCCGCTCTCTGACCGTGTCAGACCCCCATCCGGGCAAATCCCTCACCTGAGGTGCGGCCTCGGCTCGGATCCCCCACCTGAGGGGCCAGATCGCAGCCACCCACGCTCTTCGACGGTGCGAGACTCTCCACATGGCACAGGTCCAGCTCCCGATCAGCGTCGCGTCGGTCAATGACTACGACCTCATCGTCGAAGGCGTCGGCTCGATGCTGCGGAAGTACCCCGACCGACTGATCGTCATGGACCGCATCGTCATCGGCGAGGAACTCGACGGACCGGTCGACGTCGCGCTCTACGACACCTACGGCCGGGTCGGCATCGCCGAGCCGGCATTGCGCGCACTCATCGACGACCCCCAGGTCGCCAGGATCGCCGTCTTCTCACTCGACTTCCGACCGGAACTCGTCGCAGAAGCAACCTCAGCCGGCGCCTCCGGGTTCATCTCCAAGGCGCTACCCGGCACCGACATCGCCGACGCACTGGTGCGCATCGCGTCCGGCGAGTACGTCGAGGCCATCGGCGAACCAGGAGAGCTGCCGGCCGGGTCGGCAATCGCTGATCTGGAATGGCCGGGCAAGGACGACGGCCTGTCCGAACGCGAGAGCCAAGTGCTCGTGCTGTGCGCAGAAGGGCTCACCAACCGCGAGATCGCCGCCTCGTTGTACGTCGGACTCGAGACCGTCAAGAGCCATCTGCGGAGCGTCTACGCGAAACTCGGGATCCACAACCGGGTCGCCGCCGCCTCCTATGCGCAAAGGTCCGGCGCGTTCGTCCGCTACCAACCAGCCGACCCCACACAACCCGACGCGCCGATCCAACCGCCCGAGACCGAACCACCGGCCACCGTTCCGTCGTAGCAAGCCGGCCAACAGGACGAGCCCGTTTCGGACGCAGGGAGCTCGGCCGGTCGACTGTGCGAGAGGGGTTCGCAGATCCGGAGCCACCGTCTCGCCTTCCGAAGAGCTGGAGACCGTGGCGGGTCAGCTGAGCGGCGCCTGCTCGCCCCCGCGCTCGACGACCCAGAACCGCCGGGGCGAGTCTGGGCATAGGTCCGAAACAGCTCTCAGCACTGCGCTGATCAGTCTGATCACGTGGAATCGGTCGCTGCGAGCGGTCATCCGGCGGTCCATGTGGCGTCTGCGCCAGGTCGGGCGCCTCCCTCAGCTGGGGTAAATCCGCTGTCGCGCGTCTGGAGTGCTCGACGCCGGGTACGACCCCACCACACCAAAGACGGACCCCACCTCACCAAAGACGGAGGAACCACGTGCTTGCAGCAATCGACTTCGAACAGGGAATCTCGGACGCCTGGGCGAAGGTCGCCGAGTTCGTACCGAAGCTCTTTGCCTTCCTGATCATCCTCATCATCGGCTACATCGTCGCGAAGATGATTGGAAAGATCATCGGCAAGGTTCTCGAGAGGGTCGGATTCGACCGAGCGGTCGAACGAGGTGGCATCAAGAAGGCCTTGGAGTCCTCGAAGTACGACGCGTCGGACATTCTCGGCAAAGTTGTGTTCTACGCACTCTTCCTGATCGTGCTCCAGATGGCGTTCGGTGTGTTCGGGTCGAACCCTGTCAGTGACCTACTCGAAGGAATCGTTGCGTATCTGCCGAAGGTCATCGCAGCCATCCTCATCGTCGTGGTCGCCTCGGCGATCGGTGCAGCGGTTCGAGAGATGCTCGACGCAGCCCTCGGTGGTCTTTCCTACGGCAAGGCGCTGGCCAACGCTGCGGGAATCGCGATCGTCACCGTCGGGATCTTCGCGGCGCTCGATCAGCTCGAGATCGCCCCGGCGATCGTCACCGGTCTGTTCTATGCAGTTCTCGCAGTGGTCGCTGGCTCGGCGATCATCGCGATCGGTGGCGGCGGCATCACGCCCATGCGTTCACGGTGGGAGCAGATGCTGAGCAAGTACGACGAGGAGAAGCCGAAGATGCAGAGCGAGATGCAGGGTGCGAAGGGTCGCATCGAGGACCGTGCCAAGGAAACAGCTCAGAAGGCCAAGCAATCGAATTCGTCCGCACAGGCTGTCACACGCCGTCCTCGCTGACTCCGCCCAGCTGACCTGCCAGGCCATCACCAGTGATTCGAACATTTCGCAAATAGTCGGTCAAAACAACCACAACTCAGGAGATTTCAATGGCAGACGAGACAGACACAGTGAGCAACTGGATCGGTCACGATCTGGTCGATGAGGCCGGATCGAAGATCGGCCGAATCGACGACATCTACATCGACGAGGACACCAACCAGCCGGAGTGGCTGGCAGTAACGACGGGCATGTTCGGCGCCCGAACCAGTTTCGTCCCGCTCCGGGGTCTCACCGCCAGCGACGACGTGCTCGTCTCTCCTTGGGACAAGGCCTTCGTCAAAGACGCCCCCCACGCAGAGCCCGACGGGCAGCTCTCAGAGACCGAAGAAGCCTCGTTGTACCAGCACTACGACATGACGTCTCAGATCGCCGCCGGCGACAAGACGACGGACGCAGGCCACGACACATCGGGACCTGATACGGACTCAGCGATGACCCGCTCCGAGGAAGAGCTCCGAGTCGCGACACAACAGCGCGAGAGCGGTCGGGTTCGACTGCGGAAGTACATCGAGACCGAGCATCAGACTGTCACCGTGCCGGTACGCAAGGAGCGGGTCGAAGTGATCCGTGAACCGATCACTGCGGAGAACCGTGACGCAGCGATGTCGGGTGGTGACCTCACCGAAGAGGTGCACGAGATGGTCCTCAACGAGGAAGAGGTCGTCGTGGACACTCAGGTCGTCGCGAAGGAGCGCGTGCGCCTCGACAAGGAGGTCATCACCGAAGACCAGCAGGTCGATGCCGACCTGCGCAAGGAGCGGATCGACATCGAAGGCGATGTCCAAGGCACCGAAGGCGAGACCCGATGAGCCAGACCCGCGGCGCATACAGCGTTGGCGGCTCCACCCCCGGCGACGGCGACGGCCGTCGCCGGGGACTTGGGTGGCTGTGGTGGCTCCTGCTCGCCTTGGGCCTCATCGCTCTCGCAGCCTTTCTCATCGCCCGCAACGCCAACGACGCCGGTGACGACCAGGGGCTCGACGTCTCTGACGACCGAGCGGCTCCGGGACAGGCCGACGACGACGGACCCGGAGCCGAAAGTGACGTCGAAGAGGAGAACAGTCAAGGGGCAGGAGAAGCGACGACCTCGAACGCTCCGACCACGACTGCTGTCGTGCCTTCATCGGCGACCGGCTCGAGCCCGGTTGTCTCCGAAGGTTCCGCATTGCTCCCTCCTCCGGCCAACATGTCGTCGTTCGACGGCAAGGTGGCCACCGCGACCGCAGTCAACGTGGAATCGGTTGTGTCCGACGAAGGCTTCTGGATCGGGTCGAGTCCCGAGGAGCGACTGTTCGTGCGCCTCGCCACCGCAGGAGAATCGCCGTTCCAGGTCGTGGCTGGTCAAACTGTGACGTTCAGCGCCACGGTGTCGCCGGTTCCCGCAGACGGCCTTGGCCAGTGGGGCGTCGATGCAGGTGAGGGCGCTGAGCAACTGATTGACCAGGGCTACTTCCTGAACGTCGATGACGCGAGCCTGCGAGCGGTTTGACTCAAGTACCTGGCTCACCGCCGCATTCGAACGAGCGGTCAGTGAGGTCAGCGTCCAGCAGTCCCGATGAGTGATGAGGTGGAGTCCGTGAGCAAGTCAGACAATCAAGAATTGGGACTGCCGCGCGGTGACGTGACAGTGGTGTTCAGGCGGCGGTGGCCGTCTGAGGGGTCATGATGATGATCTCGTAGTCGATGGGGGTCAACCGGCCGAGGCGGGCTTGGCGTCGGCGGCGGTGGTAGGAGCGTTCGATCCAGGTGACGACAGAGGTAGAGCTTCCCTGCCCGCGTCCAATGCTCGGTGATGTCGGTGAGCCAAAACCCGTTCGGCGCACCCGCGGTGAAGTCGCGGCGCACCAGGTCGTCATGGCCGGCGTGCCCGGCTTCGATCCCTTGCGCTGCTTCGGTTTGCCGAAGCGTGACCACCAGCCGTGGTCACGGCAGATGCGCCACACGACCCGGTTCGACACCTCTGCGTGGGCATCGAGCTGGCGGACCTCATCGGCGAGGAACCGGTAGCCGAACTCCGGGTCGTCACGATGCGCGTCGAACACCGCGTTCGCGAGATACGGCTCGTCGAGCTGGCTCTCCACGATCGGCGTGTCGAGCCATCGGTAATAGGGCTGGCGAGCAAGCCCGAGTACCCGACACGACACCACGACGGGGATCCCCTCCGCGGCGAGCTCGGACACGAGCGGGTACATCAGCCTTTGGGAGCGACGCCTGACCGAGGTACGCAGCTGCTCGGCGCAGCACCTCGTTCTCCTGTTCGAGCAGACGGATCCGCTTGTTCGCATCGCGCAGCTCGACGGACTCGGTCGTGGTGACGCCGGGGCGGTCGCCGTCATCGACAGCGGCCTGGCGCAGCCAGTTCGACAACGTCATCGGGTGGATCTCGAAATCGGCTGCGACCTGCTCGAGGGTCGTGCCCGCCGGTCGGCTGCGGGCCACCTTCACGACATCGTCGCAAAACTCTCGGGGATACGGCTTGGGCACTTCGACATCCTTCCAGGCTCACCTCGGCAAGCCAGCTCAGATGTCACCCCCACGCCGCGGCAGTCCCAGATTCGCGGCTCTGGCTTCGTCGCGTCTGGGCGACCCGCTCTGAGCGACTCGTTCGGCGATCGTCGTGGCCGAAGGCGGATGCGTCGAGTAACGAGTCTGGATCGGCTTCGACGGCGTTGATGGGGTGGTGCAGGCGCGACTTGATGCTCGTCAGCTGAACAGATGACCGTCGCGCCTGTGGCCTGCTCTACGGCGCCCCGGGCCGAGGCGCTGACTACCGAGTGCCGTGAGGGGGTAGCTATCCGCCGAGATCCCGACCCGGGTAGGAGCTCGATGACCCTCATTTCCAGCATCGCCCGGCGGGTTCCCTTTGCCGCCAAGCGAGCAGTCGCGATGCGCCTGCCGATGAGGCCGCGGCGTCCTTCTCGTCAGCTCCGCATCGCGTTGATCGGGGGTCCACGGTTCGGAGTGGGGGAGCCGTTGGCAGGGGGGATGGAGGCCATGATGCGGACGTTGGCTGAGGGTTTGGCAGAGCGAGGTCATCGGGTGGAGGTGTTCGCCGGCTCGGCAAGCAACCCTCCAGCAAGAGGGGCACTCCGGTGCCAGCCACTCGTCAACCGGACGTTCCGCCCGACAGCGGCCGCACGACGCGACGTGTCGATGCCGCCCGACCGGTTCATCGAGGAACATCACGCGTATATGGTCCTCGGACGGCGCTTGGCTCGCAGCCGTTACGACGTGATCCACAACCACTCGCTGCACTACCTGCCTCCCATGTTCGAGACGCAGGCACCGATCGTGCACACCCTTCACAGTCCGCCTACGGCGTGGCTCGAGTCGGCTCACAGCCAGTCGCGTCGATCCCGACACCGCGTCGTGTCGGTGTCGAACGCCAACGCTAGAGCCTGGGGGTTTGTGGACGAGGTCGTGTACAACGGCGTCGCTCTGCCCGACGTCGGCACTGGGGGAGTCGGTGATCACATCGTGTGGACAGGTCGTGTCGTGCCCGAGAAGGGCCCCCACCTCGCAATCGATGCGGCCCGCCGTGCCGGCCGAGACATCGTTCTGGCCGGTCCGGTCCATGACCGCAGCTACTTCGCGGCCGAGATCCGACCGCGCCTTGCGGGCGACGCGCGCTACGTCGGTCACCTGGGACGTCGCGGGCTGGCGCAGCTGGTCGCCGGTGCTGCTGCTGCAGTCGTGACGCCGCGCTGGGAGGAGCCGTTCGGGCTCGTGGTGGTCGAGGCGCTCGCCGTCGGCACGCCGGTCGCATCGTTCGCCCGGGGCGGGATCACCGAGCTCCTCCCACCCGAGGTCGGTCGTCTGGCACCGCCCGACGATGTGCGGTCGCTTTCGCGCTGCATTGCCGAAGCGGCCCGCTTGGACCGCGACTCATGTCGCCGACACGCAGCTAGGCACTTCTCGACCGACCTGATGGTGGATCGATACGAATCGATCTACTTCGACATGACACGGCGCCGATCTCGGCGGCCCACTCCCTGAGATGCTGGCCTGGTACGTGCACCATCAGGGGCGTGGCCACGCAGCGCGAGCGCTGGCGTTTGCTGCGGCGTCGCCGGTGCCGGTCACGCTCGTGAGCGAGCTTGACTTGTCGCACCTCTGGGGAGACACCGTGTTGCTCGGACCGGATGTGCCTGCCGGAGGAGCGTTCTGCGCCGGTTCGAACGACGTGACGGCCAATGGTCGGCTGCATTGGGCGCCCATCGCACGACAGTCGCTGGCGCCCAGAGCCGCGGCGATGGTCGAGGTACTGAACCGACCGGGCCTTCTCGGGCTCGTGACGGACGTGTCCGTCGAAGCTGGGTTGCTGGCGCGTCTGTGCGGTCTGCCGGTGGTCGCCGTGCACGAGCTCGGGGTGCGGTACGACGCAGCGCACGAACTCGGACGGGCCTGCGCAGCGGGCCTGCTCGCGCCGTTCCCCGCGTCACTCGCCGACCCCGACGTCGACCCTCGCCATCCCCACCTGTTCCACGCCGGATTCGTGCCCTCCCACACAGCCACGCCGACCCGGACGAAGCTCGACGCGAGAGAGCGCCTCGGCGTGCACGGTGCTCCGATGGTGCTGGTGGCGCTCGGCGCCGGTGGGCACCGCGCCCGGATCGGTGACATCGCCAGCGTGGCCGCACAGCTTCGCGACGTGCAGTTCATCGTCGTCGGCGACGTGAAGGGCTGCGCGGCCGATCGGCCCGACCACGACGTTCGCGTCGACGGCTGGGTCCCGGACATCAGCGACCACCTCATCGCTGCAGACGTGGTTCTGGCCAGTGCGGGCGCCTCGGTGGTGGCCGAGGTAGCGGCCGCCGGACGTCCCCTCGTCTGTGTGCCTGAGGCGAGGCCGTTCGGTGAGCAACACGAACGCGCTCGTCGGTTGGCACGATCGGGAGTGGCTCTGTCGGTGTCGCTCTGGGCGGACCACGATGGACTTGCTGAGGCCGTCCGAGCCGCCCTTGAGGACGATGGTGACCAGTGGGCTCGCATCGACCCGGGCCCGGGGCCTGCCGCATCGGTCGAATGGGTGCTCGATCGGTTCGATCGGGTCTGGAAGGGTCAAGCGTGACGGGCTCTGAAGCCATCGATTGGGCGCCGGTCGACGTTGCAATCGTGACGCTCAATGCCGGGCGGGATGCGCACCTGCTGCGGCTGGTCGAGGGGGTTGCACGTTGTGATCCAGCCCCGTCCGAGCTCGTAGTCGTCGCGATGGGCTCCGGGCACGCGCTCCGGTCGGAGGTCGAACGCGTGTCGGGCACCGTGCCGATCCGCTGGGTGGACCTCCCACCCCCGCTGACCGGCCTGCCGCTGGCCGCCGCTCGCAACGCAGGCGCCCGATCGACCTCATGCTCCAAGCTGCTGTTTCTCGATGTCGACTGCATCCCTGGGACGGACGTTGTGGAGAGGTACGACGCCGCATTGGACGGACCTGCGGTCGTGTGTGGTCCCGTGCGTTGGTTGGAGCGTTTCTGGGACCACGATGTCGATGTCCTACCGGGCGAAGAGCTGTTGCGGCACCGGTCCGCTCCGCATCCAGCTCGACCGGTTCCCGACCGGGTGGCGGACGACCATCGTCACGGGCTGCTCTGGTCGCTGGCGTTCGGAATGCGGCGACGGGACTTCGTCCGGATCGGGGGTTTCGACGAGGCGTACGTCGGGTATGGAGCAGAGGACACCGATCTTGGCCGGCGAGCACGGGCAGACGGCCTCCGGATGCGCTGGCTGCCGTCCGGTACCGCCTATCATCAGTGGCATCCCACGGCGGACCCGCCCGTGCAGCATGTCGATTCCATCGTAAAGAACGCTCGTCGATTCCGCGACAGGTGGGGCATCTGGCCCATGGAGGGATGGCTTGCGTCGTTCGCCGAATCCGGTTTGGTGGAGTGGTGTCCGGACTCGGCTGGGCTGCGCCGAACCGAGGAGGTGGTGGAGCGCGACTACGGCCGAGTGGTCTCGATCCCCGCCACCCATCCGTACACGCGCAAGGTGCTCCCCGAGGCTGAACGCTGCGACCCGGACCCCACCGTGCCGTGGTGGCCGCATCCTGCGCTCGAGGCAGCGTGGATCGAGGACAACGCCCACCGCGGCGACGTCGTGCACCTGCATTTCGGGTACGAGCACCGCACCGCTGGGGAGATGAGGGACTGGTGCCGAGCCGTAAAGCGGACCGGCGCAGCGCTCGTGGTCACGGTGCACGATGTGGAGAACCCCCACCTCTCCGAGACCGGGCAGATCGACCACGACCGTCGAACTCGTGTGGTCGTGGAGGCGGCGGATGTCGTGCTGACGTTGACCCCATCAGCCGCCCACGAGGTGTGTCGTCGATGGGGTCGGCACGCCGACGTCGTCCCGCATCCTCACGTGGCCGCTGTCGATGAGCAGCGGCCCTGCCGCTCGGGCCCGCCGGTCATCGGCATGGACCTCAAGTTCGTCCGCTCGGGGTCGCTCGATGTGGATGTCGTCCTCGAGGGCCTTGGTCGCGGCGCTGCTGCGGCCGGTGGGCGCGCCGTGAGTTGGGTCGACTCGGGCGCAGCCCGGGAGCGAGTCGAAGCCGCCCGGCGGGCTGCGGACCGTCACGGCGTGCAACTACGGGTCGAGGCTCCCCCGGACGATGCTGGTCTGGCGCAGAGGTTCGCGGAGTTGCACGTGGCCGTGCTGCCGTACGCTTGGGGAACCCATTCGGGGCTGCTCGAGCTGTGCAGAGACGTGGGCGTTCGCCCCGTCGTGCCTCATCACGGCTCGTACACCGATCAGTGGTGCGAGGCGGTTCCGTTCATGACGCACAACGACCGCTCCGTCACCGCGGATGCTGTCGTCGCGGCGGTTCGCCGCGCGGTGGATCTGGGCCCTCCGATCGCTGATGCGCCCGGATGGCGTGCCGATCAGCTCGCCGACATCAGGCGGGCTCACCGTCAGGCGTATGCGAGAGCTCGTGGGATGGTCCGAGCGTGACGTCGGCGCCGTTCCTCTGGTTGCACGTGGGCGATCCTCGTCATGGCGTGAGCCGGTTCGGCAGAGTGCTCGCAGAAGCTTCACGCCGAGGTCAGCCCGGTGAGATCGGGGCCTACGTTCCCGGCAGCGTGGCGATCGGACGTAGTCTCGCCCGATGGGCGCAGCGTGACACGACGGTCATCACGCAGTTCACGGATCGACTCTGGGGCGCCGATCCATCACTCGCTGCGGACCACTTCGAGGTGCTCGCCGAGCGCCTCCACCCCGCCCGTCTCGTCGTCGGGATGCACGACATTCCGCGGCCCGACGAGCTCGCGCGTCGCTCTGCGTACAGCCGCGTTGCTCGCCGCAGCGCGCTGGTGGTCGTCTGCAGCCAGCACGAGCGACGGCGCCTGCTCGGCTTCGCAGTCGAGTCGACGGTCGTGCCACATCCCATCGAGGACCGCCGACCCCCTCGGCCCCGACTCAGGTTCAGCGACGAAGCAGTGGCCGTACTGGGATTCGTGTATCCCAGCAAGGGTCACGCCGACGTGCTCGATGCCGCGGCCCGGTCCACCTCAGGACTCCCCGTCGTGGCGCTTGGAGGCGCGGCCCCCGGTCACGACGACCTGGTCCGAGATCTGACCGACAAGGCGGAGTCCATCGGCGTGGCCTTCCACACGACAGGCTGGCTCTCCGACGCGATCCTGGTCGACAGAGCGAGGGCGGCGGCTGTCCCCGTCGTGCCGAACTGTCAGCCCTCGGCCAGCGGGTCGTTGGCCACGTGGCTCGGGACCGGGCGGCGCCCCCTGGTACGCGACAGCGACTATGCACGGGAGATCGCCGACCTGGTTCCGGGCGGCATCCATCTCTACTTCGGAGCCGACCGGGCCGAACTGCCCGCACGGATCGACGAGGCAGCGTCGTCGCCCGAGCGAACGATCCTCCCTGAGGTGCCGGCCTCGCTCTCGCCGGACCGGATCGCCCGTCGGTGGATCCAGATCGCCGGGAACAGGGCATGACGACCTGGTTCGGATCGCCGGGACGCGCGACGGCCCCTGGCAATCGGTGGGATGTGCTGCCCCTCCCGGAACGGGTACCGCAGGTGTCCGTCGTGGTGCCCTGGTTCCGCCAGCAGTCGCAACTCGAGCGCCTGCTCGCAGCGATCGAGCTGCAGTCGGGCAGGGTCGACATCTTGGAGGTCGTGGTCGCCGACGACGGGTCCCCCGATCCACCTCAGGTACCGCCGTGGTACGAAGGCCCTCCGGTGGTCGTGGTGCGACAACCCGATCTGGGCTTCCGGCCCGGTGCCGCCAGGAACCTCGGAGCTGCCACAGCGCGTGGCGCCGTCCTCGTCTTCCTCGATGCCGACATGGTCCCCTCCCAGAACTATGTGGCGAACGTTGCAGCGCTGCCGGCGGTGGCCCCGGAGGCACTCGTCGTCGGGACCCGCCACCACTGGGATCTGGACGGCTGGTCGGCCGAGCGGACGTCGGCGTGGCTGGTGGGCGGGCCCGCGCCCCGACGGCTCGACGACCCGGAATGGTTGGCCCACGGGTATGCAGCGTCCCGACACCTGCTCGACCTGGACCGCCGCTCCTATCAGTTGGTCATCGGAGCCGTCACCACCATGAACCGCGAGCTGTTCGACGAGATCGGCGGATTCGACGAGGACATCGACGCCTACGGGGGAGAGGACTGGGACCTCGCCTACCGAGCGGTCCAAGCCGGATGCCTTCTGGCTCACGTGGATGCCGTCGCCCATCACGACGGACCGGACTGGCGCGTGCGGGTCGGGCCCCACGGCATCAAGAACCTCGAGCGGTTGCACCTCGTTCGCCGGATACCGTCAAGGTCGGATCCGTTCTTCGGCTCGCCGCCGTTCTTCCGCATCACCGTCCACGCCGACGGTTGGGACTCGGACGCCTGCGTGGCCTCGTCGTGTTCGCTCCTTCGAGCGGGGGGCCTTTCGACGTCCGTCGGCGTCGTCGACGCACCCGGGCCGTGCCCGCCGGCGCTCGCCGGCGACCCCAGGATTCGCTGGGGTGGCGCTGCGGACGACGGCCGATCCGTCGTCGACGTCGCCATCTTCACCCCCATCCTCATGGGCGAGGACGGCCTGGAGGCCTTGAGCGATGCCCTCGAGCCCGGGGGATCCGGGCGAGTGGTGGTCGCCGACGCGCTGGGAGTCGTGCTCGTGGCCGAAGAAGTTCGGTCGAGGAATCGGTTCAGACGGTGGTCGAGTCACGCGACTGCGCCCAGCTGGGAGCAGTTGTTCGGCCAGCCGATGGGCTGGTCTTTGGATGTGATTGGCGCGTCGCGACCTCAGCGCGTGACCGATCTGGCCGAGGTGCTCCCACGATGAGTACGGCGTGACGAGATGCCCCTGATCGACGACTCCGGGCGGATGATCCTGACCTCGGCTCCAGGCACTGGGAGCACATCGCTGATCGCGGCGTTCGCCGATCGGCCCCACGTCAGGAGGGTTCCCGAGGCCGACATCGCTGCCGCCGACGGACAGCAATTGCTCGATGCGAAGCATGCGACGGTCGCCCAACTGATCGAACACCGCTTGATCAAGTCGAACCATCAGTGTTCGATCATCACCACGGTACGGAACCCGTTCGACTTCTACGTAGCTGAATGGAGTCGCTCCCGTACGCGGTGGGTCCGAGAGCTCCGCGACCGCAACTCCTGGGTCCACCGCCAGTCAGGAGCGCTCGAGCGCATCGTCGATGCGGTGACGATGGACTTCGACCCGTGGCTCGAAGCCGCCCTCCAGCCGCATCTCCGGTCGGGCGGCATTCGCCACCTCAACCCCGGACACATCGCCGAGGCGGATGTCGTGCTGCGGATGGAGCACCTTCAGGACGACGCGGCACGGTTCGGCGTCGCCATAGCGGTGCCGCACCTCAACTCCAGTGGGCGATCGGCGCCGTACTGGACGAGCTACTCGGTCGACGCTCGACGATGGGTCGAAACGGTGCACCGGCCAGATCTCGACCGGTTCGGCTATCGCTTCTGATCGGTCCGCTCTTCGTCAGCGGGCTGGGCCCGCATCGTCTCGGTATCGCTCCAGCAGGCCGGTGACCTCCAGGACCTTCTCCACCGCAGCGCTCATGCCGGCGATCGTCAAGCGAGCGCCGGCACCGGCGACGTCGCGCTCCGCAGCGATCACCGCTCGCAGACCGCTCGAGTCCAGAAACGTCGTGTCGACGAAGTCCAATCTCACGAGCGTCGGTCGCCGAGCGAGCGCAGCCCGAACCGCTTCGAGCAACTGGTCGGACGTAGCGATATCCACCTCTCCAGCGACCGTGACGTCGGCAACCGTCACACCACTGCCGGAGTCGGAGACCACCGTGTCGATCTGCAGCGTCACGGACGACATCCTTGTTGTGGCTCGGACCGGGAGCAAGTTCGCGGGCGAGTCCCGGCGTCCAGAACGAACCCGGACGCAGACACCGGGAGCGTCCCCTGTCGAAGGGGCAACGACCGCCTCACCGTGTGCCGTATATTGCCGGCGTGGCTGCGACCGCGAGCGTGCAGGCCGAGCCAACCGAGCTCGACCAGCCAGGACGTCTACCGAGACTCGCGATGTCCATGCTGCTGGTCGGGCGATGCTGCGCAGTAGCCGGTCTCGGGGTCGGGCTCGTGGCCCTAGCTGGCTACGCGAGCCGGGTCGACTGGATGGTCCGGGTCGAGCCGTCGCTGCCGCCGATGTACCCCAACACCGCGCTCGCGTTGGTCTGCGCTGGCATGGCGTCGTTGGCGGTATCAGGGGTCGGACGCAGCCGGCGAACGATGGCGGCCGTGCTCGCAGGGGCGGTGACGGCCACCGGAGCGATCGGGTTCGTCCTCCACCTGATCGGCGCACCCGTGGGTTGGTACGAGGCGCTGTGGCCCGCTGACCCGTTCGTGGCTGCCACGACACCGACACCCGGGCGACCCGTGGTCGAGACGTGCGTGTCGCTGAGCCTGGTCGGCGCCTCGCTGCTCCTCCTGGCGCGCCAGCGTGCGCCACGGGTCGCCCAGGCGCTGGCCCTGGGCTCGCTCACGATCGGCCTGACCGCACTGATCGGCTACATCGTGGGAGTCGATCGCGTCGACCTGGGTAGCTCGTTCGTGGTGGGCATGGCGCTGCACACGGCGCTGGGAATCACCACGGTCAGCCTTTCCGCACTGCTGACCCGGCCCAACGTCGGGGTCATGGCGCTTGTGACCGAGGCGGGCCCTGCGGGCCGGGTTGCGAGGATGGTCGCGCTCGGCGCCTTGGCCGTGCCGCTCGCGCTTGCATCAGCCCAGGTGCTGCTGACCCGGTGGTTCGATCAGTCGCGCTTGGCCGGCTCGGTCATCACGGTGCTGCAGGTCGGCCTGCTGGGGGCACTGGTCATCGTGCCACTCGTGCTGCTCGAGCGTTCCAGTGAGGCCCTGCGCGCGACCACAGCGAGCCGACGTCGCGACGTTGAGTCGAAGGGGGACGAGGAGCTCATCGTCGCGGCGGTCGCCCACGAGGTCAGCGAGCCGCCCCCGGAGGTGGACGGATGGCCGGTCACCGTGCGTCTCGAGCCTGCGCACGGCTACTTGGCGGGCGACTCGCAGCAGGTCTTGCCTCGCGACGACGGACACGTCCTGGTCGCAGTGATCGACGTGGCCGGCCACGGTGCAGCGGCCGGGATCGTTGCATTGCGTCTGCGAGCCGAGGTGGAAGCTCTGTGGCTGAACGCGCTCTCACTCGAGCACATCTACGAGACCTTGAACCTCACAGTGCTGCGACAGGAAACCATCGCGACCTGCTGCTTGGTGGACATCGAGCTGCGGTCGGGTGCGGTGCGGTACCTCAACGCTGGACACCCGCCCGGGCTTCTTGTCCACGCAGTCGCCATGACTGACCTGGCGATGACGTGCCCGCTCCTGGGTCTGCCCGACAGCATTCCAACGACCCGCACGGAGTCGATGCGGCACGGAGATCTCGTGGTGTTGTACACCGACGGCGTGACGGAAGCGCGCGACGACACCGGTACTCAGCTCGGCAACGTCAGCCTCAAGCGGATCGTGCGGGCGCGTGCAGCTGAGGGCACGGACGCCGTCGCGCACGCCTGCATCGACGCAGCGCTGGAGCACACCGGCGGCCGGCTGAACGACGACGCACTCGTCGTGACGCTCGAGCGGCGATAGTGGTCCCGAGCTCGTAGGCGGGCTTTTCACTTGCGTGCCCGACCATCCGCTGTCGGCCGCTCATTCAAGTCGGGCAAAGCGTGGGACCGGCTGCTGGGGGAACCCCGCTGCGAATCCAGCGCATGACCGCCCCAATGGCCGATCGGACAATGCGCGCCTCCATCGCTGAGGCCGCCCGCAGGGGCATCGATGCGAGGGAATGAGTCGAATCTTTCGCAGCGCAATGCGGGTCCCGACGCCGTCGCAGAGGAGACGATCCACTGGCTTGGTCACCCATCGAGAGCACTGATCCTGCACCGCAGCGTCTGCCAGATCGTCTGCCAGGTCCGGTAGAAGTAGGCGGTACAGGGCGGTACGGAACGGGACAGCAATCGGCCCGGATGCCTTGAGGGACGAGGAGCGACGGTACTCGCCGGCACCAGCCGGTACAGGGGTCGTCGAGCTCATAACCCGGAGGTCGCGGGACTGCCGCGCGTGGGGGTGGCGGGCGCTCTGTCGGGTCTGCTGCAGGCTCGGTTCCAACCCCGAGCGACCGCTGACTGGACGCCAACGTGCTGGTCGCCACGGTCCGGACCACGGCGAGCTTTGGCGGACGCAACCGTCGGTGACGCTGGCGAGGCAGCTCTCCGCTGCCGCTGATCCCTACGCCGGTGGTCCTGATGACCCCTGACCGCTTCTTCGAATGGTCAGGGATGACCACGGCGGCTGCGTCGCCTCATCCCGGGCGTCCGCAGAGCCGGGAGTTCCATGTCCGCACCCAGGTGGCGACGGTGGCTCTGTTCCACGGTCCAGCTCATGCTGCTACTTCCAGGGCACTGCGATTATCGGAGCTTGCGCTCGGGCGAGACCGTTGAGGCGGAAGCACGCAGGAGTGAAAGCCGTACCCGGGCGCCCCCGTTTGCTCGGACCCTCGACGCCCCTCCCAGGCCGAACAGACGTTCGTATAGGATGACAACGTGTCGCCGAGGTCGTCGCAGTAACTACTTGAACTCGGCGACACGTTGTCGACAGCGAACGACGGGAGCACCGGCGCGATGAGATTTGCTGCAGCCTTTGGCGTGACGCGCCTCCCGGAGGACGACTGGTTCGACGCGCACTTGACTGTCGACACGAAGCTCTTCGTTGACCCGCTGCTGCTCTCTCTGGAGACCGAGGGCGAATGGGTAGGCGCTCACGGGGAGCTGATCGATCACTTTGCGCATTGCTTCGGCCTGGTCGCGAGGGCGACGTCGCCGACGTCGGTCAGCGGGACGGCCGTGCGCCGGTTGCTGACCTTCCCCGAGCCAGGCGAGTTCTGTCTTGGCTACACCGCTGTAGGAACACGCGGCTCAGGATCTGGACGTCAATATGCCTCGACCATTGCGGACGGGATCGCTGTATCCATCGCTGCGGGGCTCGACCATCCGGAGCACATCGAAGAGGTCGGCATTCTCAACGTGGGAATCGGTGCCGACCGAATCTCCGACGCGGTGCTCAACGTCCTCAAGCACCGCTTTGTTTGCTACACCCAGGCGGTCGCCGAGCGTCACTCGATCCCGCTGGAGACGCATCGGCTGCGTCATGCGTCGTGCCACCTCAACGTCGGTCGATGGCTCGACGAGAACGTGCTGCTGCCAACGAACCCCCGTACCAAGGGTCCGGTCCTGCTCTGTCCGGAACGGTTCCTCGCACGGTTGCCCGAGCTCAACGCGCACAACTGGTTCTACGACCAACAGAACGAGGACCTGCGACAGCAGGTCAACATCGAGGTCGGGCAGAGGGCGCGGAAGGAGGAGATCGTCGAAGTCGCCCGCCGTCATCCTGACCGCGTACGGCAGTGGGCGAACGAGCAGACGACTCGCCCTGACCTCTTCGGGTACGACTTCGGTTCCGACCCAGCTGGGGTCGTGCAGTGGGATGGACCAACGACCGAATTCGCGACGGGCAACCCGATCACTGAGCTGACCGCTGTCGATTCCGTCGACGATCTTCGACGACTGGTCGATCTCATGCTCCGACGCTTCAAGCACTTCATCGAGCAGCAGCGCGGTTGGTCCCTGCTTTGGGCAGGTGACGATGAGAAGCCGGAAGAGGCTGCGCAGCTGTTGTTCCTCGGCATGGCCCAGAACTACCTCCGGCATTTCGAAGTTGAGCTGGACCGTGAGGTCGAGCTGGGACGCGGACCGGTCGATTTCAAGCTGTCGAGCGGCTCAAGCGTGCGGATGGTGATCGAGATCAAGAAGGCGCACAACGGCAAGTTCTGGAACGGCTTGGATCACCAACTTCCGAGCTACATGCACTCTGACCGGTGTGACGACGGCTGGTTCGTGGCTATCCAGTACCGCAGCACGAAGGGATCGCTGCTTCGTATGCGAGAGCTGCCGGCTCGCGTTCGATCGGCAGCGCAGCGCGAGGGCAAGCGGATCGACTACACCGCGATTGACGCACGGCGGCCGGCCTCGGCCTCGAATATCAGGGAGTGATCCGCGATGAATGGTGCGCAGACCAATGTCTGGTGCTGGCCACTGGCGGAAAGACGTGCACGTCTAGCGCTGGCACATCGACGTGCGCCGGTCGGGTGATCCGGCGATCGAGGTTCCGCCGGACGCGCACATGCGAGTCCTGACAGTACGTTCCAGACAGTTTGGGCAGCGAGGACATCTGCCTCGGCGGATTCGGACGCCAGCGAGAAGTCCTCGTCGCTGAGCAGATGCTTCAGTCCCTGGCACATGAGGTTCGCCGCGACCTTCATCTGCTCGAAGTCGTCCAGATCGGTGGCGTCGTAGAGCTCGAGTCCGTGGCGCCAGGATGCTCGGTCGGCTTCTGGGTCAGAGAGCTGCCACTCGGCGATGATCTGGGCTGTGGTGGGACCGGCTGACTGGCGGTGTGTCGGCGCGGCATTGGGGTACACCTTCGGGTGCGGTCCGGACGGGCCGGGCTCCGTGGAGGAGGGCATTCCTGAGAAGGCCTCGACAGGCGCCGTGGCGGCGGGGTGCGACTGGACCTGCGGGCCCGGTCGCTGGACTGGCAGCAGAATTGGGGGTGCCGTGGCGTTCACCGAATCGACGGAAGCGGCTCGGCGCGCGTCAGCGGCGTGGTGAGTCCGGCCTTGGCGAGCCGCCATGCCTTGATCTCGCCCCGCCCTATCGCGGACTCGGGCGCTGTCCAGCGCCGACTCGATCACCGGCACGGCAATGGCCAAGAACTGCTCTCGCCTGGCCGGATCGGAAGCGAGATTCACTGCCTTCGTCGCAGCATCCCGAGCCAGCCGCTGGACGCCGCTACGGACCTTGGAGCGCGACTCCGCACCGATGGACCTCTCATTTGATCCAGGCCGGCTCAATGGGACCCCTCCCGCTTGCCATCGAATCTGCCGATGCTCCCACGCCCGACGCTATCTGGTGGCGACTGCCGGGATCTACCGAGGCGGTTCTGCGAGCCCCGGCATCACACCGCACGTCCTCGCAAGCCCGGGGAGGTCTGCCCAACCGATCCGTCGGAGCCCTGAGGCACTCTGAACACCGCGCCTCTTCAGCGGAGCGCGGGCGACGTTTCCGTCCATGAGCGCGAGGTCTTGGTACTCCCAGGTGGTCACCACGCGATACCCGCCATCATCGGCAGTGCCTGCCCCGACCAACCAGCCGGGCTCGGTCCGTCCCTTGACGAAGCGAGGGTTGCCGGTCACGCCGCGCTTGGTTGTGACGCGCCGGACCTGTGCCGAGGGGGTCACGCGGCGCACCTCTGAGACCCATGTCATGAGCACAGCCGGGTCGAATCGCCACTCGCTAGGAAGGCCCTCCATGGCGAGCCCGCACGGTCCCTCGCATGGCTGCATTGCGTTCCGCAACCAAGCCACGATTTCCTGTCGCGTCTCGGGCATCCCACGTGTGTACCCGTTCAACATCCGGTCCCGGTCGCTTCGGAGGTGGAATGCGCCGGAACACAGAGCGTATGCGAAGGTGAACAGGCGCTCGAAGGGATCGTCGGTAGCCGAAAGAGCAGTGAGCACGGGGGCCAGCTGCGCCTCAGCCTCAGCTCGCGCTCCTGCCTCGGCCTGCGCAGCCAGTTGAGCTGCCTCTCGTGTGTCGAAGGCCTCTACGTCACGGGAGCAGAGTCGACGATCTGCGCGCAGATCACTGTGGATGCCGCACACCGGCACGCCACAGTCCTGGCACAACGCGATCGAGAAAGTGCCGCAGACCCCGCAGGGCGCCGTCGCTGTCATGCCGTCGCTCATCTCCTGGTAGTCGGTGTTGCACCGAACTGAGTGATGGATCGGTTGCGGTGACATGATTCCGAGGTGCGGCGGAGTGCCCGGTGTGGGCGTCATCACGTAGTCGGTCGCGGTGACCCAACTGGTGCAGCGCCAGTAGCCCGGGGCGATCGGTTCGCGGTCAAGTTGTCCGCACCGGGGGCAGGCCATAGGCAGAGAATGATAACGGTTGGGCCGTAGCGTGGGACGGGTGGACGGTGGCGATGTCGACGATCATTCCGGTGCCGTGGCGGCGTTGGCCCAACTAGCCGAGCGTCTTGTTCGGGCTGATGTCGCGTTCTGCGCGATCGGCGGCGTGGCGGCAGCGCGCTGGCTGCCGGATCGCGTTCCTGCCGATCTCGACATCGTCGTTGCGCCGACGAGGCGCGACAGCCGGCGATTGGTGAGTGCGCTGATCTCCGTGGTTCACGATCACGGCGGCAGCGGGATGCGTCTGCCAGTCCTCGATCGCCCAACCTCGACACGTGTCCGCCAGGGTCACGAGCTCACCGTCGGTACACGCCTCGGTTCGATCGACGTCGTCGGCTCGAGCCTGCCCGAGCGCTGCGATCGCAGGCAGATCGTCGGTCGTCGGGAATGGGTGGTGCTGGCCGGCCGCTGTATCCCCTTGTGTTCTCTCGACGATCTCATCGACATCAAGATCAACACTGGGCGGTGGCAAGACACCGCCGATGCAGACCGGCTACGGGCGGTGCGCGACCGCCTCAAAGCGTGACAAGCGCGCCGTTGCCTCAGCGATCCACTCCCGGTCATACCTATGTCTGAGTACCTGTCGAATGGCATCGAGGTAGGTGCCGTAGGTGAAGGCGCCATGGTCGAACCGGTTGGCCAGCAGGCAACACAGGTAGTAGCCGCCGGGTCCGACCAGCCGATCGATGAGGGCCGCGGTATCGAGGCCAGCCTCGAGTGCCCGGATCATCAGGTCGTCCAACTCCCTGACCGTGGCTGACTCACGAACAAGGTCATCGCCGCTGCACTCGTTGCGCTGGAAACACCAAAGACGCGCGGAATCAAGGAACGACATCCAGACCGACGCTTGAACAACCTCGTTCAGCAGTGGTTCGCCGCGCTGGACGAAGTGCATCCCTTCATGAACTTGCTGCATCAGGCAGTAGAAGTCGATCGGTGATCGAGTTCCGAACTTCTGCTGTACGCGCGACTGCTGAGCCGGTGGTAGGCGATCGAAGTAGACGGCGCCTGGAATCGCGGGTCCTCGGGGAATGAACACCGACTGGTCGAAGAGTTCGACCCATCGCATCGACCTTGCATCCGGCAACGTCGCCGCGGCGACGGGCATCCCGGCGGCGGAGGCGAACTCGCACCATCTATGTCGCAGCTCTGCGTAGAACTCACCGACGTCCACAATCGATGACGGGTCGGGAACCCAGCCACCGAGGGAAGCGCAAGGACGAACGTTTCGTCGTACGACGTCAACCCTGCGTTCGAACAACAGCGCAGGGTTGAACCCCAGCCCCGCAACCGGCGCGACGCCGCCGTCGCCGAGCAACGCGAACGAGTAGCGGTCGACGAAATAGCCAGGGAGCCGCTTCGGCGGAGCCGATTGCCCGATGGGAAGGTGCCGCACCGTCATACGCCACTGCGCTCGGGCGAGGGGGCGTCGGCTTACGACTCGGGTCGTGGAGTGGCTGAGGTTGTCGCGCCGAGACGATCCTCTAGGAGCAGGACGCAGGACCGACCGCTGCGGCGGTGCCGACCTTGGTTTCATCAGCCACCCGTGATGCTCTTGCGGGAGAACAACTCCTCATGAAACAGCCCGGGAGTCGACAGTGGCGGAAAGAGCGGCTCCAGGTCGATGCCGAACCGCCATGCGGATTGGATGAGGGGCCCGGCGAGACGGGGAGCGTCGTCGACGATCGGCGGGTCACTGGTTCTGATCCCCAGCTTGTTGCCTCGGGTGGCCGGTTCTGCTCGATACAACGTGCCGTCCCCGAGTAGGACCGGCATTCCAGGCCCAGGACCCAGGATCCATCCAACCTGGTAGGGAGGCTTCGCCTTCCACCGCCGCCGCCGGCCAAGGACGAGGGATCCGACCTGCACGGAATCGGGGTTTCCACGTCGACCTAGCTCGGCTGAGAGATGCTTCGCAGCTGCCAGAACCCGGCGGATTGACTCCTCACGCGCCAAGTCTGACGCTCGGTCGTCCCACGCATAATCCGTGTCACACCGAACCGTTCGACCAGACCGAGGAACCATCGTGGTGCAGCGGACGGCGTCGGGCAGCGTACGTACGAAGTCGCTGCCTCCGCAGGCCGGACACACCATGAAAACAGCATGTCACACCAAGGGTGAACTGACGCCGGCCAACCGATCGCGCGTGGTGCCCAGTCCACGACCGTCGGTAACTGTGGCGAGGCAGCGCTTCGCTGCCCCTGCTGTCGATGACGATGGTCAGGATGACCAGGCTGAGCCGCTGCGCATGGTCAGGGCTGACCAGGGTGGCAGCGTCGCCTCAGCGCTGCTATCCGCAGGACCACGGGATCTCTACGGCGACGTAGGGGACCTAGCAACTCCTCACGGTGGGGTCTGCCGACCTGCGGGATTTCCAGTCCGGTGCGATGGCCGCTTGCGCTCGATCGCCTCCGTGAGCATGATTCAAGTCGTTCGGGGGCGTTCGCTGGGAGAGGGTGCGGTCGGGATGAACGGGACGGCGTCGGCGTTTTCGCTGCATAGGGGTCGATGCGCGTTCGTCTTGGGGGCGATGTTTCTTGCCCTTGCTTTGGCAGCATGCACTCCGCCGCCTACTGCTTCGCCTCCTCGAGTCGTGGAATTGCCTGAGGTGGTCGGTGTCCCCGGTATCGGCGTGACACTGCGGGCCACCTTGGGAGCGTGGAGCGGCCAACCGGAGCTAGCGGTGCACTGGGAGCGCTGTGCTGAGGCCAGCTCGACCTCGTGCTCTCTGATCGATGGTGCGACCGAACGGGCGTACACCGTGCAGAACGCAGACGAAGGCAGGTATCTGCGGATCACAGTGGTCGGCGTAAACGCAGGCGGCTCCCGATCAGCGAGTTCCGACCTGACCGCGTTAGTGGCCGCTGCGCGAACGTGCCCAACTCGGGGCGCAACCAACACGTGGACTGGTTCAGGGGACCCCAGTAGCTGGACTGACGCGGAAAACTGGTCGGATCGACGAGCCCCGTCACTGGACGACAATTTGTGCATTCCAGCTGACGCCGAGGTTGCTCCTGAGTCGGTCCCGACAGTTGTCGCCCGCCGCTTGGACGCGTTCGGTCCCGCTCGCTTCGTCGGAAGCGTCACGACCTCGTCGGGATTCTCTATTCATGGGGCGAGCACTTGGACCTCGGGCTCGATATCGGGTCCGGCGTTGGTGGAAGCAACGGCCCAGATCACAGTGGCACAGGGCTTGGGTGTGTCGGGTGAGGTGACGAACCGGGGCGTGATTCGTGTGGGCGGTCCGTTGGATGTGCTGTGTGGGGTGTTGTCGAACGAGGGGGTGATCGATTGGGTGACGGTGGGTGAGCAGCAGAGTCGGGTTGCTGGTTGCCCAGATGGTCCGTCGAAGTTGTGGAATCGTGCGGGTGGCACGTTGACGAAGTCGGGTGAGAGTGCTCGGACGTCTGTGTTCATGGGGGGCTTCGAAAACGACGGTGTGGTGAGCTCGTCGCAAGGCGCTCTGGTTTTGGTGTCGCTGTCCGAGGGGGCGGATCACGGTGTGTCTGACGGGTCGTTCGACGCAACGGGTGCCGGTTCGGTCGCTGTCGATGGTGGTGAGTTCAGCTCGGCTGCGCGTTTCGGTAGCGGGGTGGGGCTGTACGGGCACGTGCGTGGGGTAGTCACGGCGCGCGATGGGGCGACGGTGTTCGTCGGGAAGAACGTGTCCAACTACACGTACCGCGGTTGGGTCGATCCCAACTGGATCGATGCTGAGATCACGGGCGGGGGAACCGTGGAGGTCGACTGGAGCACTGGGGATAACGGCTATGGCGTTCCCACGCAGCGGGGGACCGTGCTTCGCGGTTCGCTCACAGTGGCGACCGCGAACGTGAGGATCGCAGCGGTCGAAGCTGGGTCCGGACCGTTCGAGATCGGCCCAGCGACCACGCTCACCACCCTCCCCGGCGGGGGCTTGGGTGTGTCGGGTGAGGTGACGAACCGGGGCGTGATTCGTGTGGGCGGTCCGTTGGATGTGTTGTGTGGGGTGTTGTCGAACGAGGGGGTGATCGATTGGGTGACGGTGGGTGAGCAGCAGAGTCGGGTTGCTGGTTGCCCAGATGGTCCGTCGAAGTTGTGGAATCGTGCGGGTGGCACGTTGACGAAGTCGGGTGAGAGTGCTCGGACGTCTGTGTTCATGGGGGGCTTCGAAAACGACGGTGTGGTGAGCTCGTCGCAAGGCGCTCTGGTTTTGGTGTCGCTGTCCGAGGGGGCGGATCACGGTGTGTCTGACGGGTCGTTCGACGCAACGGGTGCCGGTTCGGTCGCTGTCGATGGTGGTGAGTTCAGCTCGGCTGCGCGTTTCGGTAGCGGGGTGGGGCTGTACGGGCACGTGCGTGGGGTAGTCACGGCGCGCGATGGGGCGACGGTGTTCGTCGGGAAGAACGTGTCCAACTACACGTACCGCGGTTGGGTCGATCCCAACTGGATCGATGCTGAGATCACGGGCGGGGGAACCGTGGAGGTCGACTGGAGCACTGGGGATAACGGCTATGGCGTTCCCACGCAGCGGGGGACCGTGCTTCGCGGTTCGCTCACAGTGGCGACCGCGAACGTGAGGATCGCAGCGGTCGAAGCTGGGTCCGGACCGTTCGAGATCGGCCCAGCGACCACGCTCACCACCCTCCCCGGCGGGGGCTTGGGTGTGTCGGGTGAGGTGACGAACCACGGTGTGATGCGGCTGAGTTCGACCCCGTCTGTGACCGGTACCCTCAGCAACCAGGGGCGAATCGTCTTCGAGCGACTCGATTACTTGGGCTGCAGCGCCTCGTGCGTTCTACTCAACGACGCAGCCGGCATCCTCGAGCTTCCGAACACCGACGGCGGCTTCTCCAAGAACTTCGTTGTCAATGGCGGCACCTTTATCAACGCTGGCTTGTTCGAGTTTACCGGCTACAAGCCGGGAGTCACTGTCTCGTTCGGACAGAACGTCAACGTAATCTCCGCTGGAAAGGCCGTCGCCGCACAGCTGCAGGATCCGCCATGGCTTGCAGAACTCTCCTCGCCCGACCTCGTCGAGCGGGTGGGTGAGATACTCGGCGCTCCGGGCCTTTCCGACCTGGCATCAAACGCCGTGTCGAGCAGCGCCGCCGACTTGCTGAACATCGGAGCGGGCAGCTGTAGAAGTGTCTCAGCCGGACTTGCTGTGGCCGGAGCAGCGCTCCAAGCCTGCTACGTCACCGACCCCAGCGGGCTAACGGGGATGGCCCTGACCCTGACGGCCTCGCTTCAGTATGGCGCAGGGGAGACGTCGATTCCGGAGCTCGGCGGCTCCGTAACGTTCGATGCGGGGGCAACCATCGCCTACAACGCCGGGCCGAACGCCCCGCTGTTCAGCGTGGAGGACCTTGCAGGCTTGAGCTACTGCTGGAACGGAACCGTTGCGTTGCCCTTCGGGATTACAGGCTCGCATTGTTGGGCGATGGAGGAGGGTGTGCCGTTCGACTTGAACCAGCTCGAGGTCCTCCGCCCAGGCGCGCATCAGGTGTACCTGGGTGCTGCGGTGACGCTTGGTTCCGGCGGAGTGAGTATGGGCAGATCGCAGAGCTACACCGTGCTCGTGAGCTGCAGCGCGTGGTTCGGCATCGTCAACGTGCCATGCCCGCTCAGCAACCGGGTCAGGCCGACTGTGACCGGAGCGCCGGTCATCGGCGCGACGCTGTCATCGAGCACCGGAGAGTGGTCGGGGGTGGCCGACAGCTACGAGTACCAATGGTTCGCATGCTCGTCGCCGATGACCTGCGGTGCTATCTCGGGAGCAGAGGAATCGACCTACCGGGTCAGCGCCAACGACCTCGGCAAGTCCCTGTACGTGAGGGTCACTGCGAGGCGGGGAAGCACGGCCCCCGCGGCGAACTCTCTAGCAACCACTCCAGTGACGGCTAGTCCTTAAGGACCTCAGCCTCAACGGTGTCGGCTGCGCCGAACACTGCTTCCTTTGCGCTAGACGGAAAGGCCAACGCCTGCCAGATCACTAGCTCCGTCGGGTCCTGCAGGGGCCTGCTGCAGGTTCGGGTTGCCATCTTCTGAGACCGAGAGCTAGACGCCCCCGCACGGGACGCCGCTTTGGGTCTGGGTGACTGGACGACGAGCAGGGTGGGTAACGCTGCCGAGGCAGCGCTTCGCTGCGGCTGCTGCCGACGACGGTGGTCAGGCTGACCAGCATGATCTTCTGAGCATGGTCAGGGTGACCATGTTGGCGGCCCTGCCAGGGCTTCGGTGCCAGCTTGCCGAGGCGCCGTCTCGCGTGCGTGAGTGCTTGCTCGGTTGGCGCCTCGACCTCATGCCCTACTGGCCCCAGGTATTGTCCTTCCCTATGTCGTGCCCTGTGTGCAAAGGGACCGATCGGCGGCAGATCGGTCCCGGCTATTTCGAATGCACTCCTCAGCGGGCCTACGAGACCGAGGGTCCAGGCTTCCAGACGCCAGGCGCAGGTCCGCCTGTAATCGTGAGGTACCGCGAGTGCGGTACCCGCTTCCAGGAAGGATCTGCTTCCTCGTCCGCCGTTTGCAGTTGCGGCACCTTCGCAATCGGTATGTGCGGTGATTGCGGCCGCCCCGTTTGCGGAGACCACAGCGCCTTGGTTGCCGGTCGCCGGCTCTGCGACGATGAGATTGCTCGGATCTCCCAAGAGCGGGCGGCTGAGGAGGAACAAGAGCGTGCTGCTCTGGCGCTGGCGGGCCAGCAACAACGCGAGCACCAGCAGGCCCTCCGCAACGTCGTCCCCGACTTTCTTCGGGCGATGAACTCGAGCGGAAATCCCGGCGCGATCAAGGTGCGCGGCGTGGACGGATCCGTCCGTCCGAAGAAGACCGCCTGGCGAGCGTGGTCGATCTCCGTGGCTTCGGTCGAGCACGGGAACGGCGACATAGGCCGATGGACTCGCGAGGAGGAGCTCCTCCTTTCCACCGGCGGGGAGTGGATCGTCTGGCTCGAGCCCAAGCTGCCCAATCGAAAGCGGCTGGCCTTCCCAGCGGCTCGTCCGCCGGACGGCACTGGCTCGTGGGCTGGGAACGCAAGGCGACTGGGCGAGATCGCAGAGGCCAACGGCGTCACGCTCTCACCTGCCTCGCAGGCAGCGCTGCGATGGGATCAGCAACAGACCGATGACCGGATAAGCCGGCTTTCGTCAGCAAGTAGAGCGCGCTCGAGGGGCACGCCCGAGGGAACCGTCCCCAACTAGCGCAAGTAGATGGCCTCACCAACAGGCGATGACACGGACCAGTAGCGGGGCTGCCGCACGTCAAGGCGGTAGACGTTTGCGTCCATGGAGGTGCTCAGTGCTGCCCGCTTCTTGAGGCGGGTAGACCGTTGCGGTAGACAGGAATCGTGCCGGTTGTTGCTGCCTGCGAGGTCGATGCTTGCGGCGTGACGGCCAACGGCCGCTGCGCTAGGTGCGGCGCGGCGTTCTGCATGTCGCACCAAGCTCGAACAATGAACGAATCGTTCGTCGACCTCTGCGTCCGTTGCCGGCAGAAGGAGCTTGATGAGCTAGCGGCAGGGGGCGCAGCGAATCGGCGGCTGGATCCGACCTGGTACTTCCGCAGTGGGGAAGCAGCCGCAGAACTGGAAGCCTCCGGAGTCCCGAAGGTTGAGATATTCGAGGTCAAGCACACCTGGTCCAGGGGCCGCTGGCGAGAGAAGAGGGCTGAAGAACTGGTGCTTCGCGGATATGGCTGGTCGATCGGGTCGTTCACGTGGTCGAACGATGACGGCACCGTGACTCTCCAGACGGTGGTGGTTCCCAACGGGTTCAGTCCCGAAACCAGCTACCCAGGGACCCGCGCTGACAACAACGTGTTGGCTGTTGAACGCCATGCAAGGTCGAGTGTGCTCGTGGTCGCACGATTGGGTGGGCTTCGCGAGTACGCGCTGGCGGAGGCGGCAGCGAGGCGCTTGGCGCGCACCCCCTGAGACGATTCGCTTTACGGCAGGGCTTCTTCAGCCTCGGATGCCGCTTGGAGCGACGTCGACCGACCCCCGCGCATCGGGTCGGCTCGCCCCGAACCGGAAGGGCAGGCGCCGACGCCCAGGGTTGGTAACGACGACCAGGCAGCGCTTCGCTGCCGCTGCCGCCGACGACGGTGGTCAGGATGACCACGGTGATGGCCTCCGGCATGGTGAGGGATGGCCACGACGGCCGCGTCGCCTCCGCCCGGGTGTCCGCCGAGCTGGGGGAGTTCCACTGGTGGCGTCGGCTTCGGTGCGTCCGTTCCGGGGACTGCCCTGTGGCGTTATGGTCGGGCGCCGTGGGTGAGATTCATGATCAGCTCGGTCCGCATCTGCGAGGCAAGCCAGCTCCCTTTCTGTTCGTCGGTTCCGGCCTGACCCGGCGCTACACAGGGTCTGAGGACTGGGAGGGCCTTCTGCGCGTCTTCGCTGAGCAGACAGCTCGGCCCTACGAGTACTTCAGGGCGAGCGCGGGTGGAGACCTGCCTGCGGTTGCGTCGGCCATCGCCGAGGAGTTCCACGACACTTGGTGGGTTGATGAGCGCTACGCCGATGCCCGCGAAGAATGGTCAGCGCGGCTAACCGACCGGAGTTCGGCGTTCAAGGTTGAGGTCTCCCGACATGTCGGTGCGGCTGTCGACCGTCTTCCGACGACCGGCCTGCTCGCCGCCGAGATCGAGCTTCTCGAGCAGGCCACCGTCGATGGGATTATCACGACCAACTTCGATCCGGTGCTTGAGGCGCTGTTCCCTGATCTGCGCGTCTTCGTCGGACAGGACCAGATGCTCTTCTCGAACCCGCAGTCGGTCGGGGAGATCTACAAGATCCACGGCAGCTGCGAAGACCCGGACAGTCTGGTGATCACGGCCGAGGACTACCAGCGCTTCGAGGACCGCAATGCCTATCTCGCCGCAAAGCTGCTGACCACATTCGTCGAGCACCCAGTGATCTTCCTCGGGTACTCGCTGAGCGACCGGAACGTTCAGTCCGTGCTCCGATCGATCGCGCGCTGCCTGACCCAGGCCAACGTCGATGAGCTTCGAGACCGTCTCATCTTCGTGCAGTGGTCACCTGATGGTGTGGAGAGCGCTAGCCCGCACACGATCATGGTCGACGACTTCGTGATCACCGTCGTGAGAGTCGTGGTCCATGACTTCGTCGACACCTTCGAGCTACTGGCGGGTCTGCCGCGCGTCTTCCCGGCGCGACTGCTCCGGCGGCTCAAGGAACACGTCTACGAGCTTGTCCTTCACGACGACCCAGCGGAACGTCTGGCTGTTGTCGATATCGACGAGGTGGGCAATGAAGACATCGACGTGGTGTTCGGCGTCGGCCTGAAGCAACGTCTCAATCACGTCGGCTACCGCGGATTGGAACGCTGGCAACTCATCGATGACGTCGTTGAGCAAGGCGACGAGTTCGACGCGAACGCCATCATCGACGAAGCACTGCCCCAGATCTTGCGGGTCCCCGGAAACGTCCCCACCTACAAGTACCTACGTCAAGCGGGCAAGCTCACCAAGGCGGGAACGATTCGCAAGAACACAAGTATCGACCCCCGCATCGAGCGGATGGCCGAGAAGCACCGGAACGGCGATCCAGCCGGCAAGCAATACGAACAGGCTGCGGGACAGCACTTGGCGGGCGTGGTCGGAATCGCAGACTTGGAGGAGCGCGCCGGCGCAGCTGAGGTGTTCAACTACGGCACGTGCATGCCCGCAGCGAAGGTCGACACCGACGAGTTGCGCGACTTCCTGCGACGTAATCGGGACTCTCTCGAAGGCAACTGGCTACTGACCCAGTACGCCAAGCTGGCCTGCTACTTGGACTGGCTTGAGTTCGGCCGACCGCAGTAGCCGAAGCGCGCTCCACGGCTCTCGCGCCGCGGTGACAACGTTTCTGCGGGGCGGGCAGCGATACGGAACCACACGACCCGGCTCCAGCCCGAGCCACCCGGACGCCGGCGGACCGTAGCCGTGGGCAACAATTGCGCGGCAGCGCTTCGCTGCCGCTGCTGCCGACGACGGTGGTAAGGGCTGACCACCCTGATCGACCGCGCCCCGTCAGCACACCTCAGCAGTGAGAGTCACCTGACCTCATCGAAGTGCCCATCGCTGCGGCCCGACAAGCATCGGATTCCAGGGTGGACCGGCGACTCCACACATCCGCAAGATTTCCTCCTGCTGAAGGTCCGGCAAGTACCCGCTGACCCGCTCCAGCTCCCGTTTGGACCACCCAGAACCCGAGCCGCTCGATCGGACTCGTAAGAGGATGCTCGGGCGTTTCGACTCTACGAACAGGTTCTGGGGAAGTCGAACACCGACCCAGGAGCGCCCGGACTCCTCTTGCCAGGAGCTTCCGTAGGCATCCTGATCACGGAACTTGCGGGACAGCTTCTGATTCAGTCGATCAGGTTGGAGTCGCCTAACGAACTCCAGGAGCAGGTCGGCCGTCGCCCAGCCGGAGTTCATGGACTGACCAGGAGCGATCGGGTACCCGTAAGCCGCCCAGTTCAGGATGTCCCACAGGTGGTCACCCGTCGCTGCTGGCCGCCCCGACTCGAGGGCCGACAGCACTACCGACATGCGACAGGATGCGCAGTACGCACCTGGCTGTCCAGCGCTTTGGTCGACGACGGCCACAGCGGTCGGCGTGAGGAGGCCTGCGGTCCTCACTGGGGGCACGAGGTCCGGCCAGGCGAGAGCCATGTGAGCCCGGCACACCGAGCGGCCGCACGATGGGCAGCGCCCCATGGCCTGAATGCCGCACTCGCCACACACCTCCATGCCCGCAACGTAACAGCGGGACACGCCAGAGAACGGGTCTGCTGCAGGGACCGCCGCGCCGCAAGGAGACACCCGATCTGTGGGGCGGGCTCCCAGACGGCAGAGACCGCCCAGCACGAGGCGGACTCATTCGCACTAGGCGGACTGCAACCGTGGGCAACAACTGCTCGGCAGCGCTTCGTTGCCGCTGCTACCGACGACGGTGGTCAGGATGACCACCGATCGCTTCTGGGCATGGTCAGGGTTGGCCACGACGGCTGCAAGGGCTCAGGTTCGTAGTTCGCCGGAGCGGAGGTTCTACGAAGGGTTGAGGAGCGAAGTCATCGAACTCGACTGACGCACCCACCCGACCTAGCTCAGGCCCAGCGTCGGTCCGCGAGGGGTAGCTCCACGCCGAGGTCGTGCACGAAGATCTGGCCCAGCAGGATCTCGTGCCGGATCAGTCGACCCTCCTTGACAGCCGCCTTGTCTCGGAAGTCCCCGAACCGGTCGTTCGAGATCACCCAGTCCGCCGGCCCTTGGGCCGAGTCCAATATGGTCTGGTCAGCTCGAGCGCCTGGTGCCACCACGTGGACCGTTGCGAGCGGAAGGGCAGCGCGTAGCCTCTCATCGTTAGGCCCCAGTAGGCCTCGGATGCCGTCGTCGAACACCACGGTGACCTGGTATCTCGCGGCGAGGTCCTCAACTAGTGGGATCAAGGCTGCGAGGCCGATGAAGTCGTCGCGCTCGTAGCAGCAGTTGTTCCCATCGATGATCAGCCTGCCGATGTCACGCGACGCTGCGGCTGCAGCTTCTCTGATGCGCTGCTCGGTCTTCTCAGCGTTCCGCTGCATGCGGCGGAGCTGTGCTTCGTGGTCCCCGATGCTCTCCCGCAACGGGCCCATTTCCGATCGGATCGACTTGATCACCCTGCCTGGACTGCCGTCGCCGAACTTTCGCTCGCATTTCTCGTGCAAGAGTCGGCGCTCGTACGGGTTGTCTTCGCTGGAGAGCTTCTCGTTGAGCTTCTCGACCTTTCGCCGCTTGTCGTCAAGCTGCGAAACTTCGAGCTCGAGTCTGCGGACGGCCGACTGGTGGTCCGCAATGTCCGCCTCGTACTTCTTGAGATCCGCCAACGGGACCGCCACCGCGTTCTCAACGGCCTCCGAACGCTCTTCGAGGCGTGATCGCTCTGCTCGGAGTAGCGACAGGTTCTCGTCGATCTCTGCGATGAATTGCTCCGTCTCGGCCAGCTGGAAGTCCCGGAAGCGTTCGAGGGCCGCCTCGGCTGTGCCGATGCGGTCGGCGAGTCCCGCCGAGTCCGCCGCTGCTTCTTCCCTCTGATCCTTCGCCTCCTGGATGCGCTCCCGTTGCCGTGTGATGAGGTCGACGAGCGCATCGCGCTTTCGAATGGCGTCCTTGTACTCTGCGCTGAAGAAGCGGTGAACTCTCCAGCCGAGCTTGGTGTCCGGCTCCAAGCGGCGAAACTGGGACCCAAGTCTGCGGAGTTCGGTCTCGAGATCGCCGAGTTGCTCGTCAACTAGGACGAGCTTGGTGGCGAGTTTCTCTTGCTCCGAGTGGAGGCGGTCGATCTCGGCGGCCTCGTGGTCGGGGTTGTAGCTGTCGGCCCATTCGACGAGGTCAGCCAAGTCGACTCGACGACGCTCCAGCGTCTCGATGTTGTCGTCAACGGCGCCGAGCTTCGCGACGAACGGGTTGTAGTCCAAGTGCGACATCTTCTCTTTTCCGGTGGGCGACTGGGTTCCTGCGGCGGCGCCTGTGCTCCTACCAGTGTGCGCGTCTGCTGCAGGGCCCGCCGATGCGGGGGATCGCCACATGGATCCAGGTCGTTGCGGCAAGTAGGAACATGCCATAGGTTGCTGCTCGAACATCGTTCAGGGAGAGGGAGAAGGTCATGGTACGGAAGCGCTCGTGGCGCAAGAGGTGTGGGCTCGGATTGTGTTTGGTTGTGGCGGCGGTCGGGATGGTTCTTCCGGCCACGCCTGCGGGAGCAGAGACGTTCCCGTCCAGGATCACGAAGGCGGTCGGCTTGTACGACTGCACTAGTAGTTCGACACTATGCACGACGAAGGTCACTACTGCGGATCTGGGCGTCACCGGTCGCATGGTTTGCTGGGAAGACGGCCGATCTGCGGACGGGCAGGTGCGTTGGTTCTACATGCGACTGTCGAACGGTCGCCAAGGGTTCGCTCCGGCGTCGCGGGTGTGGCCGCAGTCAAGCGTGAAGTCGTGTCGGGACGCGAACGCGAGCCAAGAGATTGATGGCGTGATCGCAGCCCGGTGGGCCCTCGGTAGGAACGGCCAGGTGGATGTCCCCGCCACGGAGAAGAACCGACTCGCAGCCCTCTATGGCGTGTCGGTCAACTACACGTACGGAGACTGGTCGGGCGATTGCATCGGCTTCACGAACCTCGCTTGGGACGCCGCAGGGGTCAAGGTGCCGTTGAAGAACGCCCGCCAGGTGTACGACGTCTATAGGTCCCAAGGGCGGATCAAGACCGACCGAAATCCGCCACGAGGCGCTCTTGTGTTCTGGAACGCGTACAGCGGAGCAACGAACTTCGGACACGTCGAGATCAGCCTAGGCAACTCGCGAAGCATCGGCACTCAGGGTTGGGACAACCAGCGGCTGCCCGTGTCGATCGCTGGCATCAGCGCGACGAACTACCTCGGCTGGGTGATGCCCTAGTTGCGGCCGTGGCCTGCCCTGTGGCGCACTTAGCCTCCGCGATGACCTCCACTGCGCGGTGCGACAGCTGCCGTGGCGCCCAGGACTCGCCGATTCCAGCGCATAGAGGTGGGCGGGGCGTCGGCTCCGCCCACCTCTTGGGTCTGCTGCACGTTCGGTTGTCGTCTCGGGCGACTGCTGACCGGACGCGGACGGACTGGTCGCCACGCCCCGGGCCGGAGCGCCACCCGACGGACGCGGAGGGTGGGCAACAACTGCGAGGCGGCGCTTCGCTGCCGCTGCTGCCGACGACGGTGGTAAGGGCTGACCAAAGGCGCTTCGGGGCATGGTCAGGGATAGCCACGACGGCTGGGTCGCCTCAGCCCGGGTGTCCGCCGGACCGGGGGATTGCCAACCTAGCTGAGCACCGATCCGCTCAACTCCTCACAGAATCCATCCGTCCTTCGGGGAGTCCCAACTGAACTCTTGACCAGTGAACTCGGTTCGTTTAGGAAGAGCAACGGGAGTAGATCGGTCGACTAGGGCGACCGACCATGGATGGGATGGGAACGATCATGTCGAGTATGTCACCAGGTCTTTCGCGCACGCCGTTGGCGCGGCTGTTCATGGCGGCTCTTGCGCTGTCACTCGCATTGTCGATGGTTGCTGTGGTCGGGGATCAGGAACCCGCCGACGCAGACACGGCAAACTGGCTTCCTCTCAATGGCACGTTCTCGGTGCGCTGCACCAACAGCAACCCGGGCTGCTCCGGTTACCACGGTTACTGGGCTATCGACTTCTTCGGAGCCAATGGCGCTGCGCTGCCGCAGTCTGCCGTGTACGCGTCCGGCCCCGGACGCGTCGTCGTAGCTAAGGGTGGGTGTGCTGCAACCGGGTCCAGCGGATGCAACGGTGGCGCAGGAAACTACGTGGCGATCCAGCACGACGACCGACAGTCCCGGTACCTGCACCTCAGCGCGATCTCGGTGTCAGTGGGGGCCACAGTGAAGGCAGGCCAGCGAATTGGCACCTCGGGGAACTCTGGCACCTCAACATCGCCGCATCTCCACTACGACGAGGTGAGCGGCACAGCCAAAATCAATCCCGGCACCCTCCAAGGCCGACACGGTACGTCAGTCAAATCGTACCCCCAGGCTCTGGGCTACAGCTCGTGGAACCAGGTCCCCGTCGGCACGAACCTGCGAAACGACGGAGCTCAAGCCCCAGCACAGGCGGGGTGGGAGGCCATCGGCGGCTCGTTGGTGCAGTTGGACCTCGGCCCCCAGGGGCAGTTGTGGGGGGTGAACAGTGCGGGGTCGATCTACC
>JAESGV010000166.1_pt1 | contig 50848 bp, 45 predicted proteins | sample 9269781 | NCBI WGS metagenome assembly JAESGV01 (sample SAMN15741586, study PRJNA653496) | algae metagenome | isolation source: Tildeniella torsiva UHER 1998/13D and co-occurring heterotrophs from... | place: Slovakia: Slovak Paradise National Park, Hrabusice, Kosice Region | collected 2000-01-01
TATGTTCGTCAAAACGAGCACCAGTGTGTACAAATTGTTGACTGCCCAGAAAAGGGTGGTTTCGTCAAAGACAAAAACGGTGTTTGTATTAGACGTATTAGCAAATGCCCAAAGGGATACAGAAGAGTAGGAAGACACGGTCGCTGTTTATTAAAGACACTAAAATGCCCAAGACAAATATGCTTGGAGAAAGCGAGACGTAGAGCTGCAAAACACAAAAAGAATCACCTCAAATCACAGAGGAAACACTAAATATAAATTTGTATTGTTTGTATAATTGAAATAGTGACAATGTATGTGAACAAAAACAAACTTATGTTTTGTACCCAGTTCTTGAAGAATGAAAAGATTCGAATAGCAGCCAAAAGTCGATCGAACCATTTTTGAATAGTCACCATCTGTTGTTCCTCTTTTGTATCTTGCGTTTCCGGTACGTCATCTTTTTTGGGAGTTGATGTTAGTAGGGAAGGTATCAATAGTCCAAGTTGGACTGTAATGAAAATGTAAAAAGGTGATACAAGTGGTATGTTAAATCGATCGTGTAATTCTCGACATGGTTCCCACACACTCACAAGTGCTGTGTAAATAGCGACCAGTATTATGAGTGCTATTCTCCAGTGTAAAGATGCTTTTGTTGATGTCGCGATCGTTTGTTTTATAGGCGCTGGTGATGGTTTTTTAGCAATGGCAGGATGCAATGTTTGATAAAAATCGTTGTCATCTTCGTTCATCTCATCTGTATCTTCGTTTTGAGGTATTGGTGGATTCTCCACGAGCACTGCAGGGCTATTAAATGGTGTCGCACGTTTTGTTCTGTCAAAAGTTCTAGTTGTGTTGTCTTTTGTTGGAGAAGAATTATCAATAGGTGTCGCAGGTGTAACCGGTGATAAAATAGCATTATTTGGTGTATTTTGTGGTGAAGATAAATCTACTACTGGTTGTTTCGGTGAACTTTGCATGACAAATGTTGGTTCTTCTACTTTTTCTTCTGATATTCCACTACGCTTTTTTAACATTCTCATTCTCATTTCACGCATCATTTTTTGCTTCTCAGCAGCCGATAATTGTTTCTTTTCGGTGACATTGGTATTGGTGACGTCAGGTTCCATTTTTCTGTTAGTTTTTGTTGTAAAATAGTTGTCTTTTTCAACTCTGCATGAGTCTAATAAGAGTACTGCAGAGTGAGCTACGATCACTCTCCGTTGAGGCAGGGCGTAAATATCCACTTATAAAAGATGCAGCAGATCGCGGCATACGACAATTACGTTCAATTCAAGAAAAGAGTGGGGAAGACAATGTTTCGCAGTCAAAATTAGTGCGTGCAACAGAAGAGATCGCCAAACCGTTTTTAGTCGCGTGTGAGAGCAAAAATACAAAATTGATCGTCATTTCTTTGTCAAGTTTGCAACAATTGTTACTACATAGCGCTGTACCAGTGGTAAGGATTCATACTTAGCTCGAGTTTAATTTTATAGAGTGGGCTCAACATTATAGTGGAAACTGTTGCCAGATTATGCGAAAACAATGCGGAAGAGGCGGTATTGTTGAAGATACTACAGTTGGGACTAACTATATTTACTTCGAACGAATACGAACTCAATCAAACGACACTCGCAAAAGTATTTTCAATTGATCACAAAAATAACTCCGATAGTTGTTGAAGATTTGTTTTGTACTACATACTAGTAGATCTATGAATGTACACTTTACTGCCACCGCTACTATTCGACAAGCAACGACAGTTTTATTCGATCAATTAAATAAGAAAACGAGTACGAACTATTACGTAACTTAACACGCATGTAGCAACAGTTGAAGAACAAGGAGAGCAAGTTCCAACTTCAGAAACTATTTCAACTATGACACAAGGAGAAGACAATTCACTATTTTCAAACGCGAAGAACACATTTTTGTTCCTAAAAGTAATTGTTATTCATCAACTTATTGTTTAGGATTTGTGTCATTTTATGGAAGGACAACCTGGTCAATGGTTAATGATTGACAAAATATCACCAAGTTTCACATTAGAGTTACTAGAAACCATACTGAGTGCACATTCACCACTGCTACTTCGTTATGATCAATTTGTAAAATTGATACAAGAAAAAGTGTGTCCACTAGTGCTCAAGAACTTGCAATCCAATGATGATCGTAATTTTGTCGTAATGGTACGAGTGTATCGGATTTCAATTAGTTTGATTCGATACTTTTCAAAAGTATTAGACAAACAATGCTACGAGTTTTTGAGTGTCATTTGTCAAAAAATTGACAAAGATTATCAACCATGGGACAAAGTGTTATCATTGGAAGTTTTACGTGCGTTGTTTGGAAAGGCAACAGAAGAGTTAATTTTATTGAACCCTAATCTTGTTTCAAGTTTGGTAGGAGCGATTCAACATTGTACCGAACGAATTGCAGCAAAAGAGAGAACTTTAACGTTTAACTTTTCGGCAAAGAGAGCAAACAGATTAGATAATTTGACGGATACGCAACCATTTTCACCATCTATGGAAGAAATGTTAATTCTAGTGTTGGATTGTTTACTTGCGTTATCGGCAAATGTAAACAAACAAGTAGTAGAGATTACATGGGCGTCGGTATTAGAGACGATTACACTTTTAATGGATCGAACGGAGGATGATGATACAGCAGTAGCCATTTTGAAAATCTATGAAGGTTACGTGAACTGTGCATGCTCATCCAATTTAGTCACCGCTCGTGACGCCTTTTTGACAAGTTTATGCAAGTATGTAGAATTATATTTTACTAACATTTAGATTTGCACCACAAGAGGTTTCAAATAGTGAAATCGAGTTAACAAGGAAGAATGTTCTTGTGATGAAAACATTATTTAGCATTGCTCACACTATGGGTGGTTCATTAGGCTCGTCATGGTACTTGTTACTGAAGAGCTTCCAAGTACTTAACACTTGCCTGAATTACCAATCCAATAAGAATTTCAAATTGAGTGAATCAAACCAAGAAGATTTGGTATATCTTTCATCGTGTTTGGCAAATTTGTTCTTGTCAACAGAACTTTTGGAATTAGACTCTTTACTTATTATACTAAAGAGTTTATGTGGATTGTCACAAGATACGATCAAGTTGTCACAAAGTAGTACCATGATCAGTGGATCAACTTCGATTTCACATTCGAGATTATTTGCTGCTTCTAAACTAGTTGAAACAGTTCAAATCAATACTCATAGAATTGCTGATATTTGGGGACTTTTCTCTGCACACGTTTTGAATGTACTTGTTGACTATCCAAATGATTCTGGTACGTGGCTGTGTTTTGCATTAACCATTTTAGAAATTAGAAAATTTGGAGTTAACGCGATTATGGAAACAATACTTGCGGTATTCAGGCCTGACTATAACAAGTATCAGAAAAAGAAGCAAGTTCAAGATATTGCCGAGGTGACCATGTCAGCAGAGCTCGAAACATCCATTTGGAGTGTTCTTGGAACCATTTTCAACAGTACCCATATTGACGTTCGGGAAAATTTAATTAGTTCACTCCATGGACTCGTTCAGAAATGTGGACAAGTGATGGTTCACGCTTGGCCATCTGTTCTTCCCATTTTGAAAGTATGTTCAACCTATGATGAAGATATGAAAAAGTTTATCACCATGGCGTTCAAGAGTGTACAAATTATCGGAAATGATTTCTTACCCAATTTGAACGCAAGAGATGCACTCATGCCATACATTGAAGTTGTTGGATGTTACTCTAATTGTGACGCACCAGACGTGAATATTTCACTAGTTGCCATAAGTATCTTTATGACAATTTCTGATTTCATTAACACGCATTACCAACGACATGATACAACGTAAGGATTTTGATAATTTTTTAACACAATATAGTACGATGGATTTGTGGTTAAAATTGTATAACCAACTGAACTCGATTACAACTGATCCAAGACCAGAAGTTAGACATAGTGCACTACGTACAGTAACGTTTGTACTTGCTTCTAATGGAGATCAACTCGACCATTCCAAATGGGGAGTTTGTATCGATATTATTCTTTCCATGTTAAATAATGTACATGGTGCAGCGTTACGAGCAGAACGCGCTGAATCATCACCTACATCACCAACTATTGATGAACAATATTCTTTGAAATCGTCAAATCGTGGGAAAAACACTGTGAAACAAATGTTTGTTCATCACTCAAGAAATACTGCCGCTAAGCAGTGGAGTGAAACTAGAAGTTTGGCCATTGAGAGTGTCAGTAGAATTCTAAAAGAACATGGCTCACGATGGAACGAAATGGATTTGGAAGTCGTCAAAGAAGCCGTGAACCAAATCATAGAATTTATTCGACAATCTACACAAACGGGTACTTCGGAAATTGCCAAAACAACAGTGAGACATTTACAAGAAATGTTAGAAGCCGATCAACTCCGACCTGAAATCAAAGATATTCTTTGGAAGAGTTCATTAGAAATTTGGTTCGGACTTGCGGAAAGTGCATCTAGTGGCGCTAAATTTATTGAAAACAACACTGTAACAGCATTACTAGAAGGAATCGGCGAATTGTACGACAAACGACCACAATTGTTCAATCAAGAAGATATTGCAAAACTATTGCAATTGTTGAAAATGTTTTTGACTTGTCAAATTGCAATGGATGTTATTATGCATCCAAGTGTCATACAAAAAGCTTGTTTTGTACTTTTACGCAAGTTGGTCACTTTTTCACAAGAAACCTATCGTTTGGCGTTTGACTTGATTGTATCGCTATTACCGACAGAACAAGAAATTGACAATTTGATTGACCGACCCAATGGAAATGTTCTAATACCTGTCAAGTTTGCAAATAGTTTACAGAAAGAGTTGGTTTACTTATTGCAAGGAAAACGCGACATGTGGTTAGATGTTATACATGTGTTGGGGTATTTAGTCAAGACAAGATTTATTGTTTGGCAAAACATTGATACAACAAGCGCGAAATGGTTGTCACGAGCAAAAGTACCATTTTATTATCCACTATGGATGAATACTGTCAAATTAATTGATCAAGTTGTAACGTCAAATTTACCACTTGAAGACCCAAATCCGCAAATTTGGACAGAATTAGTGACAGCGTTTTCCAACTTTTTGTTTTATGACCAAGTACCACAAGATATGGTCGTAAAAGAAGATAGTAGTGATGAAGAAACAGGACAAGAAACCAAGGACAGAGATGTGATGGTTATTCGTTTAATAGAAACTGTTTGTTTGCCAAATTCTAAAACGGCTACCGAAGAAACCAAACACAAGTTGATAGATATCATTGCTAGAGCGTCAGAAATGGCGCCTAGACCACTTGCCGAAGAGAGTTTATTGGCATTGTTTAGACTTGTTACAAAAGGTAGTGAAGTTGCCGTTACCGATGAACAAGCTGTTTCTGTACAAGTTGGTCGTTGTGTGGTACCAGTATTACTACAACGTTGCCGCGAAATTATGAGAAAATACATTGTTGAAGATCAACGAACAGGAAAGTGTCCTCTGCCACGGTACAAACGTGAAGAAGTTCAACTTGTAATGACACAACTCAAATCTTTATCGGTACATAGTGCATTGTACACAGAGTTGGAGCAGCTAGAGGCAAGCAAGAAGAAACAAATCAATCGTGAGAGTTTATGTGGTCCTCGTGGTATACTTGTGCGCATGCTACCCGTTTTATGTGAGTTTATTACCTGCTGTGACGATAGCATGAGAGGAGACCTGCTTGAAACGTTTAGACTTGTAAATTCAGAGTTGGGACTGGCAGATGAAGAACTGTAATAAATTATAGTATTTTGACTAGTGATATCTTGACTGCATAAGCGAGTGGGTTATGAGCTATGGTAATATTAGAAATTATGTTCATTTTCTTGCAAGAGTTTTTTCGCGATAGCTAAACTCGGAAAATCCAAAAATTAAAATTAGAAACGCGAAGAAGTATAAAACGGGCACTTGCAAAGCGATATCTCAATATCAAACAAAACACAAACATCAACAACTACATGTCCAGCATCTTCGACAGACTAAGCAACCCAACAAACTTCACTGGTTCAGCAAAGAACGTTCGCAGCAAATCCAGCCTTGCCAGCCCAGTACGCGACTTATCTCAAATCACTCGCCCAGCCTTCAAACGAAGCACTTCTATGAGAATAGGCAAGGGCATCCCAGAAGCCGAAACCCCAGAAAAGAAAGTAAAAACTTTGAAGAGAGGTGACTCAGCTATCTTTGATAGATTGAGCAACCCAACCAATTTTACTGGAATTCAAGGAAGAAAGAACAAGACTAGCAAGAACTAAGCATGTAGATTGAACTATGTAAACAACTGTATTTATTTTCAAACTCGCTGGTTGTCTTCAGTTTCTACGGTTTTTTTCTTCTTATGCTAGAGAACAACTAAGCAAACCATAACTTCGATTTAATTATTGATAGCTAAGAAGAATTTCACCATATACTTGGACGCATTAAATTTTCCAACAGTCATATCACAGCCAGGCATTTTACCTCTGAAACTGGAGCCAGACCAAGCATGTCCACCTTTATACACAACACATAATATTGTCGAAGAATTAGAAGCGCATGAGCCGTAGCTTGTACATGTAGCATCATCTACAACTACTGAAGCGCCGCAAGATTCTCCGTATTTGCAATTACACTTATTGAATGCAGAAAAGGCATTGAGACTATTTGGAACGCTAGTCCAGTTGGCTCGAGCTCCGCCACAACCAGGTCCTCCATAGAATGGGATATGTTTATCATTTGTTCCGTGGATGATTAGCGTGGAGATAGGGCGAGTAATATTGCATGGCGTAGTCATGAATGAACCTTCCACTATAGCAATTCCTGATATCTTGTCAGACAACTTGCACGCTAGAGTATAACTCATTACTGCACCAGCCGACATACCAGTGGCAAATACACGTTTTGGATTAATGCAAAGTTTTTGTTTCAACACTTCAATCATGGAAGATACAAATCCAACATCATCTATGCCCAACCATGATGGAGGGCCACAACATGCAGGACCAGCGTTCCAAAAGTACATGTATCCGTCTGGATATACGGTAATAAAATTGTATTCTTCTGCAAGTTCGTCTATTTTGTATCTTTGTTCAGCGTATGATCCAGTACTCGTTCCACCGTGGAATGTAATGATTACCGCTGATGGTTTGTTTTGATCGTAATTTGCAGGTACATGAACGTGAAAGGTTCTCTTTAAATGTTGTATTTTTACCGAGTCTGTAGTAGTTTCACCAGCTTTGTACTGTGGAGCAACACCACAGTCAGCATCAATACATGCTAGACAAGCAAACAGGAACACGATGACGTTGATTGCTGACATTTTACAAATAATCCTTGGCATCGCTGTTCATCTTTATTGTACTATGACTTGCGATTATCTCCTATTGAGCTTTCGGTAGCACTTGTAGATATTGTATAAAAAATAACATAGCTGGCCAAGAAAGTTGACCAACCAAACAAAATTGAACATGTCACCAACAGAAGAGGTTCTTAACCATTGCGCTATTTATTGGAACTGCGATATCGATAAGGTTCGAATAGCCTTCCGCGAAACTATGAATCTAGGCTACCCTATCATTGAACCCTACTACGTTCCTTTCCTATTAGCAAAAGATATTAAAGATAAACAAATATTCGTTAGTGGTGCACTACGTAACCGGTTTCATTGTATACTAGCACCAACTCAATTCATTCATGACATCGATGCACAAAATACATGGTCAAAATGTAACGAGCGACTTACCCAAATTTTGCAATATGGTGACAGCACAAGTAATTTATTACCTGAATACGTTCAAACATACGAAAAATTTTTAGAACTCGTTCCAGCCTGGAAATTCACTAGCGACAAGGTATTTGTGTTCCACCGTGAAAAGAAAATCAATCCCAAACAACGATCACAAGAGTCAGGACTATGCTACCTCCATGCAGCTCTGGTACTTCAATACTACATGGTGGCACAGAACAAGGAACATGCAGGTATGATTGACATGATCAAAATGATAAGAACATGCTGGAGCGGAGTCAAATTGGACAAACACATCTTTGATGATGCTGGTGATTCAAGCCACCAGGTATTGAAAACGATACTACAACCTGAAACTGCACCTCTTTCGCCTCATAGTATTTTGCAGGATAGCGAAAGTGCATTTATGATGGCGATGCAAAGGTATGGACCAGCACTTGTTTCCGTCTTTGCTGTTCATGAAGATTTTTGTGGAAATCAAGCTTCTCATGACGGTATGCCAAGCGGTGCACCACTTGGACTCCATTCTATGATTATCATTGGATGTCGCAGAGATGATCACAACAAGTTGTGGTTCTTGGTACAAAACTGGTGGCATCATAAGCAATTTATCGAGATTTCACAGGACTACATGCTTAATTGTGAATGTGTAGTATATTTTGTGCGTACACCCCAACATGACATTCCTAGCGTGTTTCCCATTCAAAATCATTTCTTTGCTGAGAATACAAATGTTGATAAGCCTGAGAGTATCATGTTCAACATGCCTCCTGTATATCCCCAAATGGTCCACAAAGTATAAAAGCTTTTAGTTGAGTCAGCAGTACGACTTGGATCACGTTCATTCTGCTAACATTTTACGAATAAGGCTAATCGCTACCCAGCTTTATTGTACTATGCACTTATGTTTATCTCCTTTTGAGCTTTCAGTATCACTTGCATTGTCAGCCACCTCTTCTTCAAAGGCGTGTGCAACTTGTTTTTCTGCTACAAAAACATTTATCTTCTTTGTATCAACATTGCTCCTTCTTACTATCTCAGCAAACTTACTTGCAGTACTTTGCTTCTTAATTCGCACAGTTTTGTTCTTTCCGTTTTTCCAAGGCTCACCCAGAGTTACAACCTCTTCACCTGTTTCTCCAAGCAAGTGTATTTCTTGTATATTTGGCAAATCCAGATTAATATGTTTAAACACCTTGACATTATGTTTCAAACTCAAAATCGTAACGTTTGGAAGGTTTTCTTTGTAAATTTTGAATCCAATAATAATGCTGTTATCAAAGGATAGTTTTTCAATCGGTGAAATGAGCTCTTTGGCTGGTTTCGGAAAATCGTTCAAATCACCTTCACAGTTTTGGAAGCAGAACTCAACTAGTGTTGGTATTTGAAATAGCATTTTAGGCAGGTCCCTCAAAACAACGCTATATCTCACCACTCCGTAAAGTGTTAACGACCTAAGCGTCTTGGAGATAGATATACCGTTAATCGACTGCATTTTCAAAGAATCTAATTGTTTGAGTACAGGCAAATCCATTTGTTTTGTAGTGATAAACGCCAAATGTTTGACATGTGGGAGTAGTTCAAATAGTTGTGTGATTCCTTGTGTTGAGATAGAATCTTGATACTTTAAATGTAACGATCTAGTTTCTGCAAATCGTACAAATGAACCACTAAGAATCCACTCTTGTAGTTTCCAATCATTAACACGTAGGTAGATAGTGAATTTCTGATACAACGATGGTGTTGATGCTAGTACGTAAAAGTATCGTGATACCAAACACATATTATTCAAATCGTTGTGAGGAAGGTATGATAGAATTGTTAGTTGTACACCAAAGTCAAACATGTCAATTAGCGTGTTGGTTTGTTGTGGCTGGTTAACGCCATATTGTTCCATGAGTAGCGCTGAAGAGCTTCGTCCATATGCACGACTTGTAAACGAGTGATCAGGTGCGTCTTCAAAGTAGTACCTTGTGTTTGAATCTTGCATACAAGCGTTACTGATGTTGTTACATCCGACAATGTAGCAATGTTGTAAGTGCTTTAGTGATGATAATGATTCTACGCTCTTGTCTGATAGAGTAAACAAGAAACTGATATCAAGTACACGCAACGTGTCCATTTTGTTCAAAAACGAGACGCCACGATCAGTTACGCGAGCGCATCCACTCATATCAAAGTATTCCAATGGCACATTTCCACTCAAGTACTCTATTCCAAAGTCACTAACACTGTAACATCCACTAATCGATAACACTTGAAGTTTGGATAACTGTGCAATGTATCCTAAACATCTATCGTCTACTAGAACACAATTGGATAAATTTAACTTTAAAATCAAGTTGAAATCTAGTAATGAGCGGAATGTGGGCATGTAGAAACGAGTATTTTGTGTAAAGTGGAATGATGATATTCTTGGATTTGTTTTGACTAGCTCCTCGATGGTAGAGTCGTTCACGTTTGGGCATGCAGAAATGGCGAGTTCTTGTAGTTCGCATTTTGGAATAGGAGTTATGTTTTGTAGGTATCGCAAATGGAGTGACGTTAGAGATGGTAGATTGCTAGTCTGGGTGACGTGCTCTATTCCTGAGCATGTCACGCCATCGCATGAAACTATGCTAAGTGATGACAAGCTCGCGAATGGTATACAGAATAGAGTCTGTAGTTTGCTGTCATCAAATCCAGAAACATTCTTTAGGACTATATTTTCAACTGTATGTGAAAAACGATGTATTATGTTGAGGTCTAAACTTGCATCCGACTCTGAAAAATCGATAACGAGTGTTTTAACAGTGTTGAAGCGTTGAGGAATGCTTGTAGAGATATTTTCGTGTGTGAGATATAACTGTGGCCACAGAGCAGGAGCAGTGACAATCTTTTCATAAAATGAGCAAACTAGAGCGATGCTGCATTTGTCTGTAGTCTCCTAAAACGCGAAGATGTTTTGTAGATACGAAATCGTACTTACGTAGTCGTCTTCCTCGAACTCTTCGTCACTCATGTTCACGAACTTGTTTTATCCATTGTTTCAGTTGACAATTAGCAGAAACATGTTGAACGTTGCTTTCAAGAGCTAATGCATTTTAGGCCTGATCTTATGGCGAAGTTCCGGGAGATTGTAAGCAATACGTTTTTGGAAAATGCAGAGTGACGTGAACACAGAACTTGAGGAGCAACTAATGCTTCCTGACGATACAACACATCATATTCTTATTTACGTAGGTTTTAAAGAATGCCACAAACTACGACGAGTTTGCAAGGTGTGGAATCAAATAATACAAAATCTAGTGGCAGAACAATGTTCTATCTTGTACAAAGATCTTGCGTGGGGAGAAAAACCGTACTTTGTTAGGAAAGATTTAAATTGCTCAAACGCCAAATACAAAGGCGATGACAAGTATAATATTTATCACGCAAACAAAACTGACAAGATACTCTTTACATTCAAACCTGAGAGTCCAATGAACGAAGAAGAGTTTGCAATATTTAGGAATCTGAATGGCATGGCAGGTAGATTATATTGGCCATTAACAATAACTATGCCGTATTGTATTTTGTACGTTCCTGAGCGACAACCGAGTAAAGATATGCGAAAGCGACATAATCGTGGGTATAGTGACTACCGTAACATGGGACCAGAAGAATACAGATACACACCCACAGACACAGTCACCCCAGATTGGCCTAAATTATCTCCACTTTTGCATTCTATTACTACAAATTGTGTTCAAGTGATGAGTACAGTGCGTGATAACAAGTTCTATATGAAGGATTTATTGGATAAGGGAGGGTTTATCTATGAAATGTATTTTAGAATGAGTAACAATGATGTATGGTACATGAAGATTGAAAATAGAGTAACAGCTTACCGATACACGAATTTTGATGAATAAAATTGTATGTACAATTACCAATAGTCTCCACAACTACACTTTCCATCTTTGAAAACATGGAAGCGGCTGCTGTCACGCATTGTTATTTCGCGTTTGTTAAGTAATGCAATTAGCTTGGTGGCTGTATGACAATCAGGACACACACGAAGATTCTTTGTCACTAACAAAGGAGTACCTTCTGGTGTGTTGATCAAACCAAAAGCCAAAGCCAACTTTTCACTGTGTCTACAAAGATGACGTACCTTTTCGTTGTAAGTTTCATGAGCGTGAGATACAAAACTAGTATCATGTACAAAGCCGGCACTTCGCAGATTCTCAAACTCTGCATCCAAGCGCTCCTCAATGGCGCGATACTGCTTATGAGAAGTATCCCCAACAATAAACTGATGAACAGTACCATTGCTGTCTTCTATAAAGCTAGTGCCAGGAACTTTACGTAATTTCTTATCTTTCATCTGTTGCCATACTTGTCTGCTTTGTTCAACGTTCCCGGTTTCACCGTAAATGTTGGACATTAATACATACGTTGAGGATTCCTTATCATTAATTTTGTTCAGCTCTTGGATAGCACGTTCTGCCCGCTTTACGTCTTTGTGCTTCCTGCATCCGCCCAAAAATGTTGTCCATGTGATGATATCAGACTTACAAGGCATATTCATAATCATTAGTTCTGCTTCAGATAACCGATTTGCTCTAGCAAGTGCATCTATTACGCAATTGTATATCTCTATAGACGGTGACTCTATTTTACGTAAAAAGTCTACTGCTTGGTTTACCAATCCACTGTGACTACAGGCCATCAGTACGCTCATAATAGTGTATCTATCAGGTTGTAAATTAGTTCTCTTTAGTGTATTGTACAACTCTAATGCTTGTAAACCCTTTCCATGAACACCGAGCACCGAGAACATGGCATTCCACATGGGTAGTGTATCTTTTGGTGCTTTTGTGAACAAATTGTTTGCCTCCTCCAAACGTCCACATTTACCATACATGTGTATCAGCGACACCTGTAACATTACATTTGTTTCAAATTGATTAGCAATAATGTACTGATAGATCTGCATTCCTAATGATAGTGATGCTGTGCCAGCGCATGCTGTGAGTAGTGAGTTCAACATTGTAGCGTGTGGCACCACTTGAAACTTGTTGATATCATCCCAAATTAGCTTTACGTATTGTGCCTGATCAGTGTATCTACATGCGTAGGATAACGCACCAAGTACTGCTACAGTTGGATTTTCGTGGGTCAAAAGTACTTTGTAGGCTTCAACAGCCTCGTTTGTAAGCGATCTTGCTTGAAAGAACTGGATGAACTGAATACAAGTATTACTTGGTTGCGACAGGTTGCTAATGCTCGACCACATCGCTAATAACTCTTTAGCGACGCTTACACTATCAATTCCTGCTAGTATAGAATTGATATGCATTTCTGATAGTACTCCAAGTTTTTTCATGTCATAGTACACAGTCTTTAATAGCTCTGTATCTCTGCATTTGCGACAGGCCTCTATTAACAATGAAAAAACAATGGGCGTAGATTTCGTATTGCAAGCTTGGGTTAGCGTTTTGTATGCTTCGTAAGCGTACTTGGGCTGCTTAAGTGCTGTGAAACCTTTGGCAAACATGATGTATGTGTTAATGCGTTCTTTTGAATCCACTGTAGGCCATATGTACATCAGTTTCGTCACTAGTTGCTGATTTTTACTCTCTATTGCAGCCGAAACAAACGAGTTGAAAAGAATTTCGTCCATAAGTACACCATTTGTCTGTGATAAATTCCATATCGCTTCTACGCCGATAGATCTCTTTAAGCGCCTACAAGAATTCACATATGCGGATAAAACTCGTGGTGTTACAAATGATTTTGTTTTTAGTGTTTTCACCATAGATTCAACGTCCTCGAATTTTGTTAACTTTGGAATTAACATGCATGCTCCTGCAGGATCTGGATTCAACAGAAAAACATCAAACGCCTCTTTGAGTTGTCCTGTCTTTGTTAGTTGTTGAACACGAGCACCGTTTCCGTGAAAATCAGATTGTTTTCGCGTGCTGTATTTGCGTAGATGCGCGTAGTAACATGTTGCACATGAACGCAACCTAAACATGTGGTGCTTGGTTGACGATTGTAAAATTTGAAAACGTGACGCAAAACCTAGTGTAATAAATCGTTTATCTATCTCTTTATGTTATGATTTACCGTGGTTCTCCCACTCTTGTACAAAACCAAGTCCATTCATACTCCAATCAGGTACATCTTTGACATTGTCTATTGTTAGCTGAGCTGCTTTCAGGTAGATATCATTTTCTCCTCCAGTCCATCTCATATCTGCTTTCATTAATGAGCGAACAGTCTTCATAACATGAACATCTGGACAATCAAAGGATTTGTCGACTATTTGTAGCCATGGATTTAATGTACTTGATGCTCTCTTTGATTCATACTTTTCCAAAAGGTCAACATGAAGTGCTGGCGCTCCGCGAGTAAGGTAGTAAGTGATGAATGTAACAAAATATGCTTTCATAATTTGAACTTTCAAATCAGATTTTTGAGTTGTTCCTAGAACGATATCCAAAAAGTATGCTGATGTGACAAAATGCATGAAGAAGAAATCGAGCCGAACTGTTGACTTATCTGGTCTTTGTGCAGTTGCTGCGTAAACCAAAATCGCAGCTTGGTATAGTTCTTTGTATCGCGCTTCAATCATGTCAGTCGAGAGTTCCAACATTTCTGCATACTCACGAATGACTTTGCCTCTTCTGTCTAATCCCTTTTGGAATTTGTTACTCTCATCGTATTCGAGAAAATCTCTCGCTCTACTGTCGTTACGGAGTTGATTCAAAATGTCAAGTATGGGTTTGTACTGTGTTGTCGATTGCATGAATTCTTTGTCGATGATTTTCTCGAGTTTGTTTTTATGGATCGCTGTCGCAGCTAGTCCCTCTGCTACTATGATTGGATCTTCGAATTCTATTCCGAAACCTAAATGGATGAGGGGATGTAAAGCTCCTGCTGCTAGACGTGGTATCATTTTTTCATTGAAACCGTATTCTTCGACTGCAGCTTGAATTCCTTTCTCTTTAACAATTACATCAAAAAAATCCAAATAACTTGTCCACATTCTATTCGTTAGCGTTTGGGAGTTAATTTATACTCTGCATCTCCTAAAAATTGATCCCAATTCTCGGTTGTGACTGAGTTCTTTTGAGGTCCACGTTCGCGCAGGTAGTCATATTCTTTGTATGTCTTCTCCAAAAACTCACTATTTGCACCTAATGCGAACGATGTAAGCAAGTGATGGACTAAATGACTGTAATGTTTAGCAATCTATAATGAATTCTTACTTGTGGAAACCATCCTTATTGAAATATAAGTGATGATCATGGTGATTCTTTTCTAATAGGTGTTTCACTGTTTCTTTGCTTTCTTGAGAAATACCAGGTAATCGTACAATAAGATCCTGAAAGCTTGGTATCGTGATCTCACTAGTCATCTTTGTGATTTGTCGGAAAAGTCGGACTGTCCGTGTTGGCTTTAAATATTTGAGCATTTATAAATAGAGCAGTATAGGTTACAAGAATCGAATGCTCGCTGCAACTTTCATGCTATTTGATGCAGAGCTTATAAGTATTATATCAAAAGATCCCACCAGTGCAATTTGCTCCGAATATTTTAGCTAAGCCGTAGTCAACTAAACAGTGAGCACAAAAACGATAGAAAGCCCAACTCGATTGGGACTTACCGATGCTTAAACAACGATTTGTGTTGGGTGCAGCCATAGCAGTACTACTATTATTTTTCGTAGGATATAACTTGAACATAACGCATGAAAAGCCAACAATAACACCAGTACACACAAATGTTGAAAAGTCGTACGAGGTGACGACTCAAAAATGTACAGCACCGCCAATACCACCAACTTGTCCAAAATGCCCAACAGTCGTATCACCCATAACAACATCGGAAACTCTGGATTTAAAATCGGTTACACCATACGCTACTATTCGCCAACAAATGGAACAGCTAGCGCAACCAAAACCATATCGTACGATGAAAGAATTATTAGACCTCCCGAGCACATTCCGTGTTGGATCTCCTGATTTTGGAGTTACTGCTGTTGTGAGCATGTACAAAAGAAAGGGACATGTTGAACGGTGGTTGAATACTCTTGTTGAACAAACACATCCACCTAAAGAAATATGGTTTGTATTCTTTGCTTCGCCGCTCGCAGATGATTTACGCGCAGAAATTCTAGCTGCTAGAAAAGCATATCTAGACAAAGGAGGACAAATACCCATACTATTAGTGCAAGGAGAAGTTCAATACAAATACTGGGGACGTTTCCAACTCGCTATGCAAGTACATAACCCATACGTTGTAGTATGCGATGACGATTCCATACCTTCCAAGAAGTATTTCGAATCAGTATTACACGTCATGCATACGGAAGACTACGGACGAGGAATCTTTGGCACAAAAGGTACATCTTGGAGAAATGGCGACATTTACTACGGACCAATGTCAGATAATCCAGTTCACAAGGAAAGAATTTATGAAGTTGATGTAGTTGGTGGTAGTTGGTTCATGAAAAACGAATGGGTCAAGTTAATGTTCCGAGAAAAAATTCATTCCTGGTTGAGCGCAGAAGATTTCACGTTATGCTCAGCTGCGAGAAAGTACGCTGATTTGAGATGTTTTGTTATGCCAATTCCGCCAACTGAACCTGAACGTTGGGGATTTAGTGAAGATTATGTAAAAATTAGCTTCTCTGGTGATACTACTGGTCACGTACCTGGAACAAATGAAGCTCGAGGAATGGTAGTAAGTAAGCAATTCGAAAGAGGAGAAAGAAGAATGGATACTTTACAAACATTCACAAAACCAGGAATTATGGCATTTGCCGATTTGAATTCTGATCATCTTTTTCTTCACGAGTTACTCACGACTACTTTAACTGAAAATGATGCAATGCTGCATTTTGCGACATCTGGCACTGGTGATGTTGTACCTCCACCTGCTCACAAATGGAGGACATTTTTCAATCATGCAATTGGAAGAGATTATTTAATCGCCGCAAAGAATGTGAGCATGATAGGGGATACCCCATACTTTTTCGATATGGCACTTCAGGGATCAATCTCTACTGCATTGATAATCATTGGGTCCAATCCGACACCAGCTACGGTTAGTGCAGTACTAACAGCACAGTTGCGCGGATTGGTAATAATCAACATCAATATTTATAAACAGAGCTCAAAAGATGCACTGCAAAGATCAAATGCGATTGGATCTTTAGCCACTGTAACATTTAACTTTGCAAGTGACCATTTTCCGACTCTAAGAGAAACACAAGAGTACAAAAAGCTCCAAGAAGTACTCCGACACGTAGTACAAAAATAGATGTGGAGAACGTTGCTATTGCACAATGTATTTAAATACAAAATAATTTTATGAGTATTCTTGTTTGGTGTGGAGCATAAAGACGTCTCTTTGGTGATCACTTGTAGTGTATTATTACTTTTGTGTTTTTCTGCGGTTGAGATATCTCAGAGGCACTATCCAAAGTGGTCAGTACTGATTCAACATCGAGTTTGAGGAATAGTTCCGGTGTTTTATCTTGCTGGATGTTTGTTTGAAAATCTAATGAACCTGTCGCTTCTTCACCTATTTCTAGACCAATATTGAGAGCATTCATATTGTTGGGGTTCTCAATGATTTGTTGTATGTTGTGGTGAAGAGAAGCGACTTTTTGGCTGATTTGTGCATTTTTGGCTAGTCCGAATGTCTCTAGTCTTTCTATGGACTCTTGCATTGATTTTATTCTTCTATGAGGCCAACGTTCAACTCCTAATTCGCGGCACTTTCGTTTGAGAGAGCTTTCAGATAATCCTAGTATCTTTGCTGCTTTTGATATTGGTTCGCTAAACAGTGGGCTGACGTCTTCAAGGCGAAGTTTTATCTTGCGTCCCTCACTGCTTGCTGTCTGATTTGATCGTTTGGGATGTTTCATCGTTTAAACAGCTTATTAGCGTGTCTAAAACGATGTCTAACAACTTTAGTTCTTCTTTTGAAAATAGACAGAACGGAACATACTTCTGATGTCTATAGTGGACATTAGCTTGTTAAGTGAAAAACACAGCCATGGTAAATGCCGCGGAATATTGTTTGCAAAAAGCTAACCAAAACAAATTTAACAAGGAAACTTTCTGTTCAGTTGCAGTGCCAATTTAGAACTTTGTTCAGCCACAGGCAGCTCTTGGATATTTAAAGCAAGACAAAGCGTGAATATGGCGATCCACGGAATCTACAGTTGAATAGTGATCATTTTTCGAATGGTACATTAGAGCTGTTTATTTGCATTGTTTTGTTGCTTTAGTTGTGTTTGTGGGTCTGTTGTCGTAGTTTCTGAGTTACTATGTAGGATTTGGAGTACGGAGGTAACATCTAGTTGCAGAAATGGTATTCGCTCATAGTCGTAAAGTTTCTTAGGCTCTCCCTGTATAGGAGATGTTGGTAACGGTGAGGTTTTTTTGCGTTTTGGACTGTGCTCTGATCTGTTCTCTAGTGTTTGATCTTTTTCAGCTTCGTTCTTGAGGCTGAACTGGTCACTTTTCTTCCTAGGATCCTCAAAGAGTTTGTCTATCTCAACCTGTATAGATGCTATTTTTTTTGTTATCTGTGGCGTTTGGTCCAGCGTTTTCAATCTTTGGATTGATTCTGAAAGCGACTTTATTTTTCGTTGTGGCCAGCGCTCTATCCCTATTATTCGGCACTGTCGTTTAAGATGACTTTCTGATACGCCAAGCTCTGAAGCTGCGACCGATATTGGTTCGTTAAATAACGCACAGACGTCTGAGAAACAAAGAGTCATCCTTCTTGCTTCATGCTTTGCTTCACACGTAGGTGAGGCACGTTTCATTGTTTGCGAAAAGTTGTGGTAGCACCAAATAAATTGATTCACGGAAAAATGCTTAGTGGCATAAGGACGCGTTTAGTAGGGAAGGTGGGAATTCATTTCTTCTTTAAAAACATATGCAGTTGAAAATAAGTGGAACTGCCGACATTGACATTAAGAAATAGGAAATTTGTCCCGCATTTCAGTCCGCGGTTAGCTGTTCAGATTAATTTGCCAAAACAAAAGGTACCATCACCGTCACGACCAGGTACACATCTAAACAAGTGCGTCAACAACGAAATGGTTTATCTTTGCGCGAATATATTTTTAAAACAATCCTCCGTAGCCCATGTCTTCGTCTTCCTCTTCTTCCTCATAAGCTTCTTTCTTTGAAGCGCGTGCGAGGCCTGAGAGCATAGTACCTTTCTGATGTTGATCTTTAAGATTTGAGCTTGTAGCACCACTTTGTTCAAGATCTTTGAGAGTAGCTTCCTCGTTCTCAAGGAGTTTTTGTAGAATACCATAGTTGTCGCGTTCCAAATTTGCTGTTAAAGACTTGATCAATTGCCTCTTAATTTGGAGTGCTTGTTCGAGCTGACCAAAACCAATCAACTCTAGAATTTTTGCTTGTTGCTGCCCACACTCCATAACTAGTTGGTACGCTACGCAATCATCATCTTTTTGTAGTAACAAGTTTGGATCACTAGTAATCTTGTCATAGGTGAATGTGCCCTTGATTGTCATCTTCTCTCCTGATGGCATACTATCGTATGTGAACTCGTAGTTGAATAGAGGTAGAGAAGAGTCTTGAACATCGATAACAAACATGGATTGCTTCAAATCCTTGCAAGGAATGTTACCAATCTTACCACCTTTGAGTAATGCTTCGTATTCTGAAGATCCATTGTAGGAAACAATCTTGTTTGGTTTGGTACCCATAATCTTCAAGTTTGCGTTTCTACCGAGTTGGTATCTGTACTTGTTCAACGATTTAATTAACATGTTTTTGACTTGTTCGAGATCGTTGATGTAGAAATAGTCTCCCTTGCCGACACGAGCCAAACTGGTTAACCAGCGTTCGTTGTAGTCTGACCCAATACCGAAAGAGTTAAAGTATGCGGAAAAGTTCTCAGTTTCGGCCAAGTAGACTTTTCCAAACTCATTAATGTCGGTAATACCTGCATTTGCGTTTCCATCTGAGAACATGAACAGTAACTTGATGTGGTTGTTGTTACCAGAGTTCTTTAGCATGGAAATACCTTCGGTAACAGCACCAGAGATGTTGGTCCCACCAGCACAGTCAATGTCGCGAATTGTTTGTTTGTTGACAGAAGAAGGTGCGGCATTGTTGTAGATGATACGATTAGTATCGTCATACGCGATCATGTGGAAGATGTCTTGTTCTTTGAGATGTTGGGTGACGAGTTGTACGATGGCTTCTCTGCATTGGTTCAACTTGGCACCACTCATTGACCCAGAGATGTCAAGTAGTACGCATACTTCGAGTGGGTTTGTTACCTTATTCTCGTGTACCCGCTTTTCACTTGACACCATTTGGAACAAGAATGGAATTTGTGCTTGAATACCGATAGAGTTGTGAGGTAGGTGTTGGTACATTGGTTTGAATCGCAGTTGTAGTTCATCGCCTGCCTTTTCTACAGACTCGATAAGTGCTTCATAGCGAGTGAGTGCGTCTTCTTGTTGTCTCATGTGTTTGAAAGTTTATCAATTTGGAACTTGAGACAACCTTACTTTACAATAAATACCACGGCATTCTAGATTGTAGTGAACACCTTTGGAACTCGAAACAAAGGTTGCTCTTAGCGAGCTTCATTTAATCTTGTTCCAACGTCTAACATTTTGAATAATTGTTGTGAATCTTGCCATGCTTCTGGTACTCTGTCATCTTTCAACAAGTTTTTACCTGTCTTCTTGCTTATTGCATTCGTCAAGGAGTGTAACTCTTTCTGGGTATGGACAACAAACTTGCCGTCTTTTAAACCTTTGACGGAATCTACTTCTTGTTGTACAGCTTTGGAAACATTAAATACAAATTCACACTTTCCATGCTCCTTAATAGCCTTGAATTGTTCGAGTGCACCGGTCATTGCAAGCAATGCGGTGGAAATGCCGAGTTGTACCAAACACATTTCAACAAAGTGTAGTCCATTACTTGTCTTTGGATTGTACTCTACCATTACGTTCCAATTTTGAATCATTGTGCTTAGATCGGTAAGTGATTTCTCATTTTGTACAATTCCAACTTGTGTCGCTAAAACAACACCACTGTGCTTGGTTTGTCTTCTAAACGCAATTGAACTTGGTGTCCACTCAACAACTCTATTTCCAATAATCAACGCTGGTCTCAACATGTGATTATCTACCCACGGAGATCGTTGTAACTTGAAATCAGATTTTAACAACGCACTACTGACGTCGTCATCAACGAGCGCCATGTATACCGGTACATCTTTTGTCTCTTTCTTTGGTTTCAAATCTTCTTCGATAACTTGTGATGTCGAGTGACGGAAAAACTCATGATTGATTTCTGTTTCTCCCATACCCATCAGTTTCAATTTTTGACAAACAACTTGCGTTCTTTCTTCATGTGGAATGACAATATTCACACCTTGCATCATGTCAAAGGTATCTTTGCTCGCCATTACTGTTGGAATGACATTTGATGGTAAATGATCTAACAAATCAGTGAGTGTGATTTGTGATTCTTGGGAAATGACTTGTTTGGTATCTAGTGTTGGTGAAATCAATCCGAAAAACTTTCCTAGACCTTCTTTCAAAGTTGGTTTTTGTTCAACTTGTGGATGAGTGGCGCTTAGTAGTTGTGATGCTGAACCAAGTGTCGTATCGAGTTCTGTGTTTGGTACTGGTATGTTCAACTTTTGCATCCACTCTGAGATGGAAATTCCGAAACAATCTTTCTCGTGTAAATCGTACTTGATTATATTGAAGAGGATATTTCGTAGTAAATCGGTAGTTTGTGCAAAACATCCAATGTAAAATGCAATAGTACGATTGTATACATCTCTTCTATGTTTCCAAATCTCTAACGCTGCGATAAAAGCATCACACTTGCGCTACAATTGTTAGTGTTGATTCCATGGACTTACTATTTGGAAATCTCGTTTCAATGCGAGTACACAGCGTACGAATTGAGTAACAAAACTATTCAAACGGAAATGATCTCCCAAGTTGGAAATAGTCGTGTTGTGCATGTAATCGTACGTGTTGTGTGTTTGTTGTTGAATAATGTAACTCGTGTTGTGTGCTGGACTGTAATAGTACCTTTGGTTTGGAATTCCAATTCTTTGTGCATTTGTATCTTGCTCAATATATGTGAATTGTACATTTCCTTGTTCAACGGCAACAGAGTTATCTACTCTCTCCACGCGAACTGGCACAGTGTTTGAATCCATATTATGTTTTGGTGGAATGAAAATCGAGAAGAGTATTAGTGTCATCGTACTGTTCTTGGTCATATCAGTTGGTGCGGTGATGATATTTCGTAACGCTCCAAAGTTGGAACCTACTCGAACTTTCCAATCGGCTAGATTTGGATTTCTTTTGTTTGACTGTGGCGAGAAAAACTCTAGTTCAGATATCAAGTCACATTCCATGTAGATATCAGCAGGGTTCGGTGTATTTCCATGATCAGGACGAATATATAGTGTTCGTACGAGTTGTGGAAGCGCAAACTCTTCTGTTGTCGTTGGTAGTGGTTCATTTTCGTTCATGAAAATATCAACCAACGAATCAATGTCGACTGGGTTCAAAAACTCGTCTGCAGTTGGTATGTAAACTTGTGTATTTTGTGGTAGGTTCCATGGTACTGGTGAGACTTGTGGCGATGTTTTGACTTGTTCACGTTTGTCTGCTTTTTTGGCGCGTGACTCTGAAACAGCGACTAATTCTTCCAGTGGTTCGAATTTACATTTCTTAAACGAGTGACCGTTCAATGGAGTTTTGGCATGTGATGCTCTGCAGTACGATGTTCCATCAAAATATGCGCAGTGATTATCATGTGAACGAGTATTTTTTGAAACGAAATCTTGACAGTTCTGGCAAAAAAACATTACACCAGAGTTACATTCGTTGCAGTAGTAGTGACCTCCTTTTCTGTACACTTCTGAAGCGTCTAACGATTTTTTGTGACGAATTGGTGAGTCGCGAAATTGGGTGCAGGAACTCTTCCAACAAAATACTTGTCTTTGTTTCTCATTCTCGCTCTTTGGCATCTTTGCGTTTGTTGTGAATTGTGACTGGTGTCACCCTTGTAAAAACTCTTTTTCGCAAATCGCTCGCCACCACAGCAAAGGCGAGGTATTACAAGTAATGATGGTTGATCTAAAGAGGCTACAAAATATCATTTAACTATTCTACTGACCAGCTACAAGGTATAAACATGAGAGGTAATTTAGCGCATTATTTGCTCTACATTTAATAATTTACTATAATACAATCTACAAATCGTTGTGCCTCATAGACGTTTGCTAAGAAAGGGAAATGTGTTAGCATTGGATCCCTATCTGAATTGTTAGTTAATTTGATATAGTTTCTTACATGTTTTATAAAAGATAGCATGAAAATATCCACAAGCAACGTTCCACTCCATGTGGGACGGATCTCCAAAATACTGGTCATTTGTAAAAATTTGATTTACAGTAGGCTGAGGTATCAACACTTTTTTCACATTAGAATTCAATCCTAATTTGTTGTTGTTATTTGATCCACAAGCCCATACTTCTCCATCAGCTATAATGGTAAATACTAAAGTTTAAAAATACTCGTTAAAAAGTAGGAGTAGTTGAATCCACAGTGTGCGCTTCTAACTAGTTTCATTTCGCTACCAGTCTTGAACGTAACGCATATGTTTGTCAATAGTGGATAATCCGATCTTGTATCAGTAAGACCTAATTGTCCGAATACGTTTTCGCCACAGACCCATACACCATGATCTTTTGTTATTAGTATCGTGTGTCTTCTCCCACAACTTGCATCGGCAACTCGTAATTGGAACTGCTCTGGTAATGGTGTAGGTAAAAACACATCTTCAAAGTGGCCTTGCGAACATTGTCCGTATTCGTTCGCTCCACATACAAGTAGCGACTCATCTTGTAGTATAAATAGAGAATGATGTCCTCCACATACAATATGTTTCACTTTTGCATTTGCTTGTTCGAAATAGTCGATTTTTACAGGTGTTATCGCTTCACTATAGTTTCGATGGAGACCGAGTTGTCCATTTTCATTAATTCCACATGCCCACACTTGTCCATCGATAGTGAGAAAACAAGTGTGATCATACCCACATTCTACTTGTGCGATTTCAAGTTTACCGAAATCGTGACTATTTGCTGCAGAAATGTTGACCGGTAGTTGTACTTTTTGTGTATGCCCTAATCCGAGTTGGAAAAATTCATTATGGCCACAACCCCAAACTTTGTGGTTGCTCGTTAGAAACATTGTGAACAATCCTTTGCTAATGACTTCGCATACTCGTTCTTCACGCAGGGATGTTAGCTCACGCAAATCGAAAACATCGAGTTCGGTACCACCGGTCTCCATTAGTCCCAATTGATCGAAATAGTTATTTCCACAAACCCATACACGTTTATCATCTAATTTGTTAGTAGAAACAATACGTGTACTGGTAAGAAAAATAGAGTGATTTTTTCCGCATGCAACTCGTATGATACTCGCTTGCGTAAAGCGGTTCGGTAACAAATACATTGGATGAAATGTTTTTGTTGGACTACTCGGCGAAAAGTTTTCTCCATTGTTTACGACTAACGGTGTGAGTGTATTCATGTACTCTACACTTGCATTCAAAGCCAACTGACCATTCTTATTACTGCCTACGACATATATGCATGTTGGCATAGGAAGTTTGAGTTAGCCTTGCGAGAAAATATTTTGATTGAAAAATATAAATAGAAAAGCGAAGCCAACGTAAGCAATGAGCTCAGCAAGCTTGCTACAGAAGCTACGAGCCCCCCTAGAGATACTCTTGATTGCAAATTTGTTTTAGTATGTATTTTTGGGTTATTCATGCTCTAAATCCGAAGGATTGAGAAGGTTTTCAATTTTAACTCGGTCGGATACCTGTATAATCTCTATTATACATTCGTTACTGTATTTCGTGACTACCAAAGTTAGATAGAAAAGTATTAAGCATACTCATATTTGGATTCCGTATTATGAATTGTAAGGTACTCTTTAGGGCTACTATTCGTTGTTCTAGTGCTGTACAGTTGTCTCCTTGCAGTCGTGATGTTTCCAGCAAGGATTCCATGTTTGAAATTTCTTTCTGTAAACTCTGTAGCTACACCAACAGTTAGTATTTTTCATGTTCACACTTACCCGTCGGTAGGGCCACCGTGTTATATTCAGTCGTTTTTTAATTCTCTTTAGTTTTGATTTTGAAATATTTAGTTTGTTCGCAGCTTCCTCTTCGCTAAACATAAAGTACGCAGCCAGAGAACGAATTTCTCCCTCCACAGGTTTCTTTTTATCATCATCGTCATCCTCTGAAGAGGAATCGTTCTCTATTGAAACTGGTGTTTGTGGTGTTGTGATTTTCAGCGAAGCAACGTGAGAATTTGTGAACTGGCTTGCGTAATAGCCATTGTGACGCTTGTCCATGTGGCGTCGAAGTTTTTTATCTTATCGTCAGGAGCTCTCTTTTGTGCCTCTTGTTCGTTCAATATATTTATTTCAAATTCAGCTGACCCTTCCTTAATTAGCAATGGTTATCATATTTTACAATAAAAATATACCTCTTTAACCGTAATGGCCTCTACATTTTGATCCCTTCACATCGGAATGGAATGGGATGTCGAACACAAATTAACAAAATAAGGCACATTGAGTTCCTTTGCTAGACATCAGCGAGTTGCTATCTTCTGACCAGCTTGGTGTTTTAAAAAGCTCACAAAACCAATGCATATCATCATGTTTCATACTGAGGGCAGGTGTGTGATTGCTAGAGAAAGAGGTTTTCGTTTACTTAAGCTTCGAGCCTTGAGCTGTTATTATCTTTTTCGCTAGCGTGGTAGTTAGGCGCAGAGGCTGCTACAGCACTTGACTTATGAGTAAAGCGCTACACCCGTTCTGTTCTTAGACCAAATGCAACTCGACTAGCCTATTCATAGAAAAACAAAAACCTGCACGAATCGAACTGGGAACGTTCAAAGCTTGAAACTTGACCTATGTTGGACAGCTCATCAACACTCTGACGTACAACGCCGGGCAACAACTTAGATTTACTACTGACTCTATTCATCACAGAACAGACACCAGCAGTTTTGGTATCACTATGATCTCAAAGTCAATAGTTCTTGCAAAAGGGATATCACTACTGCTTCGATTGTCCGAGAGTTGTGTACAAGTGCAAGCAGTATAAGTATCACAACCGACAGATCATGTATGCAATATGCTCAATCCCCTTACTTCTCCTGACTTGAATCATGCTAATCTAGAACAGTTAGTTAATAATGTGATTGGGTGATTCGAACCCACGACCAATCACTGGGTAGTAGCAGACATTTGGCTCGCTGGACTACTTGACCCAGTTCACATTCTAAAGTTAGACAAAGTAGATCTCTCTACGACTGCTGTGGTGCTGTAGAACGATCTAAAAGTGCTTGTACGGGCGAGTGGCTATGTTGAATCGCTTGTAGAGGTTGCAATAATGCATGTGAAAATTCGGTTAGAGATGGTACACATCGAAATGACAACGAATTAATGTAGCGCTGTATAGTGCGAGTACTTTTGAAAGTATTTGTAACAAAATGTGTTGGAATACTTATTACTTGCAAATAAATCACTTGTTTGTTTGATTTTTGACGCTCAGATCGTTATTTTTTTGTGGTGTAGATTTAATTTTGACGCTATTTCGCGAGATATGTTAACAAATCCTACAGTTTTTATTTGCTATTAAATTCAACTACGTCCGTAATGGTTCGCAACCTCCACTAATGGCTAAAGAGTACAACGAAGGCGCGCCTAATTTTAAAAGGTACGAGTGAATATTAGCGATAGGTCTGTGACGAATGAATACAATTGCTGTTATCCAAAGTGTGGTACAGTATAGTGTTTCTGGTCACACTATTCGCAGTTATGTTTGGTAGTTTGATATTGATAACAGTACAGTGTCAACTACGAATGATTCGATTAGCTTTGGTTGTTTTGTTTCTCGTTGTCTCAGTACACTGGCAAGAAGAAACACCAGTCCCACACAAATGCGAACTGAAAAGTTGCAAGACACCCAACTGTCCTCCAGGAGCAAGATTGGAAAAACCTATAGATACAGATGGATGTTTTAAATGCCCCATTTGCATTCAAGAAGATACAACAGTAAGATTGGAACGATGTCCTTTTGCAAGCTGCAAAAGATGTCCACCATGGTGCTTGGTGACAGTAAGTACCATACTACAGCAATTCCGGTTGATGAGTCAGGATGCTCCGGATGCCCACTGTGCATAGCACAACCAAAGTATAGAGCATTATCTGATGCGCTAGACGATGAAGATGCAGTGAGAATTTCGAGAATGCAAGGAAGTCCGTGCTCGAGTACTTACAATTGGTAAACCAGAAACATGCAAACCATCAAAGTTGCCGTGACAGGTAGGCACCAAGACATTTTATAATTCATTTAGGTTTTGGAAACGTCGGAAGGGATGTTGCAACTTTAATCCTCGAAAACTCAGACCAATATGAAAGTCACGGCTTCAAATTAATTTTAACTGGTGTAACTGATACAAAAGGTGGAATCACCAACAAAAACGGACTTGACATTCCAGCGCTGTTACAAGCAAAAAAAGAACACGGAACGATCGCGTCGATTGGAGAACAAGGACTATGCGGTGATGCGTTTTTAGAAAAAGCAAATGCTGACGTATTAATCGAAGCAACAAGCACAAACTTTGAAAACGCACAACCAGGTTGGGATTACATTCAATTCGCACTCAATCGTGCAATGAAAGTTGTTATCGCTTCAAAAGGTGCGTTAGTATTATATTGGGATCAAATTGTACAACATTCAAAGAGTATTCGATTTTCAGGCGCAGTTGGAGCACCACTTCCCATTTTCGAGTTACGTGATCGCATGTTAGTTGGTTCAACAATAACTGGTTTCGAAGGCATTTTAAACGCAACTACGAATGTTATTTTAGAAGCAATGGATAACGGTCACACGTACGAACAAGGTGTAAAAATAGCACAAGATCAAGGATGCGCAGAAACAGATCCTACATTAGATGTAGATGGTTGGGACGCCTCTGCAAAAGCAGTTATTCTCGCAAACTCAATTTTAGGAGCAAATTTGAAACTTTCTGATGTCGATCGCAGTAGTATGCGAGGAATCACTCGTGAAGAAATTCAAAACGCGAAACAAAATGGTAAAAAGTTGAAATACATTGCAGGAGCAAGTAAAGAAGGTGATCAAGTTAAAGCGTGGGCAAGAGCAGAACAAAGAGATCTTTCAGATGCCCTTGGTGGACTGTCCGGTGGCGACATGGGTGTCATTTTGAAAACTGATAATTTGGGATCCGTTGCAGCTACAAATCGTGAACTTGGAGATGGTGGCACGCTAACAGCGTTAACTTGTTTGAGAGATGTTATTAATTTATTAAAAGATACACGTTAGAAGAATATGTAATCTGCATGGACTGGAGTTCGTTTCAAACATGTTCCTGATCGTGCGCACCAGCGAAAAATGCTGTCACCTTTTAAGGAAAGAATTTCGTCAGGTTCTACTTGTGCGATCACTGCGTAAATATCGTTTAATTTTACTGCGCTTTGGATCTCGTTTATTACTGTACCTGCACGAGTTATAATTAGTATGAAGCCACTTGCGCAAGCGACTGCAAAGTTACCACTATCAAGTGGAACGATGTAGTAGGGTTCAACTTTTAACAAACAAAATATAGAAATGGATTTTGTGTTGGTATCGATTTTGTATATATTGTTTGACTTGTGCAGACCGAGTACGATACCTGGTTCGAGTTCTAAAAGCATATTGCAGTTCATTTCTGCTCCGGATTTCTCTATGGACTGTTTGTGGTCCAGATTGGCAGAATAGTGTTCCACTCGTGCGGCATGCGAGATTAGAATATCTCCGCTTCGTAACCGTAAAAACGAAATCAAAAAGGCTTTGACATTGAATAATGTTTTGCCTGTATCTGACTTTGGATAGTGCACTTCCACACTTGTTGATGTTTCGCATAAAAGATCTCCGTTATCTAGTTCTAGCATTGTGAATCCAGGCTTGGCATTTGGCAAAACTTGTACGTTATCAGTTTTCAAATTGATTTTGTATAGTCTGCTGCTTTTTCTCGCCCAAATGAATCCATCTAAGGCCGAACGATGTACTATGTTTATGACACCATCTTCATCTGTATTGGCGATTGTTTTGACTATTTTGTCGGTCTGTATGTCATAAATTGATAATTTTTTCGGAGAAGACAGTAGTGCGTGCGTTGTGTATGTCTTCTTTTTGCGAATTTTTTGTTGTGCTAGTGAGAGTAAGTGCTGTGTTGTATGGGCGGCGTCTACTGTGACATCTTCAAACACAAAAGTGCATGTTTGTGTCATGGTTGTCTCACTTGTCTGAAACAAAGAAAGTTTCTGGTGGCAGAAATCCTAATACATTAAATTTATGACAAGGGCTCACAAGTTTAATAGAAGCATCTAAAGTCTTCCAATATAACCGTTAAGCAAGTTTACTGAGATTACAACCAAACAAATGGAAACCTTCATCAATAAGGTGAAGAAGAAGCTTCCATGGAACAAAGTAGTTGCCCATTATTGTTGCTAACAGTTAGATTCCAACTGGTTCTCGTACCGTACATATCAACGCACCTGAAGCCAATGGTGCAAAAGAGAATCTTTTCTGTAACAATTTTGGTACTTTAGCTTCAATATCAACCTAACAATCAGTTTCCACCGCGAAATACAACCTTATTACATTTGTTCCTCAAAATATTTTGGAACAGTTTTTACGTGTGGCTAATGTTTACTTTTTAATTATATCCATGCTACAAATATTCTCAGGACTAAGTCCAACTGGCAGAGTCGGAACAATTATTCCACTCACTTTCGTTTTAATATTCCAAATGATCAAAGATGGTTTTGAAGATATGGTACGACTCTCATTGGAGTGCACTAACCTTTTTAGAAACGTCATATTGCCGATCGACAAGTGAACAAATCAAAAACAAAAGTAATGAGAAATGGCGTACTTTTAGAAACACGGTGGGAAGATGTCGTGTAAGCACGTTTTGTTGACTAACAAATAGTGTTGGTGATATTGTTCGTGTGGAAAAAGATCAATTTTTCCCAACTGATTTGGTTTGTTTATCAACATCGGAACCAGGTGGGCTTTGTTACATTGAAACGTCACAACTTGATGGCGAAACCAATTTGAAGATTCGAAGAGCCTTACCGGAAACAATGAAATTGACAACAGTACCACAATTATCACGATTAAATGGTACCGTCGTTTGTCAAGCACCGAATAACCAACTATACAAATTTATTGGAAAAATAGAGTTGGATAAACAGTACCCTATCGAAGTGGAGAATATTTTGTTACGCGGAGCCATGTTAAAAAACACAGAATTCATTTACGGTGTGACGGTGTATACAGGAAAACATAGTAAACTCATGATGAACTCGGAAGATGCACCACACAAGATGAGCAAAATGGAAAGTGTTACGAATCGTTTGATATTTGCACTTTTTGGCTTGCAAATCATCATCACAGTAATGTGTAGTATTGCCATCGCTGCATGGCAAGAATCACATATCTCGATGTGGTATTTATATTTCAAAAACCCTATTTCTGGAGCCAAGTTAGGATTACAAGGAATAATCACCTTTTTCATCTTGTTCCACAATTTCATTCCCATCAGTTTATACGTGAGTATGGAATTTGTAAAAATGTTACAAGCAAGATGGATGATCGATCAAGATGCTGACATGTACTACGAACCAGCTGATATGCCAGCAATGGCAAAAACAAGTTCTTTGAATGAAGAATTAGGTCAAGTTGAGTACATCTTTTCGGACAAAACGGGAACATTAACACAAAACGTGATGGAGTTTATGAAATTTTCAGTAGATGGACAAGTATATGGTAGAGGAACGACAGAGATCGGAAGAGCAGCCGCGAAGCGAAATAACATTAATTTACATGATGATCGACCAGAAGGATGGACATCTTCGATAGAAGGATTTTCATTTTACGATGAACGAATTTTAAATGGACAATGGAGAGATGAAAAAATAGCCAATTCGATAGGATTGTTTTTCACACTTTTAGCAGTGTGTCATACTGTTGTTCCAGAAACCAATCATGGAAAATTGATTTACCAAGCAGCGTCACCTGATGAAGGTGCGTTAGTGACTGCAGCTCGGCATTTGGGTTTCCAATTTACATCAAGAACACCAAATTCGATTACAATCGATGCCGATGGCCAAGAAGAAACGTATGAACTATTAAACGTGTTAGAATTCAACTCTACGCGGAAACGTATGAGTGTTATTGTCAAAACACCACAAGGAAAGATTATGTTATACACAAAAGGTGCCGACAACGTGATTTACAAGTTGATTAAGCCAAATCGCTATAGCGACATTACGTTACAAAACTTGAAACAATTTGCCGAAGAAGGGTTACGTACACTCGTTTGCGCGCAAGTTGAACTTGATCCTGATTTCTATCAAGATTGGAACAAGAATGTTTTCGAAAAGGCTAACACGTCGTTAGTTGATAAAGAAGAAGCAGTCACACAAGCTGCAGAAATGATCGAAAAGAATTTGGAACTTGTTGGAGCGACGGCAATTGAAGATAAATTACAAGATGGTGTACCACATACCATTTCTGAACTTGCAAAAGCAGGTATTAAAATATGGGTACTCACTGGTGATAAACAAGAAACGGCAATCAATATTGGATTTGCTTGTGCGTTACTAGATAATCAAATGGGTATTGTCACGTTAAATAACACGAATCGTGCACAACTCAAGTCACAAATTCGTGCTGATTTGAAACGAGCTATGAATGATGAGATAGAAGGTGATGGGTTGGCTGTAATTATAGATGGTGCAAGCTTGGATCTTGTGTTACAAAAGAACAGTTGGAAAGAGCATGCGCATGAGCCTACCATTGTAGAACGACATATGCATGAAATGGCATCTGTTGATGCTGATTTACCGAACGAAGAAGCACTTTCTTTGACATTTTTGAAATTATGTATGTACTGCAAGAGTGTTATTTGTTGCAGAGTTTCTCCACTGCAGAAAGCGCTTGTTGTTAAGCTTGTAAAAGAGAACTTGAAGGGTGCAGTGACGCTATCCATCGGTGATGGTGCCAATGACGTTAGTATGATTCAAGCAGCACATATTGGTATTGGAATCAGTGGACAAGAAGGTTTACAAGCAGCACGTGCTTCAGACTATGCTATTGGTCAATTCCGATACTTGAGAAAGTTGTTATTGGTACACGGTCGCTATAGTTACCGAAGAATCGCAAGATTAATCTGCTATAGTTTCTACAAAAACATTACTCTGCAATTTTGTCAATTTTGGTTTGCAATGTTCAATGCATTCACTGGAAAGACAATTTATGATAGTTTACTGTTGATCATGTTTAACTTGATTTTTTCGTCATTACCGATCATCGTGTATGGTTTGTTTGACAGAGATGTCAGTGTTGAAGCATCAATGGAAGTACCTCAGCTGTACACGTTAGGTCAACGAAGTTACTACCTCAACATGAGGGTGTTTGCAGGTTGGGTAATCAGTGGTGTTTGGCATTCGATTATTTGCTTCTTTATTCCATGTTTAGCCATTGCGTATGGATCGGCATACTATTTTGGAGCATCTCCAGAGTATGAAATGCTATCGTACTTGGTATATACGTGTGTAGTGATTATCATTTCACTCAAGGTCGGAGTAGAATCTGCGACATGGACTGTATTCCACTACATATCTATTTTTGGCTCTATACTATCGTGGTTCGTTGTTTGCGCGATATACGCGAATATTTGGCCAATCATTCATGCTATCGTTCCTGGAAACGTAAAGGTGTTGGGTGGAGTAAGAGATTTAGGCAGAGGAAGTTATCGAGAGTTCTTTAATGTCTCTTTGAATTGGTTCTACTGGTCGGCATTGTTACTAGCAGTAGTTGTTGCACTCATGCGTGACATCATATGGAAATCAATTGTACGTAACATTCCATTTGGTAATCAGCTTCGGCAAATCTACCATGTTATTCAAGATATGGAAAATGCGAAAGAAATAGTTACAGAAAAGACTGTAGGCAAGAGATTCACAGCATTGCATCAATTAGGACCTCCAATACGTACTCTACCAGAGGGCGTATACTTGTCTGGTGAATCTGAGGGTTATCAGATTCAAAATATTGACGATAGCGCACTTATACCACAACACGAGTATCATGGTTACTCTTACTCGCAAACAGAAGGTGGGCAAGCAGAACTGATTCGAAAAGCCTCAGAGAAGCAGATACGGAGTTCTGGTAGACGAAGAGTATGAAACTATAGAGGAGTCTTCTTCATTTATGAACTTGTTAGACACAGGATTGCGGCAAATAAAACGCACCAAGAAAGATGACCAATCTTGAATAAACAGATATCTTGTAAAAGGGCAATTTTAGTCAAACAAAATGAATGTGTGGGGCACAAAACCAGAACCTGGGCAAGTTCGCGTAGATGAATTCAGTGTAACGAACAACACAATAGAATGCGTATCAGATCGATGGATTACGCCACCTCCACTCGATGTGGTTAGCGTAAAAAATATTAAACAAGTCGCGTTGCATGATAACCAGATATTTGCGATAGATACGCAAGGAAAGTTATTGGCAGGTTCCACTATCGTTATGGATATACTGCGAAACAAAATAGTGAAACAAATAGGAGTGTTAGGCTACTCTTGTCTGCACTTCGTTACCACAGATGCGGTAATTTCCACAAAAAATATTTCGGGAACGCTATATGAAGGTGAAGCAATTGATATCTTCGCCGGTGCTGTTCACGCATTCATAAAAACACCAAACGGTTACATGGTAGCAGGATCCAACATGTTCAACCAATATGGGTTCGCTGTAGGTCATCCCAGAAGCGATAACGATGCATACGTAGCAGTACCGACACTCAATGAACTACCTATAGCAGAGTTATGTATAGGAGGATGGCATAACTACGCGAAACTAACTGATGGTACTTTTGTGGGATGGGGATACAACACTGTACGCTTCTTCAAATTCTTCTAACAGTTCAGGATGGTAGATTGGGAAATAAAGGAACGCAACACGTTATTGCACCTGTAAAGTTGGATCACCACAAATTGGGAATAGAAAAAATAGTTGGAGCAGCGTGGCATACTATAGGCATAACGCGAGATGGCGACGTTTATATTTGGGGTATTAATGTCGATGGAAATTTAGGACCAGCCACACAAAACGGTGATTATAACACTCCACAAAAGATACTTTCGGGAAAGAACATTATTAGGGCAATTACTGGAAGTTACTCCTCTAATACATTACTGGTTTCAAATACTGGGACTGTATTTGCTTGGGGCAAAAATGAAAGCGTAAGAAAACTTTATTGTTGTTAATTTGTAGTCGCGACTTGGTATTACAAGTAGCGCACATATTGTTGATGAACCTACTGAAGTTAAAGCATTATCAAAGAACGGTATAGCGCGGTTTGGCATCAAAAGTGCATTTTTGGGATATTACCGAGTGATGATAGTGTTAGAGTCTGGAAAAGAGTTTCACTTGAAGAACAGAGACAAGTTTACAGACGTTTCTATCTGTACATGTAAAAACTAACCAGCTGCAGCGCTTGTCCACTTGTGGTTCCTACACATGCCTACGAAAGCGACTCTCCGATACTAACTTGGCCATTAGCTCGTTTGGTAGTTGCCCTATGCTCTTTTGAGAACAAGATAAACTACAGTCAACTAGACGAAACTCTTCAATAGTCAAATCTTTTTAGACAATGCCAACGTCTTCAACAGAGGCGTTAAAGCAGTACTATTGGGACAGGTCCCGAACGTTTGTTCTCGGCTTGGCATTGTTCGTGTTTTCTGTTGTTGTTGTCCAAGCACAATCACCATGGAAACTATTAACTACAATATTCATCATGCGTTCCGTTATGGAAGTTCTATTCCACTACATCAACAAATCGACATCGTTGAAGCCATTGTTATGTACTTTGGTACCAATGAACGCGTTCATCGCTATTGCCTGTGCGATACATTTCGCAGGACCACATTCGCCAGGCTGGTTATTCGCCATCGTGGCGATTGGAACCTACACAACAATATTCCCACAATTGTCGCTTGATTGGATGAACAGAAAACCAAACGAAAAGTTTATACTCGTGCATGTCAATTGGTATCCCTTAGTAGTATGCCTACTCTTTTCGGTACATGCTTCCATAGTAACATTAGTCGAGTTTGGGAATTGGCAAACAACATCTACTTGTTTTGTAACATGTATAATCATTAGCGTTTTTGTTAACGTTTGTGATTCGTTTATACAAGACTTGCAACACATGGCAGAAGTGTTAATACAAAATCGACAACTTGAAGAATCGAAAAAACATGCCGAAGAGGAGAGCGAGCAGAAAACTGTATTTATCGCAAAAGTATCACACGAGTTACGTACACCACTACACGCTATCATTTGTAGTTGTGATTTAGTTCAAGATACACAACTCACCGAAGAACAACGCGGATACTTGAAAATAGTTTCCAAATCCTCGCACTTGTTACTGCAATTAATTAACAATATTCTGGATTTATCCAAGTACGAAGCCGGAAAAATTATTCTAGAAGAAAGAAATTTTTCGTTAAAAGATTGTATGGAAAATATAGTCAATACAATGGTCACCAAATCAAGTGAAAAAAAGAACAAACCAAATATCACGTTACGCATCGATAAAGATGTTCCAGATGACATCGTCGGTGATGAAACACGTATCACGCAAGTGTTAATGAATTTGATTGGAAATGGACTCAAATTCCATCCCAAGACAAGACCAGCAGAAATTGAAGTTGCAGTTTCACGAGAAGAAAAGTTTATACAATTTGATGTAAGCGATAATGGAATTGGAATCAAGCACGAGGCACAACCGTTATTGTTCCAACAATTTGTACAACTTTCTGATGAGACAACTAGGTTGTATGGTGGTACCGGTCTTGGTTTATCCATTTGCAAAAATTTTATTGAAAGTATGGGTGGGTCGTTGTGGTTAAGACATTCTTTACCGAACAAAGGTTCCATTTTTTCTTTCAAGATTCCTATCAATGTTGTCGTTGAGACAGCTATCTCTCCGATCGCTGGTGAAGATTTACCGAGAAAGAGATCCATGAGCGTTGCTGATCTAAGCGGCTGTAAAGTACTTGTAGCTGAAGACAATGCAATTAACAGAAAGATTATTCGTAAAATGCTAGAATCGATCGGGTTAGTAGCTGTTGTACTCGTTGAAGACGGTGTACAAGCAGTACAAGAGTTTATGACTCAGCAGTTTGATCTAGTGATCTTGGACGTCGGTATGCCAAAGATGGGAGGTATACAAGCAGCTGCAGCCATGAGAGAGTTTGAAAATAAGACCAATGTCAAGTATAGAACGCCTATCATGGCTTGTACTGCAGATGTGACCATTTCCAAGCAAGAAGAGTGCTACAGAGCAGGCATGGACCACGTAGCGATCAAACCAATAGTGAAAGAGACGATAAGAAGTGTTATTGTCAAGCTAACACAGGAATCTTTCGTTTAAGTACCTCTTGAGATACATTTTGGAATAAGAACCGTTATTGAGCTCTTCATGTGGAAGAATAGAGCAACTCAAATGCACGCAACAGCTTCTAGTCGAACAATTAAACCATGAACAGGCGCACCATCTTATTAGGCAACACGTTGTTATTTCTTCGTCTCTTGTTTTATCCTACTCAACTTATGTGCAAACCATCAGTTAATGTTGAGGCCAAACAATTTTTTGCGTAAAATGCAAGGTGCATCGTCGTCAGAGCTGTTAAAGCAGCACTATTGGGACAGGTCACGAAAATTTGTGTTTGCTGCGGCACTGTTTGTTTTTTCTGTGGTCGTTGTACAGGCAGATGCACCATTGAAACTATTCGTGTCTTTTATTTGCATTCGTGCAGTTAATGAATTTATATTCACAAACATTGAGAAATCTACAACATACAAACCAGTCTTCATCGTGTGGTTACCATTAAATACAATGCTGGGTACGTCAACAGCTGTTTACTGTGGAGGGCCAAGTTCTCCAGGATGGTTGTTTACCCTCATCGCAATAACAACATATACGACTATATTCCAACAAGTATCGCCAGAATGGATGCATAGAAAAGTCATCGGCGTTCACATTGCTACTGTTCAGTAACTGGCAAACAACATCAACGTGTTTCGTGACGTGCGTGTTTATTAGCGTCTTTGTGAATGCATGTGAAGGTCTCATTTATGATCTGCAACATATGGCAGAAGTAGTAGTACAAAATCTCGAGTTGGAAAAATCTAAACAGAACGCCGAGTTAGAGAGCCAACAAAAGACAGTTTTTATCGCAAACGTGTCTCATGAACTACGAACACCACTGCATGCCATAATATGTAGTTGCGATTTACTCGCAGACACGGTACTTACTGAAGAGCAAAGAGGGTTCACAAAAATCATATCAAAATCGTCACAACTATTGCTCGAATTGATCAACAATATTTTGGACTTGTCCAAGTATGAAGCAGGAAAAATCGTACTATAATCGCGAAACTTTTCACTGCAAGAGTGTTTGGAAAATATTGTCAATACAATGGTAACAAAATCCAATGAGAAAAAGAATAAATCTAATGTTACGCTGCGGATCGAAAGTAATGTACCGAAAACGTTACGAGGAGATGAAACACGGTTAACACAAGTGTTGATGAATTTGATTGGAAATGGACTCAAATTCCATCCAAAAACAAGAACAGCAGAAATTATGGTTTCCGTATCAAAAGTTGAGAGTAGTATACAGTTTGACGTGAGTGATAACGGCATTGGTATACCGGAAATACAACAAGGGAAACTGTTCCAACAGTTTGTACAACTTGGAGATGAAACTACAAGGTTGTATGGTGGTACCGGTCTTGGCTTGTCTATTTGTAAGAACTTTGTCGAAAGTATGGGTGGCCATCTATGGTTACAACACTCACAACCTGACAAAGGGTCAATCTTTTCTTTCCAAATCCCAATACATGAACGATCTGATGTTTGTGTCAGTCCAATCGCAGTAGAAGATCTACCGAGAAAGAGATCTCTTAGTAGTGCCGATCTAAGTGGCATAAAGGTACTAGTTGCGGAAGATAACGCAATTAATCGTAAAGTCATCAAGAAAATGTTGGAATCAATTGGATTGGTTGCAATTGTACTTGTTGAAGATGGTTTGCAAGCGTTACAAGAGTTTATGAATCAACAATTTGATTTAGTGATTTTAGATGTCGGAATGCCGATAATGAGTGGTATACAAGCTGCTATAGCAATGCGAGAGTATGAAAATAAGACAAACGTGAGGTTTCGAACACCGATTATGGCATGTACAGCTGATGTGACGATTTCTAAACAGGAAGAGTGCTTCACCGCTGGGATGGATCACGTGGCGATCAAACCAATTGTTAAAGAAACCCTGAAACACATAATAGTGAAGCTAACACAGGAAGAAGAAGTATCTTGATAGTATTGGAAAACAGAGCTAAAGAGGCTTCTTGCTATTGTCATCTGCATCCCAAGTTGAATTTCTAATTTCAAGTTTCATAAAAATTATTTTATGATAATCAACATCTTCATCAACGCTAGTTTGTACATTCCAGCCCCATTTTGGATACTGACTATCTTTCAACCGCATCTCAGCATCACCAAGTGGCTAGTTCGCTCCTATATAACGCTAATACCACTCGGAATTATGTATGCGAAAACATTACTCCCAAACATGCACGTATTGCAGCCATTATGGACGCTTAATTTTTCAGAAGAATTATTGCAGCGTGCATTTGCACAACCTGCTCTGTCCAGCGCAGTTTGGTTTCATACAGTGTTTCATGACGTATTTGCAGCAACGTGGATTTATATTGGAAGTTATTCGCATGAAAGAGTGTATCGCACGTGGGTTACGAGTTTACTGATTGCAGTATCGATGAATATTGGTGCTCCATTGGCGGTGATATTGCAACTATTAAGAATTGTTTCTGCTTTTGGACTGCCAAAGTTTTGAGGTCAGGAAACTGCTGAAAGTGTACAGTTACTATTTCGTTCATAATCGGAAAGAGTTGGTGGAAGTTTCTACAATCGTCATTTATTACTACTTTAAATTGATGTTTATGTTCTCGTCGTTGTCGTTAATGTACTCTGCCATTGAGCTCAACATGTTCGCTATTCGTAAATATTCTTCCCGCTTTGCATCTTCGTCTTCAACAAGTATAGTTTCTGCTTGTTTAGCTGCCAATGCTTCAAAATCTGTTTCTTCTAGAATCTTTTCTCGAATCTCTGGTACTTGTTCAATCAACAATATTGATTTACTGAGTGTGCCTTGCACGTCTGCTAATCCTATCTCCTCAATGACTCGCTGCAAGTCTATTAGTGGCGGTATTTGATCGATAAGTGTATCGTTTAGATGTCTCTTCAGTCGCTGTAGTGTGTCTTTTCTCAAGTTGTTGATTTCATAATTTTGTCTAATTTCTGGATCTACAGCTAGATCGTTAAGAGCGAGCCACACTTGAGCTTCATTTGGTGTGATTCTACAGATTAGATAAAAGGTATTGTTTTCTTACTTGAAGTACTCTTCTCTAGGTATGGGCGTCCATACGCCGTTTATGTATTTGTAAGTCTTCTTTTTATCTTCTGATTTTCTTAACCATGGAGCATGATCGACTAAGTATACTAAATTAAGTAAGAAGTCATGTGTTTCAGTAATTCTAGAGATCAATGAGGGCGGAAGTTTTGATGCCGAGTTTGTAATATACCGAAAGATCGACAGAGCTGCCATACACGATTTAAACTCGATCTCCTCTTTCTGAGCTAGTAAACCTTCTTCTTCTGTTTCTTTAGATAACTCTTGAATTGTTTTTTGTTTGTACGGCTTCTTTTCCATTGTGTTTAGTGTCATGATTTTGCGAGCGCAATAGTCGATGAGCTCTACCAAGAATAGCTGACCATCGTTCCCTCTGTCATCTATTAACGTTACTAATACATCGTCGTGAAACATAATAAGCTCCAAAAGATTTGTGATTACTGCTTCTTGGTAGTGCTACAAAGTTAGATTTGGAGTGTTAAATAATTTACAAGTAAGTATGGCTTCAACGATTTCTTTGCTGAAGTTTGTACCATCTCACTCCAAATTAACGGTGCGACCTTCGCTTTCCATATCTCAATGACTATGAGCTCGTGAATTAACACTTTCACTTTATCTTGAACATTCAACTCTTCTTTTATAAACTCGTCATGATTCATCATAACGTTTTGATGTGCTTGCATGTTTAGTTGCTCTATATTTTGTCGCTGCTTCATCCATTCTGCCGATCCCACTTTTTCAATGGGGATAGGCTTCAGACTAGTAATTATTCTATCTGCGTCAAATTTGCTAAGGCCACCACTACAAGTCACACAACGCAGCACGTCAAACATACCCACTCGAGAATAGCTTATCCATGTATTTGTAATTGGTTGACTCATCAAAATTTTAGTCGTTACTTCCCGCCAAAACATCGCAAACAACATGGACAAGGAGAACAGCATTCCTGTTAACACTCCCGGTCAAGATGTACCATCCAGTCAAAAACGCAGAAGAGGGATACTGCGACAACCTACATTCACGCCACAACTTTTATCCCTTCTTTCGACCACACACGAAAATGATACAACATGGATGCACGTTACCGCAAGCATTAAGCAACAATTATCGTTGGACAATGTCAATCGCGCGTTGAACAGTTTATTCACTTGCTGTATGACGCATAAACAGTGCGAAACTAAAAGAGACGCTGTTGTTGACCTTTACGACAAAGTGTTGAATTATTACAGCATGCAGAGCGAAGGATTGGACATTTTGAGTCAGTTAAAACTACAAAAAATCGTTTTGATGATGCCAGACGTCGATCAAGAGACTACAAGAGAAAATCTAAAGACACTACTAAAGGAAGCGTACATTAGCAAATCGTTAACAGAACACGCGTTGTTTTTTGCACTATTTGCACAATTCGAAGTCAAATGCAACAAACCAGAGAATGCGAAAAAGATGCTACACCATCGTTCCGCGTTAGCATCAAAACCAATCCAAGTCATACAAGATGCGCAACAACTATTGGAAAAGAATCAACTACAAAACTTTGATGCAACGAAATACTTTGCTCCATTGCCTCCACTAGTAATGCCAAACGTATCGAACATGCCAACTGCGACGATGAGTATGGGAACAAGTACAGGAAGTTCCAATAGTACTGGTTCAGGAGAGTTGGAAGCAACTGTCGTTGGAATGAGTCGAACTGGTACACAGTCAGTGACTGTACCAGGCACAAGTACAGAAGGTGATGTCGACATGGCAGAATTGTTACAGCGTATTCGTAAGAGGAAAGAAATGCCAACTAATGGTGACAACATGCGCGCTAGAAAACGTGTCAAACCAAGCGTTTCGATACAATCTCCGCAAGTACAGCCAACACCACCGCATCATATGCATGGCATGCCACAAAATCACTACAACCACTCACCTGCTCCAAACCACTTACACACTGCTCTCAATACAGAAATCTTTATCGTGAATGGAAAACAATACACAAAAATTGAAATCATTGGAAAGGGAGGAAGTAGCAAAGTATTCAAGTGCTTTGATCCTGACAAGAAGATTGTCGCGCTAAAGCGAGTGAAACTAGAAGGTCATGACGAATCATCACTCAATGGATTCATTAATGAAGTAGAGTTACTCGCCAAACTTCGTGGAAAGAGTAATATTATCCAGTTAATCGATCATGAAGTGAACCACGAAACTTCGACACTTAGTATCGTCATGGAATGTGGAGAAGCTGATCTTAACACGCTACTGCGTAACTCTCGTGGAAAACTATCAGGAAATCACATACGGTTGTACTGGCAACAAATGTTAGAAGCAGTACACACCGTACACGAAGCAAGAATCGTTCATGGTGACTTGAAACCTGCAAACTTTTTGTTAGTTCGTGGAACTTTAAAACTAATTGATTTTGGTATTGCAAAAGCCATTAGAAACGATACGACAAATATTGTACGTGATAGTCAAGTAGGAACACCAAATTATATCAGTCCAGAAGCATTGCAAGTCAATGCAAGTCAGAAACAATACAAGCTTGGCAGACCAAGTGATATCTGGTCACTTGGTTGTATTTTGTACCAAATGATTTATGGAAAAACACCATTTGCCGATGTTCCGCATTTAATTAACAAAATTCAAGCTATTACTGATAACAAGCATGTGATACCCTTCCCAGCACAATCAAATAACCTTCCAGTCGACTCTGCTGTAATAGACGTATTATCACGTTGCCTAGTGCGAGATCCGCAACGTCGTGTCGACATTCCAACACTTTTGAAACATGCGTACTTGGTGCCAAACATGATTTCCATTCCAAGTGTAGAAATAGTCATTCAAGATTTACTCAAACTCAATTCTGTCGATGCAGAAACAGCCAGCATTATAACTCGAGAACTTGTGGAAAGACTCGTGAACAATAATGATGTCCAAAATGTAGTAGCACAATTAGTGCCTAAACGTAAAAACTAGTCCTTTGGAACATACCAAATATAATCGTCATTTTGTTCTGCAATGTATGCTCGTGTTTTCCAGTATGCAATGGTGGATACACGTAGCATGACAACGCTTACTAACGAGACAATGTACAGTACTACGTATGGAACGATTGCATCTGCGATGGGCGACTCTCCTTGACACTTACCGGTCACTATTCCTAAAGTGATGATCAAAAAGAACATTAGTGTCATGATAACTGTTAGTACAATGTTGAAAATGACTAAACAGTAGCCCAAAATTCTATTAGTTTCTGTATCAGTTCCATTGAAAACGCACTCTCGAAAACAAACGACAATAGTTCCAATCATGGAAATCAAAAAGGCGATAGTGTCGAATACAGCGTTCGTAATGCATAACCTCCTCAAAGTTTCTCCCAGACATTGTTTTGAATTTTTTTCGTGTACTATCGCGATTCCGCTAGCCCATGCTGCAAACGTGAAAACGTAGATCGAGTAAAGCAGCCATGTAATTATTGCGTAGAGTGACAACGGTCGTTCAGGATCATCGCGTAGTTTAGATATTGACTTTGGTAACGGTGGTTTGCGTAGTAGAGTGATGAAACGTAGTGTCTGCATGATGTACTCTAAAACAGGACTTTTGAAAGGATAAAAATAACTGATTACAAACAGGTCTGCAGACTCCAAGTAGAACTGAAAGCTAGAAATTAGTAAACTTGAACTTAGGATAGATTTCTCGAGATCCAAGTTCTGAGTTAACAGGCCTATCATAATTTTTGCTTTAAGTGGGATAGCTTTGACGAAATGTCACACAGGGTCCAATCTAAAAAACCCAACATTCATGCGCGCGTTGTGCCTGATTCTTCTTGTACTTGTAGCAAGTGGCGCAAGTGAAACAAACTGTGAGAACTGTGAGACAAAGAGTACACTTGGTTTGGTATGTGAGCCACCAGCGTGTAGGCACCTGTCAAATACTTCAGACCTGTGTTCACTGACTCCGTACTTGTATTCTTATTGTGTAGATTCAAAGTGCACAGTAGATTTAAAATGCTCTGGTGAGTAAAAAAATATACTTGATAATTTTTAGATGGGAGTGAGCAAGCAAAACGTTTCACAGCCCCAGATTTGACGCAACCAGAAATTGCAAAAAAAGTAACATTGTGGTCGGCAATTGTTACCGTGATAGGACTGCTGTGTTTGTACTTTATGCGAAAGAAGCAGCCTCAACGAACGAGAAACTTGTACCTATCGTGCGGAACTCTAATTTCGCAGCTCACCCACCTTCGATTCTCACTAAATCAAACTGAATATGATCCATGTTTGCTAACATGCGCTATAATTACCTCATGTCTCGTGACAGAAAAGGTTTCCATGCTCGTGCAGGTTTACTTGTACAAGCTGCGCTCACAAAATCAAAATCAACTCGGCGTGACAGCCAGGTCACTTGTGGAAAACAGAGATATCGATGGCAAGAAGGCCACACCATTTTATCATTTTCTGGACACTCTTCCTGGAGCCGCTCTCTGTTTTCTTGCACATACCATTGTGCACGGAGTACTTATAGCGCTAACTACAGATATTTCACCACTGGACTTGGAACCATGCAACATTAAAGGAATGTTCCCTGGAACTACCCAGGTAGCAAGAAGCGTCGGTCTCCCAATTCTTATAGCAACAATAGCATATGGGTTGATGAATTTGAAAGTGTTGATAGTGTTTATATTTAATTATATTTTCTGGCTAATGCTCACTAATGTGTTTGTGGTACTGACGCTATGGACATCTTTTGCGTTAGTGCTCAAACTCGTTACAAATCATGATTGGATTTCCACCCACTTGGTCAAAGTCACGTTCTTAGCTATCATCAGCAGCAACATATTTATAGATTGCGTGCTACCGGTTTTGTACTATCATTTCTTTTACAAACCAAGAAGTGTAGTTACACAGCACACCAGAGCAACATTTGATATCACTAAGCATCAACCATTTTCAATGGACAGACTCACTGATTTTGCTAGCACAGAGCTCGAAGCAGAGTCCATACTTCTGTATCACACCATTAAAGCGCTAAAAGAACAAAGATCTAACGTACTTCAGAGTGATTTCAAAGCATGTGAGCGATTGGCCACATTTATTTTTGAAAATTACATTCAAGGAAAATGGAAAACACTTGAGTGGTACCAGTTGTGCTACATCACGGAAAAGGTAACAAAACCGCTGGAACTGATGGAAAAGAAATCCATTCTAGATTCACTTGAAATTGGAGTAACAGAAAACATCATTTTGCCTATGTACGCAAGAATGCTCTCTAAAACGTAACCTTTCTGTAAATTGAGCCTCGATTTTGTTTATCTCGATCCCAATCTCTGTTTACACCTATCAAACATGTCAAACGCTTCCATTCCAGAAGACCTCGAAAGAATACTCGAATACCTTCCCAGAGATGCATCACTATTCCTAAATTTCGGTCATGTATCACGAACTTGTTATACACTGTCGTCTCACGATAAATATTGGAAACATTGTTGGGCTAAACGATTCGCTGATGCACAACCGCAGAAAAACCACGTTTATAAAATTATGTAAATACTTGAAAAAGCATCCAAATGATAGACCTGACACTTACGAAATAAAAACGGTAATGGTAGGGAATACAGGTGTTGGAAAAACAAACATGCATGTGCGTTACATGAACCAATGCTATTTGGCTGATATAGACACCAATAAGTAAGAATTCTTAACGTGACTAATATTCTTTTGGCCATCAAATTGGTGTTTATTCTGTACAAAAGGTTCGAGGTTCTTGTCATGGCGATGGACGCAAATGTATTTCAAGTGGGAGTATCTGACCATCAAGCGAAAAACCATTTTTACGTAAGAGAGACCCAGAATGTGTTCCTACTCGTGTTTTCACTACTCGATCGACAATCGTTTCTTGATCTCGACAAATGGACGAACGAGATTTACCAACACACAAATGCCACTCATGGTTCACTCTCTATAGTGTTGATAGGAACGAAAAAAGACGCATGTACAGATCAAATTGTAACTAGTGACGAAATTAAAAAGTTTATGAGGAGATGGGAGATCAGCGAGTACTTTGAGACAAGCGCGAAAACAGGAGAAAATGTGGATGAAGCATATACGAGTGTATGTGAGAAATTATTGTTCAAACGAGTGAAACGGTACCGGAATCTGATCACCAAGTGGGAGACTGGTATAGATGATAAAACATGTAATTTAATGTGAGGTCTATGGGTTTAAAGATTGTTTCCTATCTTTATTTTTATAGAATTAAAGCGAACTTATTCAGAGCAGTTTAACAGATGTCCGTTCAATAACCACCCATCGATGACGGTGCACTTCGCTTTGCGTTGAATTATTTGTAAAAAATGCCAAACATGTCAAACGCCACGATACCAGATGACCTCATAGAAAGAATTCTCGATTACCTTCCTCGTGACGCGCTATTATTTGCACTTTTCAGTTCCGTGTCACGACTGTGTTACAAACTATCCTCACGTGACAAATACTGGTCTGATTGTTGGGATAGAAAATACATCGGTGCTAGACCACAACAAAACTGCAAATACGCTTTTATTCAACTACAAAAATATTTGAAAAAGCACTCACAAGAGAAACCAACGACGAAACCTCATGTGGAAGAAATAAAAATATTAATGGTAGGCTCCAGCAAGGTTGGAAAGTCGTGTGTATGGATTCAATTCATGGAAAATATATTTGTTGAACAGTACGACCCTACCATGTGCGTATTTGAACGTCATTTACTAACTATTTCCAGAGAACAAAATTATCGAAAATATTTAAACGTTTGCGAACAAAACTTTTCGATATACGTTACTGAGACACAAAACGAGATACCTCAGATGAACGAACATTTATTCCGAACAGCATATGCGTACATACTAGTTTTTTCATTAACAGATAAACAATCACTCTTGGATTTGGATGCGTTAACGAGAAGCGTGTACACAAATAGATCCCACGTAGTTGGTGGACTTCCAATCGTACTAATAGGAAACAAGAAAGATTGTACGCATGTTATTACACAAGATGAGATTGATAAATTTATGAAACGATGGGATATTAGGGATTATTTTGAGACAAGTGCGAAGACAGCGGAAAATGTACAAGCAGCATACCAACGTGTTTGTGAGTTGTATGTTCCAAAACGAGTGCATCAGTACGAGCCATTGATCAGAAAATGGGAGATGGGTCATACAAAAGATAAAAAGTGCATTTTAATGTAACTCAAATTTTTATAAAACTGCAACGTATACGAATATAACGCACAATTACAAGCCTCATTTATACTTTCAAAACCATTTTCTTTGGTTTTTCAGCTAGGAAATCATCCCACGACTCGAACCAGATTACAAATCTCAAATATCCAGCCGTAATGAATACATTAAAAGAATCTATACTTTGTGGATGCATCAACGGTTCTGCTTTGATCACCACTTTATCTTCCTCGTTTTCTACTTGACCTACTTCTCTCGTCAAAAATTGCTTGGCCAATTTAGTATACGTTTGCCGTACACGTTTTCCACGTTTCCATCGTTTTTGTTGTCTACGAACTAACCATCGTTCTACACGATGTATAAAAGAGTGGAAATATTTCCAAATAAAGTATGAGATCAAGAAACCAAACATGACATCAACACTATAATGGAAATGACACATTAAGATCAACAAACCACCAACAATGGCAAAAAGAATAGCTGGAAGACGGAATAATAACCTAGCGTTCAAATAGTCATACCACAGCATGCTTGTACATGCGATAAAGACAGTGTGGCCACTAAAGAAACAATCTTGACAAGTTGTCTTGATGAACAGCATCACTAGTAGAGCGTCTTTTCCGTAATTTTCTACGGGTGATGGTACACACTTTCTGTATGGATTTGGGAGTAATGTGATCGAAATACTGATAGACCGTATGCAATAGATGAGCGCTACGATAACTAACATGCGCCGAAGCATGTCGATGACTACTAGTAATCGACGATTGATGAATACTGTTAGCACTACAAATCCGAATAAACTTATAACGTAGTAGTCCGGTATGTGGTCCTTGTTGTATAAATGTGGTAAGAAGCGAAATCCTTGGTCAAACACTGGTTCGTCTTTTGCTAAATGCAAAGTATTCGTTAAATCTTGCACATAGACTTGTGCCATTGACATCAAGTACGCGATTAATGTGCAAAACATACCAGCGGCGGCGAATGGTAAAATCTTTTTTCGAATGATAAAAAATAACCTTTTCACTAGTGGTTTTTGTTTTTTTTCTGGCGGTTCTGTGTTGAGTGTTCCGTAATATTGTACATCATAATTAACGATCGTATCGGTAGCGAGTGGCTGTTCTGTCGTGGCCATGTATTCGCTCTGTTTAAAAACTATTTTTACTCGTGAATCTTTTTATAACTGTTGTAGTGGTATAAGTGTCACAGAGCTATTGTTCTATAATCCACTTGTACTTATTAAGGATTTACTCTGCATTGCCTATCTAAAATCGTTGGCGATCGTTGTAAGACTGATGTAAAACAACATGCGTATGTTCACAGATGCTGGTAACGAGGCAGTGCGCACAGCGTACACAGAAATCTTGCGAGAGTATGAACCACCGCAAACAAATCAAGAAGTTTATGATCGTTTGAGAAAGATTACAGAACTAGTAAAACAAATGGGAGAAGGTCAAGTAAATCCAAATAAAGATTATCCTATGGAAATGATTGAGGGCTTTAATGAAGTAACAGATACTGTAGTTAGAGATGGTATATTAGATTGGTTGGATTGTGATATGGAAGAAGCATTGAAGTCGAGACCTTAAATTCAGTTAAATAACATTTGGTGTACAAGAAAAATTTAAAAAACTGAGCGCATGTTGATCTCCTTGCAAAACATACACAAACAAGCTATAAAGACCTGAACATGTGTTTAATCGGGCAAGAACAAACATGTGCTGCGTAAGGTTTCTTAATAACAGCAAAAATAGTAGTTTCGAACCCTGATAACCGACAACCAGCGCTACACCCTATTACCGGTAATGAATTCCAAAGTCTCTCACAACACCAACTTACCATCAACCATTGTTCAGCGATATCGTCTAATAGGTCACAGTGTTGTGAGGTAGGAAGATTCTCGGCTCAGCTGATTGCAGGACTCGAGGTTCATTTGCATCTTTTGAAGCAAATTGATCGCTGTGTTTCCGTTATTATGGTAGTTTTAGTCAACTAGGTGACGATTCTAGGGTGCGAGGATTAGTTCCTAGTCTGATGTGATCTATAAACGCTACAGGAATGATTTGTTCTCGTGATATGTAACCGAATATCATTAACATTAAACATTCACGTTAAATATTGCGATTCTATCGGCTAGATTGTTGAAAACATTATGTTTGTATTTGTTGCAATAAATTTTCTGAAGTTTATAATCGAATACTGCCCGTAATTGAAGCTAGTTTTCTGCGTAAGACGCTTTAGCATTCGTTTTTGTCGTTCAGAAATAAAAAATAAATAGTGCTGAACATATTGGAGTAAAAAATATTCGCGAACGACAGCTTTGCCAACATTCTTTTGCATGCATTGATTATTTGCCACGAGCGTTTTCTTGTTGTAATTGTGCAAAGTTCTTCAAAATGTACACAGAGGCAGGAGACGCTGCCGTAGATGAAGTCTATTCGAAAATTATTAAACGACATGGTCCACCTCAGTCTGAAGAAGAGGTTTATGATCTAATAAAGAAGATATCGCAAGAAGTAATCAAAATGGGAAAGGGCCAGAGCAATCCAAAGATATGGTGGAAGGCTTTGAGGAAGTTAGAGACACTGTGGTGCGAGAAAATTTGTACGAACGATTAATGGACGACATGGAGAAGCGTTGAGCAAACGTTCTTGATAAATTTGTGCGACGCACGGAAAAACACTCTCCCCGATTAAAATAATTCTATCTCATGTTCTATCCACTTTTTCAACACGAACGGGAGTTGCTTGCGTAATCTAAGCAACATTGCATAGTTGTGTTTACAACACGTCACGCGTCAAAAATGTCATCTCCAAAAACACTAGCAAAAATGTCTCGTGGTATGAGCACTCAGAAACTTACTGGACCCACTCGAAAGGGTGTAAGTTTCCCCAACTGCCAAGTCTCATGGAAAAAGATGCCAGAAGCGCAACTAGCCGAACTCTTACGTCGTGATTTTAAAACACTTTCTGTACATTTGAAGAAGGGAACAGCACTCGCAGCAAAAGATAAGTCAGGACATAGTGACCCATACTGTGTTTTATCAATTGGAAACCGAAAGCTAAACAGTTCTGTTATCAAAAAGACACTAAATCCTGTGTGGGATGAATTATTTGATTTTGAAGTTTTTGACGACGATAAAAAATTAACAATAACGTGTTGGGACAAGGATTTGTTTGGAAAAGATTTTGGTATGTTAAAATTGTTTTTATTAACGCGAATGTAGAGGGAAGTTGCGTCATTGATTTTTCAACGCTTGTTACTGGAAAAGCGACTGATATGACAATAGAATTAATAGGAACTGGAACAGGCGCGTTACATTTAACTTTAACACTCTACAATTGTGGCGTCGAGCCAACTCCAGGTGCGTTTTTATCCCATAAACTCATCCCATAGAACCTGCTCCTGTATCACCAACAACACCAACACAAACATCATTAAAACGCGAACCTTCCTCCGCTTCTCCCGTTCGAAATCCGAAACGTGAACGATACGTTCGTTTGGATCGTATCGGAGATGGAGGACAAGCGAGTGTATTCAAAGTCAAAGATCAACAAGATGGAACAGAAAAAGTGATGAAACAAATTATTTGTGAATCTGCTGATCAAGCAACTGTCGCACTTGGTGAAGTTTGGCAAGTTCGTGATTTGAAACAAGATAATATCGTTTCCTACGAAGACTTGTATTTGGACGAAATGGATATTGTAGGAACGAAAAAGTACTTGGTATGCTTTATCATGCCATTCTATAAGAATGGTGATTTGATGGGTTATATCAAACGTCGCGCGAAACCACAACAAAAGAAATATGTACCAAAGGAAAAGGTTGTTACGTATATTACACAACTAGCACGAGGATTAGAATTTATTCACAAGAATCATGTTATGCATAGAGATATCAAACCAGTAAGTGTGATCGTTTTTCGTTTCTAATATTCTAGCAAAATATTTTATGTAATGATGATTATTCGAGTGTCGCCTTTTGTGACTTTGGATTAGCCAAAAAAGCAGTCCATGACGTCGCGTCAACAATATGGTACTTTCCTATTTTTCTATTCTAATCGCATAATAGTGGAACAGGAGGTTACATGTCTCCAGAACAAATTAAAGGTGCAGACGATCTAGAAAGATTAAAATATACAAACGCCGTTGACATTTTTGCACTTGGTGTCGTCATGTACGAACTTATGACACT